>WNFQ01003393.1_pt1 | contig 11618 bp, 6 predicted proteins | sample 5400171 | NCBI WGS metagenome assembly WNFQ01 (sample SAMN13153356, study PRJNA577476) | soil metagenome | isolation source: 20 cm soil under Madrone tree | place: USA:California | collected 2016-06-14
ATCGTGGACCCTGGTTGCCGGTAGTCTGAACCAGCAGTATCTTGATCACTTGTATGTGCTGAATCGCCCGACGATACGTCGGAGGGAGCACACGAAGTTTGCATGAACTAGAACAAATCTCTCAGGAGCCGACCGGGCAACCGGATGTTCCGCTAACCTTAAGGAGTGTTCGGTATGAGAAACATGCGGTACGCTCTGTCCATGGCGTTGACAACGCTATTAGCGGGAGCTTCTCAAGCCGCATTCGCGCAAGTGAAGGAAGTCTCCGCAAGATTGGGTGTGGAGCGGAGAGTGGAGGCGATCCCGTCGTCCGATACCAGCGATCCGAACCCGCAGGAGGCCAGCGCTCGTCCGACTGCCCCACCAACGAATCCCCAGAGCCCATCACCCGCGCCGCCCGCGAACCAAACGTCACCTCCGCCGGCCCGGTCTTCTGAAAAGGCGTTTATCTTGCGATGGTTCGAACTACAGAACGCTACGTTGAATCTCCGCTACCGCTTCGTCGATAACAGCACCGGCGTAGTAACGACAAATCAGGTTCAGTACAAGGCGACGCTCAGAGGCCGAGTGAAGTTCGACAAGCCCGGCCGTTACTCGCTCAACTTCGGGGTCTCCACAGGAACCAAATTCACCAGCAGCTGGGACAATACCGGTTGGGGCATCAACAATGCACAGAAGAACCTGGCCTTCAAGACCCTCTACTTCTCTGCCCAGCCGATTGACGGAATCGAATGCCAAGTCGGCGGTCTTTACATCGTAAAGGGTGAATCCACAGAGATCACTACTTACGATGACGACGGATACATCACGGGCGAGCGGGTAAGCCTTCGCCGTCCGAAGCAGCTTTTTTTCGACGAAATCTCGGCCACCAATGCCTATTTCGTGGGCGGCACGGGGCCGGACAATGTCCCGGTCGGTGTGCGCTTACCCCACATCGGCGAATCGAACTACCGGCAATTTCTTGTAGACAAGAAATTCGCCAAGCGTGCCGCCGTGTCCGCCGATTTCACATTGGAAACCGGGCGCAGGACGTGGCACCAAGCAGTCAACCTCAAGCTGGCCGAGGCGCGGGTGGTCGATTCTCTCATTTTTGAGCAGTACGAGCGAACGAATATAGATTCCGCATACGGCTTCGCGATCTTCTTCGCGAAACAGCTTACCAAGCACTTCAGTCTGAGCCAATTCGGTTACGCGCGAATCGACCCGAAGAACGGCCCGCTCAACGCCGACCGGTTCAACATCGGCAATCGTGCCTTCGTCACGGCCACCTATGTTTTCTCGCCTGAGTTCACGGCCTCATTTTTCATAACCACGGCCGTCGGCCAGAATGGGGTCCTGCCACAGCGAACGGTGACCAATACCACTTTCACATACAACGTACTGCCCCTTCTCAAACGAACGGGGTTCTTCTAAACCGGCTTTCTCGAGTCAGAGGGTTGAGGGTTTGCAGCTCGCTTGGTGAATTGACCGGATGGATCAGTCCTAGGGCTGTTCTTTTTCATAGTGAGGTTAGACTTTACAGGAGCTGCCTCAATATGAGGTCATAACTGATCGATTTGCCTGCTCGTCGCAACGTTAACTTGACCAAAGTTCCGGGTGGGCCATGCAAAAGAGCGTGCAAGTCATTCCTAGACAGCCTTCCCACAGGTTGCCCGCGTATTGCAACGATCTCATCACCAACTTGGGCGCCGGATTGCGCGGCGGGCGATTCCTCTAGCACAGAAGCCACAAAGTAGGTGGTACCCTGCTTTACGTATTGAAATCCAACGGTGGAATATTCGTAAGGGTCAACCTTGTATGTCGAAGACGGGACAAGAATGATTTCTTCATTGGAAAAATCTATTGTGACTACGAAGCGCTTGAGGAAATCAGTGCCCAACAGGCCCGGAGGATCTGGGTCCGCAAAAACGCCAGCTTGCTGTTGACCGAGAAACTTTACAACCGGGTGGTCTATCTTCAGACTCTCGAAACTCATTGATTCTAGTCGCGCAAAACAAGAATTCGAATCATCGCGCCCCGTCGACTTCGCACCACACAGCACTCTCTGAGGTTGCCATTCCTTTGTCAGTTGCTGCCAGATTTGTGAAGGCAATTGAGTAAAATTCGTACCGGTATCGAGGAGTAGTTCGATGCGATTGGTGCCGTTTGCGATGGCAGAAACTACGTATCCTCCCTGGCCTTTTCGTATCGGCACGCGCACCGCACTTGCGGTATTCCTGAGTCGGCTAGGCTCCCCGAAGGATAGCTGCTTCTTCCCATAGTCGATGGTGAAGGGCTTTCGGCTTAAGACATCTATACCGATTACGCCATCCACTCTAGAACCAACGCCGCGAGTAAGACCCGTCAGGTCATATTTTGCGACGTCGATCGGGCCGACGTGCACCGGCCCTAATCGCAAGGTGTTGATGCGAACCGTCGGAACGGTACTTTGTTCGCCGACGGTGACAACATCGATGTCTTTTCCTTCGGGCAAGCCGAGATCTTGGGCCGTGCGTGCGTCTATAATCGTAATCTCGGCGCCCGTGTCCAACAAGAATCTAAGGGGTTTCTCTTGTTGGTTGATATGAATCGACACGATCGCCGAATCGTTTTCTACCCGGATCGCCGTTGTCAGAGACTGGTGGTCGGCACCTTGAGCATCGGGGAAGCATGCCAGGACAGTTGCAGAGATCAGGAGGAGTCGCTGACAGAAGGTCATTGATCGCGTATTTTGACATTGTCTCTTGTGAATGACAATTTCTCGTCTGAACCCCTCTAGGCGTATCATTTTAACCCAACCGGGATGGGTGGTCGCTCAGTGGCGACACCCGTAAAACACGAAGCCTCCGCGGGATCCTTCTCCCCTCCTTCGGCGATGGAAGAAACGTTCCCAAGTGTCTTCGATTTGTAATGTGACATGACCGCTGTGTTACGGAATATTCACACGCGGTTCAAGGTCTGTTGACCCTTCCCCTTTAGGATTCCGACTTCAAACAAGTTCGCTCCCATTTGGGTTGTGTTCGCTTGGAATACGTTTCAGTGGCTGTGCTTGCTTAGGACGATTCGAATCAAATCGGAGGATATAGATGCGTAGGACCTGGATTGCTTTGATGTTATCTGCCCTCGTGACTGTAGCGCCGTCCTGGGCAACGGATGGGCCGGACAAGGAAGCTGCGGCGAAAGAAGCCCCGGCACAGACGGCTGCCAAAAAGAAGCCGGGTGCTGCGGCGAAGAAGCCCGCCGAGAAATCTGTAACGGAGGCACTAAGCGCCGAAGTCGAGCAACTGCGTCAGATGATGATGCAGCAGTCCCAGCAGATGGAAGCGCAGCAGAAAATGATGCGCGAACAGCAGGAAAGGCTCAATGTGCTGTCCGAAGAGTTGCGTTCCGCGCAAGCCGCAGCCTCTTCAGCGGCGGCGGCCGCCCAGGAAGCCAAGGCGGAGCAGGGGAATGCCAAGGTGACGGAAGGCCAGCTGGAAGCCGTCGCGGACGCCACCAATGACCTCAACAAGAAAGTTGCCGCGCTGGGGCAGGCCGAAGCGAAAAAAGCGGCGGAAGATGGGCCGGCCACCATCAAATATAAGGGAGTTAACATTACACCGGGAGGTTTCCTCGAAGCAGCTACGGTGTTCCGCAGTCGCGCCGTCAGTGGCGACATCAACACCCCACTTACCGGCATTCCATTCCCGGGCAATTCGCTCAGCAAAGTTACGGAAAACAATTTCACGGGCCGCCACAGTCGCGTGACGCTCCTCGTAGAAGGGAAATTGGCAAGCGCAAAGATCGGCGGGTATTACGAAGCGGACTTCCTTGGCGCCGGCACCACTTCGAACAACCGGCAGAGCAACAGTTATGTTCTCCGCCAGCGCCAAGTGTTCGGACAAGTGGCGTTTGACAATGGCTTGAGCATCACGGGCGGCCAGATGTGGAGCCTGGCAGCAGAAAACAGGAAGGGAATCGCGAACCGCGGGGAAGTACCGCCACTGGTGATCGACCCACAATATTCAGTCGGTTTTACCTGGGCTCGTCAACCTGGTCTTCGCGTGGTGAAAAGCTTTAACCATGACAAATTTGCCTTAGGCTTCTCCGTGGAAGCGCCGCAGACAACGATTGGCGGCCGCGGGTTCTCTACTTTTACGCCCGCGACCGGGAATCCATCGCAGAACTTCTGGCTCAACGCTCCCGGTGCCAGCGGCGGCTTGTACAACGCGTTCGACGCCACTGGTTACACAACTAACAAGGCCCCTGACATCATCTTCAAGGCGGCGCTGGATCCCGGATGGGGCCACTACGAGTTGTTAGGCATCGTCAGCACTTTCCGTAACCGGGTTTATCCTTGCGCAGTCGTGACGCCGACCCCGGACGCGACTCACGTCGTGGTCGGTCCGGCGCTCACTTGCTCGGCGGCTACTTCTTCTTCTCCTGCGGGAGCTTTCAATGACACCCGTACGGGCGGCGGTGGCGGCGTCAGCTTTACTGTGCCGCTCTTTTCCAAAAAGCTTGATTTCGGCGTGAAGGCAGTTGTCGGCGACGGCATCGGACGCTACGGCTCGGCGCAGTTGGCCGACGCAACCGCGCGTCCCGACGGCACTCTGGCTTTGATTCGAAGCGAGCAGGCCCTCGCGCGGCTCGAATTTCACCCAAATCCGAAACTTGATATCTACTTCTACGGCGGTAACGAGTACGCTTGGCGCGCCGCTTATGGCAACTACCAAACTGTCACGGTGACCACCGCCGCTGGCGTTTCGACCTATACTTCATCGAACACCAAGCCCGGTGGTTATGGTTCGCCACTCGCCAACAACAGCGGCTGTTCATCGGAAGGCCTTCCAACCGGAACCTCCGCACCGTCTGCTGGCGGCGCCTGCGCAGGAGACATCCGCAACATCTTCGAAGGTTCTGCCGGCTTCTGGCATAAGTTTTACCAGGGCCCGAAAGGCGGTATGCGCTGGGGTATCCAATACTCATACTTGACAAAGTCAGGCTGGAGCGGCAACAACAACGCTCCGGCCGCAGTGGGCATCTCTCCCAAGGCCGTCGACAACATGATCCTGAGCTCTTTCCGCTACTACATTCCATAACGTTGGATGCAGTGGTGGTCCGTCGTTCGTGATACGGTAAGCGGGCAGTTCTTTGCGGGACTGCCCCTTTTTCTTTTCACGAATTGTTAGTTTGCCCCAAATCGGGGCGAGTAACGCCAACGCAACAGGCGGTGGACGCCTACCAAAGCAGCTTAAGGCCGAATTGGACCTGGCGCGATGTAGTGGTCGTGCTGGTAATCACGCCAGCCGTTGGCGAAACGCCCGAGGGAGTGAAGACCACGGCATTGGGCTGATTGAAATTCGCGCGGTTAAGAAGATTGAATATCTCCGCCCGAAACTGAAGATTCAGCCGCTCGCGAATCCTCATGTCTTTCAGCACGGAGAAATCCCACGTGGCCAGGCCCGGCCCAATCAAAGTGTCTCTCCCAATGTTTCCATAGAAGCCGCCGTTTGCAGCCGTGTTCGCCGGCGCCAGAAACGCAGCAGGGTTGAACCATTGGGTCGGGTTGCCAAGGATCACCGGCCCCGTAAAAGCTGGATTCGCGAAGGGGCGCACGGGATTTCGAGTGTCCCCGTTGTTTGAGGGGTTATAGCTGAGCTGCGGCGAAAACGGAAAGCCGCCCTGCAACGTCACGATGGAATTCACCGTCCAACCGCTCGCGACCGCGTTCCCAAATCCCTCTAAACCACCAAGAAAGCGCTTCCCGTGCCCAACCGGCAGGGCATAAGTCGCATTCACCACCGCGATGTGTCTGATGTCGAAAGTCCCTAAGCCCCAATCCGAGCGCAGGTTGAATGGATTCGAAGCCAGCGCTGGTCCGCCGCCCGAGGTCGTCGCGTTGAGAGAGTCTCCGTCGTCAAGAACCTTCGAGAACGTGTACACCCCTCGCAGAGACAAGCCTCCGCTGAAGCGCCGATTCACATCCACTTGCAGCGCGTTGTAGGAGCTGTCTCCTTCAGAAAACCACGTCCACGTATTCGCGATTGCAGGATTGGCCCTCGTCGTTGTGGGCACAAAGTAAGTTCCCGCCGGCACGGGTGTGTTCGCTATCCCCACCGGAAACGTTGCGGGATAAGTTGCGGGGCACGGCGACGCCGGGCAAATCACGGGGAAAGGCTCGTTCGCATCAATGCCTATCAGTTCGTGATAACCATGCGATCCGACGTAGCCCACCGTCAGCGACATGTTCGGTGAAAGCTGCTGCTGTATCCTCAAGGAATAGGAAATCAGCGTCGGCGTCTTCATATCCGGTTGAACTCCCCCGGGGACAAGCTTCGCTGTCGAAGGCACGGGAGCCGCAGGGTCAATAGGGAAGCTCGAAACCGCGAAGGAAGGAATGCTGTAGACCGGGTTGAAAGGAGCGTTCTGATCCGCGCGATACCCAAGAGCATCTTGCAGGTCGTTGTACATCCCAAAGCCCGCGCGGAAAACGGTTTTCGCGCTGCAGGGGCTCCACGCTATTGCGATGCGCGGCTGGGGCAAAAACTTTGCATTGTTAACGGTGAAAAGAGAGTCCCCAATATGCGGTTGCGTCGAAATCACCCCGTTGGTGAAGGTGTAGTTGGCGGCGCGTCCGTGAGATTCGTTCCAACCCGTCGAAAATTCGGCGCGGAAACCGAAAGATAAACTCAGCTTGGGGCTGAGGCGGACCACGTCCTCCGCGTAAAACGCACCAAACAGGGAGCGCCAGTTCATAGCGGTCGGCGCCGGGTCAAACAGAAATGTAGAAGCGGTTCCCTGCAAGAATGTCTGAAGACTCGTAAACGTGGCCTGGCCGAACTGACTGAGGGCGATGTTCTCATTCGACTGGAACCGTTGAAACCAGGCACCGAAACTCAACTGGTGGCGCCCCCGCTTCCACGTCAGGCGATCTTCATAGGTAAACAGATTGCGCGCTATATGGAGATTGCTGCCGTTATTGCTTCCCGCCAGTCCGAGCTGTGCTTGCGGATTCGATGCCGCACTGCCTCCAACGACTACCGCCCCCACGGGATGTCCTACCAGGAAGCCGGGAACGTTTGCCGCTGGAGTGCCCGGCGTCGGCTCGCCAGTGAAGAAGTAGCCGGCGCGGGAAAAACCGATGCGGGCGGTGTTCAAGAGCGACGGAGAAAAAATATGAGTTTCTTCGAGGCTCAGGACTTGTTCGCGCAGAGTGAGGATATCGGAGCTGAAGGGATTGAGCGGCGTGGCAGTGAGATCGCGTCCGTCGTCGGCGGTGTAAACGGCGGCGAGCGAATCCCGCTGGGAAAAAATGTGATCGAAGCGGGCGGTGCCGAAGTCTTCGCTAATAGTTTGCAGGGGGCTGCTGAAAAATTGGGAGATGCCGCTAAAATCCTGGGCGCTGGACAGAGGAGTGGGCCAAAGATTCAGAAGCGGCTGAACGCTGGGCGCAGCAATGGCACGAGAAGCCAGACTGGGAACGAAGGCGACGGAGGTTTGGTGCAGGTGTTGGTGGAAGCCTTCGTAGTTGGCAAAGAGGAAAGATTTGTCGCTGCGAAGCGGACCGCCGATGGAGGAGCCGAACTGATTGCGCTGAAAAGGCGGAGCGGAACCCTGATCGAAGAAATTGGGCGCATCGAGAGCGTTGTTGCGCAAGAACTCGAATGCGGCTCCGTGCCACCGATTGCTCCCCGAGCGAGTGACGATAATCACTTGACCGCCGGGGCGCTTACCCAGTTCCGCGCTGTAGGAGTCGCGCTGGACGTTGAATTCGCGGACGGCGTCCACGCCCAGCAACATGCCGCTCGAGCCACCCGGCTGCATGTTGTTCTCTGCAGCGCCGGTGTACTCGACGCCATTCAGCAGGAAGATGTTTTGCTGAGGGCGATTGCCGGAGACGGCAAAGTTATTTGCCGTGGTCGAATTGGAAATCCCCGTCCCGCCGGTCTTTTGCGAAGTGGAATTGACGATACCCGGATTGAGTGGCAGGAGCAGATCATAGCTGCGTCCATTCAAAGGAAGTTCCTTTATCGCCAGTTCTCCTACAAGACCGCTAACGTCTGTAGTTGTCGTGCTTACGATGGGAGCGTCCCCAGTCACGGTGATTTCTGATTTCACCCCGCCCACTTGCAATCGATGATCGATGGTGGCCTCCCCACCCACCATCAGGTGAATCCCGCTCCGGATGGCGTCTTGAAAGCCCGGTTTGCTGACCCTCACTTCGTACTCACCGACCGGCAGCGACAGAACGAGATAACGGCCTGCATCGTCTGTGATGCCGCTTCGAATTGCTCCAGTCTCGAGATTTTTTGTCTTTACGGTCGCTGACGACACTGGCGCTCCAGATGGGTCCGTGACGATGCCTTTAATGCTGGCCCAAATCTGAGCGCGGGCCGACGGCAAATAAGCCAGCATGATGAAAAGCGTCAGTAACGCGAGACGATGCCGTGCCAAGTTAGACCGGCCGGCGCAACGTCGATTATCCGCAAGCGAGTTTAGCCAAACAGCCAACAACCAATTCAAATTCATTTCCCAATTTCCTCGAAATACAGCCCTGTGAACCGACAATTCAATACGCTTCCTACCGTTATGTCAAACCGACTTAATTCGACTCGAAGATGAATGATTTCATACGAATCTTTGGATCATAAATCGTACACGTTCCATACCTGGGGTACAGACGAGCCGCTGGGCTAGTGGAGTTAACTTGCTATGGAAGACCGGCGTGAAGATTAGGAGTGGGGTGCCGGCATGCGGAAGAAACAACGATCCCGCTGAGAAACCTACTATCGGAATAGGCCGACCTACCTGGCCAGTGAGCGACAGTTCGAGTGATGCAGATTTGTAGGCAGATGCACCTAGCCTTGGCCGATCAATTGAGAAGCGAGCATGCACAGCAGGCCCTTTAGGGCCTTACTAACACCTGAACTGGGATTCAGCAAAACTTCAGTAGGTGGGCTCGAACTAGACTCATAAGATGCATGGAGGTAGGTGGCCCATTGCGCATCCTGGTAGTGGAAGACGAAGCGAAGGTGGCCCGCGCTCTCCGAGAAGGATTGGAGCGCGAGAAGTACGAAGTTGTCGTCGCGCCAACCGGAGAAGAGGGATTCTTCTTGGTGAATGCCGAGGAATTCAACCTCGTCCTGTTGGATCTTATGCTTCCAGGCCGCGACGGGCTCCAGGTGCTGTCCACTCTGAGAAAACGGGGATTGCAAACTCCCGTTCTGATCCTTACCGCTCGCGATGCTATTGAGGACCGGGTCGATGGACTCGACAAAGGTGCCGACGACTACCTTGTGAAACCCTTCGCCTTCCCTGAGCTTCTGGCCCGCGTCCGGGCGTTGCTTCGGCGCGGGCGGACCGAACAAGCGCTTCCGCTAAGACTTGGTGATTTGGAAATGGATGCGGTGGCTCGCAAAGCGAGACGGCGGGGGCAACAATTGGAACTAACTGCCCGAGAGTTTGAGCTCCTCGAATATCTGCTTCGGCACAAAGAGCAGGTTGTTTCGCGAGAGATGCTGGCGCGCTACGTGTGGAAGGAGCCCGGTCGGGCAACGCCGCTCGATAACGTGATGGACGTGCACATCAACCGGCTTCGCCGCAAGGTGGATGACCCCTTCGACCGCAAATTGATTCACACCGTGCGCGGTGTCGGATTCGTGCTGCGAGAGGAAGAATGAGATTCAGGCCGCGAAACGTCCGGTCCCGGTTGACGCTATGGTATGTGCTCGTGCTGGCGAGTCTTTTGGCCTTGTACGCGGGAGTTGCTTCCTTATTCCTGTTTTTGAGCTTGCGCGAGGACTTTGACCAGAACCTGCTCGAGGACGTCGAAACTGTTGAAGGGATGCTCGCGAAGGAGCCAAACGGACTCGTGTCTCTCCATTCCAGTCATCCTGACGCGGCTGAACCGAGAATAGGCCATTTCATCGAAGTGTGGTCGCCTGAGGGCTCGCTCCTTTATCGAAGCGCGGCTTTGCAAGACCAGACATTAGGAGGCCCTCCCGGCCCGGACGAGGGCCTGCACGATGCAATTCCATCCACTGCCCGGCTTCCGAATGGCACCCGAGTCAGGCTAGCCAGCAGCGTCTACCACGTAGAAGACCAGCGCGTGGTTCTCCGAGTTGCATACAGCGAGGAAGGATTGTGGCGTGAGTTGGGTGAATTCGGGGAAGTCATGTTGCTGGGCTTTCCGATTGCTGTGTTGCTTGCAGGTTTCGGGGGTTACGCCCTCGCACGAAAAGCACTCGCACCCATCGATTCGATGGCCATCCAGGCTAAGACAATATCTGCCGAACGGTTGGGTGACCGGTTGTCCATCGAGAATCCCGAAGATGAATTAGGGAAGCTCGGTAACGTCTTCAACGGCATGCTCGGGCGATTGCAAGCCGCATTCGATCAACTGCGCTGCTTCACCGCTGACGCCTCCCACGAATTGAGAACTCCGCTGACTGCCATCCGAAGCGTTGGCGAGGTGGCGCTCCAGGACGAGAGGAGTCCAGCGGAGTATCGAGATGTGATCGGAAGCATGCTGGAAGAGGTAGACCGTCTGACGCGGCTCGCGGAAAGCTTGCTTGCACTTTCCCGTGCCGACACGGGCCACATCCAGCTTCAGCGGGAAGACATTCCTCTTGTCCACCTCGCAAAGGAAGCCAGTTCGTTAGTCGAAGTTTTGGCTGAGGAGAAACGGCAACGGATTGAAATCGAGGGTCACGAAGACCTCCTCGTCTCCGTAGACCGGCTGATTCTCCGCCAGGCCATCATTAATCTGCTGGATAACGCCATTAAGTATTCGCCCCCAGGAATTCAGATTCTCGTCCGGGTACAACGTGGGGGAGACAAACAAGTGTTCTTAGACGTGATCGACCAGGGACCTGGAATCCCTAGCGAACATCAACCGCACGTCTTCGATCGCTTTTTCCGAGTCGATAAAGCACGAACGCGGGAATGGGGTGGTGCTGGCCTCGGCCTGTCGATTACTCGCTGGGCGGTCGAAGCGCACGGCGGCGACATCAGTCTCAAAAGTGAAGAGGGCCAAGGCAGCATGTTTCGAGTTTCTCTACCTGTCGCGAGACATTCTTCTACAAGTCCGTCAAAAGGAGGGTCGCAATGAAAAGGATATTAGGGATTCTGGCTGCTGTTGCCGCACTTTTGGTAGTGATCTGGGTGATTCTTGAATCCAGGGAGGGAAGTTATTCCTCCTCCTATGCATCTCAACCGGAGGCTCCTGCGCCTCAGCAGTCCGCAGGGGCCTCCTTCACATACAACTTCGATAGCGATGCCGTGGGGGCTCTGCCGGCGAAGTGTCATGGTGCGCGCACTGGGAAAGGAGCTGAAGGCAAATGGGTAGTGACGGCAGATGCTACCGCGCCTTCAAAACCCAATGTAGTTGCGCAAAGTTCAACGGATTCGACCGACTATCGTTTTCCCCTTCTCATTTCCGACGAAGGAAGCTTCAAGGACTTGGAGTTGAGCACGAAGTTCAAAGCCGTTGCGGGCGAAGTGGACCGAGCGGGGGGCCTAGTCTTTCGGCTGAAGGACGCAAATAACTATTACATCGTCCGCGCTAACGCCCTGGAGGACAACTACAGGCTCTATCACGTTGTCGCGGGAAACCGCCGCCAGTTCGCCGGTGCGAATTTCAAGGTGAGTTCCGGCGA
>WNFQ01006201.1_pt1 | contig 11617 bp, 11 predicted proteins | sample 5400171 | NCBI WGS metagenome assembly WNFQ01 (sample SAMN13153356, study PRJNA577476) | soil metagenome | isolation source: 20 cm soil under Madrone tree | place: USA:California | collected 2016-06-14
TGAAGCCAATACTCCACTACATGGGGCAGCACGATCTGGGTATCGTGACATTGCGGAACTCTTAGCTGGACATGGTGCAAGTCTCAATGTTCGGAATAAGGTTCAAGAGACCCCGTTGCACGTGGCCTGTCGTAATGGGAAGCTTGACGTTTTGCGCTTCCTTATAGATCGAGGCTCAGACATCAATTCCCTGAACAAGGTTGGCTTCATTCCATTACACACGGCATCACGATTCGGACACGTTGAAGCTGCACGGCAATTGCTAGACTGCGGCTCTGATGTGAATGCACGCTCGGCAAGTCATCAGACTCCCCTACATTATGCACTGCGATATGGATACCTTGACCTCGCACGGCTCTTGATAGACCGCGGCGCTGATGTGAATGCACGCGAGAGAAATTATTGGACTCCTCTACGTTACGCATCGCGGAATGGATACCTTGACCTCGCACGGCTCTTAATAGACCGTGGCGCTGATGTGAACGCACAAGCAGACCGTCATACTCCGATCCATTCCGCGTCATGTTTTGGGCACTTCGAAGTCGTAAAGTTACTGGTCGAGCATGGTGCAGATGTTGACAGCCGGAATAACGAGGAGAAGACTCCCTTAGATTACGCGTCAATGAGTGGGTTCCTCGACATCGCGTGCTTCTTGATCGAGACGGGTGCGGCCGTGTCTGCCCGGGATAACCAAGGGTGGACACCATTCCACACGGTGTCGGCATGTGGGCATCTCCACATCGTGAAGTTCCTGCTCGAGTGTGGGGTTGATGTCAACATTCGGAACGGAAACGGAGAGACGTCATTGCACCTTGCATCAGGCAGGGGGAAGGTTGATGTCGTACGCTTCCTTATCGAGCATGGTGCAGATACCGACGTTAAAGATAATAATGGTTGGAATCCTCTGCACATCGCATCACAAAATGGGCACCTCGATGTCATGCGACTGTTGATCAACACTGGCACTTCTGTCGATATTCGAAACGGGACTCAAAAGACACCATTGGCCATGGCGTCTTGGAAGGGAAACGTCCAAGTTGTTCGCTTCCTCATCGAGCGAGGGGCCGACATTAACGTGCGGGACAACTGGAGCTGGGCACCATTACACTTTGCCTCACAATTCGGACATCTTGACATCGTACAGCTGTTGCTAGACCATGGCGTTGATCCGAACATCCAGCTCAATGGCCTCCGGAGCTCGCTACATCTAGCATCGGCCAACGACCACCTCAAGGTTACCGAGTTGCTGGTCCAGCGTGGCGCAAGTATCGACGCATTCAATGACAAGCAAGAAACTCCGCTTCATCAAACAGTCAAGAATGGGAAAATCACGACCGTTCGCCTTTTTATCGACCACGGAGCGAATCTAGGTACTGTGGACAGCAATGGCTGGACTCTGCTTCACACGGCATCGCATAGCGGGCACCTCGGAGTTGTTAAGCTGCTGCTTTGGCAGGGTGCTGATGTCGACGTGGTTAACAAGGCCAATAAAACTGCGGCGGAATTGGCCTCTGAGAATGGCAAGACCGAGGTTGCAAAGTTGATTGCAGAATACAAAGCAGACGCAAGGTTGGCTACATTGGATACAGCTCAGGACAAGGCCGATGAAAATGGAACGGATAAGGAAATGGCTTCATTGCACACTGCCGCGGAAGAGGGGAACATTGACGTTGTAAAGTCGTTGCTCGAACGGGGAGCGGATATCAACAGCGGCGGTGCAAATGACGGGACTCCGTTAGCCAGAGCAGCGCAAAAAGGAAACGTCGAAGTTGTACGGTTGCTCATCCAGCGGGGTGCCAAGGTGGATTCACGTGATAAGCGGGGTTGGACACCACTGCACCAGGCATCACGACACGGACACGTCGAAGTCGCGCGGATACTCGTTGATCATGGCGCAAATGTGAATGCAAGGCAGCATCGCCTTCAGACTCCGATAAATATCTCAGCAACCCGCGATCACCTCGATATCGTGAAACTGTTACTTGAACGTGGCGCGGATGTACAAGCGGAGAATGCCCTAGGAGAAACGCCATATCAAATATTGGTGCAAAGAGGACATCGAGAGATGGCTGATTATATCCGGAGGTATGGCGCAGACAGAGAAAGGTTCGACGAGGTCCTTTCATGGCTCACATGTGATGGTGTCTGACTTGCACTTCGATAGCCCTTAAGAGACAGCCCAGTTCAAGAGAGGCGTCTTGCGTGTAACTGTAATTAGACGATCTCTTTCGCAGGCGGATGGCTGTAGAATAACTGTTAAGGACAAGTAACCCCAATAAATGCTTTAGTACGAGTACATGCGGTGGGAGAGTGATGGATCAGTAAGCAGGCGCTGGAAGAGTTAGTAAGATGAACGACGATGTTTATAACCCCTCTCCAAACCCTGGCGTCCTCCATCTCCTCCACCTCTTCTCTCCTCCGCTCCCAACCCTTTTCTTCCCCTGCTCTTAGGCTCGCTCAGGTATCGCACCTGCCCGTTTCATCACACCTCTTTTGCTCACCGTGTCCCTTCCAGATATATAGAGCATTCAGTCAGAACCCGGTCACGAAAATGCCTCCCATCGATAAACCAGTCCCAGGAGAAAAATATGACATCGTCTTCATTGGCGGCGGAAGTGGAGGTTCAGCTGGTTCGGTATGTTTTGCCTGCCTCTACTCACGTTCAGTCGTTTACAGCGCCCTGCGTAGCGCCGCGCTTCGCTCTATGGCGCGAAGACTGCCCTCATAGAGGAATCAGGAAAACTAGGCGGTACCTGCGTAAACGTTGGTGGGTGTCTTTCCTCTGGTGGTTTGCTTACGCTCATATACGCCCCGTCCAGGCTGCGTGCCGAAGAAGGTGAGTAATTTGCTCAAGGTCTAGTCTTCATCTCATCGAGACGTTGTCAGATCATGTGGCATGCTGCGGATATCGCGGACAAACTACGCAACGCCGCCCATGGTTATCATTTCAACCTTCCGCAGGACCAACCAAGGTTCTCCTGGGCCACGTTCAAGCCTCAGCGCGATGCATACATACGATTTCTGAACGGAATCTATGACAAGAATATCACCGGGGAGGGTGTCGCGTACCACGCTGGTCATGCCAAACTCATATCACCGAACAATATCGAGATTCGTCGCCAGGATGGAATGACGTACAACATCAACACTGACAAGGTGGTCCTCGCCACGGGCGGATATCCAATCATCCCGTCGGACGACCAGATACCTGGCGCGTCCCTTGGCATTGACTCGGATGGGTTCTTCGCCCTCGAAGACCAGCCCAAGCGCGTCGCGGTTGTTGGTGCGGGCTACATCGCAGTCGAGCTTGCAGGCGTGCTGCACACGCTAGGCTCAGAGACACACCTCATCGCCCGCCACAACAAAGTTCTTCGCACGTTCGACCCTTCCTTGCAAGACGTACTTCTGCCATGGATGGAACACACCGGCATCAATTTCCACGGGAACAGCAATGTGGTCAAGGTTGAGGGCCAGCGCGGCGGCCCCCTCACTGTTCATCTTGACTCTGGCAAGACCATCGAGGTCGATACAGTCCTTTGGGCAATCGGTCGCAAGGCAGATACAGAGAACCTTGGTCTTGAGGACGTCGGTGTCAAGCTTGATCCAAAGGGGAGCGTTGTCGTCGACGAATGGCAAGAGACGAATGTCAAAGGCATTTTCTCAATTGGTGACGTACAGGGCAAGGCTCTACTCACGCCAGTCGCCATCGCGGCTGGAAGACGGCTCTCTAACAGACTCTACGGTGGAGAAAAATACAAGGATGACAAACTCGACTATCACAATATCCCGACTGTTGTCTTCTCGTGAGGCTTTTTCTGCACATGCCGCTACTCTGTCTGCCATATTTCTGACTGATAGAACACCCGAAACATAGCCATCCCCCTATCGGAACTGTTGGCCTTACAGAGCCCCAGGCACGTGAGAAGTACGGTGACGCGGTCAAGATTTGTTCGTCCATTCTCAATCAGTGACCTATGATACCTACTAACGACGCGGCCTACTAGACCAATCGTCGTTCCGCGCACTCTACTTCTCCATGATCCCCACGGAACACAAAGAACCATCTTTGTTCAAGCTGGTAGTCGTCGGACCAGAAGAGCGCGTCGTAGGCGTTCACGTTATCGGCATGGGTAGCGACGAACTGCTTCAGGGCTTCGCCGTCGCCGTCAAAATGGGCGGTGAGCAAACTTTAGACAGATCATCACGTTTGGTGTCAGTTTACTGATGCCTCTATGCAGCGACGAAGCGTGAATTCGACGACACAGTCGCAATCCACCCGACCTCCGCCGAGGGTACGTGTCATTTCGCGACATGTTTTAACTATCAGTCCTCACAATCGCGTTTCAGAATTGGTCACATTAAAGTAAACAAATAAAAGCACTTGGACACGCAAGCGAAAATGTACATCGGGACTGTCGGACCACGATTTTGTGACTCTCAGGAAGTTCTCGGGGTTTGTCAGTCATAACACAACTCAATACCTACAGATCTGGGGTAGAAGGATCCGTTTGCGTCTAGTGGAGACTACGACCGCCAAGTGGTTCCACAGAATGTGCTGAATGGTAATAGCAGAATGACAATAGTCTGGGCATTAGGCATATCCACAAATCATGGCGCTGGAGGGCACGAGAGTGTCATGAGGCGTGCACCGGAAATTTTACCGGCAGTTCGACATACCAATCACGCCATGGGTGTGAACGGCCACACGGAACTTGTCCCCAGAGGACACCCACATTATCGCATCATCGCCAAGATTCTTCGATAGTCTTCGCAAACGCTCTGAAATGTCTCTTCCAGCTTCTCTAAGCGCTCCTTCTCCTCAAGCTGAGCAAGTACTACCTGAACACAACGAGCTAGTCAACCCCATACCCACGAATACAAGGCGCTCGCGTAACAGGCACGTGGTAGAATAGTTTGCACTCACATAGTTGAAACGATATAATCGCTCCTTCACCTGTAGCCTGTAAGCTTTGGCGGCTCGCGCATCGGCAGGTTTCAAATGCAACTGGATAAGCATCTCTACAAGCCGGTGGAACTGGCGCTATTTTTTGGTTCATAACACGAGAGGTTCATCAGATGCGGTCTGGGCGCCGAAAGGCGAGGGAGAATGAGAAATAGACTATACACTTACCCCGGCAATCTTGAAGTCCTTCCTCCATTTCTCCAGCCAAGCGCGATCCGCCGGCGGACCTAGCTTCCCTCCTGTCGCTTTCCCCCTTGCCTTCCCCTTCGCGGCCTTGCGCGCAGTCGTACGCCCGACGCGCCCACCGCCGTGGGATACGGCGTCGTCGCCGAAACCCTCAGACATGAAGGCCATATGACCAAGCAGCATCGCAAGGTCGTTGCGGTCGCGCAGGTCTTCAAAGGCTTCTGCGGGGTCCTCGACTGTTAGCTCCGAGATGGAGGGCTTCGAAAGCACGTATTCGTAGATTGCCCTGTATAGGGCCGCTAGGGTGGGGGAGTCAGTGTGCGAGCCGAGGAGAACGAATTGTGATTCTACTGACAACCGTGTCCTTGGCGTTGGTATGGTGGGAGGATCACGAATTGGCTCAGTCGAAGGCGGACCTTGTCTGGAAAGCAGTAGAAGGGATACAGCGAGGAGTATCCTACGAAATGATACGTCTCTGTAACCGGTGTCGTCCGCCGCTTGCGCTTTTCGTATCTATTCTCATCAGCACACACATACATCAGGAATGGGAACTAAGACCTGGTGAAGGAAAACTCACAGAACGACAAATTCCCACGAATCTTCCGCCTCGTTGATGTAAGAGCCAGCCTCGATGTAGAGTAGTATGAACAGCTGTATCCGCCGATGATATTCTCGGAATCCTGGGTTGTTCCACGTTGCCTGAGATGATTGTCAAGGGGGCACGACAGGACAAAGGGGGTTCACAAACATGCCACACTTCATACACAATTGCGTCAGGGTCATCCTCTGGGAGTGTCACCACCGCTCCCTTGCCCTTTTTCCCGCTAGTCGGCGCAACGCGGGTGTATGAAGCGATCTTCTCCCCGGGGGGACTAAACGACACAGCATCCTCCTCGACGCGCGCGAGGAACTCTAATTCCTTTCGATAGTAATCACTGGGTATGAACTTTTCTAGCGTTCCCCAAACGTCATCGACGGTCGAAGAGGATGGAACTTTCGCGGAATATCGGATGTCGAGAAACTGCGCGAGGGAACCCGATGCAAAGCGCAGCTACACAGAAGGCAAAAGCGGAACGAAACGGTGTTCCTTATTTCAATAACGGACGTTCACATCCATGGAGAGTGAACGCAGCGTACGTCGATTACAAGGTCCGAGTACCCATATATATTCTCATCTTCGCCGTATATCTAAAGCCCCAGAAGGTTAGCGGGTCAGTGAGAAGAGACTAAAGGGATATTCGTTACAAACCGGATAGGTAAACGTCGGGTGGAAGTTCTCAAACGACTCGTTTTCACCCAGAACTTCCTTGTCTTTGTTCGCGCGTACTGCAAAACGCGTACTATGAGCTCCAGAGCAGATCAAGCTCACGAAACATTATACCTAGGGATAGGTGAAGAGCATCATTTGAGTTCGCAGTCCAGTTGGCAGTAGCCATGGTGGAACGGTTATAAGGGCGCGGCGCTCTTGACGCGAAGCACGTGAGTTGTTACTGGTCATTCACTCTGAGCCTCTCTTTCCTTCGATGTTAACAATACACCCAGTATCGACATCCACGCATTACAGATGGCTCCTCCAGTACCACCTTGCGCTTGTAGTCTATGCATCTCAGGAAGAAGTGTTTCGAACAAATCCCTCGAAACCGCATCGCGAGACAACACCCCGCATTCAACGCCATCTTCGCCCCGACCGAGTGACCGCGCAACCTCGCGCACCTTCTGCATGCACTGCCGTGCATCATTAAGGCAGTCTTCGAGGCGGTTTGTAACGATGTTGTCCTGTATTCCCTCGAATTGTGAGCCTACGGGAGGTAATCTTTCAGGCGTACCTCAGAAAACCTATTGATAGACTTGGTTGCTTCGCTGACGAGTGTCCGAAATGAAAGGGCTTGTGTACGCGCAGGGAGAAAAGAATTGTTTTTTTTTTAATAAAAAAAGTGCTGACGAGAGGACACAGAGACTCACCGCGTACCGAAATCAAAAGATTGCTCACGACGTAGTCAGCAAACTCGCCGAGCATGCGATCGCGCAGCCCCTTCGGAAGTGCAGAAAAGCTCAAAGTCAAATTTGACATATCGTCATACAGGTCGCGACAATCATCGTCGGCTAAGCACATGTTCACATGCGCTTGGAATACAACAAAGTAGCGTCCGAGACGCTCGTACCGTGCTGTGTTCGGGCGCATAGAAAGCACATGGCGCTCTGGGGGAAGCACCTCCTTTGGATTGGTCTGTGCGAGTTCAGCAAGACCACGCAGATATTCAATCTTGTGAGTATAGTTTCGTGGATGCCTTTTTGTTCATTTACATCTGAGTAAGAATGCCTAGACAATGGCGTAACTGAAGGATACGCACCCCGTCTTGCGGTCCACGAAGTTGCCATCCCACAGTGCGTTCAAGATGCTCAGAGTACAAGACCGAAAATTGTAGTCGACATGCAAGAGCGCTCCTATTGCATCCCAGCTCCTTGATGACCAGGGGGCGATGAGAACGTCGCTCAGGTATTGACTTAGAGTGAGGGTAAGGATCTCGTGTAAAAGCTCAGTAGGGAAATTGTGTCCGCCCTTGGTAACGAGGGATTGAACACATGGGCGTAAGGTCGTCAGGGGATCGTTTTCTTGAACCATGATGGTATGGATGAGAGGTAGTGCTGTCTTGGTTCTCTAAAGGACACCAGGTTCATAAAGAAATTATATCGGTCGGGCCGACCTTCCCCGCCTTCCTTTCTTTTCCCCGATTACATTCTCAACCAACCAGTTCTGGAAATGAACAAAAGCTGCCGTCGTCGTCGTTTCCCTTTCGGAGCTGGACTGAGTATCACGAGACAAGATTACGCTGGTAGATCCGATAATATCTGGCCTTGTGGCAGTGTGGCACAAAAGAAACCCAATAGAGCATCTAGCAAGGCTTTGTGCCAATCGCAAAGGGTATTGCCGAACAACTTGTAGCTTCATAGTACGAAGAGAGTAGGCGAAAACCGAGGAAGGCATATCTGGCTGTAAGAGAAAGTTGTTGTACTAGTACTGTCCTTTGCTCGCACACTGTTCAAGTTGACTGGTCTGGTGGTGATACTGTGGTGATTCATGCACGTGGTGGCCCTATGTCATCATGTAACAATTGTGACTTTATACTCATCACTCACTCGTCTGATCTGTTCTACTCCACCACACAGTGACAGCAAGATAACCCCATGCCAACTGACTGATCGATCTGGGACACACAGTACTAGTCGAATGGTTCGTAGCTAATTATAGCGCAACTCGCCCGACTATGACACAACCAGGGACAAATGGAGATACAGTAACTTACAGTACGCTGAAACTCGAGCCAACAAACTCTAAATGCACCTCTCGGAAACGATGGTGTCGTTCCGACTCGTTCATCGATCGATCGATGATAACCACGATGGACGTCATCCAATTCTCGGACTACAGTACCACCGCGTTCCGTTGTTCTAGGACGCAGAATTGGCTGGCTGGCAGTTCGCAGCTAGGCCTGGTATGACGCTCGGGGTCTTCCGGTGAGCTTGTCGTGGAGGAGGTCGGCGCTAGTCTTTCCCTGGATTAGTTGCACATGGTATCACATGGAATAATAGAGGGTGCATATGCCAATAGATTGATTTTTGGGACAGGCATCGGGATTGTGCCATGCGTGCAATGTCGGCCATGAGAACTAGTAAGGGGCCCTACGGTACAAAAATGAATGCGCCTGAGAACCTGGGTATGAAAATAGAACACAGCAAGGGACTGCGGAAGTGTGATACAGTAAATACCATGGAACTAATGACTAGCGCCATGCTAGCAGTCTCACTAAGTTAACTTGGTATATATTCGAATCTGTAGATCCGCCGCCGTTCCGCTGTCTGCGCGCTCACATTCAACACATCCGAGATCCTGGATGTTCGTTCATATATCGCTAACTAATGGTGCTTAGTCGAAGTCGCGCACATGTCTGCCGAGGTTCTGACGCGTGCCCTCGAACACTCTTACATCGGCTCTAAGACTACATACAAGAATTCTCTGACTATGGTAGAAACGGGAGAGATCAGGTTACAAGATTTCAGGGAAAAAACTGGATTTTCTGTTCGTTCTTCGGTAATATGACTACAAAAAAAGAAATCGCGAAAGGATTGTGAACGTAATTCAAGTCATGCTACCCGAAGGCGATCTGCGAGGGAAGAAAAGAGAGAAACCGTGTTTCGGTAAGAAGCAAGAAAAATTAAAAGACATCCTCCCAAGGACCCTCCTCTAGTCGCTGGCTAAACGCAGAACTGAAACTAAGTCCTGCCCAACTTGGCGTGCGCGGGTTGTAGAGTGCATCCGGGGGCTCGATCCAGTCAGAAGAGTCTGTACCGCCACTAGAACCCCCGTCGCTCAAATAGCCGAGATCGGAGAATGTGTCAACGTCGCTCAGAGAGATACTAGAAGACAAGTCCGAGACTGGCGGGTCAGCAGCGGCATCCGATGTAGGTGGTGGTGATGCGGCCGAGGCGGACAAGTCGAGCGTGGGGAGGACAAAAGAATATGATGGATCAATAGGCGAATTCAAGTTGAGTTCTGCAATCCCCGGGCCATCTGTCGCCACGGCAGAACCAATGTCCGATAAGCATTCCTCTGGCTCACTGTCGCCGTACTCGGCACGCTCTTCCTCAAGGACGCACCATCCCGTCGCCACCTCGCCAAGGATGCCACGCACAGCATGTGCAGACCACCCCGCGAAGCGAACGCGCAGGACACTCGCGCCACGCGCCCCGCCGAGCGTCTCACACACAGCACCTTTATCCCATGCCTGCGCGGCATCCAACTGCTCGAAGAGTGCCTTCACGCGCGACGCGTGCCGCTCCGTGTCGACACGGAGCGCTGAGAGCTCTAAGAATGGGACCAGCGGGTGGCGGTCGTACGCAAATGTATGTGAGAGTGGTACGCGCGTCGTCGGTGTCGGCGCGAGAGGGATGAGGAGGGTGGTCGATACATCAGGGACCTGAGGAACGAAGTACTTGACAAACTCAGACTCTGTCTCCTCTGCTGCCGTCGCCGTCGCAGGAGGATGCGTGGCAGAGGGATGGAATTGCACCTTGTCGCTTGCACAGACACGGCGAGAGTGCTTCTTTGACTTCCTACGGGCATGTTTGAGTTTGAGAGCCAGACCACGGTCTCCCTTTGTCCTCATATCCAAATCAGCTTCCAGGAATGCACGAGCCGCCACGGGGATATTGTGCATGTTGTCGGCGATATTCTGGAAGATCGGGCGGCCTGTAGTGAAATTCCGCGCAGTTCCGAGGCCAACTTGGGCGATGCTACGTGGCACTGCAGGGGGCCGAGGGAGGCGCGGGGCCCCCATGCGCGTGGATAGAGCATGACGGACAGGCAAAGACAAGTTATTCTCAATCTTGGGCACCCGAGTTGCTACCGTCTGCATGGAACGCGGCACGGCGCCAGGCGCTCGCAGTTTACTTGGGGCCGTAAGATGGCCAACGAAGGCATTGAAGATTGTCCTGGTTCTGTTAAGGATACGAGAGGTGAAAGGTGATGGTTGTTGAGGGGTGATACGAGGTACGAAAGAGTGGGTGTGAACACCACGAGTGGATATGTTAGGGGGATTATGTATAACTCGGAAGGCTTGTCGCCCCATGGACGACGAAAGCCCCGACGATGCTAGTGGCATCGTGAGCGATTGTTTGCTGATTGCTTGCTAGGGATGCAAATGCGGATTGCTCTATGGTGGTCTGCCGCAAGCCGACGTGGGTGACGAGGGCGCTTACATACTCGCATGCTGCGGTTGCCGACACGACGGCTCTCAACTTACTACACTACACCTCCGAGTCGATTTACTTTCCATACATCAGATCAAAAATCCTTCCTTCTCTCTCTCGTGGATCCCCATTCACTATTTGAAAATCTGGGCAAAGGTCGAACCTTGGTGACTAGAATATGCCTTCGGTACATGTCATGAATAACTATGAACAGATGACTCACCCCAAGTAGGCCAACCCAGGGTCATAGAAGGTTCTAGGACACAATGCTTGGTGAGTCGGTCGCAACAGAAGAGTGTTCCATGCTTACATGTAGCCCCTGTCTCCCGGAGTTCCAAGGTGGTTCTTCAGAAATGCGAACAGGTCCTTGCTGTATGCCTCATTGCTTTCTGGCGAGATATTGAGCAAACTCGTCTGGCAAGGGATGTCATGGTGACATTCATTGTATTCAAACCTGTGTTGGGCATACGCACGATTACGAGCAGGAAGGCAGGTTCAAAAGTTCCATTGAACGTAAGGTGCTCGTTGTACCGGAACGAGATTGAAATGGCTTTTTCAGGTTTTTGCAAGATGTTTGCAGAGACCTAAGCCATGCCGAGGCCACGGGTAGATCTAGGTTAAAGAGAGACCCAGATGTGCTGTACCTTGGAGAACTCCAGAACAAACGACTTTATGTCGTTAACCTGCAGAGGCTTAATGGACAGGCGCCACCCTATACTG
>WNFQ01003397.1_pt1 | contig 11612 bp, 9 predicted proteins | sample 5400171 | NCBI WGS metagenome assembly WNFQ01 (sample SAMN13153356, study PRJNA577476) | soil metagenome | isolation source: 20 cm soil under Madrone tree | place: USA:California | collected 2016-06-14
GTGGCCGGAACGAGCGCCGGATGAGCGGTTTCTTGCCGGTGAGTGCGGTGAGCGTGTCCGGCGCACTGCCGGCCGCCTCACCCGCCCAAGCCCGCTCGAGCAGCCAGCCTCCCGCCGTGCCGAGCAGCAGCTCACGCCGCGTCACCATGTGAGCAGATTACCGTAATCCCCGCGGCGGCGGTATCGGCCCGCGCTCCTGCGCCCCCCGGCTGCGTAGTACGATCGCAGCCCATGATTCTGCGCAACGCCTGGTGGTGGAGTCTCGTCGCACTCGCGAGCGCCGTGCCGCGCGCCGCCGAGGCGGCCTGGATGGAACGCACCGAAGCGATCATGGGCACGCGAGTGCACGTGCAGCTGTGGGCCGAGGATCCGCTCAAGGGCAATGCCGCGATCGATGCGGTCATGGCGGACATGCGCCGCATCGATGCGCTCATGAGCCACTACAAGCCCGACAGCCAGTTGTCGCAGATCAACGCGCACGCCAGCAGCGAGCCGGTGCAGGTGGACAAGGAGCTGTTCGATCTCATCAAGCTGTCGACGCACTACTCGCAGATCACCGAGGGCGCGTTCGACATCACCTATGCGAGCGTCGGCTACCTCTACGACTACCGGCGCCACATCCACCCGACCGAAGAGCAGATCAGGAAGGCGCTCTCGGGCGTCAACTGGCGCAACATGCTGCTCGATGAGCAGCATCACACCGTGCGCTTCGAGCATCCCGGCATGCGCATCGACCTGGGCGGCATCGGCAAGGGCTATGCCGTCGATCATGGTGTGGCGATCCTGAAGGCGCGCGGAATCCAGCACGCGGTGGTGAGCGCCGGTGGCGACAGTCGCATCCTCGGTGATCACATGGGACGGCCGTGGCTGGTGGCCATCCGCCACCCGGACGATCCCAAGAAGGTGGTCACGCGCATCCCGCTGTCCGACAGCGCCATGTCGACTTCGGGAGACTACGAACGATATTTCGACGAGAACGGCGTGCGCTATCACCACATCATCGACCCGCGCACGGGTCACTCGGCGAGCAAGGTGCGCAGCGCCACGATCCTCGCTCCGACGGCCACACAAACCGACGGCATGTCGAAGACCGCCTTCGTGCTCGGTCCGGAAAAAGCGCTCGCGATCATCAACCGCATGCCTGAGTACGATGCGGTCTTCGTGTGCCCCGACGGGCGCGTGTTGTACTCGAACGGGCTGCGGCCGCCGCTGCCTCGACCAGCGGGCGCCTCGCCGCCCGCGGCTACTGCGACGAGCCCCCGTGTGACACCCTGAGCAGCACGTCCACTTCGGCTTCCGCGGCCAGCCAGTCCTCGGTCTCGTGACCGGGGGCAAAGCCACGCCGCTCGGCGCGCAGATAAGCACCTTCCGCAATCATCGTGCGCCGCGCCTCAGGCGTGAGCGCCAGCCGGGAGGGCTCAGGGGGTGACGGACGCACCCGCGCGCTCGGGCGCGGTACTTCGCGTGCAGGGGGACTCTTCGCGGGAACATCGCTCGAACGACGAGTGGCCATCGGCACCTCCTTGGCAGGGGGGCTCACTTTGCGCGCCTGCGGTGCGCAAGCGCAAGCGCCGCCGCTCACCGGCCATTTGTCTTATCAAGGGCGGTGACCGATGGCGCCCTGTTCCGGGGCACCGAAGCGCAGGATGCGCCGCCCGCTATGGTGTGGTCGCCCTGAGCTCTTCGCAGCCGCCGCCGTCGCTGACCGACACCAGCTTCTGGGCCTGTGCCGTCAGCGTGCGGCTGTAGCAGCCTCCGCTGAAGTCCTGCGCACGGTAGCTCTGGGTCGTCTGACTGCCGGAGTGGCCCAGGATGTTGAAGCTGGCATCGAATTGCAACGTGTCGGTGGCGTGCACCTGGTTGTCGAGTGTGCGCACACGGCCGTTCGCGTCGGGGCGCGATTCGCGCTCCAGATCGCCCTGATCGCTGGTGGCGATCTGCGTTGCAGTGCCGTCGGCGTTGACGACAAACGAGTAGTTCAGCCTCAGCGGGTAGCTGAAATGCTGCTCGCTCACACTCTCATCGCCGCCCGCCCGCGTGCTCACGACCGAATCCACCCGCGTGGTCTGCTGTGCATTCTGGATGTCGGTCGTGGGGCTGACGTCGAATTCCTGGCGGTTCACGTAATTGATGCTCTGCCTGAGCGTGGTGAGCACGCGCCCGTGCGAGGTATCCACATAGCCGCTGATCGCGAATTCCCGGTTCGACGTCACCAGGATGCTGCCCGTGTAGGTCGGACCGCTGGCATTGGCAGTAATGTTCTCGGTGACCACGGGAGCCGGCGCCGCCCCGAGAGTGTTGCTCAGCAGCCCGCCGCTGATGCGCGCCTGGCCGTGATCGGTATACGCGAGCAGGTTCGCGGTGGCGAGAAAGTAGCTGTCGGCGTTGTAGACGCCGATGCCGAGCACATGGGGATTGCCGTCAGCCAGCAGCGCGGCGAACGGCGTGAGGTCCACCCGATAGGGCCTGAAATCGAGCGTCTGCACGCCGGGAATGGGCTCCCACAGGAACGGGTCGATGCCGCCGGTATAGATCCACGGGTAAACGGGCGCGACCCCGGCCGGCTGTCCGTCGATCGTCACCTCGGTCTCGCGGAATGGTGTGTTGCCGCAGCTCTCGAGGTGCACGGTCTGGTCGTTGGGTACGCAGAAGTACCAGAACTCGTCATTCGACTGGCTTTGCGCAATCACATCCAGGTAGACACGCTCGGTGTTGCGCGGCAGGTTGAGCGCCTGCGTGATCTGGCTGGCTGTCGCGTTGAGCGTGCCGGCATCGCCGCCCGGGCCGTTGACCGGCACCACCAGGTCGGGCGTGCGCGGCGCGCGTTCCTCACCGGATGCGGGATAGAACTCGAGCGCGGCGTTGGCATAGATGATGCCGTTGTAGGTCACTCCCCCCGAGACGCCGACGAAGTTGCCGATATTGGCTTCGCCGGTCTGCGCGGACGTGAAGATCGCCGTCAGGTCGGTGACGTCGCGCTCCACGTGCCACGAGGGGCTCAACGCGGCGCGCGGCTCGGCCGTGGTTCCGTAATAGATGCTGGCGTGGCCGAGATAGAAGGCCGCGGTACGGTCAAACTGCCGTCCGGCGGTAACGGTGAAGTCCGCCGTGAAGACCACCCGGGCCCACGGTCCCGGGCAGCCCGACGGCGGCGCATAGCCGAAGGTCTTGGGAGTGAAGTCGGCGAAGCGCAGATTCCGGAACAGCTGCACGACGCAGGCTTGCGCATGCGGCCGGGACACGGGGGGCTCGGCGCTGATCGGGTTCGAAGAGCCGATCTGGGGTGAGGACGGCACCGGCACCACCTGTGCCTGCGCCGCCAGGGCGCCGCCGAACAACAGGCACACGAGCGCGATCAGAGGGCGTCGCTCCTCGGGAAAGCGGGTGGGTGTTGTAGACATCCTGGCCTCCTGCCGCACGCCCTGACTCACTGCCGCGCTACGGGGACTTGCGCAGCGCCGCCTGCCCCTTGCGGCTCGGGCGCTTGCGGCGCGCGACCGCGCGGCGCGGGCTCGCCTCATCGCCTGCGACGGCGCCCCCGTTGCCGGTAGCGCCGCGCTGCGCGCCCGCGGCCGCGCCGGCCGTCACCTCGAGCCCCAGCAGGTACTTGCGAAAACCGCGCCCGAGCTCCGGGTGACCGAGCGCGTATTCGACCGTCGCCTGCAGGTAGCCGAGCTTGCTGCCGCAGTCATAACGCTTGCCGGTGAAGCGATAGGCATACACCGCCTCCTCGCGCATGAGCGCGGCGATGCCGTCGGTGAGCTGAATCTCGCCACCGGCGCCTGAGCTCAGCTTCTCCAGGTGCTCGAAGATCGCCGGCGCCAGCACATAGCGGCCGACCACGGCAAGGTTCGAGAGCGCCACGCCGGGCTTGGGCTTCTCGACGATGCTGCGCACACGGCTGGTCACCGCGCGGTCGGCCTCCACCGCGACGATGCCGTACTTCTCGGTGTCCTGCCGCGGCACCACCTGCACCCCGAGGACGCTGGCGCGCTTGGCCTCGTAGACCTGCGCCATCTGCGCCAGGCAGGCGACGTCGCTGCGAATCAGATCGTCCGCGAGGTGCACGAAGAATGGCTCGGCGCCCACCGCCGGCTGCGCGCACAACACCGCATGACCCAGGCCCAGCGGCGCCGGCTGCCGGATGTAGATGCAGGACGCGTACGAGGGCAAGACGCTGCGCAGCTGGTTGAGCAGATCGCTCTTGCCCTGCTGCTCGAGCATCAGCTCGAGTTCCTGGTCGGAGTCGAAATGATCCTCGATGGCCCGCTTGGAGGCGCCGGTAATGAACACCAGGCGCTGCGCGCCCGCGGCGAGCGCTTCCTCGACCGCGTACTGGATCAGCGGCTTGTCGACCACCGGCAGCATTTCCTTCGGACTCGCCTTGGTCGCGGGCAGAAAGCGCGTGCCGCGCCCGGCCACCGGAAACACGGCGGTACGGATGGCCGACTTAGAGCTGCCCCTCATGCAGATTCTCCGCAGGCCTGCCGGCCCGGGGTTGCAATTCTAGCCGCTGCGCTGCGCGCCTTCATTACCCGCCGCGGCCTCAGGTGGGCCTGGCGGTGGCGGTCTGATCGGTGCGCTCGGCCCACTTGAAGACCGCCGGCCGCATGCTGTCCCAGGAACGGCATTTCGGGCAGCGCCAGTACCACCCGACGCTGTTGAGCCCGCAATCATCGCACTGGTAGCGGCCGCCGGCGTCGCCGATGCGGGTCAGCAAGGCGCCGAGGGAGCTCGCCTCGGCCGGCGACTCCACGCCCACGCCGAACTCCGCGGCGATGCCCGGAAGCTGCACCACGTCCGCGGGCGGCATCGCCGTGGCGAGCAGCCATGCCAGCTGCCGCTGAGTGAGCCGGCCGCTGTGTCGCAGCCGCGCGCACAGCTCAGTCAACATATCGGCGCGCCCGGTCTGGCGGGCGATGGCGAGCACCGAGGGAATGATCTCGAGCGCAAGGCCCGGCGCCATCTCGAGCGCCTGCAGGTACAGCAGCAGCGCGGCGGCGCCATCCCCGGCCCGCTCGCTGATGCGCGCGCTGAGGATGTCCGCACGCGGCAGCGCCGGCTGGTGAGTGCGGGCCTGGCGCAGCAGCGTGCGCGCGCGCTCACTGTCGCCCTGCACCAGGGCATATTCGGCGAGCTCACACAGGTAGTGGGCCGCGATCCGCCCGCGCTCGAGCTGCACCGCGGGGGGGAGCTCGTGAAACACCTTGAGCGCCTTGGCCCAGTCACCCTGGGTCTCGTAGATGCCTACGAGGGTGTCGAGTGCGGCGTGACGATATTCGCGCGAAGCGGCGAGCTCCTCGAGCACGCGCTCGGCGCGATCCATGAGTCCCGCGCTCTGATAGTCCAGCGCCAGTGCGAACGCCGCCTTGTCGCGCAGGCCGGTGCCGCCGTGATCGCGCAGGTGCGAATGGATGGCGATCGCCCGATCGACCTCGCCGCGGCGCCTGAACAGGCTCCCGAGCGCGAACTGGATCTCGGCGGCATCGCCGTCGGCCTCGGCCATGCGGGCGAAGATCTCCGCGGCGTGGTCGAAACGGTCGTTGATTAGATGGTCGAGGCCGACGTAGTAGTCGCGTGGCAGGCGCACGGTGCGTGCTGCGCCGTTACGGCGGCCGAGAAAATAGGCGGCGAGACCGACGAGAACGAAGGCCAGCGCCAGCAGCAGTGGAGGCAGCTCGAACACTTGGCTGACGATATCAGGTCCGCGCTGCGGGTGCGCCTCGCTCAGTCGCGGATCGGCCGGTCGGCGCCGTCGTTCACCCGCTCGCGCAGATCCTTGCCGGGCTTGAAGTGCGGAACGTGCTTGCCCGAGAGCGCCACCGCCTCGCCGGTCTTGGGGTTGCGCCCCTGGCGCGGCGGCCGGAAGTGCAGCGAGAAGCTGCCGAAGCCGCGGATCTCGATGCGCTCCCCCTGCGAGAGCGCATCGCTCATGATCTCCAGAATCTGCTTCAGCGCGAGCTCCACGTCCTTAGCCGGCAGGTGCTTCTGCTTGGCGGTAATGATCTCGATGAGCTCGGACTTGGTCATGCGCTCAGCGCTCACCGGAACCGATGTGCTCCTTGAGCAGATCCCCGAGGGTGGTGCCCGAGGGCGCCGTTTCCGAGCGGTAGCTCTGCACCGCCTCGGCCTCCTCGTGAGCCTCCTTGGCCTTGATCGACAGCGAGATGGTGCGCGACTTGCGGTCGACACCGGTGAACTTCGCCTCGACCTCATCGCCCACCTTCAGCACCGCGCGGGCGTCCTCCACGCGCTCGCGGCCGAGTTCGGAAGCGCGCAGCTGGCCCTCGACGCCGTTGCCCAGATCGATCACCGCCCCGCGGGCGTCGACCTCCTTCACCACACCCTTGACGATCGTGCCCTTGGGATTGTCCGCGATATAGGCGGAGAACGGATCCTTGGCCAGCTGTTTGATGCCGAGTGAGATGCGCTCGCGCTCCGGGTCGATCGACAGCACCATGGCTTCGAGCTGCTGGCCCTTCTGGTAGTTGCGCACGGCTTCTTCGCCCGGCTGGTCCCAGGAGATATCCGAGAGGTGCACCAGGCCGTCGATGTTGCCCTGCAGACCTATGAAAATGCCGAAGTCGGTGATCGACTTGATCTGGCCCGCCACCTTGTCGCCCTTGTTGTAGTTCTCGGCGAACTCCTTCCACGGGTTGGCCTGGCACTGCTTGAGCCCGAGGGATATGCGGCGGCGCTCCTCGTCCACGTCGAGCACCATCACCTCGACCTCCTGCCCGGTGTGCACCACCTTGGCAGGATTGACGTTCTTGTTGGTCCAGTCCATCTCCGAGACGTGTACCAGGCCCTCGACGCCGTCCTCGATCTCCACGAACGCGCCGTAGTCGGCGATGTTGGTGACCTTGCCGAACACGCGGGTACTCGGCGGATAGCGGCGCGCGATGTTCTGCCACGGATCCGCTCCCAGCTGCTTGAGCCCCAGGCTCACGCGCGAGCGCTCGCGGTCGAACTTCAGAATGCGCACCTCGACCTCGTCGCCCACCTTGACGACCTCGGAAGGATGCTTGACGCGCTTCCACGCCATGTCGGTGATGTGCAGCAGGCCGTCGATCCCGCCCAGATCGACGAACGCGCCGTAGTCGGTGAGGTTCTTGACCGTGCCGCGCACCACTGCGCCTTCCTGCAGGTTGTCCATGAGCGCGCTGCGCTCGGCGGAAAACTCCTGCTCGACGACGGCGCGGCGCGATACCACTACGTTGTTGCGCTTCTGATCGAGTTTGATGACCTTGAACTCGAGCGGCTTGCCTTCCAGATAGGAGGTGTCGCGCACCGGGCGCACGTCCACCAGCGACCCCGGCAGGAACGCCCGCACGTTCTCGATCTCCACGGTGAAGCCGCCCTTGACGCGCCCGGTGATGACGCCGGTCACGATCTCGGACTTGTTGAATGCCTCCTCGAGGCGTGTCCAGGTGCGCGCGCGCTTGGCCTTCTCGCGCGACAGGCGCGTTTCCCCGGTACCGTCCTCGACCGAGTCGAGAGCGACCTCCACGTTGTCACCGGCCTTGACCTCCACCTCGCCGCGCTCGTTCTTGAACTGCTCGAGAGGGATCACGGCCTCGGATTTGAGGCCTACGTTGACGATGACGACGTCCTCGGTGACATCGATCACGAGCCCGGTCAGGATCATTCCCGGGCGGATGCGCTGATTGGCGAGACTCTGCTCGAAGAGCTGGGCGAAACTTTCTGTCATACCTTCACTTTGCACGCGCTAGCGGCGTGCCGGCACTGGACCCCCATCCTGCGGCCCAGGAAAAAACACCAGGCACCCGCCTCCTGCGTGTGCCAACCAGGAATCACCTTCCGTGCGTATCGCGACGAGCGGCTTCAGCGCCACAAGCCACGGGCGGCCATGAGTTCCAGCACCCGTCCCACCACCGCCCCGACGTCCAGGCCGGTGGAATCGATCACGCAGGCGTCGGGCGCAGGCCGCAACGGGGCGATCTGACGGGTCTGATCCCTCAAGTCCCGCGCGGCTATCTCGCGCGAAAGGGCGGGAAGGCTAACATCGGAACCCTTGTCTTTCAACTGCTTATGGCGGCGCAGGGCCCTCTCCTCGGGGGTGGCGGTCAGGAATATTTTCAGGTCCGCCCCGGGGAAGACCACGGTGCCCATATCCCGGCCGTCGGCCACCAGCCCGGGGGGCCGCGCGAAGGCCCTTTGGCGCTCGAGCAACGCGGCGCGCACTCCCGGCCAGGCGGCCACCCGTGAGGCCCCCTGGCCCGCGGCTTCGGAGCGGATCTCCCCGGTCACGTCCCGCCCGTCGAGCCAGACGCGCTCGCCACCGTCCGGGTCCGAGCCGAACCTGACATCCATGCGCGCGGCGAGCTCGGCGTGCCGCTCCTGGTCCTCGCTCGCCGCACCCGCAGCGAGCCCGGCAAGCGCCACCAGGCGATACAGCGCGCCGCTGTCGAGCAGATGCCAGCCCACATGCCGCGCGACCGCACGGCTGATGGTGCCCTTGCCCGAGCCACTCGGGCCGTCGATGGTGACGATGGGACAGGCGCTCTGTCGGGGCATCCGGATCGGTTTCCGTCAGAGCGCCTCGACGCCCAAGCCCGCGGCATGCGCCGTGGCCACGAACCCGGGAAACGAAGTGGCCACGTTGGCGACGTCCCGGATCTCGATGGGCGTGCGCGCCCTCAAAGCCGCAACCGCGAACGCCATGGCGACGCGGTGATCGCCGCAGCTGTCGATCGTGCCGCCCGTGAGCGCCTCGGCACCGCGGATCCACAGGCCATCGGGCAGCAGCTGATGCTCGACGCCGAGCTGCCCCAGCCCCGCAGCCATGGCCGCGAGCCGGTCACTCTCCTTGACGCGCAGCTCGAGGGCACCGCGAACCAGGGTCTCGCCGCTCGCGCAGGCCGCGGCGATGAAGAACACCGGAAACTCATCGATGGAGGTGGGAATGAGCGCCTCGGGCACCGTGATGCCGTGCAGGGCGCTGCGCTGAACCTCGATGTCGGCGACCGGCTCACGCGTCGGCCCCCCCGGCACGGCGTGCGGGTGCAGGCGGATGTCCGCTCCCATGCGCCGCAGCAGCTCCAGCAGTCCGGTACGCGTCGGGTTCACGCCGACGTTGGTCAGCGTGAGTGGACGATCGGCTGCGAGGCATCCCGCCACCAGAAAAAACGCCGCCGAGGAGAAGTCCGCCGGCACCGCCACCCGCGTGCCGTGCAGGGTCTGCCCGCCTTCCATCGCGATGGAGCGCCCCTCGTGCGACAGTTGCACGCCGAATGCGCCGAGCATGCGCTCGGTGTGATCGCGCGAGAGCGCAGGCTCCGTCACGTGCGTGCGGCCGCTCGCGGCGAGACCGGCCAGCAGGATCGCGGATTTCACCTGCGCGCTCGCCACCGGCAGGCTGTAGTGAATGCCCCGCAGATGCGGCGTACCACGAATCAGCACAGGTGGCCGCCCTTGCTGCGTCTGGATTCGCGCTCCCATCATCTGCAGCGGCACGGCGACTCGCTCCATCGGCCGGCGCATGAGCGACTCGTCGCCGATGAGCGTCGCATCGAAATTCTGCGGCGCGAGCAGCCCCATCATCAGGCGCATGGCGGTACCGGCGTTGCCCATGTCGAGGGGCGAGCGCGGCGCCGCGAGGCCGTGCGCGCCCACCCCGCGCACCAGCACCTGCGTGTCGAGCGGCCCCTCGATGCGCACCCCGAGCTCCTGCAGCGCCCGCGCGGTGGCGAGGCAGTCCTCGCCGGCCAGAAAGCCACTGATGTGCGTGTCGCCCTCGGCAAGCGCACCGAGCATGAGCGCGCGGTGCGAGATCGACTTGTCCCCCGGCACCGTGAGGGTGCCCTGGACGCTGCCGCCGGGGCGGATGCGATAACGGGGGGCGCCGGGCCCGCTCATAGCACTGCCCGCGGATAGGAGCCGAGCACGCGAAACAGCGAGGCGCGCTTTTTCAGCGCCGCCAGCGCCTTGGCGACGTGGGGCTCGTCGGCGTGGCCCTCGAGATCCATGAAGAACACGTAATCCCACTTGCGCCGCCGTGATGGCCGCGATTCGATGCGCGTGAGCGACACGCGGTGGCGCGCCAGCGGCTCGAGCAGCCGGTACAGCGCCCCGGGCGCATCGGTGTGGCCCACGGACACCAGCAGCGTCGTGCGATCCTCGCCGCTCGGCGTGAACAGCTGGCGCCCGAGCACCAGAAAGCGCGTGGTGTTGTCGGCGCGATCCTCGATCTCCGCGGCCAGGATCTTGAGGCCATAGACCTCCGCGGCGGTCTCGCCGGCAATGGCCGCGCTGCCCTTCTCGTCGCGCGCGCGCCGCGCTCCTTCCGCGTTGCTGGATACCGGCACCTGCTCGACACCCGGCAGATGCTCCTCGAGCCACTGCCGGCACTGGCCCAGGGATTGCGGGTGCGAGCAGACGCGCTCGATGCGCTCCAGCGCGCTCATGGCGCCCATCAGGTGATGGCGCACGCGCAGCTCCACCTCCCCGCAGATCTTCAACGGCGAGCTCAGGAAGCGGTCGAGCGTGTGGTTGACCGTGCCCTCGGTGGAGTTCTCGATGGGCACGACCCCGAAGTCCGCGCTCGCCGCCTCCACCTCGTGAAACACCTCATCGATCGAGGCGAGCGGCAGGGCACGCACCGAGTGCCCGAAATGATTCAGCACCGCGGTTTGCGTGAAGGTGCCCTCGGGACCGAGGAACGCTACTTTGAGCGGCTCCTGCTGCGCAAGACACGCCGACATGATCTCGCGGAACAGCCGCAGCACCTCCGCGTCGCGCAACGGTCCCTGGTTACGCGCCTGTGCGCGCCGCAGCACCTGCGCCTCGCGCTCCGGGCGATAGAAATCCACCGTGCGGCCGTCGCTGCTCTTGGAAATCCCCACCTGCTGCGCGAGGCGCGCGCGCTCGTTGATCAGCCCGTGAATCTGTTCATCGACCGCATCGATCCGGACGCGCACCTGCTCCAGCTCCAGCCCCTGCGGCGCCGCTGGCGGCGCGCTCGCGGGCGCGCGCGCCGTGGCCGGGGCGCGGGCACGGCGTCCCGCGGCGCGCGAGGGCTTGCTGTTCTTAGGGGCCATGGCGGGCGTTCTTGGCTGCCCTCAGACGATGCGCGCCGACAGCACGCCGTCGATGGCGCGGATGCTCGCCAGCAGGTCCTCGCCGACCGCACCGTCGGCGTCGATGAGCGTATAGGCGAACTCACCGCGCGACTTGTTCAGCAGATCGGCGATATTGATCCCGCGGGCGGCGAGGCAGGTGGAAATCTGGCCCACCATGTTGGGCACGTTGCTGTTGGCGATCGCCAGACGCGTGGTATTCGGCACCCGCGGCAGCACCGCTTCCGGGAAGTTGACGCTGTTGCGGATGTTGCCGTTCTCGAGGAAGTCGCGCACCTGCTCCGCGACCATGACGGCGCAGTTCTCCTCGGCCTCGCCGGTGGAGGCGCCGAGGTGCGGCAGGGTCACCACGCGGGGGTGATCCTTGAGCGCGCGGCTGGGGAAGTCACACACGTAGGCATGCAGACGCCGGGCATCGAGCGCCGCCAGCACCGCCCGGGTATCGACGATGGCGGCGCGCGCGAAGTTGAGGAGCGTGGCGTCGGGCTTGGCGAGCGCGAGACGCGCGCCGTT
>WNFQ01004656.1_pt1 | contig 11611 bp, 14 predicted proteins | sample 5400171 | NCBI WGS metagenome assembly WNFQ01 (sample SAMN13153356, study PRJNA577476) | soil metagenome | isolation source: 20 cm soil under Madrone tree | place: USA:California | collected 2016-06-14
CGGAGCCGAAGGCCCAGTACAACTTTACGGATCCGGAGTCCCGCATCATGAAGCGGCCGGATGGATTCGTGCAAGGTTACAACACGCAGGTCGCGGTGGAGCCGGTTTTCCAATTGATTGTGGAGCAGACCGTGACACAAGCCGCCAACGATAAACAACAGCTGGTACCGCTGATCGAGGCGATCCAAGAACAATCGGGACAGAGACCGGAAGAAGTTCTGACGGACAACGGGTATTGCTCGGAGGAAAATCTGAAGTACCTGGCGAAGAGAAGGATGGAAGGGTTCGTGGCAACAGAAAAGCAGAAACACGGTGAGCGGAACGAGCCCTGCAAACGGGGGCCCTTACCGGAAGATGCCAGTCGCGTGGAGCGCATGGAGCGAAAGCTGAAGACCAAGGTGGGAGCGGCCGTTTACGCGAGACGAAAATGTATGGTTGAGCCGGTGTTCGGGCAGATCAAGCAGGCCCGCGGATTCCGGCAGTTTCTCATGCGGGGGCTGGAGAAGGTACGAGGCGAGTGGGCTTTGATCTGTATGACTCACAATCTTTTGAAGTTTCACAAGATATGTTACGAGTAAAGCGAGGAAGAGAGACTAAAAGAAGGTGGGGAGCGGGAAAAGGATGCTCCCGAGTATGCCAACCATAGGAGCGGTCCCATCGTTAGCGCACGCGCACTGTACCGGATAGCCCTATATGGGCGCTTCGCGCGAAGAATCAGTCCTCAAAACGTCAATTTTCAGACGGGCTCCTAGTGCCCCGACAATCTCATAATGCGGAACGGGATGATGGGTTGGGCTCCCTGGAGGTGTCGGGATCACCTTTAATTCTTCCCGGGTGATCTTCGAACCCCCGCAGTGAGCCAAGAGTTGAGACTGCTCCATGTGTGTTTTTCTCCTTTCATCGAGTGACTTAACTCCGAGATCCGTAAAGCGAGGCAATGCCCAGGACGATCGATCGGGAGAATTAGGCTCGGAGGGAGACGGGAGAGAGGACGCGCTGGTTCTCTGAGCGTGAAGCGGAACCCACGCGTGCTGTGATTAGCAGGGCTTCATTAAAGGACTTTATCCCGGGTCAAACCTAGAACCTCAGACAACAGACTCAGATAAAATGACGCCTTCTTACTTTGATTCCGCGCCCAAGAGGATCGATTGGGCCCGCAATTCATCGGGAGGAACTTCCACGACTCTGCCATCACGCCAGATATAGATTGGCAGGCCCTGGCGAGCGTGTTCCACAATCACCTTTTCGACAGCAGCTTTGAGCGCCATCTCGGCGCGCTGTTCCAATGGCAGATCGAGCACGTTTGGTGGCGGCTTTGTCATGGCTTTCCGTAGCGAGCGACAAGCATATCGTAAAGCTCTTCATTCATTATATGGAGGCTGCCCTGTTTTTCAAAGGCCACGATAGCAGGTGTTCCGCCTGAGTTATCGAAAAACAACCAAGAGTCACCGAGAGGACGATAGTGCAGCAGGAAGTTGCGAATCGAGCGGTCAAATCGGCGGCGAACCACAACTTCGGGTACATCGTGGCCACCTTCCAAGACTCTCGCTCTCACCCTCGCCAGCGCAAGAGGGATAGTTGAAACCCATAAGAAAAAAAAGTGCACCGCATACGCGCGCCTTTTGAGATCCCGAATCAAGCTCAGATAACTCCGACCCGAAAGAGTTGTCTCGAAGCCGAAGCTCTCGCCGCGCTTTGCATAGAGGTCGATCTCTTGTAGCATCAGCCGCCCGGCACGGAAGGCGGCAGCTTCGGGCGAGAACGGTGACACACCTTGTGCAATCAAATCTGCGTTGATGAAATTCTTGCAGTCTGCATAATTCGGCAAGAATTCCCGCGCGAAGGTCGTCTTACCCGCGCCATTCGGTCCCGCAGGGCATCAACACGTACGGGTATTGCTCGCTGTCATTTCCAGAGGGCCGGAATTCAGCGCCACTTTCGTGCATGTTTCACTTGCATGCGAATTAAATTCGTTGCGCCAACAGCGCCTAGAAATTCCAACAGATATTGAGCATTAGAGCCAATCTGCAAGGCTTCCTGTTCGTAGTGAGCCTCGATAGGCTCCTTCCCCTCGAGGTATTCGGGCAAGTTCGCGGCGGACATCTGGGAATCTGCGCGGAAGGAGACACTAAGCAATAGAGCGCGAAGTGGACACGCGAACGCGCTCGCTCGGCTTGATGACGAGTCAAAAAGAAGACCATCGGTTGGATCGGTAGTGAACGCTCACACAGCAATAGAATCCGTCATGTCGAAGCCGTCGTCTTGAAGAATCACCACCGGACGCGGCTTTCCTGTGCAGTTTTTACCGCGAGAAATGATCCAAATGTCGCCGTGCTTCACGTGCCGCCCTAATCAGAGATGGCATCAATAAAGTCCTGGTCCTCCTTTGCATGAGGACTCCTGGCAACAACGAGGGACTGCTTATGGGCCTCCGCCACGAAAGTGGGTGAGCGCATGTCGGGCACCGAGATCTGGATGGGTCGTAAGTCTTGTTGCCTCAACCGCTTGCGATGTGCTCTCAGCTTATCGCCAGATCGACCTCGTGCTCCCATGTCTACCTCCGTGACGGGTCACATCTAACCTATCGCAACACCCTGCCAATATCCACGTTCCGTATCGCAACCAAGCAAAATAGGGCGAGGGCTAATCTGCGACTAGCAAACGCCGGTTGGGATGCATAGGTTTTTCCCGCCCTTACTACAAAGAAACACCATAGACCATCCTCACAATTCCACCCTTTCAGAACATCCGCTGGTACTCCCGCAGTTGACACACTTGTAGCAACTGCCGTTCGGCACGATGAGCATGCCGCAAGGCGGGCAGGAGGGTGCATCTCCGGTTGTGCCGGTGTTCGGTGTTCTTGCTTGGCTTAATGGACGCAGGGCGCGCCATATTCACCGCTGGCGCGCTACTCAACCTGCGAACTGCCTCCTGGTCGCCCAAAGCGGCCTTAGGCTTGAGATACTCCGGTGAGAGGAATTTGCCGCCGAGCCAGCGTGCAATGTAATCCAGTACCGAACTCACAAAGCAAATTTTTGGATTCTCTGTGTACCCCGAAGGTTCAAAGCGAGTGTTCGCCAGCTTGTCCACGAAGACTTTCAGCGGCACACCATGCTGAAGACCGATCGAGATTGAAAGCGCGACCCCATCCATGAAACCCGAAAGCGTGGAGCCCTCCTTCGCCATCTTGATGAAGATCTCGCCCGGCGTTCCCTCCTCATACATCCCAACAATAATGTAGCCCTCATGACCTCCAACCGAATACTTGTGCATGAAGGATTTCCTTTCATCGGGCAGCTTGTGCCTCTGTGCGCGAATGAACAGGTCCCGTTGTTCAGGGGCCCAGCAGGTTTTTTCTCTTCTTTTTGCGCCGGGGATATGCCAGCTGGCGGCGCTAAATCAACTGAATTTCCTGCTCGCATCTGTTCCTCCACACGGATCGCGCCTGATCAAACGCTCGCGCCAGCGGCCCCGACGACGGCGACCGGAGTGACCAGGTAATGCGAATGCGAGCATCCGACACAATTGGCGCCCTTGGTTGCCGCCCCAATCGCTGCGGCAAACACTGCTGGGATTCCAAGCATTTCGCCGGCGCGTGACCAAAACTCGGGCGTGACCGATCGTCCGGCTAAGTCACTGCCTAGACGTAAGAGGTCCAGATCAACGAGGCCATTCACCCCACGAAAGAGAACGCTGTTCTCCAGCGGAGGCCGTCTGCCATTTTCGACCTTTCCAGGTTCATGCTTCGTGATGAGTAATTGGCAGGTTCGACCTGCTCGAAATAACTCGATTCGCACAAGGACTGGAGCTACTACCACTGCATGAACTCCGTTCACTGCGATGGCGTCGATTGGATGGAGATATGGCAATGGCTCACCCTCCGGCCCACAGAACGTAACGTACCGGCCTAGGTCCTTGATGGCACCGCCTGATTCGATTCCTCGCACAACATAGCGATTGGCCAGATGCTGGTGTTCGAGGCTCACCTGGGATTGCACAAGAATGCCTACCTCATTCAAGCGTCGTAGAACTCGCCTCGACAGAGTGAGCCCCCGACGCGCCCAACAAACTTGCTTGTCCGACATGCGTCACCTCCTCACGCGGATTGCCGAACGGGGATCGGACAACCCACCGCCCGGCGAATCATTTCTTTCGAACAACCCGCCCAGCAGAGGTACTTTCGCGGGTCGTCAATGGAGATCGCCAGGTTGTCACCACTTCGATCCTGTCCGGCCTCGGCGCACGATGGGCATTGCGTCACGTAGTTGCGCCCAACTTTTCTGACCTTGCCCACGTGCTCGAGCATTCGAAACTCACGTCCAGAGGACACGGCAGGAACAAACTCGGTGCGCGAGGAACGCTTCCGGTCAAACTCCGGTGGAAGGGTCTTGCCGGCGGTGAAGCTTTGCAGCTGTTCTTCATTCACCTTGCGAAGCTGGTTCAGGTAGGTGATTTGCTTTTCGAGATCGTAGTCCGCTCCGTAGAACCAGTAGCGCCGGTTTGCGCCGCGATGAATCCCGAGCGGTCCACGGATCGCGTTGCCAAATTCTCCCTCATGCAGTTCGTCATGCTTGGGGAAGATCTCGATGCCCTCGACCAGGCCGACACCCTTGATTCGTACGCCTAGCCGCAGCGCCAAGTTGTATATGTAAATCCGGCACTCGCGGGCCAAAGCCGGTTTCTCCATGAAAACCCAGAGATGCCCGCCCCGCTTGCTCATCTCCAAAGCGGCCTGCACCTTATCCTCCTGGAGGAAGTACTGCAGCTTGAGCAGGTCTTCCATCGCGCCGGCATAATCGGCATCAATGGCGACCCACTTCGATCGTTGCGTTGAGGGGTTAATCGCGTACAGCCCGATGGTGAGTTCGCCTTCGAGATGATGCCGGATCGTGGCCGCGGTAAGGCTCAACTCCTTGCCCGTTCCCTTTGCCTTCGGTCGAAAGTAATAGTGGCGGGCGCTCTCGGGATGAGGCCGCGAGGATTGCAGGGTATAGGCCCCGCGATTCACGAAAAGGCGGATGTAATCCCGTACTACCTTCGCGCTAGCCTTAACCGCACTTTCCACGGGTCCTCCTTCCTGTCGAGCTTCGTGCTCTACCTAAACCCACACACCCGCTTTGTCAAATAAGTGAGACTGAGGGCTAACTCCCTGGCGCGAAAGAGCTTAAATCCGTTAGGAACTGGGCAAGAAAGAGGGAAGGATGGCGATTCTGCCTTACGCGGGCTCTCTCATCGCTGCTGTTGCAACCTCGCCACTTCGCTGTGGTCGCGAACCCAAGTCCACGATCCATCGATCTTTTCCCGCAAGTAGATGCGGACGCTCCACGATGTCCAAGAACCGGCATTCGCGGACCAAGCGGTCGAAATCGCTGACTGAATATCCACCGAACTTCTCGTCGTCAAAGTCGACCCAATACCAGATTCGCGAATGGCGGTCGTACACGTAGAACGCTCCAGATTCGGGATCGCCTGGGACGACAAGGAACACGAACAGGGCCTTCGGGAACTGAACCCATTTTTCAATCTTTGGGTAGTCTGTAATGTCGAGCAATCGGGCCACAGCACCTTCCGAAAAGTTCGCGACCTCGGCTGGTGCATTCCGAAAATCGAGCACTGGTATCACATTCATTCGTCCGAACATCTCCTGCCTCCTTTCAACTTGACGTACAAACGAAAACCTCAAACTCCAACCGCCTGCGTTCTCGCCCACAGGAATCTTGAGAACGGATGTTCCCGGCTGATGCCAGGGTTCTCGGACAAGAAAACAATGCTCAACAAGGCCTACTTGAAGCATCTTTGAGTCGGCGTGGCGGTTGTCATAACGCCACGTACATTAACCAGTAAGGAGAAATCGGATGAAACGAATGATAGTTGTGGCGTTGGCTGCTCTTTCGCCGTTCGCAGCTTTAGCGCTGGCCCATACCATCGGCAACAAGCGGGCAGTAGTAGCGGATGGAGTGCCACCACCACCGTGGCCACACGCTACCAGTGCTCTTCTTGCAGACGGTGTTCCACCTCCGCCGTGGCCTCCGTCGGGCAATTTCATGTTGGCGGATGGAGTACCACCTCCACCCTGGCCCGGACCGTCGACTGCTCTTGTTGCAGACGGTGTGCCGCCCCCACCTTGGCCGAGCAATACACTGCTGGCCGATGGTGTTCCACCCCCACCTTGGCCACCAAGTCCCAAAGGTGCGCCAGCCGCGGTTACCGTGGCCTGAGTAGCGCGTGAAAACCTGGGCGTGTCATAGCCGTAGCTCTTGATTGAATTAATCGCTATGATACGCCCAGCCTTTTTTAGCCGCCCGCAGCGTCGCGTGTGGCCGATCCAGCAGTCCCGACTGTATAAGGTACCCCTGTGCGCTGTGGGAGGCACTCTGCTCGGGGCGAACAATCATGGCTAGCTTGCTTATCTTTGTTCCGATTACTCTTCTTCTCCTCGTGGGTCTTGCCGCCCTCCTCTGGAGGGACTCCCGCCCGAAACCGACTCACACTTTGAAGATCAATGATTTTCTTCCAGTCCGTCACCAACACTTTGAGGATGTGGATCGTCGACTGAGCGAGTACGAAGAGATGCTCAGCAGAATCCAGTCCGAGCGGCGCGAGCTCGCTTTTGAGTACTTGGCAGAGCTTCGAGCGGATTTCGAGCAGGTTACATATTTGCTGAATCGGGCGGCAAAATTCCTACCTGAACTTACGCTTACTGGCGAAAGTAGTCGCGTTAGAGTTGCTATCTGGTTCCTAGTTCAATACCACCTCGCTCGCTTGCAAATACGGTTCGGCATAATTCCAACAGGACGCCTGGCAACGTTGACCACCAAAGTCAGGTTCTTGGCGCGCGTCGCCGATCAATTTCTCAATGTCATCGCCCAGGAACATGGCCTGCCTATTCTTGAGTCCGACCTAAACAGGTGAAGCCCCCGCCCGCTTTGACAGTGCCCGAACCCTACATCCTCTCTGAGGGAATCCCTTTGTTCCTCGGTGATATGATCCCCTGCATACCGGATGCAACTAACCCAACCTGAACTCGCGTTGTGGTATGTGGGTCTGTTACTGGAGTTGGCAGTGTGTGCGCTAGCGTTCCATCGCCGCCTCTATCATCAGCTTCCCGTTTTCACCGGGTACGTTACAGGTGTTCTTGTGCGAGGAATATTCATGTATTGGGCGTACCAGCGACTGGGTTACGCATCTCGTATGGCATTTTTCTCGTTCTGGACAACGCAAGCCGGCCTTCTCGTCTGGCGAGGAGTCTCCATTGGTGAGCTTGCGTGGACTGCCTCGCGCCCGTACCTGGGACTTAGGGTTGTCATGAAGTCGCTCGTTGCCGTTATTTCTTCGACCCTCGTGCTTGTTGCTCTTTGGTTTGCGGTCGAGACTCCCTCCCAGTTTCCAGCTTTCGTGCTCGCCTTAGAGCGCGACCTGGAGCTAACGGCCGCCCTCGTCCTTTTGGCACTTTTGTGGCTCACCGCACACTACCAGGTCGAGATCAGCCGCGTTCAAAAGCGAATCGCACTCGGCCTGTTTCTGTATTCTGTCGCGCAAGTCATTAACAACGCTGTTTCCAAGGAATGGCTGCTGCCGTACTTCCATTGGTGGGGGATCGTACGCGTCGCTTCCTTTCACATAGCATTGGTCATCTGGCTCGTTGCACTTCTTAGGCCGATCTCGCAAGAGCCGAGGGCCGAAGGACCCGTTGACCTCCAGCCAATCCGCGCGTTCATGAGCGCGGGCGCCGAGGTGATGCACGATTTATCGACGCGTCTCAGCCGTTTCAGGCGAAGACTACATTGATGAAGAATTCCTGCCCATCTTTCTGGACCGAAATGCGATGCGGGAGCCACATTGCCAGAGCGGAGCATGATTGAGAGCTATCAAGAGAAGAAGAGGGTCTACCTGCTTCTTTCACTGATCGGCACGGTTCTTCTCATCCTGAGCCTATGCTTGCGAGCAATTCCGCCAATCAACGATACGATTTCGGGGAAGCCGGACTATATGCGCTGGATTGCGGACAGGGTTGCCCGCAGCATCGCATCGCGGTTCGGCGATGAGGCCGCCGTTATAGCCGTCAGGGACGAGAAAACTGGTTGTCGACACATCGCCGACGTGACCGTACCGAACCCGAATGCTCTCTTCTACGTCGTCGGCTATTCAGAGACGGGGCATTCCTTGTGCTTCCTTACCTACGCGCGTCTGCCAGAAGGTTGGGACCAGACTAATTCGCTTGTGCTCTACCCAAAGATGGGGCGCAATTACGGACAAAGGTTCGAAAGGCCGGTCAGGGTTGTGGCCGTTTCACAGCTTCAGATCGTCTACCCCTTAGCCTACCTCTCGCTTTTGCGCTGGCGAGCAAAAATTGATCCATCAAGCTTCGCACGCGCCACCCAGGCTAAGTTCGAGCGGTGGTTCAACTCTTCAACCGAGCCCGCCGGGGCGGTGGACATCGAGATTGAATTCGCATCCCTCCGAGCGGACGTGGGCCGCAACCATAGGATCGTGAATCGGGTCCTAGCGGCTGCTATATTCGCCGCCATATTGCTCATCATGGTTGCCGCATACGGAACATGGACTTCCTACACGGCCTTTCGCGCCTTCCTCGTCCGTTATCGTCGACAGGTTGGCTTCCAAACGTATCTGAGGCAGGATCTAAGCATCATCGCAAGTCAGGCGCGTCAAGCGTACCAGGAAGTACAGAAGCGTGCGGTGGAAGAAGCAAGGGCAGCGATACTCTTCAAACGCTCTAAGGAGGCGATCCGGGGCCGTCTTGAATCGCTCCTCAACGCGTTGCCGGACAATCAGCAGAAGCTTCGCGTTCAGGAATGTTTGAATCGCGGCAACCTGGAGGAGATGAAGTCCTTGACCCTGCAGCTCCAAGGTCAGGCAGGACAGAAGACGGCCGAGGAAAAGCTAACTGCACTGCTAGATACACTGAAACAATATTGCAGTGGCGAGGAATTCGATCGATTCTGCATAGAAGCCTTCCAAATCCTAGCGACAACCGGCTTCAAAGAGGCAAGGAGTTTCGTCGTAGAGTCCCACGATCAGCTGCGCGCACGATCAAAAGAACTCGAAGAAGAAGAGACGGTCGAAACCGAATAACCAGCCTGCTTTCGAGCAGCCGCCACAGCCAGGGCATCACATCGATTCTGGGTATCGTGATCGCCGTGGCCAGCAACCCAAGTCCACCGAACGGCGTGTTGTCGTACGAGTTCGTCCAGCGCACGCCACAAATCCTGGTTCAGCACTGGCTTTCGATTCGACGTTCTCCAACCGTTTGTCTTCCATCGCGCCAAGTGCTGCGTTATGCCCTGTTTGAGATACTGCGAGTCCGTTACCAGTTCCACCTCGAAGGCTTCGCGCAATGCCTTCAGTCCATTTATCGCCGCGGCCAGTTCCATCCGGTTGTTAGTGGATTGCGCTTCGCTTCCTGACAATTCGCGCTCCTCACTTCCGTATCGCAGAATGCAAGCCCAACCTCCCGGACCTGGATTCCCGATGCAAGACCCGTCCGTAATTATTTGAACCTTCTTCATTCCTCCTGTTCTCCTTTCCAAAGCAACCCATCGACCTACTTCATTCTGCAGCGCACCCTGGACTGGCCCAAGCTGACAGCAAACCTCTCTTCATGGGTCTCGCCTGGCGAGCGCGTGAAGGAAATATCCGATGGGAAACAATGTGACGCCAAGAACTGCACTCCACAAATCGAGGTAATGACCAACGCTGTGCTCATGTCCCCAGCGCATCCAAGTCAACCAACGAAGCGCGTCGCAAACATGTGTAAGGACGACCACCACGAGACATCCAGCGCCAAGGATCTGCACGAAGGACCACGCGCTCTTGCGACGAAGGAACAAGATCATCGAACCAGAAAACAGCACGCACGCTGGGGCCAATGCGCCCAGCGCTCTACCTAATGTCACGTCCTTGCTGTCGCATCTCCATCTTACAAGTCGACCTCAACGCCAGCATTGTCACAGATTCTCAACCCCATATCACGCCACGGACGATCAAAAACCCACCGAAACTGGTCACTGCTCGTCAAGAGCATCGCACCACCGCCACGTCCAAAATGTTATTCCCACGGGTAAGACGCCATCACAATCCAGGATAGTAAATGCGCAACACCTGCTTACTCAATCGGTTGCACTGCATCACGGAGGGGCAACTTCGAGTCAATATCGCTTCAAAGAAAGGCTAAAGGAAGGGCAAAACACGCTGTTCGGACAGCGGTCGCAGCCGGCTGGGGGCGTGCGGGACCTCACAAAAAGTCTCCCTGAACCGGAGGCAGCGTGAGGCGGAGTAACCTGAAACCGGCATGTCCAACAATTGCGCGTGCCAGTCCTTCACGAGACCGAAGAACACGCGACACTGGCTGTTCCGGAAGAATCCAGAGATGAATTGCAGCAGGTCGTAATTCGAAACCAAATAGAGGACGTGGCTCACGTGCGCTTCCCGACCGAGGGCCACAGCAATATCCCTGTAGAACCGCATCGGCTTGGGGCTCCTCTCGTATTCCAGCGCAAAGCGCCGGTCTTCTGTTTCAGTCCGGACCGTCACCACCGCGTCATAGTCTTTCACGAAACCAAATCCGGTCAGCTCATTTTGCGAGCGGATTTCCATGGAACCGATCCACCGCACAAGTAATCCGGCTCGAAGCACACTGAGCTGAATCTCGTTGAGCCCGATAGCATGAAGAACACTTCGCTCAGCTTCCTTGCCGTTGAACCTGTCACGGCCAACCAAGCAGTACTCACCCATGTCTTGCAGCAACATCGCGGCGCCGCCTGCCACCGAATACACAAACTCACCCGTACAACCTTTCATTGTCTGCCGCCTTCCAAGTTCCCGATGCACTAATCTTCGGACCCTCCAATCGAAAGACTTGCGACTAAGCTCACAGTGGTTCAGCCGCATGAACTCGAATAACTGCGAGTGCGTTATGTGCCCGGAGCGCAAGACTTGACTCAACAGCGGGAGGTCTCGCGACTGGTTGAGCTGAATGGAGCCTTTCGGATACCGCATTGGTCATTGCACCTTATGCAGCCACTAACTGAAGTCGCGCACTCCAAGGCCAGGAGATGAACGGCCGAAGAACGAACCTGCCGAGAGCCGTGCGCAACCAACTGTCGAGCGGCATCAACAACATCGCCTCCTGCTGGTCCCGGCATTCGCTGAAGGAAATCAGAAGCGTACCTTCCGACCTCCATGCTGGCGACCCCACGTCAAGGTGTCCGAGCTCAGCGGATTTGACCACAACGAGGAAGTAGTCAGGCTGTAGCGGAGCCGGAAGCATGCGCTTGAAGAGCACCTTGTTCTGTCCCTGCCAGACACATGGCTCGGCGCATTCAAACACCGTGTTGAGTACCGCCAGTGGGCGGTTGGGATCGAATCCTCCGATTCCGTTGAACCGGACATGACCGACGATCTTTGGCCGCGTCCGAATCTTTCCGTTGACGGGAACACCGGTCGTGTTGAAGTACGCCGCTCGCGCAAACCGTCTCGGATCATGTTCGTCCTTCCCAAAGCGGCGCCGCCAAACGCTCCCCAAGCCTGTGATAGTAACCAGCATTTCTGTCACGCACCCTTCAAGCGCTTGTTCTTCTGGCGTTCGGTATAC
>WNFQ01011469.1_pt1 | contig 11610 bp, 20 predicted proteins | sample 5400171 | NCBI WGS metagenome assembly WNFQ01 (sample SAMN13153356, study PRJNA577476) | soil metagenome | isolation source: 20 cm soil under Madrone tree | place: USA:California | collected 2016-06-14
CTAGCCCGTCTGACTGAACACCCTCTTGTTCACCAGGAAGACCCCAACCACCCCCACCAGGTGTCTCAATCCTCAGTCGGTCCCCTTTACCCATCCGGATTGTGGCCTTCCCACCGACGTTAATCTCCCGTGTGTTCGGTAAATCATCCACTGTGGCATCTCCGTCCTCCTCGCGTCCTTGCTTGATCCAGATATTGCGTCCGAATCCTCCCCGTTCGCCACCTTCCAGACCATATGGTGCACGCGTCCGCCGCTACAAGAATCGGTTAGATTTCACAACAATGGAAACAAAAGTCGGGTACCTCGGACAGGATAGATACTTGCAACGGTTCCAAGAATTCAAGTTCACGGATCACACCTTCGCCCCCGGAAAATTTTCCTGCCCCAGCGGAGCCCTCGCGCAAACCGAAGGTATGCACGAGCACTGGGTATCGTCGCTCAAGTAGCTCGACATCGCCGATACGTGTATTCGTTATGTGCGTGTGGACTCCTGACGTTCCATGCCAATTGGGGCCTGCCCCCGATCCCCCCGCGATCGTCTACATGGCCGGTCAGCATTACTACAGGGAAAGATATACTTCTAGGCACATACCTCGTAGTAACCCCATCCCGCAATTGCGCGACCCACGTTGTCTTTACCGCCCGCGCCAAACGTTAGATTATTCGTGCATCCTTGACTAGCGGCACAAGCATGAAATGCCCGCAGGACAACGTCTACAATGCGCTGCGATGTAAGTACGTTACCCCCACAGACTGCCGCAGTGCGTGATGGCGCCAAAAGACTACCACTGGGAATTCGTACTGCCAAAAAGTGAACTAGAATAACGGTATAGGGGAGAAGCTCTTACCATCAAGGGGGACCAGGCAACCGGCATTCAGAGGAATGTCAACGTCCAGCATTGAACGTATGCAATATATCACTGCTGAGTGGACGACTGAAGCGGGTGAGTTGAGGTTACCGCGAACCTCACACCCTGTGCCTTCAAAGTCGAACACAGCGGAACCCTCGTCCTCGTTTATCTCCACTCGAAGACAGATCTGTAAATTTTCTCGCGAATCAGTAACTTCCTCCGCATCAGATTTCAGAAGAGCACGTGCAGGAGAACCATCATCCAAATAATCGACCGCACTCAAAATGTTCGTATTCAGTCTCTTGGAAACGTCACGCAGAAGGTTGCGCACAGAATTCTCTGCGTTGTTTCGGATATGATACATGTATTCTTGAACAGTTTTTAGGCCGTAATCCTCCACCACTATGACAAAGGATAAATTCGTTTCATTACCAAGATCCCGGCTTAGCAGAGAGAAGGCGTACTTTGGTGAAGTAATTGAATTCCTTTGTGGTTGGCAGCAATTTGCTAGAGACATTTCTCAAGAATCCAAAGGTGCATTTAAATACTATCCGGCTTACAGCTTTTAGATCACTCTCGACGTCTCGGATATTCCGACATCCAGAGCTTCCCGGGTACATTGCAGGCTTTTCGATCATGTATTCGTATAGTCCCTTGCTATCAAATACGCCTTCCTTCACGATTTTGAAACTGACGATCTCTGCACCCTCTTCGAAGATATTCACAGAGGTTGGAGGCATGGATCCAGGTAAAATACCGCCAATGTCTGCATGGTGTCCACGCGATGCGGTGAAAAATATAATTTTCTTAGACTCTGGATGAAAAACAGGACTAATTATGGTGATGTCCGGAAGATGCCTACAACAAGGAAGAGTTAAGATCAAACATACAGACGGAAGATCGAAAGGACTTGCGATCCTCCTGCATGAGGTGAATTGGTCATCAGGACATCACCTTCCTTGAGATCATCTCCATAAAGTTTCATTTGATATTTAACGGCACTGTCGATTTCAATTGGGATGGGATGCGAGAGAGAATGATGACGCACAAACTCATGGACCCCAGGTGGATTGGAATAAAGGGAGCGTTGGCGACTAGATCACCGTCTGGAGCAAACAAGGCGCACGAGAAGTCCAAGCGTTCTTTGATGTTCGTGCTGATGGATGTCTGCTGCAATGAGCGCCCCATTGCCTCTGCGACGCTCATGAAGCGATTCGCAAAAAGTGTGAGCAGGATAGGATCTGATCCCTCAGAGCCTGACATTGTTGTCGCGATTATTGTGATCGGAGGGTCAAGTAATGGCAAAATGGAAAACTGGGAGCGAGGCAGAAAGCAAAGAGGACGCTGAACAGCCGCAAGTCAACCGTTGCAAAAGACCGCAAGGTTAATATGCCCCCGCGATGTGATAAGAAATGCGGAGATATGCCAGACTCGGAGATATGACATCATGTGCCTCGAAGGCACCTGACTCAAGGTCGTTGATTTGGCTTATACGAAACCAATATATGCCTTAGCCAGCACTGCAGTTACTTTCACTCTCCTCGATGACTCTCGGGTTCCTTTATGGCAGTAGCGTGTGGTTATCTCCCCTCCCTTTAAACCTGCACAGTACGACGACCTAAGCGTCAATGAGATGAGCTTTGTCATCCTCCTGGGTAGTGAGTGATGAATGTCCTAATTTCACCAACTATAATGCAACGCAACAACACTCTGATGACATGGCGAGGATCATCTTGAATTTCAGAGCTGTGTCGTGGAATAGAATGAACTGACAGCAATGTTGGGCAGCTGGCGAATCAAGGAGGCTGTGCGAACCCAACTAGCACTGGATCATATACGCTACTTGCAGCAGCACCACCGATTCATGATACTCGATCCGAGTTCTGTCATCCGAAGATTATATCAATAAATTCGAGCGAAGTTAGTAGGACATATCAACAGTGAAGTACTCCTGGGATATAGCAGCGGAAGTCTTTTGGTGATGCAGTGAATGCGGAGTCGGGAAGACAGGTTAGAATCCAGGACCTTGCCCGGATGTTAGGCTTATAGAGGTAATACGTCCAACTCTTACATTTGTCTGGACCGTCATTGCTCTTGTCCTACACGCGCAACCTCTGCGCGTGCTTCAAAAAATCCGCGGACGTCCATCTCCTCGACTTCTCTGCCTTCCTGTGCAAAAGGCCTGAGGAAATTCTTGAGGTCGTCTCTGCGGAACAGTCGCATCTATTATATCTCAAGAACATCGTCGTCGTCATCAGCGTACCTCATGGTATTGAAGGCGCGAATGCCATCAAGGGCACGGTCACGTGGAAGGCGATCAAGGGCGCGTAGTCCTAGTTCCTCTAATGATAGCTCTGCAGTACTATTATTCACCAGTACTGCAATCATTCATGATTGGAACTCACGGGAATCTGGGTCCTCTGGTGGCTCATAGGTTTTCTCTTCTTCGAGAAGATATGGATGTTTTCGTAGCTCCGAATGGCATGAGTCACAAGAGCACCATCGCTTACGCCAGCCTCCTGAGAGGAAGATGTCGCCTGCACCCAGCGTCTGCGCCTCACTTTGGGCAAAAATCGCCTGGGCAAAGGGATGCGTGGCTGGTGCCAGGCACGCCCTTTGGGACGTGTCAACGGATGTTCCGGACATGCGTGAGCGTTTCGCGCTTGGGTCATCGCTAGAAGGGCCGCAATTGACCAAACTTCTTTTCTTTCCCTGGAGAGTATGGGGGTCTGGTTGAGGTGGTGAAGTACCTCCGGATATGGATTGGTTAGCTGTATGTGTTTGTGTATGATCTGGGTCCGATGCCTCCGAACATGAAGGGATTCTATCTTCCGCTTCTGGACCGACATCTTCGACTTCGACGGGATCGCCTTCCTGGAGTACACCGATGACCTTCCACGAGGAATCAGGGCCGTCGCGAACAACCATAGTGACCCCTGGTGTCCCGGCCCAGGCTTGTAAGACAGGGGTCTGAGAGACACACTTTCTACAGATAAGTGCATCATAATCTTCAGCTGTGATCAATGGGGGAGGTAAGCCTGAAGAGGACACATCCGAGCGGGAATCGACATCTTGATCCACCTGTGCAACACCATTCTCTTCCGCCACGGCCTCTGGAGACGGAAGGCGGGATGGGGGACGAGTACGCAAGTTCAGACAGGATTCGTGATACCAGTCCTGAAACGCACGTGAGCGAGGATCTTGGCTGGAGTATATACGAGCGCACCTCACACGAGAGACATTGGATCATAGTTTCCCGCTCTGACTTCGCATCGTATGGCCTTCCACAGCGACAGAATTTACCATCAAAGTTTTGACCATACTCGTTCTCCTCGTTCAGAGCTTCTGGATGTTTATGAAGAGAGCACGAATAGGTTAGGGCAGTGGTTGGGCAGTCACAACGAAATTTGCGCTTTGGAAATAGCTCGAGTTGTTCGTGGTCGGTGTGACAGGCGATAGAGCAGGAGGAGCAGATGCCGCGTCGCGCGTTACAGGTGATACAAAGGTAGACAGCCTGGCGGATATGACCACGGGAGTAAGTGCAGTGAGAAAACGAATATGGAAGTGCCAAAGCAGCTTCGTTCTCGAGTTCCTGTTGTGAATCAAGGTATTCTGTGAGAGTACTGGCCATGTCGTGCTGGCTGTGCCAATTACTATGGCTGGAATAAAGTAACCACAGGCACCAGTAAGGGATTCCCACGTGCATAATACTGTCTGAGGATACATTCCGCTCTACCACTTCAAATTTCATGCAAATTTTTATGACAGAAATAGTCATAGCAACGTTTCACAGTCTTCTCATAATTTCTGGCCATTAAACCAACAGCACCAAGTTGTTGAACACTGCACGGCTGGCCACGTGGTGGTAGCCGGAAAGCACGGGCCGCTGTATCCGCAGTAAGCGGCGTCCCTCGTCTTGTCTAGCGCCGCATCCCCTCCCCGTAGCACACACAGGCTCACCCTCCCCACCAACAATGCCAGCCCCCAAAAGTAAAGGAAAGAAACGTGCACACTCTGCCGCTCTCGGCGCTGGAGATGGATCCTCTTCAAAGCGCTCGAAATCTGATTCACCCGACTCCCGTAAGTCCGACCCTCATACCGCCTTACTTGCCTTGTGGCAGCCTCACACAGCCTGCAGCGGGCTCAGAACCTGGGCTACGGGTTATGATGCAAGATAAATTTTGTCTTGCTACTGCCTATAAAGATGCCAAGCTCTCAAAGTGTACATCGTGCTCCCGTCGCAATGGGAAGGATACCTGTCGTTTCCGCGACATTCGCTACATCAAACGCGACGCCGCCGGTGCATTTCGCGGGATAGGTTTTCAAACCAAACCCGCTCAGACTCTCAGGCGGGTTAGATTCCCTGAATTATGGAATAGGGATCTGCGGAAGGAGCATGTCGACATCATCAAGGTGCGTGCTCTATTGTCTGGCACCTTCCAAAGCATCTCTGACTTTACACACAAGCGTGGGCTGACTGTCTCTCTCGGCTCGCTTCTGACTGTGTGCTCCAGACACTTGCTTAACGTCACTCTTCTCTTTGTCGTGGATGTGTCGCTTATGCGGACGTGAGGCATGCGCAGAGTGTTACGCGAAACTCTGCTCAATACCCCCAAACACGACTCCGGTGAGCACGCCGAAGGATCGCCGTGATCCCGAGAGACGTCTCGTTGCATGCGTGCCGCGTGAAAGCCACTCTCCTCAGCAGTTCTTTCCTATCTCGCGTTTTGCAGAGTCGGAACTTCGTTCAGCTGTCGAGGAGATGAGCACCATCCTAGTTGAAGACAAGCACGCGGGCCCTTCAAGAGAGCAAACTCCACCAAAAGCGATTCCCGAGAGCCCGGCACCACAACAGGCCGGTAATTCATCAGCGAACCTCGACCTACTTGCCGCCGTTGTTGCTACACTTCCCCATCTTCCAGATACCAAGCTATCGCCATCACCCCCAGAAGTGAAGCCATCGGCTTCATCACCACCGACACCGGAACCTTTGGCACTTGACCAGAGTATCTCAAAGTCGCCTCCTACTCCCACGCCGCCGCCGACTGCCGACGTCATTCCTCTGGTCAAGGTAGAGAATACTCACGACATCGAAGTGGCTACAACATCCTCTACCTCTGAGCCTGTGTCTAGTCCTCTCCTCCCCATTTCGCCATCCACTTCTGCATCTGAATTGTCTCAAAGACTTAAATCGAAGTCACCAGCCTTGTCTATCAACGCCATCATTCCCGAGGATGATCAAAGTACCAAGCCCAAGCATAATGCTCCCTTTCACCCAACAGTCACGTTCAGTGATTCGACCCTCACCGAGGAAACCTTTCGACAAGTCTGGGTTGAGGGTCGCCCGCTCGTTGTCAAGGGAGTTCTTGACAAGTTCCACGTAAAATGGACTCCACAATACTTCATCGAGAAATACGGTGACGTTAGCTGCATTGTCGTGGATTGTGTCACAGAGGTGCGACGAGAGGTCACAGTCGGTTGGTTCTTTGGCCTGTTCGGCAAATATGGCGAACGGGACAGCTCCCGTGTGTGGAAGTTGAAAGATTGGCCGCCATCAACAGATTTCAAGAGTGCATTTCCAGAGCTATATGATGATTTTTCCCGCGCTGTGCCGATTCCGAGTTATTGTCGCCGCGATGGCGTACTCAACATCGCCTCGCACTTCCCCCCAGACGTCGTCGCGCCCGACCTCGGTACGCTCTGGCCCTCCCTTCTACTAGATTTCAGAGGCTAATCTCAAGGAGGGTAGGCCCTAAGATGTACAATGCATTTGCCACAGTGGACGCAGACGGCTCCAAAGGCTCAACGCGGCTTCACATGGACATGGCGGATGCAGTGAATATTATGGTGTATGCAGAACCGTGTAGTGACGGCACACTCGGTGGCGCGCGTTGGGATCTCTTCCGTGCGGAGGACGCCCCAGCGATCCGGAAATTTCTGAGAGATCGCTTCAACCTGGCTGATGGTCTTGACCCCATTCATTCGCAACAGTTCTACCTCGATAAGCAGCTGCGTGCCGAGCTACACGCGAAGACAGGAGTGAGGAGCCACCAGGTGATCCAAAGGCAAGGCGAGGCGGTATTTATTCCTGCTGGATGCGCACACCAAGTGTGTACCGTTCGGCTTCTTATTTAGACTGAAAAGACATTGCTGACCATTGCTTTTTTTGATAGGTATGTAATTTGTCCGACTGCATCAAGGTAGCGGCGGATTTTGTCAGCCCAGAGAATATCGAACGATGTGCACGTCTGACAGAGGAGTTTCGAGCGCAAAACTTAGAGCGGATGTGGAAGGAAGATGTGCTGCAGTTGCAGACGATGATGTGGTATGCGTGGGTGTCGTGTTCGCGCCAATTGCCCTAGCGGCACGCGGTACTTGTGACCCGATTCTCTGTATTCTCGCATTTGGCACGAGACAGGAGCAGTGCACGCGATTTTGGATTTGTATGTATTCACCTCATAACCAGGCGGACACGGCACGGCACACTTGTATAATACATCGTATTACATAACGCCCGTTTTTCAGTAACAAATTCACGTGGCTGTACGTATCAGGCAGTACGTATCAGGCACTACGCTACGCATACCACGTTCGACAAACATCACGATCTTGGTAGCTGGACGGTGTCTGCAACACAAGGTAGAACGACAAATGCGATCCTTTCAGCTGTTACAACACCCAGAGCAACCCTGCCGGCTGGAACTAAACAAGTTCAGAAGGTTCCAGTAACAGGCATCCCCGTTTGGCTTCCTAGGCTAGCCTGCTCTGCCGTAAACGCCAAGTTTACCCGTGCTGATCCATGACTAATTTTTACCGTAGTCTTACCGTATGGGCCTGCCACTCATCTCTTAAAAGAGGTTCGGAATAAATAGGCGCGGTATACAGTCGCCCAGTGACCATGACCGACCAGCTTTCGCGGCAGACATCTACGGGTGATCAACTCGCAGCCATTGCCCATTTTCTTGATGAGCTCGAGCTCAAGACGCCCATAAGGCCCTTGGCAAAAGAGACCGACGGCAACACAGCCCTCCTCGACACCATCAACTCCCTCGTCTCAGTTGTACGTGTCATCTTTCCTTAATGACTACTAGCCTAGAAACCGACTTTTCGCCCTACTACTGGGCACTGGGATGCCGCAGGGCGCATTCATCGCGGGAGTCCAGACACAGATAATTGGCATCGTCGATACTAACAATACGACCGAACTCGGCCGTGCGACGAATTGGTTCGCCTTTGTTGGACTCACGCTCGATCTGATCGGAACGAGCTCAGGCGTGGCGCGCGCGCTCTTACTACAAGCGGCTATCCGGCGCTCCCACCGCCTCGTCGTGCGTCTCACGGGCCAGATCGATGGCGCGCGACATCAAGTGCGCGAGCTACAGCAGCGCGGCGTGGACCTTTCCGTTGACCCGCGCGCTCACGCGTCCCTCACACGCACCGTGCGCGGCATCTCGCAGATCGTAGCACTGCTTGCGGAGGACGGAAGGTTCGGCATGCAAGTCACAGATGTTATCACAGAGATCGAAGCTGCTGGCGAGGCAGCGCTCGATGCGCTGGGCACAGACTCTGCCTTGGGTAGGCGGAGGCGTCGCGATTTGTTTCATATGCTGTGGTTTGGGGATGTTGTACTGCAGCATGTCCACGTGGAGGGCCTCGGGCATGTTCCTGTCCTGTCGCTTGCGGGTGGGACGCTGTGTTTGCTCATGAGCGTGCTGTTGTATGCCGGGAGTTCGCAACCACGCAGCGTCTGGATTACATGCTCTACGATTTTCGTGGTCATGCTCACCTGCGTTCTGTTCCCAACTACCAATACTCACAGTAAGTCATTGCCTTTGTAGACGTGTGTGGCTGATTGGTTGATTTGAGCACAGAACGCAAGCGTGCCGTTCTTTACAATCGCGTCGAAGCGGTGTTACAACAATGTCCTCCTGTCGAACCACCAGTGTATTCAGACTCAGCTCCACATGAGAAAGACTCAAGTGCAAGCGCATAATAGTACATTTAGGTGACGGGTCTTGGCTAAGGAGTAGCTTATTACTGGAGGGTATGCACCGACTTCCTCCACCTTGGTTACAATCTAAATAGATTATTCCTTTTTATGAGACCTGCTATCTTCTAACGGACATTTGTGTATCGACTATACTGAACTAGTCCATTCTACCCTTCAGCGTGCGCGTGATGACCTTTTCTGGGGTACTGTAAAATTTTGTAATGATGAGCGATCAGAAATGATACTGCGTCAAACAAACTCACATTATATGTACAATGGCTCCCCAGCCTGAATACGCGTCGCGGTCAATAGAATTGAGAAGCGTTTGGCTGATTGTCTCGAAAAGGTCCTCCGGACCGAGGTCTGGTTCCCATAGACCCTCTGCAACACCAAACAGTTTATCTGATGCGGTCCCTGCTACGATGAAGTCCTCTGCAAAGTTCAGGCAGCCGATGAGGTCCGCGCCAGCGATGTATGGCTTGAAGCCGCCTGAAGGTGTGCGTTCTAATCCGGCAAGCACTGGCTCGGTAAAGTAAGGCCCGAAGCGCCGTGAGTAAAGTGTACTAGATACGAGATGAGCAAAGGTGGAGGGCTCGATGGCGCGGGATTCTTTGATGGTGAACATGTTCACGAGGTATCGGAAACGATCACGCCTGGTTGCTTATAAGCATGATACCACCATTATAAAGTATTGGGAAGAAGGTCGTACAGAGTTGTGATATCTGTTGCAAGGCCTGTGAGACCTAGGTATATCCTGTCGGACACCGGGAAGATCTATGTGCATGTATGCACGCATACTCAGTAATGGAACGGGATAGGGGGGGGGGGGCATAGCCTACCTTCTCAAAGTTCAACGCTACCGTCATTGCACCCGCACCAAGACGCAAGTCACTGGCGATTGCGACGCAATCTTTGCCGGCCATTGCGATGACCGACCCGCCATTATGATCCATTATAGACTGTGGATAAATAGATGGGCCACAGATGCACCATTCTAGTAATAAAGACAGCGCACCATCTTGGATTATCGAGAACGGGGATGCAGTAGATGTCACAGGTGCTTGCACGTACACGACCAACAAGTGCTTGTGCTTCACTTACGCGTTCTGTGTGTCACATCACATGCATCATCACACCTTGTCACGCTACTTTCACTTGCAATACTGTACAACGAGTATGGCTACATGTTATAATCGGCTATCGTACAATCGCGGTACATGATAAGTAACCCAACTATCAACGTATCGCTGGATCACTTCCCACTATTGAGCTCTTCCGCGCGGGCACGCAACTCTTCGCGGGTCTATGACGGATTAGACCATATCGAAAAGTATGAAGTTGATCGGAGCATACCTTGGGTTTTTCAAGGCTCTTTAAGATATCCTCTGAGGGGATGTGAGGATCCCGGGCATGGAAAGCCTTATGGTATGCTTCCGTTCCAGCCTGTGGATTGACGGCGTGGCCGTGCTGCGGACCCCCAGCGAGGTCTGCGGGGTCATTAGTTTTCTATTGTTTTTGTCAGAATTCCGAGCGATGCAGGAGTGCATGGGTGACGGACAGCGGGGTGAGGCTGGATTGTATACGATTGCTCCTGTTGCTTGTTCGTGGACATGGTGATGGTGGTGTAAGTCGAGGGGGTGATGTCATTGAAATATGCCCGCGTGATCCCGGGCGATGCCCGGCCCGTGTCTCAGGGATGTGTCGGGGCGAGAAAGACAAACGCGAGGCGATGCGGCACTCTGCCAACTTGAACTGCCATGCCTTCCTCCTCCACCCTTTCTGCCAACGATAGAAATATCATAAAGTCTGTCATTCCATCGTCGACGAAGATCTTAGCCGCTTCTCTCGCTCGTATATATTTTGCCTACCCTGATCCCCACTCGTGGTCATATAGTGGCTTGCAAGGCGCTCTCTTACTGGTATCAGACAGCGGCCGAGGTGCTCATTTCTTATGCCTCGTCGACCTCGTAGGCACCCGTGGTAAACTTTGGGAACACGAGTTTTATAACGATATGGATTATTATCAAGATCGCATCTTCTTTCATACCTTCGCGGGCGATGTGTGTGCTACATACAGTCCCTTGTTCTACATCGACTAACATCCATGGGACAGGACTGCATGATTGGATTGGTCTTTCCCGCTGAGAATGATGCGAAGAATTTTTATAAGCATGTGGGGAACCGCAAAGAGCTCAAATGTACGTCCTCTACCTAATAGTAGGGACATTAACTCATTCTCGCAGCGAAAGCCAAGGCAGACTCGGGAGCTCCGAAAAAGAAGAGTCTAGCCAAGGGAGGGATCGATAAATCCCTTATCTCTGCGCCGACAGCGGGGTCATTCGTCCATGTTGCCCACATGGGTTATGATCCAGAGAAGGGCTTCACATCTTCTGGCGTCGACCCCTCTTGGATTGCATTCCTCGGTGATCTCAAGGCCCATGGCGTTGATGAGGCAGTCATCGCAGAGAACATGGACTTCATCAAGACATTTGTCCGTGGCGCCCAGGAGAGTGGAGCAGCCAACGGAGGACCAAAGAAGAAGAAACCGCCACCGCCAGTATCTAGACGAGCTGCGCATGCACAGCAGGACTCAACTTCATCAACAGCCACGCCGCCTCCCACTCTACATCCTCTGCCCCCGTCCCGGGGCACACCTCCCCTCCATGCTCTCCCTTCTTCCGCAAACACGCACTCTCCTGTCACTCGGTTACCTCCGCGTGCTCCGCTTCCGCCTTCCCGCACGTCGGTAGCCCCGCCGCCTCCAGCCCC
>WNFQ01004109.1_pt1 | contig 11609 bp, 10 predicted proteins | sample 5400171 | NCBI WGS metagenome assembly WNFQ01 (sample SAMN13153356, study PRJNA577476) | soil metagenome | isolation source: 20 cm soil under Madrone tree | place: USA:California | collected 2016-06-14
ACCTGGTCTGTGTCGCCAATGCGAACGACTCTGTTATCGCCAGCGCCACCGATGTTGCCAATGTCAATATTGTAGGAACCGGAGTTGGAGAGATTTCTACCGGCCGAGTGACCGAGAGCGATGTTCTCAATGCCTTCAAAAACATTCTTAAGTGCGTTCCAACCGATGGCTGTATTGCGGCTACCATTATTATCGCCGAGAGCGCGATATCCGTAAGCTGTATTGTCAGGTCCATTGTCGAAGCGACTAGACTCAAGAGCCACAAGACCGGTAGCGGTGTTTTGGTTGCCGCGGCGATTATTATCGAGCGCACCTGCGCCAACTGCGGTGTTGGAGTGACCATCGGTGTCGTTCTGGAGGGCCCCGGAACCGAGCGCAGTGTTGCCGGTGCCATCTGTCAGGCGAAAGAGGGCGTTAGTTCCCGCGGCTGTGTTTTGCCCCGGATACCCTCCGTCCGGCGGAGGATTCACCGCTTGGGCGATTGACAAAAGTATAAGGCAGATCAGGAAAGTCCGCGTCGCAAGCAACACGCCGGGCAATGTGGCGCGCCTCATCAAATTTCCTAAAAGTATCGTTTTCATATGCTTGATTCAGACTGCAGTGCTCAGGGATTGATGGCTACCTGGGGAGCAGGCTGATTCCTCATTGTGAGTTGTTCGCTCATTTTTTGGACTTTCAAATCCTGCTCTTGAAGACGCGCCGTCAATTGCGCCAGGACTGATTCTAATTCCTCAACTTTGCGATGTTCTTTGAGAAATTCGTTGAGCAACATCGCGTTGACTGCATCGTAACGGACCGTGTAAGGCTTGCCGCCAGCATCTCGCACAACCAGATCGGAATTCACCCTGGCCAGTTCTTCGGCAACGAGGCCAAACTGGGGAATGCCATCGGGATCAAGCTCCTTTTTGTAACGAAACGTGACCGGTTCGAGCGCAAAGATCGCTTCGCTCGCCTTGTCCATCGGTTTGATTTCATCCTTGAAACGCTTTGATGACGGCGTCGTGCCCAGTTGACCATCGTCATTTACGGAAACCGGTGCGCCTGTCACGCTCGAGCCTGCGATGCCAGCGATAAAAGTTCTCGTCTGGCTTGCGTCGCCAATGCGAATAGTGCCGTCCTCGGCAGTTAGACCTACGTTGCCAATGTAAATATTGTTACTACCCGGGGAAAAATTGGCACCGGCCCTGAAACCCAGGGCGATGTTGTCGTGGCCCCCGTTGTTGTTCTCCAAGGTGCGAGAACCGATCGCTGTGTTGGCATTGGCTCTATTGTGCACAAGAGCGCGAAACCCGTTAGCTGTGTTGTCGTTTCCAGTCTCATTATCGAAAAGTGCCCCAAGACCGGTAGCCGTGTTTCGATCGCCGCCGCGATTGTTCCTGAGTGCAAGAGAACCAACGGCGGTGTTGGATAGACCCACCGTATTGTCATGGAGGGCTCTGTAACCAAGAGCAGTGTTGTTAATGCCGGTTGTAAGGTTTTGGAGTGCGTTCTCCCCCACGGCTGTATTGTTACCGGGGTACCCTCCTTGCGGTGGTGGATTCACTGCTTGCGCGTGCGGCGTAACCTCAATGCAGGTCAGCGCCAAACCAATGAGAAGTGGCAGAATTGTCGTTTCACGTTGAATCAGTGGCTTCATATGATTTCCCTCTTTCTTTTCCCGCTAAGTTTGGTGGTTGGGACCGCGGGGTTTGGAAGAGGCGAGCAACTTAGCGGGCAAAAGTTCCTCCGCCTGATTCAGATCCGTTTAGCGATACTGAGTTTGCACAAAATCTGGCCTGTTTGTCAAGACAAATGGCCGCAAGCCTCGTCGCTCATTTCCAATTCCAGAAACGCCGTCAACTTTTCATCCGCGCCCACGGTGTACTACTTGTATGGCGGCGGGAGAACGCGGGAAACAAACTGGATCTGCGAACTGGCTCGGTAGCGCACGCGTGTTGCATGTAGTCTAATCAACCACTCTCGCCGAGCCATCATTCTGTGAGTTTTCCGCGCAGAACGGTGAGTGAATACGGTGGGAGTTCGTAAGTTGGTGATGCTTCTCGCGTAAAGCGGGCCGGTGGGAGACTTCGGATTGGATGTCCGTTTGGTCCGTCATCGTGCCAGGCATATTGCTGTTGCGAAAATTGAATGACCTCAACCTGGCCAACAAAACGAATTGGCTGGTGTGCTCCGGGAATGTTGAACTGTACCTCGAGCTGGGCCGGGCGCTTGGGATGCTTGTTGATTGCCAGCAGGGCCCATTGTTTGTCCGGCCGTCGGACTGCATACACGGTGACGGCAGGCGATGACGCGGGTTTCTTGTGTTTGATTTTGACCGGAAATATGTCGTGTGACTCGTTTGTTGGCTGCATCCATTCTTTGGTGATGAGCCGGGATGCGTGATACGCCGATAGGCGATTCACCTGGTCATTGTTCGGATTCAACTGAAGCATCATCAGATTGCCCCAGGAACATTTGAGCTCGTCCTGGAGATAGTTTGGCTCGTATCCGTACAAATACGACTTGGCGCCGCCCAAAGTCAGAAATGTTCCGGCTGTATCTGCATCGAAAAGCGCACCTTCAATGTCCACTTCGTGACGTCCGGCGAAAACGGAATAGCCGTATTCCGTCATCAGCCATGGGAGGTCAGGAGGCACGCCGTCGCGGCGCGAGCTGCCGAGCATCGAGCTCAGGCGCGATGGAATCTCAAGCAATTGCGGCGGGGCAGGGGAGCAAATGTTGTCAAACGGGTAAAATTCAAACGAAAAAAAATCGAAGTGCGCACCCGCAGCCCGGACGTATTTCAGAAACCGGTTCATCCATGAACGGTTCCCAGATGCGTCAGCCCACGTCAGCAGTTGTTCCTCGAAGTTTTGCAGGCTTGGCCCACCAAGTTTTAATTTCGGACTCAACGCCGTGAGCCGGCGCGCGACTCCGGCGTAAAGCGCTCCATAATCCTCTGGCGAACACCATTGTCCGTCGGGTTCTTCGCCCAGTTCGATTCCTTCCAAATTGTAATTGCGCCGCAGCAAATAATTGATCTCAGCGGCGGCGTTCTCAGGTGTGTCGTACAACACGCCCACCGGCACAAGCACGGGCAAGCTGTTCGTGAGCGCACTACGCAAAATGAAATCGAGGCCCGGCTGCTCGATGCTGAAGTCGATGTCTTCTGCGCGATGCCACGGATCAGTGGATGACACATAAATGATTGTCTGCCTGTGCCGATCGCGCGCGTGACGGACGTGATCATGAAAACGACCATGCTTGTCGGTTTTCCCGAGCTCGATTTCACGAATCGCGAACCCGAGCCGGTCACGAATGTCATTTGAAGTTTCCGCGCTTGTTTGCGAACTCCGGCTCATGATGAGCCGCACAAATCGGACCGGACGTGGAGGCGGTTCGAGTCGAATCAGTTGATCGCCGCCGTGAGAATCATTGGCATTGCCGTGTCCAAATGGCTGCCAGTCGTCATCATCGTCGGCGTGCAAGTGCATCGGATCATCACTGGGCCAGTATTCGACCCGATATTGCCTGGCGTAGGGCGAGCCCCAATGAATACGGATAAAGTTCACCGGTTTTGAAGCGCCCAGATCGATCACGATCCATTGCGGATGCGCGTCTTCGGATTCGCCGGTGAAATGCGAATCGAGGTACGGATTACTTTTCCAAAACGATTCTTTGTTGCCATCGGCGATGCGCGAATAACCGTCATCGTTGGCCTGATCAACCGTGTTTCCGCGCCGTGGCAAACGATAGCCATAGGAGAGGTTGATCGGATCGCCGAGTGAATCGTCGGAGGTCCAATATCCGCACTGGTGCGCCGGATCGCTCCACGCCCCGCGCGGGTTCCAATGCCAGGCCGCACCAGCAAGCTCGGTGCGCAACCGATACGTGAGCGGCCCAAGTCCAGCTGAGAGCATTTGCTCGATGTTCTTGTCCGTAAACATCCGGGCGCATTCGTCTTTCTCGTGACCGTCAATACCCGCGCCCAACACTTGGGTTGGTACGCAATGGTTTACGAGATGATCTGCCTGAACAATCGCAGAAACTGCAAGCGGCTTCTCATTGCTGCCTGCCGCCGTTGCCAATCCGAATCCAACAGCGGCTAACATGAGTGCTGAGCTGCGCAGCCAGTTTTTTTGAAAATAGATTGCAAACCAAACCGTATTCACGACGCCAACATGAATGCACATCGAGTGATAATGAAAGCGATGCGAGGACGCATCGCACTCCGAAAGCAGTTCCTGCGAAACCCGTGAAGACAGCAATCTATTTCGCGAAGCTTTGGAGTGCGCACGCGTCCTCGCGTCGCTCTTTCTTACTACCGCTGCGCTTTCTCCAATTCCTTGCTGACCTGTTTTTTTTCGTGACGGACGTCGCTAAGATGACTCTGGAGAAGCGGTAGCTGCGATTTTTGCGGATTCGGCTGATGCTCTAACTTCTTGCCGACCCGGTGCGCCGGCCCGGGTTGCTTTGCCTCACCAATCTGTTGCAGCAAAGTGTCTTCTTCTCTCTGAAGCGCCGCGTAGCGGTTCTGCAACGACTGAAAGCGATTCTTAGCGGCTTCTTGCTGGGCTAAAATTGCCTTGTTCTTTGCCGCGGCCTCCTCTTGTTGATGTTGGGCCTCCTGTTCCTGCTTTTGATGTGCCGCATAATTAGCAGACTGCTCAGCAGAGAATGCAGTGGCCTTTTGCGGGTCATAATGAAAGCGGTCCTGTACTTCCCTGGGTAGTTCAGTGAAGTAAACCTTTGTGATTCCGGATTTCGTTTTTACCACAATCCCGTCCGGTTCGATTCGGCTGACTGTGACGTTCTTATATTCCTTTCCAGCGTTCGTTTTGAAATCATCCGCGACCGCAAATGATGCGAGACAAACCATTGGAAAAAACAGAACCTTCATCTTTATCTGGTTGCGCCTGGCTTTGGTCTCGTTCTCGATTATTTGGATTTTTCAGTCAACAAGGATGTTAATCGAGTGTCTGAGTTTTTCGCCTCCATGGGTCTATCGAATTCATTCTTTTTGTGCAGTACGCTCGGCGTAGCGCTGCTCGTCACGGCATGCAAGAAGCCCGCGACTCCTGCACGCATCGATCGGAATGGTCCGGTTGAGGTAGCCATCCCCGAGCACGGCGCTTACACCGGGGCATTCATGGATTTTGGCGACGCCGAGGACGACGTGACCCTGGAGATGATCGAAGATTTCGAGCAGATGGTCGGCAAACATCAGGCCATCATCCCTTCGTCCAGCTATTGGGGAGAGCAAAATTTTCCTGTGGACAATCTCAATGTCATTTGGCGTCACGGTTCGCTGCCGCTTGTGTTTTGGTCGCCCTGGGACAAACCGTATGAGGAAGATCACGGACCGGACAGGTTCAGCTTGACTGAGATCCTCGCGGGGAAGTGGGACTTCTACATCGATAAATGGGCGGACGCCGCTCGCGACTTTGGTCATCCAATGATCGTCGTGTTCGGCGTCGAGATGAATGGGACGTGGTTTCCGTGGTCGGGAGCTTACTATGGTGGCGCCCAATGGGAGCCTGAACACAACAATTGGAAAGGCCCGGAGACGTTTCGCCACGCTTTTCGTTACGTCGTCGACCGTGTTCGCGCGCGCGGCGCCTCTAACATCAAATGGATGTTTCACACCAACAATTATCCCTATCCGTATGAACCCTGGAATTGCGCGGCTGCGTACTATCCAGGATCGGATTACGTCGATTGGCTTGGTCTCAGCGTATACGGACAGCAATTCAAAGATGAACCTAATCCAGACATTCCGTCACTTGTGGATTGGCCCTATCAGGAAATCTGCAGGCTCGATCCGCATAAGCCAGTGATGATTGCCGAGTGGGCGACCGGTGAGTTCCCGCTTGCGACGGCGAAGCCCAGCGCGATGCACAAACCGGAATGGATCAAACAAGGCTTGGAGCTTTTCCGAACACGCTATCCACGGATCAAAGCCGCGCTCTACTGGCATGAGCGCTGGCAAAACACCGACGGGTCTTACAGCAATCTGCGCGTCAATTCTTCTGTGGAATCGTTGCGGGCGTATCATCAGGGAGTCGCGCATCCTGATTGGCTGGGCGACTTAGTTTTTCGGCCGCTGCCGAAAAAGTGACAGAAGTGCGTTACGGCTTTTTCTCCGGCGCGTTCTTCTGGAAATCGAGAGCGATTTTCCAATCGCCATCGGATTCGCAAAATCCCTTTTCGCCGGCAAGTTAGCCTAAGCCTTTTCCGCAGCAATGAGTGAACCGACGGCTTTTCCAAGATCGACATCTCCTGCTCGAGCGTCTGCAACGGCCAGGCACCCGATGAACAAGAAAAATTTCGATGGCCTAGACAAAATTATTCCCTGGCGGCGTCTTGAGGATAAAGACCGTGAAGAGGTCATGCAAAATCTGGCCAGCCATGAGAATTGGAAGAGTTGCTTTTCTGAAGTTGCTCCGGGGTTGCTGCTCTTTGCCCGGCAATGGGTGCATTCAGCGGCCGACGCGGAAGACATTGTCCAGGAAGCTTTCATCAAGTTCTGGCGCCGCAACCACAAGATTGAAAACCGTGCGCTGCTTTACGCCGCGGTGCGTTCCATCGCTCTCGATTTTATCCGCCGCGACAGCCGCCGCGCACGACGTGAGGCCAGCGCCGTTGGCGAAACTGATGAATTCACCGAACCAGAGTTTGAATTTGAAGACGACACTCAGCGGGCGCTCGCCGATGCGATCAATTGCCTGCCATGCGAACAACGCGAGGTGCTGGTCATGAAAATTTGGAACGAATTGACCTTTGTCGAGATTGCCGGGGCACTTGGCATTTCGCAAAACACCGCGGCATCACGTTACCGCTACGCGCTGGCGGCTTTGAGGAACGCGCTTCAGCCCAAATGAACGATTTTTCTGAGATCGAGAATGAATTGAGGAAGCTGCGACCCGCCCAGCCTTCGCCGATCTTGTTTGACCGCATCGAGGAAGCTTTGGCGGAGCCCTGCAGGGCGTCTACGTCAGACGCCCGATCGGATTGGTGGCGTTTCACAGAAATGCCCTACAAATGGGGCCTGGGCCTCGCCGCTGCAGCAGCTCTGGTCTTGTTCGCGGCAATCAGCATGGAACGTCAACAGGGTGGCGGCAAAGAAATCGCTCAAATTTTACCTCAAGCCGAAACAGCGCCGCTGTCGAACCGAGGCCAAGCATCCACGTCGTCTGACAAATTTGTTCCTGAGGGAGCGACGCGACTGGTTTACAACACGCGCAACGAAGGATTGCAGTTTCCTCGCGGTTCGGGCCAGCCGCTGCGGCGGTTTCGTTACCACACTCATGAGACGTGGCAGTGGCGTAATCCGACGACGGGCGCGTCACTCCGTGTTTCTTACCCCAGCGAGGAAGTCGTCCTCATCCCAGTCTCAGGGCAATGATTTAACAAAAACAAGAGTATGAATATAAAAACCATCGCCACAATCGCAGCCATCGCCTTACCCATCGCGGGATTTGCACAGACACCACCCGTGCCACCACCGCCACCTGGCCCGCATGGTCCGCCAGGAGTGCCAGGCCGCCACCAGAAGTCGCCAAAGGTCCCGATGACATTTCTCGGTGTAGAGACGTCGCACGTGCCAGATGTGGTAAGTGAACAGCTTGGCCTGGCCAAAGGGCTTGGCTTGGTCGTTGAGTACGTATTGCCGGACAGCCCGGCTGCGTCGGCAGGCATTCAACAGAACGACATCCTGAAGATGCTGAACGACCAGATTCTGATGGAGCCAAGCCAACTGCGAAAGCTGCTACAGACTTTCTCTGATGGCGCTGACGTGACGCTCACGATCCTGCGCAAGGGTCAGGAGCAAAAGATCACGGTTAAGCTTTCCAAGAAAGAAATGCCGCAACGTCACTCGTTGACGCCGGGAGGAGACCACGACTGGGATTTCGATGAGATAGGCGATGTCGGCGAGCAAATGCATGAAATGAAAGAGCAGTTGCAGGAACAACTGGGCGCGCAACGCGGCATGATCCGAGGAGCAGTGATAAAAGCTCACGAGGCGGCGAAACGCGCGCGGGAAGATGCCCGTCGTGCCGCACGGGAGATTCGCATTTTGAGCAAGGATAACGGCGCGATCAAGGCCACGAAGATCGATCTCGGCAAAGCGCAAATCGTCTTCTGCGATGGCAAAGGCGAGATGAAATTAGAAAATGCGAATGGAAAAAAATTGCTTACGGCCAAGGACCCGCAGGGCAAATTGCTTTTCAGCGGCCCGGTCGAAACGAAAGAAGACCTCGATAAGGTGCCGACCGATGTTCGTGAGCGCTACGAGACGTTGCAGCAGAGTGATTTGCCCGCAGTCGCGCCTCAAGGCGATAGGACAGATGAAGTCGATGCGGATGATGATAATGACAATGATGACGGCGACGCCGACGATGATGATGAAGGAGAGAATCCTGCGGCATTATCAGAACAAGTTTCCGTCAAGTCCGTGTCGCCCACTTTCTCGCTCTGAATTCAAGGTGATCTGAGGCAGAGGAGGAACTCCGCCGAGCATCTTAACCTGGTGTGGCCAGCCGCTCGGCGGAGTTTTCCTTCTAGGCGGCCACAGTGTCCGCTGTACTCAGCGGAAAGTTTGCATTTAGGCATTTTCCTTGCCGTGACAAATCCGCGCGTTATAACGGGAGCGCGTAATGATGCGGGTCTTTTTGCTTATAGGGATCGTTGCGCTGGTTTCTTCACTGAATGCCCAAACATCGTCGCCCTCCGCTTCACCGTCGCTCGAACAGCGCGTCGCAGATCTCGAAGCTTATATAAATAATTCAGCGCGCGGCGCCGATACCGGCACCCCGGTGACCTCCAACGTGGCAGGTCCCGGCCCCGGCCATAATGCCTGGATGATGACGTGCGCCGCGCTCGTGCTTTTCATGACCCTGCCTGGGCTGGCGCTCTTTTATGGCGGGCTCGTCCGCGCGAAGAACGTCTTGTCGGTTCTGGCCCAATGTCTCGGCATCGCAGGCTTGGTGACGATCCTTTGGTGGGTCGTGGGCTATTCTCTCGTTTTTTCTCGTGGGTCGCCGTTCATCGGCGGATTCAAATTTGCTTTTCTGCACGGCGTCGGCGCGGGACCGAACAATGATTACTCGTACTGGGTTTCGCAGAATGTCTTTGCGATGTATCAACTGATGTTTGCCATCATTACGCCTGCGCTGATCATCGGCGCAGTTGCGGAGCGGATGAAATTTGCAGCCGTGCTTGTTTTCGTCGGCGTGTGGATGTTTGCCGTGTATTTTCCAGTTGCCCACATGGTATGGGGAATCGATGGCTGGATGAATGGGGTCTGGAATGCGGAGGCGAAGATCACTGCAATCGATTTTGCCGGCGGAACCGTCGTTCACATGACCTCGGGCTGGTCGGCGCTGGTCTTGTGCGTTCTTCTTGGGCACAGGCTGGGATTCAGAAAAGAAATCATGGCGCCGCACAGCATGGTGCTTTGCATGGTCGGAACGGGTTTGCTGTGGGTAGGTTGGTATGGGTTCAACGCCGGAAGCGCTCTTGCGCCTGATGGAATTGCTGCAAACGCGTTCATGAGCACGACGCTTGCAACGGCAGTGGCTTCGTTTACGTGGGCCATGCTTGAGTACGCGCTACGCGGCAAACCAAGTGTGCTCGGGTTCTGCTCCGGTGCAGTAGCCGGGCTCGTCGTAATCACGCCGGCCTGTGGATACGTCGGTCCGAGTGGTGCCGTGATTATCGGAATTGCGGCGGGAATCGTGCCGTTCTTCGCCTGCACGAAATTGAAGTCGTGGCTCGGCTATGATGATGCGCTTGATACTTTCGGCATCCACGCAGTGGGCGGGACGCTAGGCGCATTCCTCACGGGTTTGTTTGCCACTGCGAGCGTTAATCCAAATCTTTCGTTAACTCTCGCCGGATCGCCTAATCCTGCGACGCAAAATGGTCTTGCTCGAATCGTTGGTCACACATTGTGGACCGAACAGTTAAAAGCAATTGTGATCACGATCATGCTGGCGGTGATAGGAAGTGCGATCATCGGCGCTGTCGTCAGAGGAGCAATTGGTCTGCGCATCGCGCCGGAGATTGAGCGACAGGGGCTCGACATCAATCAACATGGCGAAGAAGGTTATATGATATCTGGTTAGGAAGTGAACCAGGACACAGAGCATCTGCGGTTGCTTGCAATTTTTCATTACATCGTGTCCGGGTTGGCGGCCTTGTTTTCGTTTTTCCCGATGCTTTACACGATCATCGGCAGCATTTTCATATTTGCCGCGCGGCACGGTACGCCGAAGCCTGGCGAAGAGTTGCCGCCTGAATTTCTTGGCTGGATTTTTATCGTACTGGGTTCGTTTTTGTTTTTACTCGGGATTGCGATGGCGATTTGTATTTTGATTGCTGGCCGATGCCTGTCGCGCCGCAAATGTTATTCCTTCGCTCTCGTCATAGCGTGCATCGAATGTCTCTTTATCCCTTTCGGAACAATCCTCGGGGTGTTTACGATCGTTGCGCTTTCGCGTCTGTCGGTGAAAGGATTATTCTCCGCGGCAACTTCGGAGGTGCCGGGTTGAAACGTCGGTTTCGATTCTAAGGAATAGGCGCCGTTCTTGAAAATCGTGCAATGCGACCTACGCCAGGGACCATATGCTTTCCCTTCTTTTGCTCGGTGCTTGCCTGGCCCGACGTCACGGGTCTCAGATCAAAGTTCAGTTGTGTTGCCTGATCCGACTTGGCTTTTGTGTTGCCAATGTCGGCCTTCACTGCGCCATTGACCACCAGCGAAACCCGATAAACGCCTGGTTGCAGACCCTGTGAAATATAGCGACCCTGTGCATCGGTCTTTACCGTATTGAAGACTTGTTTGCCATCTTTCGACTCAATCCGAACATCCGCGCCTTTAATCGGCTTTCCTTTTGCGTCTTTGACCATCCCCTGAATGCTTGCTGGCCCAGCCCAAACGGTCGCAGCACAAAGGAGGAATCCCATTAACCCGATCTGCAATGATTTAATAAACATAGATGAATAAGTATACTGGTTCACTAATTCCTACAGGAAAAGAGAGGCGAAGTTCCAAAATAATTTGCTGAATCAGGAAAAAGCGAAGTTTCCGCGAGTGGACTGTTGCTGTGGCCGCGACTGTGTGAAGCCCGAGCACACGGCCCACCGGGCCGTGGCTACAGATTAGAAGCGTTTCTCAAAGCGACGTCCCAAGTACGACCCTTGACGTTGGTCGTCGCTTCATCGTAGCCGTTTTCAAAATAATCAACGACGAACGGAGTATGTCCGAATGTTGGAACCGGAATGCTCATTTCCCTCGTCGTCGACTTCGACCCAACTACCGCCGACATGGCTCCCGGTACGAGCTGGCATCCATACCATGTGCTTTTTGCTCTTTGCAGCGTAACCTGTTTGGACCGGTGACTTAAGGTCGAAGTTCATCTGAGTCGGTTGATTCGCCCTGGTCTGCGTGTTCGTGATCGACGCCTTGACCGTGCCATTCACAAGCAACGTTACCCGGTAAACGCCCGGTTGCAGCGCCTCTGAAACATAGCGGCCCTTTGGATCGGTCTTAACCGTGCTGAACACGTGTTTGCCGTCTCGCGATTCGATCCGAACGCCCGCGCCTTTAATCGGTTCGCCCTTTGCAT
>WNFQ01003400.1_pt1 | contig 11606 bp, 12 predicted proteins | sample 5400171 | NCBI WGS metagenome assembly WNFQ01 (sample SAMN13153356, study PRJNA577476) | soil metagenome | isolation source: 20 cm soil under Madrone tree | place: USA:California | collected 2016-06-14
GGGACAGTATGACCATTCTCTACGCGTGAAATGTAGCAACGAAGCAGGCCGGTACGCTTTTCGATGTCGCCCTGGGAGAGTTTCTTTTCTTCGCGGAGTGCGCGAAGGCGGTCACCAATAATCATGAAGGTATTATTCCGTATGGATAAGATGCAAAGCAAGCAAAATTTTCCGGACGACGAAGTGAAACAAATGATGCAGGCTCGGGCAATCCGGAGATAATAGCCGTAACCAAAAACCTATGGCGCGCGTCCCAAAAGTGGAGCCTTCCGACCTGCCCCCCGCGGTGAGGGACGTACCGGGGCGCACCTCCAAGCTTGCTGGCGCGACGGCCGACCGCGAACTGGTTCGCCGGGCGCAGGGAGAGGACCAGGAGGCGTTTGAGGAACTGGTGCGGCGTCATCAGCACCGCGTATTTGCAGTGGCGGGCGGGATCCTGCGACGGCGCGAGGACGTGGAAGATATCGCCCAGCAGGTTTTTGTTAAAGCGTATTTCTCGCTGAAGCGATTTGATCAGCGAGCGGCATTCAGCACTTGGCTGTATAAGATCACGGTGAATGAGTGCTGGGACCTTCTGAGGAAAAAAAAGGTTCGACCCCTGGTGTACGAATCCGATCTGAGCGAGGAACAGGCCAGGGTGGTCATTACGGCAGGGGAAAAAGAGAACCCCGGGCCGGATATCAGCGAGCGGATCGCAGCGCGGGAGCGCGTGGAGCGGCTTCTGGAAGGATTGGATGAACGGGACCGGCTGATGCTGATCCTGAAAGAAGTGGAAGGGTTTTCGATCGAGGAAATCGCGGAAGTTCTGAATCTGAATGGCAATACGGTGAAAGTGAGGCTCTTTCGGGCCCGGCGCCGGGTGGTAAGCCAGGCGAAGAAGCGCGGAGATTGAGGACCAAGGCAAGAGCAGCGAGGAGGCGGGGATGCGGAACCTGCTGAAGAACCGTGACGAAGATTGCTGGAAGTTGCGGGATTTGCTGGAGGAGTCCGCAGCGGCTCGTCCTGAAGCTGTCCGCGTCGAAGAGTTGAGCGAAGCCTGGCCACGGGCGCAGCGCACACACATCGCGGCCTGCGGGAGCTGCCAGGAAGCAGCGCGGGACCTTCTTGCGACTCGTGAAATCTTCAAGGGAGTTGGCTCTGCCACAGAGATGGCCAAGCCGTGGTTTGCGACTCGCGTCATGGCGGCCATTGCCGCACGCGAGAGGGAATTATCAGAAGTGGCGAGCACGTGGCTGGCGGTGCCGAAGTTGGCTTCGCGGCTGGCCGTGGCTTCGGGAGCCCTTTTGCTGGTGGCGAGCACCTGGTTGTATCAAAGACCGCTTCTGGCTCCGAACCAGCAAGCCAGCACATTGGCTGCACAGGAATCGCTCTTTGAGTCGCCGCCGCCCGCGAATCAGGATGACTTGCTCGTCCCCGTGCAGGAGAACAAGCCATGAGCGAAATGTCGGCTACTTGGAAGGCGGCCCTGTGGGTGGGCGTAGTGTTCCTTCTGGGTACGGCGCTGGGTGGAACCTTGGGCTATTCTTATGCGCATCATCTGGTGTCGGCGGCGAACACGCCTCAGTCTGAGCCGGCGAGGCGAGCGCACCGTGTGGAGCAGCTCACACAGGCACTGAGCTTGGCCAGTGCTCAGAGCCAGCAAGTGGACGCGGTCCTGTTGCAGCGTCACACCGAGGCGAAAGCGATTCATGATCAGGCCGATGCGCAGCTCGAGCAGGTCCATAAAAAGGGACGCGACCAGATCCGCGCGATCCTCACGCCGGAACAAAAGCCCAAGTTTGAAGAGTTTCTAAAGAACCTCGACGAACAGAGAAAACGAGGCGGCTCGAAGTAGGCTGCGGCGAGCTGGCCAAGGCGATCAAATTTTTACAATCAGCTTACCGGTGTTGCCGCCGGTGAAGAGCATGTTGATGGCATCGGGCGCTTTTTCCAGTCCTTCCACGATGGTCTCGCGGTACTTGAGCTTGCCGAACATTTTCCACTGACCCAGCTGGGTCGCGGCTTCCATGAAGCGCGAAACGTAATCGAGGATTAGGAAGCCCTGGATGTGGAGGCGCTTCACTATTACTGTGCCGAGACTGACCATATTGGGGTCTTCTTTGGTATAGCCGGAGATGAAGCCGCAAACCACAACGCGGCCATGAAGATTCATGCGGTTCAAGACTTCCTGCATGATTTCGCCGCCGACATTTTCAAAATCAATGTCAATGCCGTTGGGAGTGGCCGCGGCGAGTTTGTCCTTCCAGTCCGGATGCTTGTAGTTGATGGCGGCGTCGAAACCAAGATCCTTGGTGATCCAGGCGCATTTGTCGTCGGTGCCGGCGATACCGACGACGCGGCAGCCGTGAATCTTTCCAATTTGCCCAGCGATGCTTCCAGTGGCGCCAGCGGCGGCGGAGACGACGAGGGTTTCGCCCTTCTTCGGCGCCGCGATTTCCATGCCGAAAAATGCCGTGAGGCCCGTGACCCCGAGCACGCCAAGGAAGACAGTATCCGAAACAAAAGGAATCTTCGGAACCCTCTGAAACAGGCCTTTGCCGGAGCCGTCCAGGACGACGTAGTCCTGAAGGCCAGTGAGGCCCGTGATGCGGTCGCCTTTCTTGTATTCTGCGTGACGCGACTCGACGATTTCGGCAAAGCCGAGAGAACGCATAACCTCGCCTATCGGCACTGCAGGAAGATAAGTGTCCGCCACCATCCAGACGCGCATGGTGGGATCGATCGAGAGGTATTTGACTTTGGCGAGGGCTTGTCCGTCTTTCAACTCGGGCACCGGCGATTCGACTAGTTGCAGATCACCCGGAGCAAGCAGCCCTTTCGGACGATTCTGAAGCCGAAGCTGACGATTGGTGTTCGGCACGTTAAAAGGGTTTTACGCGGTTTGCGATTTGTTCAGATTGATATCGCCCGCGTTTTGAGAGTATTGCACGGATTTGGCCTGTAGTGGCGTTCACTTTGACCGCGGTGCTTGGCGTGTGGTCAACGGTTATTCACAAGCCTTATTACGTCACTTGGTCCCAAGCGACCATTGGAAGCAACCGTCATCTTGCTGTGGGGTGCACAAGAATTCCACGGATTTTGCCGCTTCCTGTAGCGTCGGGGGTCTCTCCTCCTTGGAAAACGGATTCATATATGGATAGAACGTATCGAAAATAAACCACCCATCCTCCCGGAGGTTCAGATCGACATTCGAAATCCCCAATCTATCGAAGAATGATTTTGCCAGTCTTGTCGCTTCTTTCGAAGTAATTCTCCGAGGGAGTGTGAGATAAAAATGTGCTGTGAGTTGACTGGCGTCGCCGAAGCCCTGATAAGTAAAGCTGACGTGCACAAGGTCTAAAGCGACACCCTCCACGACAGGGTGAAATACGTTGTCGCCGGCAATCTTGATTTCTTTGATTTGTCCGTCAACATGGCGGATCCGCAGGGACGCCGAATTCCCATACTTAAGAACTACTGCTGCACATATCGACTTGTTTCTTGCCCTCTCCTCAAATTCGCGCTTCCAATATTCGTACGTAACATGAAAGGTCGTCTTGCCCTTGGAATCGCGCGCCAGATTTGCGTCCGTATAGATTGCAATTTGTACCAACTCAAGATTCCGATACTGAGATAAATACTTGGTTGCTAAATGAAATAGGACGTCGTCTTTGAAATCGCTGGCAGGAATGACGAGCAGAGTCGAGGCCATAGCAGTAGCTTTTTGTTCCTCGATAGGAGTAGCAGTATCTTGCGCATTACATATGTACGGGCCTGCAAGAAATAGCAATGATAGGCGCAATACGGTCCCTTTCATTCTGTATCTTTTGCTCCTTGGAGGGCAGACCTTCGCGCCGAGCATCTCACGTGACCTCTGAGAGCTAGTTTAGAAGGCGAACAACTGAATCAAGTTCTTTTGCACCAATTGAGTGTCGAAGTTCTTACGAGGCCAAGAGACGAGAAGAAATCCTTTCATTCTGGCACCCTTGCGCGACAGTGCCCGGTTAGTTCTGCGACCCGAACGAAACTTCAGAAGATTTTATATCTCACTTTTTTTGCGGCCCCGCCGATCGACCTATTCCAAGTCAGGTAACTCCTCACGCGGGATCAGCAGATGGATGGATCGGGCCTGCCCCGGCGTTCGCTTGATGAGGCCGCGCGCTTCGAGCGTCAAAATCATCTGGTGCACGGAAGGCGGCGAAACTCGAAAGTACTGCTGCATCTCGGCCTCTGACGGCGCGCATCCGTGAATTTTCCCGTAATAGTGAATAAACGTCAGATATTGCCCTTGTTTTTCTGTATAGATTTTCTTCATCACTTGGCGGGGGGATTGTACGCCGAAACTGGGCGAACCGCTTTGGTCAAGCCGAACCGGGCGGCGTTCTGCCGTGCCACTTCCCGCCGCTGCCTGCTCGAGAGACGGCTCGCAGCGGCTTCAAGATTGGCTTGTACAGCTCCTCAGGGTCGAAGCCGAGCCGGGCTGCGTTAGCTTCCATGATGGCGATGCGAGCAATGAGGTTTTTGCTGCGCTGGCGCTCTTGCTGGAGTTCTGCTGTAAGGTCACGAATTCGATCCGTGTAGAACTGTTGTTCGATGGCCGCGCCCGAAAGCCACATATTTTCTCGCTGCCGTTGTTCGGCCGCATTTATTTCCCGGTTCAAGGCATATTTGTAGAGGGTGGTGGGGCTGATGCGAAGCGCCGTTGCCACGCTTCGTACATCGAGCGGACACTCCTCCGGTGGATGTGTCTCCGCCAGGGCGAGATGGTCGCGTAACCTGCGCTTGAGTTCTTCGCGAATGCTTGATCGTGCCATCGTTCAGCCCAGAGATTTCTCAAACCGGCTCGGCTGGTCTGGAGATGCACGGACCAGGTCACCCGCGAAAGTGCTCGGCTCGTCATCGATGGCCAGGGCCTTCTTCACGCCTTCGAGTGTTTCCTCGCAGTGACGAATCCAAGGTTCGGCGATCCTGGCGTCACCGCGACCTGAAAACTTCTTCGCCGATGAAAGTGCGTCTTCCGTGGCTTTCTGGATCTGGACCAAATGCCAGCGTTCGCTCTCGCTGCGCTTGGTTCGCAGATAATCCGAACAGCCGCGTATGCAGTTCAGATGGTAGGGACACGGCGTAACAGCAAAATCGTGCAGGCACAGCCCAAGAGGGGTTACATGAACGGCCTGAATTTCGCCGTCGAGATAACTGTCTCGTTGTGCATGTGGCAGGCCGAAATAAAAGGACGATTGGGGGCCAGCCAGTTTTCCCTCTCGAATTCCATCCTTAACCCACCGAAGCCGTTCATCAGCCGTTGCATGACGGTAAGCGTCGGTGTCCCGGGTGTGTTCTCGGCCCATCCAGCGTGTTTGCAACTCGGTTGGCAGACCGCCTTTGTCGGCAAGGTCATTCAGCCAGTGCCGGAACTGATGTGTGGTCATCTCGCAGAACGAACCATCAGCTTCGCAGATGCCGAACCGTTCGAAGGCGGACCGGCTGCGTCCGCGTCTGCTGTCACGGCTGGAGAGGAAGTCCGAGAACTGGCGGATGGCCACTGGCTCAACGAGCAAAGGGTGAGCGTGTCTGTGTGAGCCAAAGAAGTTCCTGGGCACGATCAGTAGCGTTTCCGAAAGCATCTGATAGGTTCCGTCGCGGCGGTTCACTGTCCAGAGGCGCTTAGCCCTCAACGACAGGAGATAAGCCTCGACCTCGAAGGCGCGGTAGAAAAATCCTCCTTCGTGCTGGTGACGGGGCAACCGAGCTGGAGGAACGGCGTAGATGCTTGGTTCTAGGATACCGAGTGCGAGAGCTGCCTCGACCGGTGTCATCCGCGCTGCCCAGTGAAAACCCGGGATCGCAACCCGGTGAGGAGATTGTTCGAGATTACGAGCTCTCTCTCTCGCTGCCTGCGTGATCATCCGAATCTCAGCGATTGCTTCACGAGCCAGCTCGGCGCCTGTTGGTGTCAGCCACCGAACGGCGAACATCCTTTCGGCGCCTCGAGCCTTTTCCTTGTAATAGCGGAGTCCGTAGCGTGGTCTTGCGGCGCGAACCTCTTCAACCTCACATTCGATTGGCAACGTGAGGAGTTCGCTGATGCGCAAACCGGTGACAACGAGGATCGCCAGCGCCGCCGCTCGCAAGCGGTCGCGTGGCTCTTTGGCGTGCTGTCGATAGATGTCGGCCAAGCCATTCAAAGCCGCATCAGAAGGTAGTCTGTCGCTGCGCGCCTCCTGCCCTGCAATCGTGTGCCGATTGAAATCCTCGATACGCGGAGTGTGAGGAGTGTAGTGCAGCGTTCGGCAGACACCCCTGGCGGCCAGGAAGCGAGTCAGCACAAGTAAATAGGCCATCTGTTTATAAGTTGTGGAAGCGGCCCATTTCTCGCGCATGAGCAACTCGGCTTGGTTCAGATCCTCTTCTGTCAGCGTTCCCCAATGGAAAGCCTCGGATTTACCTTTGCGGCGCAGCAAGATGGCCTCCCAAAGCATGCGGCCAGCATCGACCTTACGGGGCATGGTTTCCGCAACGCGCCGATCAAGAATGACCCAGCTCTTCAAAACGTTCGCATAGAGCGGCGGCAAGGCCTGATCGGTAGTATCGCGGCGGGTGAAGTGAATCCTCCGGCTGGCGGGATTGGTGCTCCGCTCTTTTAAGTTGCTGATGTCCCAGGAAGACGCGTCGAACTCTGCCGTTTCGTCTCGGAACTCAGCCGCGAACTTCTCTCGTGCGGTGGCAACGAGCTTTGCGAGCGATTCGTTCGCTCGCTGGATTGGCGGAAGGATGGTGAGGGTATTCATCATTGCTCGCCCTTGTTGGCAGCGAGCTGCTCCGTGACTTGATGGATCGCGATTCGTACATCCTCCAACTGCATCAAGACGCGTTTATCACTTGCACCCTCGTTGTGGCGGATAAAACTCTCGACGGAGTGAAGCATCTCCTCGTGTGGGCCATCACGCAGGGCGGCGAAGGACGGGCATAAATAGCAGCTCAGGGGTGGGAGCAGGCGACAGAGACCATCTTTGCGTACATCGCGGCCGCATATCCCTATCCCTCCGACGTTGGGGTGAAAGATCGCCAGGTCGGGCGCCACCGCTGGGATCACTTGATTGGGCAAGCCTTCAAAGGCAGGCGCTCTTGTTGAGTCGATAATTTTGCCGCGAAACCGATTGACCAAGGGCACCAACGCGGCATCGGTGGCTTTCGCCACGGGATCGGCGATCGACGAGACAGTCTCGACATACACTCTCACGTTCTGAGTGTCTGTGTGGTCGAGGACTTCGGCGATGTGGAACGCCGATGCGCCCTCTTCGGCCATATGCGTGGCAATCGAAAAACGAAAACGCCGCGCGTTGATAGCCAGCGGACGGTTCGTCCGCGGTGAAGTGAGGCTGGCCGCCCTGACGAAGCGCCGCATCATTCGGTTAATAGCGCCCTCTGGATTCGTCGGCGAAAGCCAATGCAGGAGCGTATCTTCGGATGCCCCTGTGCGCAGGTTCTCCAGGAGGTGGCCCAGCTTCCTACTGATCGGCCGCCGTTTCGTCTCGCGAAGTGCTGTTCGTTTTTTGACCCGTGGGATGCCGAGGTGATATGAGATCCCGGCCTCTGTTTCATAGCGAATCAAGTCTTTGTTCCGAAGCCGCGCGCTGGCGTTCGGGTTATGCCCAAGCTCGAGATGGAGCATCACGATGGCACGATCCTCATCCGTGCCTCTGCACCCATTGATGGCATTGCTGATCAACAGGAGTTCGTCCGGTGAGAATGGCCCCTTGACTGTGTCACGGAAGCGGACGTGGTGTCCTTTTGCGTTTCCTGCTGCCGTGATTGCCCGTAGAACACGCAACAGTTCGGGATCGAAGTCCGTGTGTTGCCTGGCCACACCCCACCGATAGAAGGTGCGCAGCCGCGAGAAATCGTTGCCTTTATCGGCGGTGCGCTCCAACCCATGCGTCAGATATCCGCGCGCGATTCCTTCCGTCAGATCAGACCACTCAAAAGACACGCGGCGAATCGACCCCAACCATCCTTGAAAGCGGAAAAACATGCGGAAGTCGTTCTCGATAGTCCGGGCCTTCTTGCGCGAAATCTTGTCGGCGAGAAACAGCTTTACCAAGTAACGGGCGCGTTGCGTGAGGATCGCCGAGTCGTCCAGTCGTGACCACTTGAGAGCAAGCAATTTGCCGCCATCGGCCGAAGAGCGCAGAAGCCAGGAAGGTTGATCGGTGCCGACGACCTGCCCGTCCAATGAGACGACGCTCGCAGGAAGAGCGGGAAGGTCGAATCGGCGATCCGTCTTGGAAGTTGCGCTGCGCACCCGTCACCCCTCGTTGTAGAGCTTCCTGTGGTATTCGCGCACGACCTCCGCCGCCTGTCTCGCCAGCGCCCGTTGGATGTAGCGTCTGGCAGAAAGCGGATTAGTCCATCCACGCAGGTAGACGAGCCGGTCCATGCCGTTGGGCTGGTCCGCAAGCATTTCTGCCATCCGCTCGGCCCAAGTGTGCCGAAGACGATGCCAGGAAAGTGGCGTGACACCGCTATGCCGGCCAATTGCCACGATCACATCATCTGCGGTGTCGATGGAGACTGGGCTGCCAGAGCGAGCGACGAACAAGTACGGAGTTTTACCGGAAATGCGTCCCAATGGTTGAGGGTAGGTTAGATACGCCCGCAGAGCCGCGAGCAAGTTGCGGGACGCTGGAATCACTCTTTCCGCAGTCTTGACGGCTGGCTCCTTTGCGCGTGAATCATGAGGGTCATCCGGACGACGCAGCACGCGGATACCATCCTCACCGCCGCGAGGAAGGGAATCCAGTCTCAACTTGAGCAACTCACCTCGCCGGATGCCAAGTTCCAAAGCGGTTTCGAACATCAGCCAATTCCGCAGTCGGGAGTGAGGAGAAAAGGACGCCGGAAACAGCAGTGTTCCTTTCGATCCCTGCCTGGGACCAATGGCGCAACGAATCGCCTCCACCTGTGCCTCTTCCAACGGTTCGATCCTGTCTGGAGACCGAGCGCCAACGCGAAGTGAGCGAAACACCTCTTGCAGCCAGCCCCGCTCTGCGGCCAGTTGCTCAAGCGATAGTGCGTGCTGTCCGCCGCGGTTCTCGCTGTCCAGTGACCATTTTAGGAAGTCTTCAACAACTGCAAGCTGGTGATCGAACGCCCCAGTATCCAACGCCGGATTGCTGGCCTTGACGCGCAGACTGTTTGCCAGGGATTCAATTTCCCGCCCCCGAAGCGTCTCTCCTCCGGTGAGATGATCGTCCAAGTCGTAAGCGGTCATCTCGCGTGCCCAACGATACACATGCGCAAGAACCCGCAGGTTATTCGCCAACGTTGATGACTGCACACGATAGCGCCGGTAACGAACCGCCCAGCGCGTGGCGACCCGAACAGGAATCCAGGTCGTCGTCTCGACCAGACACGGCAGGCGTTCCCCAGAATCGAGGACGACGTTGAGGACGGTGAATGGGGCTGCGGTGTTCACTTTCGTTCACCTTGATTGTGCGTGCGAACCTCAGTGTCCAGAGGAAACCTCACACGCTGATTATGTTTAGATGAAAAGTGAACACTAGACCGGAACTCCGTTCTAGCATTAGAAGGCTCAAGGAAAAATGGACAGGGCTACGATGTAAGCGAGAGGGCTTCCGATACCCGGAACAGCACCTGCTGTCATACGTGCAAATCGCTCCGGGCTACGCCCTACGCGACTTGCACGTATGAAGAGAACAAAGATGAAAAGAGGGAGAGGCGCCGAAAGAGCACCTCTCCCCAAGGAAACTGGACACTCTGGAAGATACCCGTTTTAGAACGGAATATCTTCGTCGGAAATTTCCGGGCCGCCGCCGGAAGGGGCGCCACTTCCGGCGCCAGCGTAGGAATCTTCAGCGGGCGCGGCGTGGCTCTCAAAATCCTCGCCGCTTGAGCGCGATGCGCCGCCGCCCGCCGCGGCGCCTTCAGCACGCGAACTCAACATCTTCATGGTGTTTGCTACGATGTCGTAACTTATTCGCTTTTGGCCTTCCTTGTCCTGCCACTCACGCGATTGGATGCGGCCTTCGATATACACCATGGTCCCTTTTTTCAGGTATTGCTGGCATATCTCGGCGAGTTTTCCCCAAGCGGTGATCCGGTGCCACTCGGTGCGCTTCTGGCGCTCGCCGTTTTTGTCTTTGTAAGACTCATCCGTGGCCATGGAAAAATTTGCAACGGCCTGGCCGCCGCCGGTGTAGCGCGTTTCGGGATCGCGGCCTAGACGGCCGACGAGAATGACTTTGTTGACAGACATGAACGAATCCCCCTTGCGACGGCGAAGATAACATGCGAGGAAGGAAAAGGGAAATAAAGGCGAAGACAGAAATCGAACCGCACCCAGAAATGGGGCTAAGCGTCAAAAGTAAAGCGAATTGACAACAAACCGGAGCCAGCCTAACGTTCCTCCTTCGTTTTGGCGAATGAAGGAGTTCACCGTGGACAGGAAAAAAATCGTTTGGGTGACGGCGCTGGGGGGCGCTCTTGCATTGGTATGCGCTGCGAAGGATGGGACGAGTCCGGAACATCCTCCAACAGGAGCAAGCATCTTCGAAGGCCATGGAGACGTTGGCAATGTTCTTCACGCGGGGTCCGTGGAATACGATGCGGCGAAGCGGAGCTACACGATTGCCGGCAGCGGCGAGAATATGTGGTTCGTTAGCGATGCTTTCCAATTCACGTGGAAGAAAGTGTCCGGCGACGTCACGCTGACGGCGGACGTCTCCTTTTTCGGCAAAGGCGTGAACGAACATCGCAAAGCGGTGCTGATGATCCGCCAAAGCCTCGATGCGGATTCTCCCTACGCGGACGCGGCGCTGCACGGCAGCGGTTTGACTTCGCTGCAATATCGCGAGGAGAAGGGCGCGGCCACGCACGAAATCCAGACCAACATTTCCGCGCCTGCGCGATTGCGAATTGAAAAGCGCAGCTCGTACTTCTCCTTGTGGCGCGCGGACGAAAAGGGCGAATTTCGCTTGGCGAGCGGATCCACGCGGATCGCATTGAAGGAGCCGTTTTACGTGGGGATCGGCGTGTGCAGCCACGATAAAGACGTGACGGAAAAAGCGGTGTTCTCGAATGTCGACTTGAAGGCGGCAGAGCCCTCTGCTGCTTCAACTTCTATGCTTTACAGCACGCTCGAAATCATCACGGTCGCGTCCATGGACCGGCGCGCGATTTACGTTGCTCCGGAGCGTTTCGAGGCGCCCAACTGGATGCCGGATGGCAAGACTCTGCTCTTCAACACGAACGGGCGGATCGAGAAGATTCCCGTAGCGGGCGGGACTTCGCAGATCCTGGACACCGGATTTGCGACACATTGCAACAACGACCACGGGATTTCGCCGGACGGCACGCAGTTGGTCATCAGCGACAACTCGCAGGAGGAGCATCGCTCTCTAGTGTATATCGTGCCGATCGGCGGCGGCGCGCCGCGGCGCATCACGCAAAAATCTCCCTCGTACTGGCATGGCTGGTCGCCGGACGGGAAGACGCTGGCGTTCGTCGGCGAGCGAAATGGAGATTTCGATATCTACGCGATTCCTGCGTCCGGCGGCGAAGAGAAGCAACTTACGACCGCCAAGGGACTGGACGATGGTCCGGAATAC
>WNFQ01003405.1_pt1 | contig 11602 bp, 11 predicted proteins | sample 5400171 | NCBI WGS metagenome assembly WNFQ01 (sample SAMN13153356, study PRJNA577476) | soil metagenome | isolation source: 20 cm soil under Madrone tree | place: USA:California | collected 2016-06-14
CATGTCGGAGTGCAAGACGTACCGGTCGTGATCTGCCGCGGGCAATCTGTGCTGCGCAATCCAACCAATCGGGAAATTGCCGATTGTCTCGGCTTCAATGAAGCGGTCGATCAAACGCATCTGCGCGACTTGGTGATTGTCGGAGCCGGACCAGCTGGTCTGGCCGCTGCAGTTTACGGCGCGTCGGAAGGATTGGACGTGCTCATCATCGAATCCGAAGCGCCGGGGGGCCAGGCCGGCTCGAGCTCGAAGATTGAAAATTACCTTGGTTTTCCAACCGGAATTTCCGGTCAGGAACTGGCCGGGCGAGCTTATGCGCAGGCGCAAAAATTTGGCGCCCAAATCATGATCGCCAAATGCGCAAAACGCCTCGCCTGTGATCGCAAACCTTACGCGATCGAATTGGACGACGGACAAAGCGTTTCCACCCGCGCAGTCGTTATCGCCAGTGGCGCGATGTATCGCAAGCTATCCATCGACAATGCCGCGCGATTCGAAGGCGCAGGCATTTACTACGGCGCGACATTCGTTGAGTCGCAGTTGTGCTGTAACGAAGAAGTGATTGTCATCGGTGGCGGGAACTCCGCAGGTCAAGCGGCTGTGTTTCTCGCTCAAACCTCCAAATGCGTCCACATGCTGGTGCGCTCGGACGGATTGGCCGCAAGCATGTCGCGCTATTTGATTCGGCGCATCGAGGAAAATCCGGCAATCGATTTACGCACTTGCACCGAAGTCGTCGGCTTGGAAGGAAATGAACACCTCGAGCGCGTGCGATGGCTCGATAAACGAACCGGCAAAATCGAGACGCGCGATATTCGGCATATCTTCGTCATGACCGGCGCGATTCCCAACACGGGCTGGCTGGCTGGTTGCGTCCAGGTCGATGAAAAGGGTTTTATCAAGACTGGTACCGAACTGACGCGAGCCGATCTGACAATCTTAAACTGGCCGCTGGGACGACCTCCGTACCTACTGGAAACGAGCCTGCCCGGAGTCTTCGCGGTTGGCGACGTTCGCGCTGGGAACATCAAGCGAGTCGCCTCGGCTGTCGGCGAAGGATCGATCGCAGTTGCTTCCGTTCACCAGGTGCTGCGAGAATAACATTATGTCCGATCGAGGTTGCTCTCATCTTGACGCCATCGAGGCGATCAAACAGCCGCAGCGCCGCGAATGCGAAGAATGCGTAAAGATCGGCGCGCAGTGGGTGCATCTGCGGACCTGCCAGACTTGTGGAGTCACGCTTTGCTGCGACAGCTCTCCGAACCACCACGCGACCAAACACGCGCATGCCACAGGCCATCCGGTCATCGCTTCGGCTCAACCAAGCGAGCGTTGGTTGTACTGCTACCCCGATGACGCGTTTTGCGAATACTAACAGCTGCGTGTCCGCCGGTTGTTCAAGCAAGGGACAGCCGTAGTTCGTTTCGCGCTATTTTCGCTGTGCCTGTTCGATAAATTTTCGAATCTGCGGTGCGGGCATTGCTCCCGCCTGGCGCGCCACTTCGAGACCGTTTTGGAACAACGTCATTGTGGGGATCGCAGTAACACGGAAGCGGTGGCCAAGACTTGGCACTTCTTCTGTATTCACTTTTGCGACGAGTAAGCGGCCTGCAGTTTCCTTCGCGACCTTGCGCACTTCAGGCGCCACCATTTTGCACGGGCCGCACCATGGCGCCCAAAAATCTACCAGCACCGGTACTGCCGAATGGCTTATGAGCGCATCAAAAACGAGATCATTCTGAACATCGACCGGCTCGCCAATGGGCTGGAGTTCAGAGTGGCATTGGCCGCATCGGAAAACTTTGCCCAGACCTTCATATCTCATGCGGTTGCGGCCCCCGCATTTTGGGCAGTTTATCAAGATCCCGTGGTCATCGAGTTCATTCATTCCAACAAGATAACGCATTCGGTTCCTCCACAAGGCTGCGTCGACAAGCTTGCCTAGACGAGTCGACGTCTTAGGCGATTGTTCGGTCAAGTTCCAAACCTCAATTGATCATCTATGAGCGGTTTCTTCGAGGAGTTGCAACGTCGGAAGGTCTATCGCGTCGCCGCAGCTTACATCATTGCCGCGGGATTCATTATTCAAATCGCTCCCTCCAAGTTTCCTGCATGAAAGCCACCAAGCTGAAGCTTGGTAGGGAAGCGTCTCCAGCTGCCAGCAGCGCAAGCTAGTCTCAGCGATCATGTCGATCTTGCCGTTGTCTCATTGTTGGTGATCTTGCATTCGTCCACCTTATGCCTGCTGAATCAAAACGCCCTCTCCGGCTCGAGATTGGACACGTCTTGTTCGTCGACATCGTTAGCTACTCCTCCTTGCTAATTAGCGAGCAGAGCGAGCTGCTTGGTGAGCTCAATGATGCCGTTCGGGGGACGGAACATTTCCGTTCGGCGGAAGCGGAAGGCAGATTGATACGTTTACCTACTGGCGACGGAATGGCGTTGGTATTTCGCAACAGCCCGGAGGAACCAGTGCGTTGCGCTTTGGAGATTAGTCAAGCCATTAAGAATAATCCGAAACTCCAAGTCCGGATGGGCATTCATAGCGGGCCGGTCAACGAGGTCGCCGATGTGAATGAGCGCGCGAATATTGCGGGAGCCGGAATCAATATCGCGCAACGGGTGATGGATTGCGGAGATGCCGGGCACATCCTGCTTTCAAAGCACGTCGCCGAAGATTTACAGCACTATCCGGAATGGCGACCCTACTTGCACGACGTCGGCGAATGCGAGGTCAAGCACGGCGAAACGATTTCCATCGTCAATCTCTATACAACCGAGCTTGGCAATCCGAACCCTCCCCGTTTGAAGCAAGCCGAAACCCGAACGCGCCGGCGCCGGCGCCGTAACGCCTTATTGCTTGGCGCCGCGAGCCTCGTCGTTCTGATCGTCGGAGGGTCGTTTCTGTTGCCGCGCGCTTCGGGGCGCTATGTCGAGAAGTCGATTGCCGTCTTGCCTTTTCAAAATCTAAGTGACGAAAAGGAGAACGCGTACTTCGCGGACGGAATCCAGGACGACATCCTGACCAATCTTTCAAAGATCGGCGATCTGAAGGTCATCTCGCGGATGTCAGTGATGTCATATCGTGGCGATGCCTTGCGCAACGCCCGCGAAATCGGGAAAGCACTCGGAGTAGGCACGCTCCTGGAAGGGAGCGTCCGCCGTGCTGGCAATCGCGTTCGAGTGAGCGTGCAGTTGATCAACGCGAACAACGACGAACACATCTGGGCCGAAGATTACGATCGCGATTTGACCGACGTCTTTGCTATTCAAACCGATCTGGCGCAAAAAATTGTCTCGTCACTCCAAGCGAAGCTCTCGCCCAACGAAAAAGAACAGCTCGATCGTCAACCGACAAAAGATCCGAATGCTTATCTGCTCTTTATCCAGGCGCACGATTACGCCAATCGACCAGATCATTTCCGCGACGATTCCTTAAAGGCCGAGGAACTTTTCGAACAAGCGATCAAGCTCGATCCAAAATTTGCAGCTGCTTTTGCCGGGCTCTCGATGGTGGAGAGTTGGATGTATCACGGTTTCGAGCCGACACCGGCTCGTCGAGAAAAAGCGCGTCTCAATGCCGATGAATCCCTGCGCTTGCAACCGAATCTTCCGGAGGGCCATCTCGCGCTCGGTTTTTCCTATTATTATGGCGATCGCGATTACGAGCGCGCCCTCGCCGAGTTTGAGATCGCGAAACGTGACCTGCCGAACGAAGCCCAAGCCTATATGGCCATCGGCGCCATTAAGCGACGTCAGGGTAAGTGGGCTGAATCAATCGCGAACTTGGAAAAAGCCGCGGCGCTCGATCCGAAAAACGTAAGTATCCTGGTTAACCTCGCCTCGAGTTACATGGCCGTGCGCAATTTCGAAGCCGCCGAGAAGACGCTTGATCGCGCGACGGCCATAGCGCCGGAGTCATTCGCAACCGTCGGGTTTAAAGCATACCTGGCAATTGCATCCAAGGGCGATCTCATTGGAGCGGAAAAGCAAATTTCTTCGCTTCGAGCCGATGTTGACCCGAATGGGGTGGTAACTTGGGCGAAATCCTGGGCCCTCACCTTGCAACGCAAGTTTCCGGAAGCCCTTACCCTCGTGCAAAAATTTCCTGGTGAGACATTGGCTGCCGAAGGCACGGGCCCCGTGCCGAAGGCTTTCCTGGAAGGAACGCTTCACTTGCTCCAAGGCAATAGAGCGAAGGCGCAACCCGCATTGGAGCACGCGCTCCTAGTCTCGGAACAGCTGCTGCGCGAAGCGCCTGAAGACCCACCACGACATGCGCAGCATGGACTTATTCTGGCGGCATTAGATCGAAAACAGGAGGCGATCGCTGAAGGCAAGCGCGCGGTCGAATTACTGCCCGAATCTCAAGACGCCTTTGATGGGCCCAAATTCACCGAGGCGCTCGCGCAAATTTATGCCTGGACCGGCGAACTTGATGAAGCATTTCGTCTGCTCGATCATTTGCTCACCGTCCCAAACGGCGTCGCCATTCCACTGCTCAAGCTCGATCCAGCCTGGGATCCGTTGCGCAAAGATCCTCGGTTCCAAGCGCTGATCGACAAGTACGCAGCCAACCGCTAGAGCGACGTTTTAATACGGAGACGATTTGTAACGTCCTCCGAAAACGATCCGGCGTTCGCAACGCGTGAATCTCAATCGGCGCGCGGCAAGAACTCTTCGCGGACGATCTTTCCGTCCTTAACCGTGTAAACTCCGACTTCGGACAATTTCCGCCGCTGTTTCGAATTCTTGTCGGTGACATCGGCGTCGTATTGCACGACAAAACGATCGTGGCCAACGAATGGACCGCTGGCTTCGAAGCCATGCACTTCAGTTGCGTTCACCCACCAATCGATTTTGCCGCGCACGCCTTCTTTCCCGCGGGTTTCCGGCGAGCCGCCGCCCATGCTGAACGCTTCTACGCTCACGATGTTGTCGTCGTAAAGCGTGTCCAGCGCTTCGTACCACGCTTGTTTGCGAACCAACTCCACCACCTTCTTTGCAACTTGTTCAGTATTCATTTTTGTTTCCTATGTTTACATTATTTCGTGACAAATTGTAGGGTGTCTGTGCCAGACGCCAGGCGTTTCACAGAAACGCCCTACAATAAAAATTTTTCGAGCCGATCGAGGACGCTGTTCCAGCCGTCGTTGTGACGATCGCGTGACTCTTCGCTCGGCAATTGCTCGTGTGTCAAGAGCAGCTCGGTGCCACCGTTGCGATCGAACAACTCGACCGTGACAATGCTATTGCCGCTTTTCCACGCATCGTCATCGTCCCATTTCCAGGTGAAGACCATTTTCTTTCCCGGCACTAATTCGCGGTATTCGCCGAACACGCTCATTTCTTCGCCCTCCGGGTTGGTGAGGTCCCAGCGATATTTGCCACCGACGCGGACGTCGGCAACGAGGCTCCGGGTACGAACGCGTTCCGGTCCCCACCATTCTTTCAATTGCGCCGGATCCGTCCACGCTGCGTAAACGCGATCGCGTTGCGCGTTGATGAAGCGTTTGATTTGGAGTGATGTCTTTTCGGGTGTTTTCGTGGTCATGATTTCCTTTCTTTATTTTCAACGAATTGCTTGAGCTCCGAGCCGATGATCGCCGTCCATCCCGCTTCGAAATTTTTCCGCGCATAGGCTGGCGTTTTCGGGAAAGTTTCGATTCCGCTGTGCGTTAATTTCACCCGCGTTTTGTCGCCCTCGGCGAACAACTCAAAGGTGACGAGCGAGTCTCCCGGTTCGCCCTTATACCGCCAGGTATAAGCAATTTTCTTTTGCGGAATCACTTCCGTGATTTTGCAAAGGTGTTGATACGTCGTCCCCTGATGCTCAACCACGAATTCAAATTCAAAACCGACTTCCGGTTTGAATTCCTTCAGATCGAAATACCACTGCCGCATTTCTTCCACATCGACGAGCGCTTTCCAAACTCGCTCGAGCGGCGCGTTGAAAGTTCGTTCAAGGACGACCGCATCTGCCAAATGATTTTTCGTGGTCATGTTTTCTCGCTTTCCTACGAGCGGTGTGGTTCGTCGTGCCAGATCCACCACTCGTACGGCGGGGTCTGGGGGTAGCCCTCCGGCGAGTCCTCCCACTCCTCTTGGCGCCCGAGCGCAGTCAGGTCGAGGTAGCTCCAGGTGCTTCCCATCGCCTCGTCGCCACGGTTGTTGATGAAGTAGGTGCGGAACACGCGGTCGCCGTCGCGGATGAACGCGTTCGTGCCATGCCACTCGCCGACGCCGAAGTCGGTGTCGAAGTCGTCCGTCATGGTGTACCAAGGGATCAGCTCCCAGCCCATCCGCGACTTCAAACGTTCGATGTCCGCCTGCGGGGCGCGTGACGCGAACACGAGAGTGGTGTTGCGCGCATTCAGATGGGCGGGGTGAGCGACCTGGTCGGCTACCATGGAGCAGCCAATGCAGGCATGCTCGGGCCACCCCTTCACGCCGGGTTCGAAGAAGGCGCGGTAGACGATCAACTGACGGCGGCCGTCGAACAGGTCGAGCAGGCTCGCCTTGCCCTTGGGCCCGTCGAACTCGTACTTCTTCTCCACGGCCATCCACGGCATCCGCCGACGCTCGGCGGCCAGCGCGTCACGGGCGCGGGTCAACTCCTTCTCCTTGACGAGCAGTTGCTGGAGCGCAGCCTCCCACTCCTGCGGTGACACGATTCTGGGGCGATTCATCTGCTTCTTTTCTACTTCCATTTCTTGCACTTTCATTTGTGTTTCCTCTGATTTTTGTTTTTTCCTTCCCTCCAAAAAACTTACTCAGGACGAACGCCAATCCCCCACAGGACGTCGCACCGGCGGCCGTCAGCGTCACGGTTCCTACGCATACCGGACACATGGCGTTAGGTTTTTCCTTTCTTCGCCTTGTTAGTTCTTTCTAGGTACGCGGCCAGGCGATCGAGCGATCCTTCCCAGAACTTGCGATACTCTTCCACCCACTGAGCAGCGTGCATGAGGGGCTTGGCGTCCAACTGCATCTCGTGCACGCGTCCGTAACGGCGACGTCGCAACAATCCAGCCTTCTCGAGAACGCGGAGATGTTTCGAGACCGCGGGCAACGACATCGCGTGCGGCCTAGCGAGGTCCGTGACACGCCGGTCGCCGCGGGCAAGATGGGCCAGGATCCGGCGGCGGGTGGGATCGGCTAAGGCGGCGAACGTTTGGTTCAGTGTGTTCGAATATTTAACCATCTGGTTAACTATTAAATCAAAAACTTGCATCTGTAAAGAAATCTTTCGTGCCCGGCTCAAGTCCCGGCCACATGCAGGCCTAAAGCATTTTGTTGATCACGCCGGCCGCTGCAACCATCGGCCAGGCGGAAATCGCCAGGAGCGCCGCGAAGAGCAGCGCTTCGATCGCGAATTCCAGATGATTTTCGCTCGCAAAGAAATCTCGGGCGAATTGGAGAAAGGATCCACGACTTGATGTTGTTGTCTGCTTCCCTCGGAAGACGGTTCGTTTAATTTTGATTACGCGCATGCTGGAGACTAATCCTCGCCAGCGCGCCGTCAGGTTACGAATTGTCAAAAGCGCGTGACGATCCAGTGACGCCGTCAATCTCCCAAGGAGACAACCAATCTAATCAGAGCAAAGACGGCGCAATTAGCCCGGCCAGATCCCTCAGTTTGCGGCAAACGGGGAAATCAAAAGTTAATATCGACTGTCAGGCCGCGCCAACGCCCTCCGAACAGCGCAATCAAAATATTTTGCAATGAATAGTTGTCGTCCATCTGGATCCAGCGCATTCCACCGCGTGGGTAATCGGTAGCCGTCAAAACTGCGGTGACGCGACCACTCTCTTTGAGCAGATAGATCTTGGCACCACGCGCCAGATCAATCCAGCCATAGGCCGGATCGCCCCGAAGCCGCGCGACCGGGATCAAGTCACCGTGGGGTCCTCTCGCGAAGAATGCTCGTCGCGCGGAATCGAATCGGATACCCGGAAAACGAAAGTCGAACGGCTCGCTCGTGGGCGGGTCATTGCTGTCCGCATAAGGGAGATTGCTAAATGTGATCCGAGCTGCCAATTCGCCTCGGTATTCGAGGTACAACTGGTGCCAAATCATTTCCCCGTAAGCGAACGTCTTTGCGTGATCGGGGCTGGTAACACTGATCGCACCCGCAAACCCCGAAGCGTTCGCCGTGACAAGAATCGTCAGCAAAATCACGACTCGCATCCTACCAATCTGGGACGACACGCGGCATCGTCCAGTGTCTGCCTCGATCGGGTCGTTCAAAATTGGTTTGGATAATTCCGGCACGTGCTGCAATTGGTGGTTCAACGGCGTCCGCCCCAATTTTCGAACGGATTGTAGACTTGAATCGCGTAGTAGGTAATGACCCCATCAAGTCGGCGTTCGATACTCTGTGGCCGCCCAAAGAGTGTTTCCACGTTGCGTGAGGTAGTCCGGCCGCGAATAAAAGAGCCGAGGCGCCGAGTGTAAAATTCGTTGGGCGTCGCTTGGACGATGTAAGCTGGTGGCGCGGATAAAATGCCAGCGTCGTTGAAGCGGAAGGCAAGCGCATCAGCTCCGTATCCGTGGCGGAATGGATCGGCGGTATCGATAGTAGGAGCGCCTCCAAGGCCGAGTTGATGGCTCAACGTTGATCCGGGGCGAACGATATAGTAGCCGGTGCGCGATCCAAGCCGGACATAATGTGAATCGTCGTGCCAGGAAACCGCCGACGCCAAAGTGGTAAGGGCGAGTAACGCGACAGCAGAGGACCAGCGCGCTGACATGGTTGATCAATAGCTCGAATTCGACTCCTGTTCACGCATTTTTACGCCGCGATTCGATCATCCGCTTGCAACAATTTAGGCGACGATCATGGTTGGCGAGTGAACCGGATTGTTTTCGCCCTGGCAATCGCATGGGCTCTTTTCCTCTCGGCGTGCGGATTCTTCGGCTCAGGCGCCGGGGAAGAGGTTCGCCAGCAACCACGGCGAACCGTCTATAGATCTGCCGATCAAAGTCCACCCGATGAGCCGGTCGTTGTGGGAAAAAAAGAAAAAGTGCCGGGTGAATAAATCAAATCTTCCATGATTTTGACCACTTGCGCGGCTTGACTCGAGTCGCGCAAATAACCACCGCTCATCGCGTAATTTTCAATACGCCTGTCACCAAAACGTAACATTAATTCGGTTGCTGGCTTGAAAGGCGTTCCGCATCCTCGTTCGTGTGGAAGCTGTCGCGCCCGCACGTCCTCTCTTTAGCGAAAAGGGCCTCGCTCGGCGTCGACGGCTAACACCGGACCAGGCGATCAAGGCGTTTTTTGGCAGCAACGCAACTGTCGCAATTATTGTTCTTGCCCTCATCACGATCTTCCTCTTTCGGGAGGGCTACGGTTTCTTTGAGCAGAACCTGGAGAACATTCGCCTCTATCGCCGCGCCGGCCTCGAATACGTCGACATCATGCGTGCGCAGGCTCAGCAGCACGCATCTCTTTCGCGTCAGCTTAGTGACATTCGCCTCCAGGAAGTCCGTGGGCAGGCGGATCAAGCTGCGCTCGAAAATTTCGATCAATTTGCAACGCGATTCAGCGACGCAGGAGACGAGTTAAACGCACTGGTGTCTGATGCCAATGATCAAGCGCTCGCGCTGCGTGAGGCGTTCACTCACTCCGGCGGTCAATCTGACAGTTCCGTCATCGATAATCAGTCACCGGACGAAGCAGGGCCTGCGGCGCCAGCGGTCAACCCAGCTGACGGAATGGCTGCACTCCGTTCAGCCGGGAGCAAGTTCGCGCAGATCAGCGATTCGATGAAAACCAAAATCGACAACCTGCTCGCCGGACCGCCGTCACTCACCAGCGATAAAGCGCGTCAATCATTCGAGAAATGGAAAACAAATACGCAGGCGTATCTCGCGCAGCTTCCCGCCGCGTCGGAGAAGCTTCGTGTGTGGGACCCGAACAAACCGGTGCCGCCTTATCGCGCGATCACGTCGTTTCTTTTCGGAACAGACTGGATCACAGCGAGTTTCTGGCAGGATTGGTACGGAATTATTCCGTTGCTGGTCGGCTCCATCATGGTCTCAGTCGTCGCGTTGTTGATTGCCGTGCCGCTGGGAGTGTCCGGCGCCATTTATGTGAGCGAAGTGGCTGCGCCCGCAGAAAAAAGCCTGATCAAGCCGTACATCGAATTCATCTCCGCAATTCCGTCTGTCGTCCTTGGCTTTTTTGGGATCGCCGTAGTTGGGCAGGCGGTGCGCGCCTTATCACAAGCTTCGTTCATGAAATGGGTGCCTTTTTTCCCAATTAGCGAACGCCTCAATGTTTTCACCGCCGGCTGTTTACTCGCGCTCATGGCGGTGCCGACCATTTTTACACTGGCGGAAGACGCGCTTCGCAATGTGCCGCGCGGATTCAAGGAAGCTTCGTATGCGCTTGGCGCTAATCGCCTGCAAACAATTGGGCGTGTACTGGTGCCTGCTTCACTTTCTGGGATAATCTCGGCGGTTCTGCTTGGTCTTGGCCGTGTCATTGGTGAAACCATGGTGGTGCTGCTTTGCGCCGGGAACCGGATCGCCATCCCGGATTTCACTCAAGGGCTCGGCGCTTTTTTTCAGCCGGTCCACACCATGACGGGAATCATTGCGCAGGAAATGGGCGAGGTCGTGCGCGGCAGTATTCATTACCGCGCGCTTTTCATGGTCGGTCTGGTGCTTTTTGTGCTGACACTCGCGATCAATTATGGCGCTCAGAAGCTGGTGAGACGTTATCGCATGAGCATTGGCTAAAATGATTGCCGCCGCTTCGCATCGTCGCCGAAACCGTTTCCTGGAACGGCTGATGTTTTGGGCTTTTCGGCTGGCTACTTACTTCGTACTTGCGTGCGCGACTTATATTTTTCTCGACATCGGGATCAAAGGAAGTCGCACGGTATTCACCAGTCACGCGCCTTTCATTAACCTCACCTTTCTCTCGCAACCGCCGCAGACGCTTTACGTTTTTGACTACCACGGCAAGAAAATGGAGCTGAGCGACCGTGAATTCCGGAAGTGGAAGGAAACCCACTCTGAAGATGTCGACGCAACAAGCATCGCCTATTCAGCAGGTGGTATATGGCCGTGTATTGTCGGCACAGCATTACTCGTCGTTGGCTCGATGATCGTGGCGCTATTCATCGGGATCAGCGCTGCTATTTATCTGAGCGAGTACAGTCGAGACACTCCCTTTATTCGCTTCATCCGCGTGGCAATTCTAAATCTGGCCGGAGTGCCATCGATTGTTTTCGGCCTTTTCGGTTTTGGGCTCTTTGTCATTTTCTTTGGCTGGAATGTTTCGCTCATTTCGGGCTGGTTCACGCTGGGTCTGATGATTTTGCCTGCGATCATCACGGCCAGCGAAGAATCGCTGCGAGCGGTGCCGCAAGGATTACGCGAAGGCTCGCTCGCGCTGGGTGCAACAAAGTGGCAAACGATCCGCAAGAACGTCTTGCCCTATGCGCTGGGCGGGATTTTGACATCCTCAATTCTGGGAATCGCCCGCGTCGCTGGCGAGACCGCGCCAATCATGTTCACAGCCGCTTACGCCATGCGCGATGAAATGCCCTGGCAGGTGAGCCACTGGACTGATTTCTTTTTCCA
>WNFQ01004514.1_pt1 | contig 11601 bp, 10 predicted proteins | sample 5400171 | NCBI WGS metagenome assembly WNFQ01 (sample SAMN13153356, study PRJNA577476) | soil metagenome | isolation source: 20 cm soil under Madrone tree | place: USA:California | collected 2016-06-14
GAAAAATGACCGCAGCCCTCCGTTTCGATCCGATCCGCCTGCCGCCCGAATGCGAGAAGCTGCGCAAGGAAGTGCGCGCGTTTCTCGCCGACGAGATCGCCGCCGGCACTTTCGATCCGCACAAGCCCAACCGCGAAGACACCGATGCGCCGGAATTTTCCCGCCGCGTCGGCGCCCGCGGCTGGCTCGGCATGACCTGGCCCAAGAAATATGGCGGCCACGAGCGCAGCTTTCTCGAGCGCTATGTCGTCACCGAGGAGATGCGCGTCGCCAACGCGCCGACGCGGCGCTTCTTCGTGGCCGACCGGCAGAGCGGCCCGGTGCTTTTGAAATACGCCCCCGAGCACATCAAGATGGACATCCTGCCGCGCATCTGCCGCGGCGAGGTTTGTTTTGCGATCGGCATGAGCGAGCCGAATTCCGGCTCCGACCTGTTCGCGGCCAAGACCAAGGCGACCAGGACCGACGGCGGCTGGCTCATCAACGGCACCAAGATCTGGACCTCGTCGGCGCATATCGCCGATTACATGATCGCGATCTTCCGCACTTCGCCGCCGACAAAAGAAAACCGCCGCCACGGCCTGACGCAGTTTCTGGTCGACATGAAGACGCCGGGCATCAAGGTCAATCCGATCGGCCAGATCACCGGCCAATTCGAATTCAACGAGGTGGTGTTCACCGACGCCTTCATGCCCGACGACCATGTGCTGGGTGAAATCGATGGCGCATGGAAGCAGGCGACCAGCGAACTCGCCTATGAGCGCTCGGGGCCGGAGCGCTTTTTGGAAACCTATTATGTGCTGACCGAACTGGTCCGCGCGGTCGGATCGAAGCCGGACACCCGCAGCGCCGAAGGCATCGGCCGGCTGGTGGCGCAGCTTCACACCATGCGGCGGATGTCGGTTTCGGTCGCGGGCATGCTGCAGGCCGGAAAGGAGCCGGTGGTCGAAGCCTCGATCGTCAAGGACATCGGCACGGTCTGGGAGCAGCAACTGCCGCACCGGGTGCGCGATCTGGCGGCGTTCGTCGATCCCGATGCGTCAAATCACGAAACCCTGGAAAATCAGCTGTCGTTCGCGATCAAGACCGCGCCCAAGCTGACCATCCAGGGCGGCACCACCGAGGTGCTGCGCGGTATCATCGCGCGTGGACTTGGATTGCGCTAGGCGCGCGGCCTGGCTTGCGCTCACTCATATCAATCGAGGACTACCCATGAGCAAATATACGGATATCGGTGTCGAGAAGCACGGACATGTCGGCCTGATCGAAATCCGCAAGCCGCCGCTGAATTTCTTCGATGTCTCCCTGATCAACCAGATTGCCGACGCGCTGGAGGAATTCGACAGGGATATCGAAATCCGGGCTTCCGTTCTTGCCGCACAAGGTAAGGCGTTCTGCGCCGGTGCCAATTTCAACGACCCGGCGCGCCAGGAACAGGAAGAGCGTGCCAAGTCCGATCCCGCATCCAACCTGCCGATCAACCACCTTTACGTTCAGGCAGTGCGCATCTTCCGCAACAAGAAGCCGATCGTCGCCGCCGTGCACGGCGCGGCGATCGGCGGCGGGCTGGGACTTGCGGTTGCCGCGGATTTTCGCGTCACCTGCCCCGAAGCGCGGTTCTCCGCCAATTTCACAAAACTCGGCTTCCATCCGGGTTTTGGGCTGACCGCGACGCTGCCCGAGCCACCCGAATGGGTCTTGCGAATGTGTGCGTGCCGCAGGATCAGGTGCGCGCCGAGGCCATCAAGCTTGCGCAGGAAATTGCCGAGTGTTCGCCGCTCGGCCTGGTCTCGACCCGCGCCACCATGCGGGCTGGCCTTGCCGACCGCGTGCTCGCCGCCACCAATCACGAGCTGGTTGAGCAAACCAAACTGCGCGCCACCGAAGATTTCCAGGAAGGCGTCAAAGCCACCGCCGAACGCCGCGTCGCCAATTTCAGGGGGCGGTGAGGTTCAAAGGGCGTCGTCGACGCCGATCTCCCATCGTCATTCCGCGATGCGCGCGCCGCGCGCAGACCCGGAATCCAGAAGTTATTTGCGCGAGATTCCGGGCTCGCGCTTCGCGCGCCCGCAATGACGCGTAGCCCGGATGAAGCGCCAGCGAAATCCGGGGCAATGCCGCAAATGGATCGGCCGGTCCCGGATTGCGCTTCGCTCCATCCGGGCTACGAGGCGGACTTCCTCACCACCAGTGCGTCCACGATCGTTACGCCCTGACTCTCGGCGTGCACCAGCACCGGATTGATCTCGATCTCGGAAATCTCGCGGCTATGTCGCGCAGCCAGCATTGAGACTTGCGAGATCAGCTGCGACAGCGCCGGAATATCGGCCTGCGCGGCCCCGCGAAATCCATTGAGCAGCGGCGCGGCCTTGAGCTGGGATAGCATGGTTGCAGCTTCCGTCGCACTCACCGGCGCGGGCCGGTAGATCACGTCCCGGAACAATTCCGTGGTGATACCGCCAAAACCGGCCATGATCATTGGGCCGAAGGTTGCGTCCTGCATGGTGCCGATGATGATCTCGACGCCCTTTTTTGCCATCGGCCCGACCAGCACGCCCTGGATCGCCGCGTCGGGGCGATGCCGGCGCGCGCTTTCGAGCAACGCCTCGTAGGCCAGGAATACCTCGCCCTTGGTTTTGATATTGACGCGCACGCCGCCGACTTCGCTCTTGTGCGGGATATCGCGCGACTGGATCTTCATCACCATGGGAAAGCCGACGCGTGCCATCGCATCGTCGAGCGTGCTTTTCTCCGTCACCAGTATCTCGTGCGGCAGCGCGATGCCGGCCTCGCGCAGCAGCGCCTTGCTGTCGGACTCCGAAAGCGTTGCAGATGCGAGATGCGCGGAGATATCGCGCGTTGGCAAGGCCGCGGCATCGGCAGGCGGCGCCAGTTTGAATTTGGCGCGCTCGACCATCCGCCGCATCGCGACGCCGACATGCGTCAGCCCGGACAACACGATCGCGCCGGAGGCCGCGAGTTCCTTGCGCGCGAAGTCGGACGGCAGCGTATAGGAGTAGAACACGACCGGCTTGTTCTGCGCATCGAGCACCGGCTTCAGTTCGGCCTGCTTGAACGGCATCCTTGTGTCGCTTGAGAGCGACAGCACCACCAGCATGGCGTCGACTTCGTCCGATACGTCGAGCAGATCGATGCCCTTCTGCAGGCCGCCGCTGTGCACGCCTTGCGCGGTGACGTCGATCGGGTTGCGCGTCGCGCCATAGGACGGCAGCAGCTTGCCGATCTCCGCCTGGATCTCGTGAGACAATTCCGGCACCTGCAGGCCCTGCAACGCAACCGTGTCCGCGCCCCAGATGCCGGCGCCGCCCGACACCGTGAGCACGGCGACGCGGTCCCCTTTGGGCATCGGATTAGTCGTGAGCACGGCGGCGATGGTGACGGCTTCATCGAGATCGTTGGAGACGACAAAACCGTACTTTGCGAATACCGCGTCATAGGCCGCCGACCAGCCGGCCATGCTGGCGGTATGCGAGGCGGCGGCGCGCTCGCCGGCGCCGGAGCGGCCGACCTTGGTCACGATCACGGGCTTGCCGACTTCCGCGGCGCGGCGGGCGGCGGCGAGAAATTTCTCGACGTCGCGAATGCCCTCGATGAATAACAGGATCACGTCGGTGGAAGCATCCTGCACCATGTATTCGAAAAACTCGCCGGCGCCGAGGTCGGATTCGTTGCCGGCGCTGATGACGTAACTGAGCGCGATGCCGAGCGCGCGGGCACGGTGATAGATCGCAAAGCCGATGCCGCCGCTCTGCGCCACAATGCCGATCCGCCGGCTGGTTGCGATCAGCCGCGGCTCATTGGCTTTGACATCGACGGTCGGACTGAACGTGGCCGCGACGCGCTGGACTTCGCTGTAAAACCCTTCCGCATTGGGGCCGGAAATCCGCATCCCGGTCTTTTTCGCAAGCGCCGCGATGGCATCCTGCATCGCGGCGCTGTCGCCGCCTTCTTCCGCAAATCCCGAGGAGATGATCACCGCGTTCCTGACACCGGCGGCAGCGCATTGTTTTAGCGCGCCGAGAACGGCCTTGGCCGGAATGATGACGATGGCGAGGTCGATCGGCTGCCCGACATCGTCGATCGAGGAAAAACATTTCAAACCATCGATATCGCCGTAATTAGGATTGACCGGATAGATCTTTCCCGGAAATTCGTTCTTGCGCAGCATCGACAAGAGCCGGCCCGGGATTTTCTCCCGATCACGCGATGCGCCGATCAGCGCGACGCTGCCGGGGGAGAAGAAGCTGTCGAGCGGGTGCGGCATTCCGGATCCTTATTCTAGCTTAGCGCACAATGGCATTGGATTGAGGCCCCGCGCTCGGTATACCCCCGTCATCCTGCCGTCATTGCGAGGAGCGAAGCGACGAAGCAATCCATTCTTTCTTTTTGCGGCAAGATGGATTGCTTCGCTGCGCTCGCAATGACGACAGGGATGACGGTGATGACGGAAGGCCTCACGCCACCAAACGGAAAGTGACGCCACACAGGTTGAACCCATCGCCCGACACCGCGCAGCCCCTCGCCTTGGCCGCATTGCGCACCTTGGCGATATCGACGACCTGGAACGTCAGGCCGCTCATGATCTCGCTTTCGCCCTTGACGAAGCGGAAGCAGCCATCAGGCAGCTTGAGCTCAGGCTCGCCGGTCTTGCTCTTGCTAGCAGGTATCTCGATGATCCGCCCCCAATGCTCGGCCAGCCCTGCCGGCTCCGGGCTTTGCATCTCGACGCCGATCAAGGCCTGCGTGAAGTCCTTGCGGATCGATTTCTGCCAGTCCGGTCCGGCCGGCGGATAGGGACCCAAAACATCGTCGCTGCCCTCGGTGTGATTGAATTCGATGAACGCCACGCGGCAATCGCGTGGATGCAATTGTACGCCGTGATAGGGCGCGTGATCGATGACGTTGGCGACGCGCACGCCGATCTCCCTGGCATGCCGGCCGCGCCGGTCGGGATCGTCGCAGCAGAAGATCGCCATATAGCCGCCGCGGCCCCCGGTCTTGTCGAGAAAGCGCCCCGCCGCGGTGCCAGGTTGGGTCGGCGCCACCACCTCCAGAAGGATGGTATCGACCGGCAGCAACGCGTTCTCCAGTCCGTATTTGGCGACGTTGCTATCGCGATGGCAGACATTCAGTCCCATGATGGCGGCGATGTCGCCGACGACAGGTTCGAGATGCGGCGCCACCAGACAGATTTGCCGCAGCCGGATATAGCCGGCCGTTTCAGTGGCCCCGGCCATTTCAATGGCCCTGGAACACGGGTTTGCGCTTCTCGACGAAGGCTTTCGCGGCTTCCTTGTGATCGGCGGTCTCGCCGGAGCGCGAATGATGGATCGCCTCGGCGTCGAAGCAGGCCTCCAGCGACAGGTGTTCGGCGTTGTTGATGTTGCGCTTGATGTAGCCCAGCGTCACCGACGGCCCCTGCGCCAGCGACATCGCAATCTCCTGCGCCGCCGATTCAACCTCGGCGTCCGGAACCACGCGCGTCACGATGCCAAGGTCGAAGGCTTCCTTCGCTGTCAGCACCGGCGACATCAGATAGAGCTCGCGCGCCTTGGCGCTGCCGAGCAGATGGGTGAGAAAATACGTGCCGCCGTAATCGCCCGATAACCCGACCTTGGCGAAGGCGGTGGTGATCTTGGCCGAGGCAGAGGCGATGCGGAGATCGCAGGCCAGCGCGATCGAAAGCCCGGCGCCGGCGGCCGCGCCGTCGACCTGCGCCACCACCGGTTTTGGCATCTCGTGCAAAATGCGCGAGACTTCCATGCCGCGGCGAAGGTTTGCCATCTTGGCTTCGAACGCCAATGGCGCGCGTCCTTCCGCCATCGACTTCACATCGCCGCCGACGCAGAACGTGCCGCCGGCGCCTTTCAGCAGAACCGCGCGGACCTCGTGGTCCTCCGCCGCGCGCCGCGCCGCCTCGACCAGACCGCGCGTCATGTCCGGATTGAGCGCATTGCGCCGATCGGGACGGTTCATGGTGATGGTAAGCAGCCCGGCATCGAGCTTTTGCAGGACCATTTCATTGCTCATGAGGTGTTTGCCTTTGTTGCTTGTTGTTGTCGTTGTCCGTCATTGCGAGCCGCCGGGTCGCAGCAACGCGCGCCTGATGACAGGCTCCGCGAAGCAATCCCGTCTCCGTCATTCCGGGGCGATGCGAAGCATCGAACCCGGAATCTCGAGATTCCGGGTCTGGTGCTTACGCACCATCCCGGAATGACTTCGTCATTTCTTAACCAGCGGGCAGCGTGACAATTCGAGCGACTGGAACGCCTCGTTGCCGGGGACGGTCCCGAGCAGTCTGTAGTCGTCCCAGCGTCCCTTGGATTCCGACGGCTTCTTGACCTCGAACAGATACATCTCGTGCACCATGCGGCCGTCCTCGCGGATTTTGCCGTTCTTGGCGAACATGTCGTTGATCGGGGTGTCCTTCATGACCTTGATGACGGCCGCCGAGTCGGTGGTGCCGGCGGCCTTCACGGCTTTCAGATAATGCATCACCGACGAATAGACGCCGGCCTGCGCCGCGGTCGGCATCCGCTTGACGCGCTCCATGAAGCGCTTGGAGAAAGCGCGGGTGTCGTCGTTGAGGTCCCAATAGAACGCTTCGGCGAGCAGCATTCCTTGCGCGGTTTCAAGACCGACGCTGTCGATATCGGATATGAATACCAGGAGCGGGGAGAGCTTCTGGCCGCCGCCTTTGGTCAATCCGAATTCGGCCGCCTGCTTGATCGCATTGATGGTGTCGCCGCCGGCATTGGCGAGCCCGACCACCTTGGCTTTCGAGCTTTGCGCCTGCAGAAGGAATGACGAAAAATCCGAGGTGTTGAGCGGGTGCCTGACGCTGCCCAGCACTTTTCCGCCGTTCTTCAAAACGACGTTGGTGGTGTCCTTTTCGAGGTCCTGTCCGAAGGCGTAGTCGGCGGTCAGGAAGAACCAGGTGTCGAAGCCCGCCTTGACGGTGGCGAGCCCGGTGACGTTGGCCTGCGCGAAGGTATCGTAGGCGTAATGCACGGTGTAGGGACCGCAGGCCTCGTTGCTGAGGCGGATCGAGGCGGGACCGTTGAACATCACGATCTTGTTGCGCGCCTTGGCGATCTCGCCGGCCGCCAACGCGGTGGCGGACGCCGCCACGTCAAAGATCATTTCAACGCCCTGATTGTCCAGCATGTCGCGGGCGATGTTTGCGGCAAGATCGGCCTTGTTGAGATGATCGGCCGCTATGATCTCGATCTTGCGTCCCAGCACTTCCCCGCCGAAATCTTCCGCCGCCATCTTCGCAGCCATCTCGCTGCCGGGCCCGGTGATGTCGGCATAAAGGCCGGACATGTCGAGGATGCCGCCGAGTTTGAGCGGAGGTTTGCTTTGCGCGAACGCTGCGGTCGCGGCAACGGCCAGCACCGAGGCGAAAACCCCGGAAAGAACTCGTTTCATCAAAACCTCCCAATCGCTGCCGCGATTGCTTTCGCAGCCCTTATTCCGTTGCCTCGATCATGCCGCAACGCCCGCGCAGCGGCAAGGAGCAGCCCGGCTCGGAGTCATGCCTGACTCCTGATCCGCACAGCCAAAAGTCGTTGATTATGTCGATCGTAAATCCCGATCCCCGGAAGGCCTGCCCAGCCGCGCCCGAATATGCTATAATATTGTCATGGCAAAGCAGAAAGACCCGCCCGCGAAGGGTACCAAGGTGAGCGGCTTCGTGGTCGGCCGCGCGCGTTTTACCAAGATCAGCGCGGTCGAGGGGATTCATCTGACCCAGACCATGGAAAAGCGGGCCTCGGAAGCTAGCCGGAAAGGCCAGACGGCTGAGGAATGTCGCCGCACGATCGTGCGCAGCCATCGCAAGGGCTAAGCGAGCTGCATGTACGATGCGATTGACGACCCGTACACCCGAAGGCCAATTCGATCTCGGCCACGAGGATTTTCAGACCGTTCAACAATCCACGTCGCAGAACATCGAACAAAAACGGGCGCTCACGCTAATAGCCCCTTTCCCGGAACATGGTTGAGCTCCAGCCTTATTCCGTCGGGATCCTCGAACAGCAGCGAATAATATCCCGGCGCCCATTGATCCTCGCGCGGCGCGCGAATGACGGTTGCGCCGAGCGAACACAAGAAGCCGTGCAGTTCATCAACGTCGGCGCGCTCGCGGGCGCGAAAGCAGAGATGGTGCAGGCCGACGCGATTTTGCTCGAACACGGCTCCTGCATGCTCGGAGGCCGGCGCGTTGATCCCGACCGCGGTGCGACCGCCGACGCAGTAAAAGCTGGTGTCGCTGTCGATCACCGGCTTCAGCCCAAGAAACGGCAGCAGCTTGCGGTAGAATTCGCGCGAGCGCTTGAAATTGGACGCGGTCAGAAAAATATGCGCGATGCCGTTGACTTCCATCTGGCCCCCTTCGTCACCACGACGATCTCGGATAAACAGCCCTTGCGGATCGCCAGCATAGCGCAATTGATCCGGACAGAGAGCAGCGTGATGAAAGGCGTGACCGCAGGAGCAAGGCGTTGCGGCGGATGGGCCGCAGCGCTGTCGACGTGCAGTCTCATCCTTGTTGCCGCCGCCACTGGTCCGGCCTCCGCCGCGGGATGCGCATTCGAACCGCAAGGCGAAGGCCGCGTCGTCGAGATCATCGATGCGCGCACCTTTCGTCTGGCCGACGGCCGCGAGGTCCTTCTTGCCGGCATCGAGCCGGCCGTGACAGAAAAAGCCAGGCGCGCATCGGCGCTGTCGGCGATCCTGGCCGGACGCGACGTGACGTTGCGCGGCGAGGACGACACCCCCGACCGTTACGGCCGCCAACCCGCCTTCGTGTTTCTCTCCTCCTCCGAGACCTCTGTGCAGGGCCTGCTTTTGGCGCAGGGCGAGGCGCTGTTCTCCGGCGCCGTGACCAACAAGGACTGCGCCTCGGTCCTGACGGCCGCGGAGGCCGACGCGCGCCAGGCCAAGCGTGGAACCTGGGCCGATCCCACGGCCATAAAAAACGCGGAAAGTCCGGGCGATATTTTGGCCGGGATCGGGCGCTTTATGGTGGTCGAAGGCAGGGTGTTGTCCGTCCGGCAGGCGGGGGCAACGACTTACCTGAATTTCGGGCGGAACTGGACACGGGGCTTTGCTGCGACTATTTCGAGGCGCGTGGTGCCGGCCTTCGAGGCTGCCGGGACCAGTGTTAAGTCTTTCGAAAATCGACGGATTCGCGTCCGCGGCTTCGTCGAGGCGCGGACCGGGCCGCGAATCGAGTTGTTGCGGGTGGGGCAAGTTGAGTTGCTGGGTGGGAATTAGTTCCCTGGACAAACAAAGAGTAGCCGCTGTGGCAGGGTTTGCGGGACGGCGCGAGAAAGGCACGAGCCGCCGCCTTTGGGCTGCGTCCGCCCTGCTGTGCGCGGCTTTTGCGCTGGCCGCCTGCGGCGATATCAACCGGTTCCAGACCGCCTCCCCGGCGGCAAGTCCGATCAAGCCCAACCGCACGGTCGCGCAGACGCCGGCCGCCGAGCGCGAGCATGAGCGAATTCTGTCCTCCTATGGCGGCGGCTATGACGATCCGAAGCTCGAAGCGCTGATCACTAAAACGGTCGACCGCCTGGTGGCGGCGTCGGATCGTCCGGATCAGGCCTACAAGGTGACGATCCTCAATTCGGGTGCGGTCAATGCGTTCGCGCTTCCGACCGGCCAGCTTTACGTGACGCGCGGGCTGATCGCGCTCGCGAGCGACACTTCGGAATTGTCATCGGTGCTGAGCCACGAGATGGCGCATGTGCTGGCAAAGCACGCATCGATCCGCGAGGACCAGGCGCGCCAGGCCGCGATCGTTACCCGCGTCGTGACCGACATGAGCAACGATCCGGATTTGACCGCGCTGGCGCTGGCGAAAACCAAGCTGACGATGGCAAGCTTTTCCCGCGCCCAGGAGTTCGAGGCCGATGGCATCGGTGTCGGCATTTCGGCGCGGGCCCATTTCGATCCCTACGGCGCGGCGCGTTTCCTGGCGGCGATGGAGCGCAATGCCGCACTGAAGGCGGGAAAGACCGCCTCGCTCGACCCGCGCGCGCAGGACTTTCTGTCCTCCCACCCGGCAACGCCGGAGCGCGTGCAGAATGCGCAGAACTCCGCAAGGCAGTACCGGGCGCCGGAGGGCGGCGAACGCGATCGCGAAACCTATCTCGGCGCCATCGACAACATCGTCTATGGCGAGGACCCCAGCGAGGGATTCGTGCGCGGCCGGCGCTTCCTGCATCCCAAGCTCGGCTTCACCTTCGCAGCCCCCGAAACCTTCACGCTGGACAACACCGCCCAGGCGGTGATCGGCGTGCGCGAGGGCGGCACGCAGGCGATGCGCTTCGATGTGGTGCGGGTGCCGGCGGAACAAACGCTTGGCGAATATCTCAGTTCGGGCTGGATGGAAGGCGTCGACAAGGCCTCGACCGAGGATCTGACCATCAACGGCTTTCCTGCGGCATCTGCGACGGCGCACGGCGATCAGTGGCACTTCAAGGTGTATGCGCTGCGTTTCGGCAGCGACGTCTACCGCTTCATTTTCGCCGCCAAGCAGAAGAGCATCGAGAGCGACCGCAACGCGCGCGAAACCGTGAATTCGTTCCGCCGCCTGACGCTCGAGGAAATTCAGGCGGCGCGGCCGCTGCGGATAAAAGTCATTACCGTGCAACCCGGCGATACCGTGGAATCGCTGTCGCACCGCATGGCCGGCGTCGACCGCCCGGCCGATCGCTTCCGTATCCTGAACGGGCTCGATACCCACGCTCAGGTGAAAGTGCGCGACCTCGTCAAGATCGTGGTGGATTGATCCCACCATCGTCGTCCCGGCCAAGCGAAGCGCGCGCCGGGACCCATAACCACTGATGCCAGTGTTTGCACAAGGCTGGGGCCGCCTACGGATTCAACAACACGCATTCGTGGTTATGGGTCCCCGCTTTCGCGGGGACGACCTCGTTGACAAAATTCGCCGAATGACAATCAAACAAAAAAGCCCGGTCTTTCGACCGGGCTCTTTGTTGGTTCGATCGGCGAAATTGCTTAGGCGGCTTCATCCGCTACCGTGGCATCGTCGCCATCGGCATCAGGATCGACGTCGCCCTCGGCATCAGCGTCCGCCTCGGCTTCGGTCTCGGTCTTGGCGCCGCGGCGCGGGCTTTTGGCGAGCTGGCTTTCGACTTCCTTGACCGCCTCGGTTTCGGTCACGTGCTGCACGACGGCGATTTCCCGCGACAGCCGATCGAGCGCCGCCTCATAGAGCTGGCGTTCGCTGTAGGACTGTTCGGGCTGCGATTCGGAGCGGTAGAGATCGCGCACCACTTCGGCGATGGCGACGATGTCTCCCGAGTTGATCTTGGCTTCGTATTCCTGGGCTCGGCGCGACCACATCGTGCGCTTGACGCGGGCGCGGCCTTTGAGGGTTTCCAGCGCGCGCTTGACCAGAGCCGGCTCCGACAGCTTGCGCATGCCGACATTGGCGACCTTGGCGGTCGGCACCCGCAGCGTCATCTTGTCCTTCATGAAGTTGATCACGAACAGTTCAAGCTTGGCGCCGGCAATCTCCTGGTCCTCGATGGCCAGGATCTGGCCAAC
>WNFQ01008008.1_pt1 | contig 11600 bp, 9 predicted proteins | sample 5400171 | NCBI WGS metagenome assembly WNFQ01 (sample SAMN13153356, study PRJNA577476) | soil metagenome | isolation source: 20 cm soil under Madrone tree | place: USA:California | collected 2016-06-14
TGGAACAAAACCGGGCGCAGATTCAGATGAAGGACGCGCCTTCGCTGGGCGCCCCAACCGCCGCGGTCACGCTGGTGGAATATTCCGACTTCGAGTGCCCTGTGTGCCGCAAACTTCACGACGCATTACGCGAAATGCTCCCGAACTACGCGGGCAAGCTGCGCGTGGTGTTCAAGGACTTTCCGATCGAACAGCTTCATCCGTGGGCAAGAACGGCGGCCATCGCCGGCCGCTGCGCTTACCAGCAGGATCCCAAGGCGTTTTGGAAAATGTATGATTCTATTTACGACAACCAGGAGATTATTTCGGCAGCGAACGCCTGGACGAAAATGATGGACTACGGGGGCCAGTCCGGTTTGGATGCCGACGCGTTCAAGAGCTGCATGGCCAGCCCGGAAGCAGCCGCAGCCGTCAACGCCAGCCGCGCGAATGGCCAACTTCTCGACGTGAATAGCACGCCTACAGTATTTGTGAATGGCCGGCGCATGGTGGGCGCCGATGCGCATCTGCTCGAGCAGTACATCAACTACGAACTCGCTCAACAAAGAGCAGCGAAAGCCACAGACAAGAAGTAAGAGAGGGAGGGGGCTGGAATCCGACCAGCGGAGGCCTGGACCCGCCTGTTTTTCAGACCGATTTTCTAGTTAACATAATATTACTTATAGGACGCGATGTCAAGAGGAATCCGCGGCCCGCTTCGGGTTTTCTGTGGAAATCGGGTTTCTCCCTGTTTGAGGCTCTCCGCCCCTCGAAGCACCCCACGGCCTTTCTGAGCGTGTTCTTGCGGCTGGCGCCGAGGGTGCAGCCGCAAGAACGGATTGAGTTACGGCTTTGCTCTATTCAGTTGCGGGTGAAGAATCGGCGCACGTTTTCCCAGGTCGGACGCCAGGGCATTAGATTTTGGGGTGAATCTTCGCCGGCCGCGCGGAAAACGGAACTAACCGGACTTTCTCTCAAAGTTTCTAGGCAACCTTGAGGACGGTGCTAAAAAGCAGGGAAGCCACTTCCCTGCCAGCGGGTGGAGTCAATTTGCAAACGCGGCCCGTAAGCTTCTGGCATGGAAGCGCTCCGGCACATCCGGTCCCTCAAAGACTCTCTGGAAGCCTAGTGGAATCCGACCTTAGCCATGAGCTGGGCGAAGCGCGGATCGGAGCGTAAAGGGTCCGTCATGGGATCGACATTCAGGTAGACGAGGCGGTCGATTTTTTCCTGAAAGGCAACGTCGAGCAGGCGGAAAGCTTCGTCTTTTTCGCCCAGACCGACGTGGATAGCCGCCGGGTACAGATTCGGAACGAACCGAGTAGCCGCTTGTTGCTGGAGCTTCTGGAGTGCCGCTCGCGCTTCGGCGGCATTTCCTGCCAGCGCCTGGGCGTGACCGTAAGCCATAAGCATGGCGGGATTGTCGCCCGAGGCTTGACGCGCGTGCTGGAAAGTCTCGATGGCCTGCGGGTACATTTTTTTCTCGCGGTACGCGGAGCCGAGCCAGAACTGCGCGAGAGGAAAATCAGGATGCAGCTTGACGACTCGCCCGGCTTCTTCGATTGCAGCGTCGTACTTCCTGCCGAAATAATATGTTTCTGCCAGCGCGGTATGAAAGAGCGGGTTGGCCGGGTCAAGATCGAGAGCCCGCCGGTCCTCGGTGAGAGCCTCCGCGTTGCGTCCCTCGACAACGAGCAGGTGGCCGTACCATTCATGAGCTGTGGGATCGTTGGGGTTTAGTGTAATGGACTGTTGCAATTCCCTTTCGGCCGTGGCGAGATCCCAGTCGTAGCTCATGGCCACGTTGCCGAGGACTGCGTGCGCGTCGGCGAGACGGGGATCGAGCCGCAACGCGTGCTGTGCAGCTTCGCGGGCCTTGGGTTTGGCATCGCGGGGAGCTAAACCATCGTTGGGTACCTGACCCAGAATCGCAGTGGCCGCCGCAAGGCCGGCGTAGGCTTCTGCGAAAGACGGATCTTCTTTAATCGCTTCATTGAATAACTGGATACTGCCCGCCAAATCGCCTCGGCTGCCCCAGGTGAAGCGGCCGCGAAGGTAGTCATCACGGGACTTGGCGGCTTCCGGCGTATAGACGGTCGCCAATTGGGTGTTGACCTCTTCTGCAGGGGCGGCGGGAAGAGTCGCAAGGATCTGTTTGCCGACGGTGTCGGCAACGTCGGACTCCACGCTGAGAAAGTCGGAGAGTTCCCTTGTGAAAGACTGCGTCCAGGCGTAGGAAGCGTCGCTGGTCTTGATGAGGCGCACGTCGATGCGGATTTGGCTAGCAACGCTCTGCACGCTGCCTTCGAGGACATATTTCACATGCAATTGTTGCCCGATCTGGGTGATGGCTTCATGAGAAACCAACTTTGCCGAAGTTGGCGCAATAACGCTTAGGTCTTGCGGATCGAGCCGGCCGAGTTGCGTGGTGATCTCCTCGGTCAAGCCGGCACTGATGTAGTCCTGCCTGGAATCACCGCTAAGGTTCTTGAAAGGCAGGACCACCAGGCGAATTTTGTCGCTCCCGACAATTGTGGGGTGAAGCCGACGGTAAACGCCAAGAGAGAGGGCACTGAGAATCCCGAGAGCGAAAATGGCGGCGACCACGCGCTTCCCTGCCCGAGAATCCGGCTCGTCAGGATGTGGAGCAGGACCAGGAGCCGGAGGCACGACAGGCGGATTGACGATCTCAACAGGAGAATCCGTGCTGCTCAATTCCGGTTCACGGTCCTGTTCGCGGGCAAAGGCGTCGTCGGCTTCGGGATCATCCTTTGGCTGGCGCTGCTTGATCCAGGCGTCGAGTTCCCTAGCGTAAGCGTAGACCGTGGATTTTTTCTTGTGTTCGTGGCGATGGACGGGAAGGCCTTCGGTGCGCTCCCAGCGCTGTACGGTGCGCACTTCGCGGCCCAGATAGGAGGCGATCTCTCCCCAAGAGTCGAGCTTCTTGCCGGGAGAGGTTGGCTCCCCAGAACCTGGCGTGGCTCCGCTTGCCGGAATGTCGGGGGTCGACATTAATTCTAGTCGGTGGGCAGATTATACCTCAGGAATTGAGCGGGAATTGTGAAAACCGCACCTATGAGCAGCTTTGGCAGCCACCGCGCCGGCGGCAGCACGATGAAGGACCACTTGGCGGCGCGGCGGTTTTGCTACGTTCGTCGGTGAGGTCAGCTTGGGCCGTGGCAAGTTTTGTCCGGCAAGCTTTGCGGTCGATGGCGAAATCGTAGAGAGGTTTAGATCGTCGGCAGGAATGACGGCATTGGGTTTTGGCGTCGGTGAATTTGGAAGCGCTGGTGCAGATTGCGATGGGGAGATGGAAGGAAGATTTGACTGGGGAGTTCGCGGACGATTTGCGCCGGCGTGAGGATGGTGCGCTTCTCGGCCGCCAAGGCGGCTAGAGTTTGCGCGAGCTGGGCGTCGCAATCGTGCTGGCAATCTTTAGCCCATGGAGGCTCGGCCGACACGCCCGAGATTCTGCTTCCAGTGCCCGTCCGTGAAAAAGAATTCCAGCCCCATGACGAACGAAGCGCCTTTTCCCTGCTGAAAATGGACCACGCGGGCAAAGCCGCTAAAACTGCCTTGAAGAGACCGCACGTCAATGCGCTGGTTGGGCGCCCATTGTTTCTTCGTCAAGACGCTGGCGCCGTGAAGGCTCACGTCGCGTGTGGTTGTGACCTCGTAGGTGACGAGATCCAAGCTCACCAGCGTTATGCTCACTTCCAGAGGTATGCGGTTCTCGGTACGGCGCGAAGGGCGCGAAACCATTTACCATCCGAACGCCGCGGAAATCGGCGGCGGCCGTCGGACCGGGAGGACGATTACTAGACTCTGCCGTAGCCGGCACCGCAACTTCAATCAGGTATCTTACCGATAGTGGACTCGGGTATTTGCTGGAGATTTAGCCGCATTCCGTCGTTTGGATGCTTGGTGATTCTTCGCGCCCCAAAAAGCAAAACGCCCCGACCAGCTCGGGGGCGCACTTTTCTACAAGGGGGGTATAGCACACCATAAGGTATTGTCAAGTAAAAGTCTTGATTCGCAAAAACTTTCTTACTAATTTTTGTTTTCAATGAGATTGGTGGCGCAAAAAATCCGATAGTCCCGCGGCAGCCGCGCGTTGCATGTGCCCGTGCCACAAGCCGGGAGCCAGGGTGGTGCACGTTGTTCCCTGCTGTGGCTTGTCGCAGCGTGCTTCCATGCCCGGCAGCGAGAAGTCCCCTTTCGCCGTTCCCAGCATCATTCCGCGCGGACATCCCCGAATTCTTTTCGACAATAGTCTTTGTGCTGGGAGCCAATTCAAATCCATCTCGCTAGAACCCTTGACACGCACCATTCTAGGGAGCATAGTCCCGCCTATCCCCCAGCATTTTCTCCCCGAAAGGAGACCTGCCATGCCGTTTTTTCTTCATCAAGTCAGTTACACGCCCGAAGCTCTAACGCGGTTGCTTGCCAATCCCCAGGATCGGTTTGACGCCGTGCGGAGCCCTATCGAAAAACTCGGTGGAAGGGTGATCAATTCTTACTTCGCCTTCGGGCAGCATGACGCTGTGCTCATCACCGAGATGCCGGACAACGTCTCCGCTGCCGCAATCGCTCTGGCGTTTGCCGCCGGCGGTTCTCTGCGCAATTGCGAGACCACGGCGCTGATGTCCAACGCCGAGGGCCTTGAGGCGATGCGTAAAGCCGCCACTTGCGGATACAAGCCGGTCGCCGCCGCCGCGAGCGGCGCTGCCGCACGACCGTAACCGGGAACATCCAGGGAAAGACCGTCGATTCAATCGCAGAATTTGCCAGCGGAGCTAGCCCGCTGTGAGCATGCGAGGTTGTGTTCACTACGGGCAAATGATGCTCTACTTGCGCGAGAACGGGATCATTCCACCTGCCAGCCGCTCCCATTCTTCGGAGCTGCACGAGCAATACTGAATCCCATGCGGATGCGGGCCTTGACATTTTCTCGTTTGCACGTTATTGTACAATTTATAGTTGTTGTACAAAAACATACAAGTACTAATTCTTGTACAGATTCGTACAGACGATAAAATCCGGTTAGGATGGCTTTATGGCTGGCGGAATCTACGCGGTATTGATTGCTGACATCATAGCCTCGAGCGCCCGCAGGGACGTGCGCGCCCTGCTGGGAAAGAGGCTCGCGGCCGCATCGGAAAAGCATCTGTGCCAGAAGCTCATCCGGCTGCCGTATACCGTTACCGCCGGGGACGAATTTCAAACCATTACCGCAGAGCTGCCGGCGCTCCCCGCATTGATTCTGGATTTGCGGTCCGCGCTCCGGCCTCTGTCTCTGCGCGTCGGAGTCGGCATCGGCAGCGTTTCCGGCCGCATTCAACCGCCTGTCAATCAGCTCACCGGCGAGGCGTTTGAATTGGCGCGCCGCGCCATCGAAAGTATCAAGGCAGGCCGGCTCTTCAAATTCGACGTGCTGACGGCTTTTGCGTCCGGCAACGAAGGCTTCAACGATAGCATCAACCTGATCTACGGCTTGCACGACACCCTGGTGCTCCAGATCACCCAAAAACAATGGGAGGCCATTGGGGCATTCCTCAGCCGTGAGACGCTTGCGCCAACCGCCCGGCGGCTCCGCGTGGACATTTCCACGGTTTCCAGGAATCTCAAACGCGGCTACTATTGGCAACTGGCGGAAACGGTAAACCGGGCCGGATCGTTCATCGAACGCACTTTTGGCTAGTTGTACGGAAACGTACAAAGTTTTAAACTTGCACGAAATTATGCAAATGTTCTTAAGGACTCTGCTCGCCGTTTACCTGGGCCACCTGGCGGCCGATTTTGTTTTTCAGACGCGCCGGCTCGTCGACGCAAAGCTGCGCGGCCGGCCCTCCGCGTATCTTTTGCACGGGCTCATTCACTACGTTTGCGCCATTTTGCTGGTGGGATTTTTTATTCCCGGCTCGATCGTCGCTCTCTCAACGCACCTGGTCATCGCCGCGCTCGCACTGGTTCATTTGCTGATCGATTCTGCCAAAGTGCAGCTTACGGCCAAGCGTGTGCTCCCTGATGGCGCTGGATCCTACATTGCCGATCAGCTCGTTCATTTGCTGACTGTGGTTCTTGCGGCATGGCTCCTCTCGCCGGGCATGTCCTTCAAGGCGCTCGCCGCCCCACTGCAAGCCTCCCGGAGCTTAGGGAACAAATTTCTGGCCGTGCCGGTGATCTATCTCGGCGTGATTTTCGGCGGTGGATACCTGATTCGCTTCCTGACGCGTTCCCTGACGGAAACCGTGAAAGAGGAAGAGTTCGAGAAAGCCGGAGAGCAATTGCAAAATGCGGGGCTGTACATCGGCTGGCTCGAGCGGTTCCTGATTGTTACTGCGCTTCTCCTGCGATCTCCTGCGGCCGTGGGGCTGATTCTCACCGCAAAAGCCATCACCCGCTATCCGGAATTCAAATCCGCGCGTTTTGCCGAATACGTCCTGATTGGCACGCTGCTAAGTGTCTCGCTGGCGTTCGTGGGCGCCGTCTTTCTCGCCTGGCTGTTCTTCGGCACGGCTACCGTTCCCGGATAATGCGCGGGCAAACGCCGCCCGTCTGATACTCCCCGACTTCCCTTCTGCTAAAATCTTCCCGTGATTTCTGCACATCCATCGGCGCGCCTCGCGAACATTCATCTTCATCCCATCAAGTCGCTCGACCCGGTGCAAGTGACGGAAGCACGCATCGGTCCGGGCGGCGGGCTCGAATTCGACCGTGCATGGGCGCTCCACTCTGCAGATGGGCAATGGGTGAACGGCAAGTGCACCGCGGCTGTCCACCTGATTCGCGCGGCTTTCGCGCCCGACGTCAGCTCCGTAACACTCTCTGTTCCGGGTGATATCCGCAAAATCCCGACTGAGACATTCACTTTCCCGGGTGATACCGTAGCGGCGTCGCAATGGTTTTCAGGCTTTTTCGAGCAGCACATCACCGTCCGCTACTCTCCGGAAGGTTTCCCGGACGACCACATCGCCAACGGTCCAACCATCGTTTCCACGGCGACCCTGCAAGCCGTAAGCGAATTGTTCGACGGCATGGACGTCGACGAAGCACGCCGCCGTTTCCGCACGACGCTCGAAATCGACGGTGTCCCGGCATTCTGGGAAGATCAACTCTTCGGCGAAGAAGAACGGAGCGCCGTGCGCTTCCGCATCGGCGAAGTGAATTTCGAGGGCAGCAATCCTTGCGCGCGTTGCCCGGTTCCTCCGCGCAACCCTCGCACGGGAGAGATCATTCCCGGCTTCCAGAAGCGCTTCTCCGATTTTCGGCGCGCCAGTCTCCCGGTCTGGACTCCGGAGTCCCGCTTCGATCACTACTACCGCCTGGACACCAACACTCGGGTAGCCTCGGCGGAATCAGGTAAAGTCCTGCGCGTAGGCGACCCGCTCATCTAGCAGCCGGACTACGCCACGCGCGCGCGTCCTCCCTTCCCACAACTGCTTACGGAATTCTCCCGTCACGCATTCGTGAACAACCATGAATATACCGATAAATTCTCATGAGTTTTTGAGGTATTGACCCGATTGCAGAGCATCGCGCTGCAAAGTAAGTTTGGGCCGGACCCTGAGTTTTAGCGCAAGTTTGTCCGGTTCACACGATCCAGCGCAGACGATGCCGCGTCTGATCCCGGCCGCCGGTTGAGTGAACCCCATTCACATATGGCGGCCCTTCCGTGGCGTTTGTGAGGTCAATATTTCGGGGTCGCCGCTTCCTGCAACCCCGAGTGGGTCATCTTCGTCAAGGAAGCGTGCATCGTCACGTGCGTTACTGTTTCCAGAGAGCTCTGCGAAGCAGGCCCTGCAGCAGACCGCTCGGGCACATCGCACCAGACAACAAAACACTAACGAAGCCGTGGAAGGAGCAAGGCTTACCGGAGGTTCCTCTGGCGGGCTGATGGCTTGCCTACGCGCACCACAAGTGTATCGGACTGGCGCGATTCTAAACCTCCAAATGAGTTTATCCGATGGGCTTAGGACAGGCTCCCCGCAGGACCTAGGTGAATTTCGGGGCGCCTCGATTCAGAAAGAAAGGAGGTGAAAAAGCATGAAACACATCAGTCTGAAACTACAGAAGCTGGAAGAGCGCATCGCTCCCGGCGGGTGTTGCTGCGGTACGGGCGGCAGCCACAAGAGCGAAGGCAGCCACAAGAGCGGCGGCTCGAAGAGCCACGGCTCCAAGTGAGTCGCACTCGTTGGTGTAATCAGACTCAGGGCGACCACCAGGCGTCAGCGGCAATCTGCCGCCTGGTGGCTCTTTCATAGGATGAAATGGAGGGGGCGGAAAAGAACCCGCCCCGCTCTAGTAAGAATACTCCGCTTCTTGCGAAGGCACTTATGAATTCTTGGCCACCCCAGCTCAGAAAGGACTTGATCGTCCGCACGCAGCAGACGGCTCACGAGACGTCTGTCATCGTGAAGGATCCAATATCCCGCAAGTTCTTTCGGATGGGGGAAGCCGAGCAATTCATCGCCGAGCAACTGGACGGGAAAACGTCGTTGGAGGAGATTCGGCAAAGGGTGGAAGTTCGATTCGGCGGCAATCTTCCAATGGAAACGCTGAACGGCTTCCTGCAAAACCTGAATAAGTACGGCTTTCTGGAGACGGACGACGGAACTAAGAGCAAACCGTACCGGGAACCGCCGCGCTTTCGTGGCAGCGCCCTGTATTGCCGGTTCAAGGTTTTCGATCCGTGCCAGATCCTGCAGCGCCTAGTTTCCCGAACGGGATTCTTCTATACGCCCTATTTCTGTGTTCTCTCGGCTGCCATGATTCTGACGGCCGCCGGCGTGACCATCACGCATTGGGGCGAATTCCGCGAGGAGCTGCCCCGGCTCTACACCAGCTGGGCTTCGATTGCCGTGGTCATATTGTTGAATTTTCTGGTCGTCGGGGCGCACGAGTTTGGCCATGGCCTCACTTGCACGCGGTTTGGCGGCGAAGTTCATGAGATGGGTTGTGCGCTGATTTTTCTCCAGCCGGCTTTTTACTGCAACGTGAGCGACGCCTGGCTTTTCCCGGAAAAGTCCAAGCGCTTGTGGGTAGGGTTTGCGGGTCCTTACTTTGAGTTGTTTCTTTGGTCGTTGGCCGTCTTGACCTGGCGCATGGCGGAACCAGACACGTGCATCAGCTTCGTGACCCTCAGCGTCATGGCCACTTCCGGCCTCAAAACGCTGCTGAATTTCAACCCGCTCATCAAGCTGGACGGCTATTACTTGCTGAGCGATTACCTGGAACTGCCCAACTTGCGTAGGAGGTCGTTTCGTTACGTTGGAAGTCTGGTTGAAAAACTCTTCGGCTTGGGACCGGACGACGAAGAAACTCTGGCGCCACGAGAGCGCGTGATTTTCTCCATCTACGGTACGACCGCCTTGGCGGGTTCGTTCTCCATCCTGGGGTTCATCATCCTAACCGCGGGCGGTGCGCTCGTGGATGGCCGGTCGCCCACGGCCGTACTCGTTACTTTGGGCCTGCTGGGCATGAGGTATCGCAGGCGCTTTCGCAGAATGTTTGGCAAGCCGTCCGGATCGTCCGGCGGATTCGATGACGAGGACTTCGACTCGCCGGAAGACGACATGGTTTCGGAGCAACCGCCGCCTGTAGAGACGGCGGTTGGTGTCGCGGTGCCGGATAGGATCAGCGCGCCGGAGATGGAGCCGGAGAAGCACGTGGTGTGGAATAAAGAGACCGAATCCGCAAAATCAGAAGGGCCGCTGACACAAGACAAGCTCCTTCAAATGGTGTACGCGCGGCATCTTCATAAACTCCAAGCCACTTCATCGAATGCCGGCGGCCCCTTTGGCCGAGGCGGGATTGAAACTTCGCACACCGTGACCGTCTTAGACGAACCACGCGCGCCTGCGAACGACGATCCCTTCGTGACAGAAACCGGGCTTTCCAAGCCGTATCAGGCATCGATCCCCGAGTTCGACGAGGGCTCACCCCCGCCTGACAAGACTGTCACTGCGTACGAGCCGGGGTCGCTGGACAACGGAAACAAGACGCAGACGGCACCGATCAGCGTGGTTGAGCAGGACGTCGCGCCGCAGAATGGCGATCACGCAAAAGCACCAGACACGGACAGCAGCCTGGAAAAGCCTGCAGAAGAAAAGAATAAGAAAAACCGCCGGTGGGGACGCCTCGCGCGGCGAGCTGCATGGCTGGCTGCGGCTGCTGGAGCCATATTTGCCTTGGTTCGCGGACACGCTGAACTGCGTGTCGGCGGGCCATTCAACGTCCTACCCGTCGAAAACTCCGATGTGCGCGCGTCAGTGGATGGAGTGATCGAGAAAATCTACGCGCACGAAGGGGATTACGTCCACGAGGGGCAACCGATTGCGCGGCTCACAGACATCGATACACGCGCCGCTCTTGAAAAAACGGAAGCGCAGCTTGCGGAAGCGGGCGCCAAGCTCAAGATGCAAGTAGCCGGTCCCACTGCCAATGAGATCGAAGTCGCCAAAGCTAACGTCACCAAGGCCGAAGACAACCTCAAGTATTCGCAAATCCGGCTGTCCATGATTAAAAGAGTGTTTGATGAGAATCTCATTTCCCGAAAGGAGTATGAGGATACGGCCGCTCTGGAAAACGCGGCTCGCAACGATCTGGCCATGGCCAAGGACCAGCTCAATCTGCTTCTGAGCGGTACGCGCCCGGAAGACATCGAAGCGACGCGAGCGCAGATCGAGCAATTGAAATCCGACCAGCGTCACCTGGGGGAACAGCGCCGCATGCTGATGGTCTACAGCCCTTCCACCGGTGTCGTGGCCACACCCACGCTCCAACTGAAGCAATTGACGCATCAATTGGTGAAAAAAGGGGATTTGATCGCAAAGATTTTCGACCTGCGAACGGTGACGGCGCAAATCGCGGTCGATGAAAAGGATATCGCCGATGTGCAGGTCGATCAGCAGGTTGTGTTGCGGGCCCGGGCGTATCCCGACGAGATCTTTCTTGGGAAGGTGAATTTTGTATCCACCAGTCTCCTGGGCACCCCTCCCGCTGGCACCGGCGGAGAGGGTTCTTCCCTGCCGTTGCCTTCCTCCGGCTCATCTGCTGCGGCGAAGAGGACCATCCTCATCACCACGCAAATTGACAATCACTTGCTGCTGCTCAAGCCCGAGATGACCGGACAAGCGAAAATCTTCTGTGGCCGAAGGCGCGCTCTGGATCTCGTTACAAGGCGTTTCGCGCACACCATCAAGGTTGAATTCTGGTCGTGGTTGTGAGGGTTGCCGCATGCCAGCTGATACTCAACAGCGCGAAAGGAAAAAAAACATGGCTCTAGCGCCGGTCAGGAAGGAACCTGTCGCTGGGGCAGCACAGGAAATAACAGCCGACGCCCCGGAGACGATCCCCGGGCAAAACTCGCAACCGGACGCCAGCGAAAACCTGTATTTGATCGGTCGTCCGACGCTGAAGCAATTCCTTCGCTTCGTCAAAGATAACGCCATCCATGCACCCAGTTCGGGCGACCTTGTCGAAGAGTGGCACGCCGCCAACAAAACTGTCCGCGAGTTGGAAAACCAGGAGGCTAGCCTTGCCGACAACCCTGCCCATGAGCCGGTGGACCCCAGCAACAAGCTGCTCCTTGAATTCCTGCAAGTCCCTCTGGTGCGCCA
>WNFQ01011508.1_pt1 | contig 11599 bp, 12 predicted proteins | sample 5400171 | NCBI WGS metagenome assembly WNFQ01 (sample SAMN13153356, study PRJNA577476) | soil metagenome | isolation source: 20 cm soil under Madrone tree | place: USA:California | collected 2016-06-14
AAGGCCGCCCAGGGCTTGCGCGGAGCAGGAACTGCGCAGCGCAATACCCACATCGGCAGATTTCTGCGATCGATACGCTAGGCATAGTGGGTACTATGTGAGTGAAACGATCGCAGAAATATGCCGATGTGGGACGGCCGCAGCAGGCGCATCATTAGTCGGACAGGCTCCTGGGGAAGGTAGGCATGACGTTCAAAACCTGGCTGCTGTTCCTGGTGATGGAAATCGCGCTGTCGCTGTCGCCCGGTCCGGCGGTGTTTTACGTCGTTTCGCAGGGCGTGCGCGGCGCGCTGCGGCGCTCGCTGCCGGCGGCCGCCGGCATCATCAGCGCGAACGCGATTTATTTCACCCTCTCGGCAACCAGTCTCGGCGCCGTCATTGCCGCCAGCGCGCGCTTTTTCACGGTTGCCAAATGGGTGGGTGCCGCCTACCTGATCTATCTCGGGGTCAAGGCGCTGCGCTCGGCTGGTTCGAGTCATGCGGTGGTTTTGGGTGAAACCGGGGCCGCCCTGCAGGGTGACCGGCGGCGCGTCTACCTGGGTGCGCTCACGCTGCAACTCGCGAATCCCAAGGCGCTGCTGTTCTTTTTGGCGCTTTTGCCGCAATTCATCGATCCGGTCCAGCCGGTGGCGCCGCAGATGCTGATCCTGGCGGCGACGTCGATGCTGCCGGAATTCTGCATTCTCCTGGGCTATGGCTGGCTCGCCCACCGTGCGCTGCACGTGTCGGCCAGGTTCGGGGTGTCGAGCGCCATGAATCGCTGGCTCGCCTGGATCGAGGGCGCGGGCTTGCTCGGGTGCGCGACTCTCGTGCTGAAGTTCAATCGAGCCGCCTAGGGCTGAGCTTCACCCACCTCGTCGATGGGCGGCGTCCGGACGTGGTCGCCGACGCTGCTCGGCAGGGGTCCGCCGAAATCGCGGCGCTCGAAAGCACGTCGTCTGGCACGTGGCTTGCGGTCCGGGGGCGGGATTCGGCCGTCGGAGCGCCCGGTGACGGCGGAGGCCCCCCGGAATATTCAGCCGGAGACCATCCCGCCGTTGATGGAAATGACCTGGCCGGTGATGTACCCGGCTTCCTCCGAGGCGAGAAAGGCCACCAGGCTCGCCACCTCTTCCGGGCTTCCGGCGCGCTTCATGGGCACGATGTCGGCGATGGCGGCGGCATCGAAGGCGGCGTCGCCCATGCGGGTCGAGATGATGCCCGGAGCCACGGCGTTGACGGTGATGCCGCGGCTCGCCACTTCCAAGCTCAGCGCCTTGGTGGCGGCGTTCAGCGCACCCTTGGCCGCCGCGTAGTTGACCTGGCCGCGGTTCCCGATCAGCGCCGCCACCGAAGAGAGGTTGACGATCCGGCCCCAGCGGGTGCGGATCATGGGCAGCATCAAGGGTTGCGTCACGTTGTAAAATCCGTTGACCGACAAGTCGATGACGCGGTGCCACTGCGCCGGGCTCATTCCCGGGAACACGGCATCGTCGTGGATGCCGGCATTGTTCACCAGAATTTGCAAAGGTCCATCCTCCAGCAATGTCTCCGCCGCCGCGCGCGTCGCATCCGCATCGGTCAGGTCAAAATGAACCGCGGCCGCCCGGCCGCCGGCGGCGACGATCTCGCCGACGATGGCGTCCGCGGTCTTGGTGTTCCGGTGCGCATGTACATACACGAAGTGACCGGCGATGCCGAGGCGCCGGCAGATGGCCGCTCCGATCCCGCCGCTGCCGCCCGTTACCAGGGCCCGGATTGCCGATTTATTCATGTTTTGGACAGTACGCTCGTTTTGAACCGTCCACTGGTCTTCAACCGTTCGTCGGCGTCGAAGACCACCGTCGCGCGGCCGCTCAAGAGCGGCTGCCGCTCCGCTTCGGACCGCAGAGCGAACTCGTACAGCGCGCTGCCGTGGCCTCCCGCGACGAGCCGGGCCTCGCAGATGAGATCGGATTCGATGTCGTCGAGCCTCAGAACGTGCAACCGCACGTCCCGCAAGCTCGCGAGAAAGCCGACCTCGGATCGACCCTTGCCGCCCTCGCCGGCGAGGCGGCCGTCATCGGCGGAGCCGGCCGGAACGCCGCCGCCCGAAACATCGTGCAGCGGAGCGCCGGCGGCGAGCGCACCGTGCACGGCCATGGCCTGCGCCGCATATTCGATGCCGCAGGCCGCCCCCAAGCGCCCCTGCGAGCGCAGCGGATGGTCGGGCAGGCGGTGAGTGCCGCTGCGGCAGCGGATATGCTGCGCATCCCATTCCATGACCTCATCGAGCAGACACATGCGGCCGTGGTGGGGAATATTCCGTTCGATCCAGGGGCGGTCTAAGCGCATGGTTCGATTCGCACTTCCATCCGTGATACGTCGAGATACTCGAGAATCGCCGTTCCGCCGGTTCGCGCCGCCAGCAGGCGAAGCAGCGGCAGTGAGCGGGCTGCGGGAAACGCGCAGCGCAACGCCTCCAAGTCCGGGTCCGCGAATCGATCGCACTCCAAGTCGCTGAGGGCGGCGTCCACTCTCGCCAGCGACGGAGCGCGTCTTTGCGGCGTCAGCACCATGGCGACGCCGAAGGTGTCGGGGATCGGCCGCTTGGCGTGCAGCGGCTCGGGATATTCGCTGTCGTAGGCGACCAGCAAAACGGGCACCTGATCGACGGCGACCTGGGTCAACGCTTCCAGCAGACCCGCAGTGAAGCTCGCGTCGAATGCGCACAGCACATTCGACTCTGCCACGGCGCCCGTGCCGATGCTCCAATAACCCGCGGCCGCGTTGTGCACCGAGTTGGCAAACCGCGTCGGTGAAATCTCGCGGCCTTCGAGCGACAGGGCGTGGCAGAGTTCATGACAGTTGTGTCCGTCCCCGCCGGAAGAAGAGAACACGCTGGCGAGTTCCGCGGGATCCTCACCCGCCTGCGACGTGGCTTCCAGCGCGATGGCCAATGCCAGCTTGACCACGCGGCCGATGCGCCGCCGCTCGGCGGCCGCCAAGATCGTCGGCATCGGCAGGACCGCGGGCGCGGACCGATATGCCCGTTGCCCCGACAGCACGGCCGCGGTCTCGGGCCAATTGGACAGGCCCGGCCCCAGGACTCCGAGGCCGCTGACGTAGGCCGACAAGGTCATCCTGCCCGGCCCAATATCAGGCTGCAGTTCGTGCCGCCGAAACCGAACGAATTGGAGAGCACGCGCGCCACCGGGGCGCGGCGATTGTCCCTGATGTAGTGTGCCGTGAGGGTGGGGTCGATCTTATTCGTGTGAACCCCGCCCGGCATCAGCCCGTTCTGGACGGCAAGGGCGCTGATCACCGCCTCGAGCGCCCCTGCCGCGCCCAGGGTGTGACCCGTCGCGCCCTTGGTCGAACTGCCGGGCGTGGTCGGCCCGAATACGCTGGTGACCGCCTGACTTTCGGAGCGATCGTTGCTGGGCGTTCCCGTGCCGTGCAAATTGATGTAATCGATGTCGCCAGGTGCGAGCGCGGCAGCCGCGAGCGCGGCTTGCATCGCGCGGCGCGCACCGAGACCCTCGGGGTGCGGCGCCGACATATGGTACGCATCGCTCGATTCACCGATGCCGAGCAACAGCACCGAGCCGCCGTCCAGGCCGGCAGGCACTCGCTCGAGAAGCACGAAAGCCGCCGCCTCGCCGATGGAGATGCCGTCGCGCGCGACGTCGAATGGGCGGCATGGCGTCGGCGAGGTGAGCTGCAGGGAGTGAAAACCGTACAGGGTGGTGAGACACAGCGAATCCACTCCGCCCACCAGAGCCGCGTCGATGAGCCCCGCTTCGATCATCCGCCGCGCAGAGCCGAACACCTTGGCACTGGACGCGCATGCGCAGGAAACCGCGACGGCCGGTCCTTCCAACCGGCATCGCCGGCGAAGGTAATCGGCCACGGAAAACGAGTTGTGAGTCGAACCGTACTCGAAGCTCGGCGGCAATGCGCCGCTCACGGGATCGCGTTCGCGGTACGCGAGCTCGGTCTGCAGAATGCCCGCCGTGCTGGTTCCCAGGAACACACCGACACGCCGGCGGCCCCACCGCTCGGCCGCTTGCTGCACGGCCTCGAAGAAGCCGTCCTCCTGCAGCGCGAGCTCGGCGAGCCGGTTGTTCCGGCACTCGAACTTGTACAGATCGCCCGGCAGGCGAGCATCGTCGACGCCGGATACTTCGCCAATGTGCGTCTCGATATCCACGGTCTCGAATTCGCAGTTCTTGAGGCCGCTGCGCTGCTCGAGCAGGGTCGCGAAAGTCGCCGCCACGCCTTTGCCGATGCAACTGGTTGCGGTGAAGCTCTTGAACAGCAGCGGTTTCATCGGTTCCTCGGCACGGAGATCCCGGCGCGCGAGCCGGGCAGGAAGTGCCACTCCTGAGTTTGGGGTTTACTACTAATTTGCGTCTTGGCAATGCGCCCAAATTGGTACTTCGCCGCCCGATGCAATAACTTAACTGGCGGCCGCGGATCAGCAGCCATTTCAGCACGTCGCCCAGGCAACTTTGCATTCTTGAGCATCAATCGTGAGAAAGTAGACGTTTCCGCCAGTTTTAGGATCTTGTTTAACGCACCTATATGCACTAGTTTCCGCTGATGTTGCTGGTCTATCGATATCGCGTCAAATCGCTGACTGGACTGCTCAACCGCCAGGCTCGTGCCTGCAACTTCGTCTGGAATTTCTGCAACGAGACTCAACAGCAGGCGCTGAAATGGAATAAGCGCTGGCCGAGCGGCTTTGATCTTAATCGGTTGACGGCGGGAAGCAGCAAGGAACTGGTCTTGCACGCGGGCACCATCAACGCCGTGTGTGAACAATACGCCAAGTCTCGCCGTCAGAAGAACCGCCCGTTCCTGCGGTGGCGGGGCAGGCGCTCCTTGGGTTGGGTGCCGCTCAAAGGCCGGGACCTTAAGCGCGAAGGGGATGCCTTTTGCTTTGCAGGAAACACCTTTCGGGTATTCCTCTCTCGGCCGCTGCCGGACGGCAAGATTAAGGATGGAACGAACTTCTCCTGCGATGCACGCGGGCATTGGTTCTTGAGCATTATCGTGGAAGTCGCTCAAGCCGAGGCGCGGCCGGTGCAGAGTGGTATTGGCATCGACTTGGGCCTTGAAGACTTCGAAGGCTGGTCTTCCTTCCGACACATGCTCCGTTACAAAGCGACGGCGCACGGGGCTTGGTACGAGCAAGTGAATGAATCGTTTTCTACCCGAGTCTGTTCGTCTTGCGCCAGCGAGACGGGGCCGAAAGGTGTCGCAGACCTGCTATTACCTCTTCCGTTCGGGACATCGAACGCCTGTTGAGGGAATCCCTATCCTTTTCTAGGCCGGGGAGGATGTCAAAGCTTACAACGCCGAGCGCAAGGTGACGGGCCGCAGCTGGCTCGACGCCGCGGCGTCGAGCAGCCGCGGCAGGACTTCCAGGATTACCGGCTTGCCCCCGCGGCCGCGGGCGGCGTTGCCATCATGCAGCAACAGGATGTCGCCGTCCTGCAGCGGATTCGCCAGGCGCCGGTATACGGCATCCGCGTCCGCATTGACCGTGTCGAAGCCGCGGCGCGTCCAGCTGACGAGGCGCAGCTGCAGGCGGGTGAGCACGGGGTCGAGAAACGGATTGCGCAGCCCCGCGGGTGCGCGAAAGAACCGCGGCCTCGATCCGGTCGCTCTCTGGATGCTGTCCTGGGCGCGCGAAATCTCCGCGCTCATGCTGCCGGGCCCGAGCAGCGAGAAATCGTGCCGGTGCCGTTGACTGTGATTCTCGATGGTGTGACCGCGGCTCACGATGTCCCGTGCGAGGTCTGGATGACGCTCGACGCGGTCACCCACGCAAAAGAAGGTGGCGAGCGCACGGTGCGCGGCGAGTTGCGCCAGCACCTGTGGAGTGATCTCGGGGTCCGGGCCGTCGTCGATGGTGATGGCAACCCTCGCCGCCGCACCCGTGTGCGTGGGCAAGCGGATCCAGTTGGGCCCGAGCAGCTGGCTGCGCGGCCACAGCCCGGCCGCGGCCAGCGCAACATGGTTCGCAGCCAGTGCGCAGAGCGCCCAGGGCCACACGCGCGGACGCGCCAGTGCCGCCGCCGCCGCACCCAGATGCACGGCGGCGGACGCATACAACAGCGGCGGCGGCGACCAATGCCACGCGGTGCCATCTTGCCGGCAAGCGCCGAGCTCGCCGGCATCCTGTTGGCGCGTGTCCCGCCCGTTCATGTGAAGCGTGAGTCCAAGAAATTCTCCCAAAGCCGAACCCAAGTGGACCACTCGTGACCGCCGGCGATCACCTCGACCGAGTCGGCCGGCAGCGTCGCCGCCAGCAGCTCATGCGCCGCCGCAAAGCGGTCTTCGCGCCCGAACCCGAGGTACAGCGGCCGTGAGTCCGCGTGGCGGTTTTTGATATAGCGCCATATTCGGCGTTCTTCGTCGGTTTCCGCAAGTTCGCCGGGCTGCCACCGCGCGAGTCCCTGCGCGTTGGCGATTTCGGCGATCAGCATGCGATTCCCGAGATAGGGAGCCAGCAGGCACAGCCCGTCGAGCTCATCGGGATGCGAGGCTGCGTAGTCCAGCGCGAACAGGCCGCCAAGGGAGATTCCGCCCAGCCAGATCGACACGCCTGCCGCGCGTGCGGGCAACACGATGTCGGACCTCAACCGTTGCAGCGCGCTGCGATCACCCACGTACGCCATGTCCATGTCCACAAAGATGAGATCGAGGGCGATCCGCCGCAGGCGCACTGCCTCTGCAAAGCCGGCGGTCAAGAAATCGCGCGCGGCATGATAGGCACCTGGCAACCACACCATGCGCGTGGGCGCCACGGCCGTCGACAGCGCGGGCACGGAGAGACTACGCACTCGAAATGCCGGGTCGCGACGCGTCTGAGTGCGACGCGTCGGCGTGCGAGGCGTCGGGGTGCGACAGATCGGCGCGCGGCGGGTCGGGGCGCGCCAACACCGCGGCGAAGAGCAGTGCGAGGAATGCGCCCGGCGCGACCGTCGTGCCCAACGCGACCAGCACCGGGACTTGCGAGAAGGACAGCAGGCCAAAACCGATTACCGTGCTGGCATTGGCGATGACCAGAGATGCTAGTGTCAGCGATTCGCCGCTGGCCTGGTGCACGCTCGCCTGCCGGTCAAAGAACAACGCGTAGTTGGAACCGACGGCAACGATGAGCAGCATGCCCACCAAGTGCAGGATGGTCAGCTGCACTCCGCAGAGCGAGAGGCCCGCGGCCACCGTGAGCACGGCCAGCAGCAGCGGCGCCAATACGCGCGCGACGCGCAGCGGCGAACGCAGAGTAATCGACAGCAGCACGAGAATCGCCAGCACGCCCGCCAGCGACAGGTGAATCGCCTCGGATAAATAGCCCGCATACAAGGCGTCGGATTCCTGCTTGAGATCGAGCACCCGGGTCTCCTCGAGTTCCGCGCCCTGCAGCGCCGCCCTCACGCGGGCCGTGTCGACTGCTTGCGCCGGATCGGCGGCGTGAAGCGGCAGCAGCGCATTCCAGCGATCCCTCCCGTGCAGGATCAACGCGTCGAAGCCGGCACGCAGAGAAGTCCCCTGCAGATCCTGCACCGTGGCCGGCGGCGCGCGGCGCGCGGCTTCGACATCGCGTAGAAAAGGCTGCAGGCGGTCGCCGCTCAACCCAACGCCCGCCGTGGCCTGCCGCAGGTTGTCGCGCAGCCGCGAAGGTTCGGGCAGGCCGTCGCGGCGCGCCTGCTGAGTGGCCGCGCTCGGGAGGTAATTCGCCGGACTGTCGAAGCCGCTGATTACTTTGGCATCCACCAAGGTCCGCAGCGCCTGGGCCGCGCGTTCCGCCCCCGCGAGCGCGGAGTCCAGCGTCGGGCCGGAGACGATCACGAGGTCGCGCACGTCCGCGGCGCCCAAGTCGCTGCGCAGCTTGGCGTCCGCGTTTCGATCCTCCGCGGAGACGGGGCTCAACGCCGCGAGTTCGCGATTCCACAGCGTATCCTGGTGCAGGCGCAATACGGCCAGCGCCGATGCCGCAAGCGCCACGCTGAAGGCGGCGAGATGTAAGGCGCGAAGCTGTCGTGGCCGACGCAGCAGCCCGGCGACGCGCAACCCTACGGGCGTGACATCGCGGATGACGAATCCGCTCGGCAGCAGCGCGGGCAACACATAGCGCGTCACCAGCGCGGCCGCGACCAACCCGCTGATCGAGTAAGCCCCAAGTTGCGCGAGCCCGGGAAAACCGGAGGGCAGAAGCGAAGCAAAGCCGCACACCGAGGTCAGCATCCCCAGACGGATGGTGGGCCACCATGCCCGTTGCCAGCTCGAGGCAGGCGCTTCGTTCTGCGGCAGGCGGCGCGACTGCACGAAAAAATAAATCGAATAGTCCACCGACTCGCCGATCAGGGTAATGCCGAACCCCAAGGTGATGCCGTGGACGGCGCCGAACCCCAGCGCGACGGCGGCGATCCCGATCACCGCACCGGTTGCCACGGGTGCCAGCCCCAAGGCGAGCGCCGGCAACGATCGATACACTGCAAACAGCAGCGTCACGACCAGTATGCCGCTGGCGATAGACAGCCGCACCGCGGCGTGCTCGATCTTGGCGCGCGCGCCGACGGCAAATACGCCGGGCCCGCTCAGTTTCAATTGCAGGGCTTCGGCGCCGGTTGCGGGCGGCGGTTCGCGCACCTCGGCGAACGCCGCGCGGACCGCCTCGATGGCGCGATCCTGCGCGTCGGTATCGGAGCCGCCGGCCGCCGTCTGCGCCACCATCAGGGCGCGGGCGCCGTCCGGCGCAACCCAGACTCCGCCGCTCGTCGGCGGCGAGGGAGTGCGCTCCAGCTGATCGATGATGTGCAGCATCTCGCCCGTGGGATCGTTCGGCAATAGAGACTTGAGCATGAGTCCGACCGGCGATGCCAACTCGTCGATCGTGTCGAGAATGGCAGCATGCAGGCCCGGCTCGGAGAATCGCGCAGCGCTCACCTGGTCGCTCAACAGATAGCGATGCTGAAACAGGAACTCGCGATCGCGCTCCGCAGTGACCTGCTCACCATTGTTGATACTCGAGAATTGCCGGTCGCGGCGCAGGCGGGCCGCCATCGCAACAGACACCCGTGCCCGAGCTTCCGCGCCGCCTCCTTCGATCGCAATCAGAATCAAGCGCGAGGCCGGACCATTGCGCAACTGGTCCACCAGAAGTTGTTGCGTGGGGGTGGGGGATGCGGGCAAGAACGCCGACAGATCGGTAATGTAGTGGGCGCGCGCCACGATGAAAGCCGCCAGAGCGACGCAACAGAGCCAAAGCGCCGGTGCGCGCGCGCGCCGCCAGTTCATGGCGCTGCGGCTGCGCGCAGGGTCATCAGTGAGCGATCACCATCGGCCCGGCGAATTTCAATTCTGTGCAACTGGTCCCTCGAGCCGTCGATTTGCACCTGCTCGACGGTTCGCGCCGATTGAGGGTCCACGGGAACCAGAATGAGGGTCCAGCGCTCCACGCTGCCGGCAAATTCCACGCGGAATACCCGCTCGAGCGCGTTTCGATCGCCCGCCAATGTGGCGCGGATACTCTCGACGAATGGCTGGATTTCCGGATACCGGTGCAGGTCGATCGCATGCTTGCGGCCGCGGCGCTCCACGGTCAATACGCCGCCGGCGAGCACCAGATTTTCGGACCTAGGCAGCAGAGTGCGCTTCTCCAGATGATCCGGCGCGTCGTAGCGCAACTCGCCCGAGGATTCGATCGGGTGATCGAGGACGGCAAGGAACTGCTGCTCGATGAACTCGACCCGCCCGTGCCGGCGCATCGCCAGCAGGCTCATCACGGCGTCGAGATCGCTCATCGCCGCTCGCGGCGCGGCCGTCGTCTCGGCGGCGGCGCCCGCAGCACCGAGCCCTGCCACGTAGAGCCCTGCCGCGGAGAACCCTGCGAGCAGGAGCACTCCAAGAGCGCGCCGCTTCATGCGCGGGAGGCTGCGCCCGGCGCGCGCCAGAAGTCGTAGAAATTGAACCAGTTATAGGGATCGCTGCGGCAGTACCGGTCGAGCGCCGCGGCGTAACGGTCGATCGCCGAACGCACCGCGACGTTGCGCATGGCGGCGGGCGTCGAGGAAAAATCGGCGACCGGTTCGAACACCACATGGTAGTTGTTCTTGCCGCGATACAGCCCGACCATGAAGAACACCGGACAGCGCAGAATGGCCGCAGCACGCATGGGGCCCGTGGGCAAGTAGGCGCGCTCGCCCAGCAAGGTCACCGCCTGCACCTGCTCGCCTCCGAGCGTGCGGTCGCCCAGCACGCCGACGAACGCGCCGCGCTCGAGGCGTTCGGCAATATTGAGCATGGCGTCGATCCTGCCCAAGGGGACGATATCGGACTTGAGGTGTGGATTGATGGCCGCGAGGATGGCGTTGATCTTGCGCGCGTTCTCCTCGTACATGGCCATGGCCACCTCGAGTCCGTGCTGCCGCCGGCCAAGGCTGTGCATCACCTCGAAGCTGCCCATGTGGGCGCCCATGAGCAATGCACCGCGGCCCCTGCCTATTTGCGCGAGCATCAGGGCCTCGCCTTCGAGCGTGATGTTGAATATCCCGAATTGCTCGTTGATCAGATAGACGCGATCGTGGATGGTGGTGGCAAAGCTCAATATTTGACGAAAGCGGTCGCGTGCGCCGGGGTGCCGGCTGAGCGCGAGGCGCAAGTAGCGTCGAGAATGGCGCCGCGCGCCCGGTGCGAACAAAAAGAAATAGATCGCGATTCCATACAAGGGAATGCGGCTCAAGGTTCTGCCCAGATGCATCGAGACGAACGCCATGATGCGGAGCAGTGCGATGCTGCCTCGCTCGCGATGCATGGTCCAATCCGCCTTGGGCGGAGGGTCCGCGACGTTCGCAGCCTTGGGGGTCACGCGCCGCCGCTCGGCTGGACGGCGTCCGGCTGGGCCGCGCCCTTCGGCGCCGTGCTCGACAGGCTGCCGCTGGCTACCGTCCGGTCCGCGACGCGAACCGTAAAGCGAATCAGCCCGCTATTGCCCGCGACCATATGCTCCAAGCGGAGTGCGTCACCGGGGCGTACGACGTCGATGAATTTGACGGACGCGATATGCCACTGCGTGAGATCGATGGCGCGCTCGCGTTGTATGACTTGCAGCGCCGCATCCAGCAGAGCGGCACCCGGCAGCACGGGAAACCGGGGAAAGTGACCGGCGAACGACGGGTGATCTTTCGGGATCTCGATGCAGCTCTGCTTGGCCGCCGCGGTTTCGGGTTTCACGGCGTTTCATTCGTCTGCAGGTGACGACTTGCCAGCTGCTGCAGTTCCTGCTGCGGCAGCTTGCCGGTGGCATTGCGCGGCAAGCGCTCGACAATGATCAGGGGGCGCGGCAGGAACACCGGATCGATCCGCTGGCGCAGATGCTCGATCAGCGCGGCGACGCTCAATGTGGGAGCTACCACCACCGCGCCCAGGCGCGCCACGCCGGTGGAGCCGGTGGCGCCGTCGCGCAGGAAGAACACGCCGTCGGCCACGCCGGGGATGGCATTCAACTGCGCGTTCAAATAGCCGAAGGAGCTGCGCTTCCCGGCGACATTGACCAAGTCGGCGGTGCGGCCATGCAACAGGAATTCGTCGTCGCCGGTAATTTCGATGACATCCTGCATGGCCGTCA
>WNFQ01003407.1_pt1 | contig 11598 bp, 8 predicted proteins | sample 5400171 | NCBI WGS metagenome assembly WNFQ01 (sample SAMN13153356, study PRJNA577476) | soil metagenome | isolation source: 20 cm soil under Madrone tree | place: USA:California | collected 2016-06-14
CGGCTGACATTCGTCTACAGCAAAGGCATCGCCTACGGCTACCAGATGGGGCTGCGCCCGCAGACGTTGTACGGAATTGCGGACTCCCCCGTCGGCCTGGCCGCCTATTTCCTGGACCACGATGCGTGGAGCTACGCGCTGATCTCACGCGTCTTTTCCGGAGAAGCTGCCGGCCTCACCCGGGACGATGTCCTCGACAACATCACGATCACCTGGTTGACGAACACGGCGATTTCCGGAGCACGCCTCTACTGGGAAAGCAAACTCCCGTATTTCAGTGTCAAACGCGTTTCCATTCCGGTTGCCGTAAGCGCCTTTCCGGACGAGATCGATCTGTGCCCACGCAGTTGGGCGGAGCGGGCGTATCCCAAACTGATCCACTACAACAAGCTCGACAAAGGCGGGCACTTTGCGGCTTGGGAACAGCCGCAACTCTTTTCAGAAGAGGTTCGCGCGGGCTTCAGATCGCTGCGCAAAATAGCAGTAGCAGCGTAGTTGCGGCTTGGCGCGCAAATCGATAAACCTCGTGCGGAGTCGATGGACTCCGCACTTCTCTTTTTCTCATACCCCGAGGTTCGGGGACAGCTCCCGTTGTTGGCGTAACATCGCCATAGCGCTCACAATGCCAGATCACGTCACTTTCGTGGATAGTCGGCAAGCCTGAAGTAATGGTGCGGTCGGGTTACTGGCATAACTTCGGCATAGCCCGTGACTCGGGCACAATCACCAAGCTTTCAGAAACGACCGCATGTCGGGCCTTGGCGAACACCCGTGGCGAGGCAAGATTGCCCAAACGAAAGGGGTCAGCCATCACCATGACTAAAGATGACATTCAGCTACTTTACGAGTTCGACCGCTGGGCGAACAACAGGGTTTTGCAAGCAGCCTCCACTCTCAGCGCTGAGGAGTTCACGCGTGATCTCGGCGGTAGCTTCCGTTCTGTGCGAGACACGCTTGTGCACATCGTCCGCTGTGAGGAAGGTTGGCTAACGTGTTGGAAGGAGCCGTCCCCCAGCTCCGCCTTCGTCATGGACTTTTGGAAGCGGCACCACGCCCTATTTAGTCCGAATGCGTTTCCTGACCTTGCTGCGGTGCAGCTAAAGTGGGCGGAAGTCGAGAGAGAACAGGTCGAGTTTGTGAATCGCGTAACAAACGAATCCTTGGGAAGGATGATTCCCGTTCGCACAACACAAATCAGTCTGGCGCACCTCATGCAACATTTGGCGAACCATTCCACTTACCATCGAGGCCAAGTCGCGCTAATGATGCGGCAGCTTGCCGCCGAACCGCTCGCCACGGACTTCGCCATGTTTTTGATGGAGGACCGCCGCGAGGCAGCCGGTGCACGGTAGTTTACTCAACGAAGATTTGATACAGCCGAAAAAGCTAGAGATGGGCATCTCCCACCGTGCCGGTGGCCGCACCGGGCATTTCGATTGGGGCCGGCACGAGACAACTCCCGGATGGTCGGCCAGACGGAAGTAATCGCCAAAAACGGTGCCCTAAGTCATCGGCAACTTCCATCCGGTTGCGGTCCCGCACTCTAGCCGCAATCGCCGAGCGCATTTCCCACAGCCATCCGGCGCTCACCGTCGCAGGAGCCACTCGAATCCAGCACCATTGTGGAACATGTGGCGATCGTGACGCGACTGGTTCTTTCTGGTCCGCTTTACCTGCTCACACGTCTCTTCCAATACCGCACCGATCTTCCCAGTGCAGCAGGCCGCCCTTTTTTCTGCCACTCATTTTCTCGGGCACTGCTTCGGGCTAATTCCTGCGTCCGGCAGCTTCGCGTCTTCTGCTTTCCCGGTTCCGCCCTTACGCCATTGGGTTCCCTCCCATAAAGCAGCCGCTCGCTTTGGAAGCAGAAGCCCTCGCTTCTGGGTCTCCCAAAAAATGGGGCAGAAAAAGGAGACATTTTCATGTCCTACTTGAACTCAGTAACGATCGTCGGATTTGTTGGAGCCGGCCCAGAGCAGCGTCAAGCGCGGAACAACGGTTCAAAATTCACCGTTCTTTCCGTCGCCACACAACGCTCGTGGAAAAACACAGAAGACGAATGGGTCTCGAAAGTCGAGTGGCATCGCATCGCGATATTTCGCCCTCGTCTGGCCGAGGCTGTTCTCAACACCATCAAGAAAGGCGCTCACGTCCTCGTCGAGGGCGAACTCGTAAGCAGCACCTTCGAGCGCCCGAACGGCAAGAGCAAAAAGTCGGCAACGACCAAGATCACGTCTTGGTGCATCTGTGCTGACATCGTGCGCAAGCTCGATCGCGGCGAGCCTCAGCCGGAGGCGATTGCGTCTGCCTTGTCTGCTTCGGGGCAAGCTCCCGAATCATCCGAGGAAATTCATTACTAACTTCTGCGATACATCGGGCCCTCCGACATGGTCGGAGGGCCCTTTTGTACGTTTGAGATTCAGTCCGCCGCCTCTTCCGCATCGATCTGCACAAGGGATTCAGCGCGAAGCTGAACGGGCGTTTGGCCACTGGGCGTTGGAACGTCAGCAAGACGGCTTAGCAACGACTCCAGCGCGGAAACTCCATCGTCGAGTGCCGCCATTTCTGCGTCAGTCAGCGGGATTTCCTGCCGCATGCGCAACAAGTTGCTCTTGCCTTCAAGAAGGGCCGCCGCGGTCGAGCCTTGGTTGGGCCGAAGAAGATATGTCCGGTCTGTACGACACGATCAGACACGACGTGGAATTCCGCAAAGAGGTCGCTGAAAAGGCGGGCTTGGGTTTTGAACTTCCAGTTGAAAAACGCGTTGTTGGACCGAATGGACCGAAAATAGAAAACGAAGTTGAAATGGAAATGTCTGTAAATGCTTGATTCAAGAGAGATAAGTGGCGCGCCCGGGGAGATTCGAACTCCCGACCCTCTGCTTAGAAGCCGTTCGAACTACTTTGCCAAATCTTGCCAGAGGAGTGGCTAATCGAACGAATTCAACAAGTTGGGGCAAATTCCCACAACCTACTTTCTCCTTCATTTGTTGTCGTTTGCCGCATTTTTGCCGCCGTTTTCCGCTCTTTGCGTGACATTTTCGTGACAGATGCAGCCACCTTCAGAGTCTTCGGTTGAACTGGATGTTTCCGGTTCGCTGACCTGACAAGCAGAACAGTGGTCAATTCACTCCAAAGTTCACAGAGTGCGTAACGGGATCGCTGCCTGCGGTGAACTGCAAGCTGTAAGTCCCCGAAGCCAAGCCGCCGGTGCTCAAATTGAAGATGTAGCCTCCAGTCGGGCCGAGCGTGGCGTCGAAACGGAAGTCGTTATCCGGGTTCGCGTTACCCGGGGCATCGGGTGTTCCCGAAAAGCCGGAAACCGCAGTGACTGAAGTGGCATGGACGACGATCGCCGAAGTAGAGAGGTTGTTGCCATTCGCGTCGCAGAGCTGGAGCTTGATGGGGAATGTAGCGCCACTTTTGACGGATCTGGCCTGGTCGAACAGCGGGCAGACGCCGTATTCGACATTCTGAGTCAGGCTGCCGCTACTCGCGCTGGAGATGCGATCGCCGCTGTATTGGCCTGTAATGGAATGGGACCCTATCGAAAGCGAAGACGTAGTGAAGGTTGCTTGACCGGATGTCAGAGCACTCGTGCCAAGGTCGTTAGATCCATCCGAAAATTTCACTGTGCCTGTGGGAGGGCCGTCGTTCGCTGAGCTCACAGTCGCACTAAAAGTCACGGACTGTCCGACCACGGAGGGATTAGCGGATGAATTTAACATGGTTTTTGTAATATAGGTGCGCTTGCTAACGAATAGGTCGCGGCAGTAAGGGCTTGTGTCGGTGTCGGTGACCCCGGAGGCTACCGTGCAGTTGGTGAGCATGTTGTTAGCCGGGACAACCCTGAAGAAGTAGAGCTCGGTGCCGTCCCAAGAAAGGGCTGGCCCGCCGTCGAAAGCAGCGGAGTTAATGAGCGGCCCCTGTGGATTCCAGGGTAAGCAGGGGACGGGGACGGAGATCCCCGTGTCTGGGCTTGTGAAAGTGGTGTTGTCGTCGCAGTTGATGGGCTCTGGCGGCGCCCAGTTTAGTTGGTCCGACGTTACGGCGGGGCGTGTAGAAACCCACTGATTCTCGCTTGCGAGGCTGCCTAAACGGTTACTGGAAATGATCATTTCCAGGCCGTCACGCCGGATGGCCGTTCGCGTGTCGCGACCCGGCGAGTTCAGTGCATCAACGGGTGTCCCCGGCCCCCAGAGGCCCTGCGTGTTGCAGCTAGCAAGGTCTACCGTGCAAATACTCACGTAGATGTCGAAGCAGGCTTCGCTCTGACCGGTGGCCCGTTGCGTGTAATAGAGATAGTGCTTACCTGTGGCGAAATCCTTGAAGTAGGTGGGGCCGGCCTGGCCAAGCGTCAGCGTGTTGGAGGGATTAATTACACAACTGGGGTTAACAGGGTTAACGGGCGGCGTATTAGTGTTAATTGTGCAGCCGAGGTCAATTGGATTTTCCCAACCGAGATCGTCGTTGGTGTTATCCCGATGGGAAACGTACAGATCGGCGCCTCCGCAACCGACCGGCCGGTTGCTGTGGAAGTACAGCCAGTGGCCGTCAGGGGTAAGGTTGGGGGCGAAATCTTGTTGCGGACTATTAACGGCCGCGACGTTCATCGGCGAGCCCCAGCAAGAGTCCAGGCTATCTCGATGCGTAAACCAGAGGTCGTAATCGCCTGGGAATCCGCCGGGGCGAGTTGAGGCAAAGTACAGGCTCAGGCCGTCATTGGATAAAGCAGGATGCGTATCGTTAGCGTCCGGGGAGGTCGAGTTGACGACGGCCGGACAACCTGTGATGTTGTTGAGGTTGACTGGTGCCGACCAGGAAGAGAATTGCTGCGCCTCACCAGGGGGCACCGATGGACCTGCGGCAATAGCTGCCGCACCCAACAGTATCGTCAAGTGAATCCAGAATCTAGTTCTCATGTTTCCTCCTCGTTCCTTTCTATTACAGTGCGTGTGGCAACTTTCGAGGAAGCCCGCAGCAGCGTCAATCCCGCCTGTCTCTCGTCTCTGTCACATGCATCTCCCGAGGGAACCGATTGATGGGCAAGGGCTTGGACCGCGGCGCCGGTTGTCAGAATTCGTGCCCACGCCCTTCCCAAAGTGCTACACTTTCCGCAAGCGAGTATCTCGTCATGTCTACGCCAGCCCCGGCGTCGCGGGCTGTCCGCTTCGGAGCTTTCGAAGCAGACCTTTCCTCCCGTGAACTGCGCAAACACGGCCTGCGCGTCAAACTGCAAGATCAACCCTTTCAAATCCTCGCCATGTTGCTGGAGCGTCCGGGAGAGGTATTGACGCGTGAGGAGTTGCGTCAGAAACTTTGGCCCACAGATACATTCGTTGATTTCGATCACGGTTTGAACAATGCCATCAATCGGCTTCGCGACGCTCTGAATGATTCAGCGGAAGCGCCGCGCTTTATCGAGACCCTGCCAAAGCGCGGGTACCGATTCATTTCCCCGGTAGAAGGCGGGGACATTGCTGACTCATTCGCCGTCCGGGAAAAATCCGTCGCGCTGTCAGGGAATGACAAGGCTGGGTCAGCGACGGCCACACGCAATCTGCGTCCTTGGTGGCGAAGTCGATGGGCTGCATGGGGCGCGGCCGTTCTTATTCTTTCTTTGGTTTCCGGACTTGGGGTAAACGTCTGGAAGGGCAAGTTTTCCAGCAGTGCCCATGCGATGCGGATCGAAGCGATCGCGGTGCTGCCACTAGAAAACCTGACGGGGGATTCTTCGCAGGAATATTTTGCCGACGGGATGACCGACGCCCTGATTACCAACCTTGCACAGGTCAGCTCGCTACGTGTGATGTCGCGAGCTTCGACTATGCGATACAAAGGCGTACGCGGCTCCGTAGCCGATATAGCTCGCAAGCTGAACGTAGATGCCTTCGTCGAGGGCTCGGTGGTGCGATCCGGCAATCGCGTTCGGATCACGGCACAACTAATCGACGCGAGAAGTGACCGGCACCTGTGGGCCCACAGCTATGAAAGCGACTCCCGCGATGTGCTGACACTGCAAGACGGCGTGGCTCGTGATATCACCCAGCAAATCCGGGTCAAGCTGACACCCCAGGAGCAATCGCGATTCACGCGCAGCCAGCCCGTGAATGCTGAGGCCTATGATTATTACTTGCGCGGCCGGTTCCGCTTTTACAACAAGAACCGCGAAGACCTCGAAGCCGCCATCGGATTGTTCGAAAACTCAGTAAGGTTGGACCCTAACTTCGCGCTCTCACATGCTTACTTGGCTCGCGCCTACGCAGGCAAGGCGTTTCTCTACCAGCGTGAGAACAAAGATCTACGGGAAATCGCGCTGTCCCACTCGGACCAAGCGCTGGCCTTGGAACCCGATCTGGCCGAGGCTCATTTCGCCCACGCCGGGATCCGATGGACACACGGCGAGCGCTTCCCACATGAAGAAGTGGTGCGTGAACTGCGTCGCGCGATAGAGCTCAATCCCAACTTTGACGAAGCGCATCAGCAACTCGGCGCCGTCTACAACCACATCGGTCTGCTGGATAAAGCTGCGGTCGAGTTACACGAGGCGCTTGCCATTAACCCGACTTATACTGGCGCGCGCTTCCGCTTGGGAATCAACCTGCTAAGCCAAGGAAAGTACGAGCAGGCGTTGGTTTTTCTCAACGACACCCAAAGATTTATCCCATCGATGTGGACTTATCAAACCTCTTTGACATTGTTTGAGCTGGGCAGAAAGAAAGAAGCCTCGGCTCTGATCAGCGAGTTTCTAAGGAGCGAGCCACAGGACGAAGGAGGAGTCGTCACGGCCATGCAGGCGTTGCTACTGGCGGACAGCGGTCGGAGGAGCGAGGCGGAACAGATGATCCAGGTCGCTATCAAAAAAGGCGAAGGCTTCGGCCATTTTCATCACACCGCCTACGCCGTGGGCTCCGCGTACGTGTTGATGAACGACCACCAGCAAGCACTCAAATGGCTGCAGAGGGCAGCGGAAGATGGGCTTCCCTGCTATCCCATGTATGAGAACGATCCGATATTGAATAACTTGCAGAAGGATCCACACTTCATTGAGTTTCTGGCTCAGCAGAAGAGACAGTGGGAACAGTACAGGGCCACGCTCTAACCGTTCTGGCGATGAGCTGGGCACTTATCCTGCATCAGATAGAAACGATGGTCTCCAGGAATACGCTTTCGCTCACCCTGGCGCTGCCTTTCCTGGTGATGAGTGCGTTCACTGTTCCCGCGTGGGCGCAAACGACGGGCCGGATCACAGGTGTAGTCCAAGACGCTTCGGGCGGCGTGATTGCAAGAGCGGAAGTGCAGGCCGTCAACGAAGGCACCGGGGAAGACTGGAAATCCGCTACTGATGACGCTGGGGATTACTCCTTTGCTTTGCTGCCTCCGGGGCTGTACCAAATCGAAGTAGCTGCGAATGGTTTTAAGACCGCCGTTTCGAGGGATGTCCCAGTCCGAATTACGGAGACGACAACGATTAATGTATCGCTTGCGGTGGGGAGCCGCGTTGAGAAGATCATTGTGAACGGTTCGCCGCCCCTCCTGCAAACGGGTGGGCCACAACTTGGACGCGTGGTAGATTCCGAATCTGTAGCCAGTCTTCCACTCGCCTCGCGCAACTTCTCTCAAATCTTGACTCTCTCACCGGGGACAGCGACCTACCTGCCGGACAGCACGGCTGTCGGCCGCAATACCCAAGCCATTTCCGTCAATGGCGCGCGCGTCACGCAAAACTACTTTCAGATAAACGGCATTGATGCAACCACGATGGGCAGCCAAGGACCGATTCTGGTTGCGGTTCCGGCTCCGGAAACCATTGAGGAATTTAAAGTGCAGACCTCACTCTATGACGCCACGTACGGCCGGAGCGGCGGCGCGAACATCCAACTTGTGACTAAGACCGGCGGCAATGAAATCCATGGAGACGCTTATGAGTATTTCCGGAACGAAGCGCTCAACGCGAACAATCCATTCTTGAAGGCTGCTGGCCTCGCGCGCCCTCTGCTGCGGCGGAATGTTTTTGGAGGCATATTGGGAGGCCCGATCCGCAAAAACAAAGCCTTCTTCTTTGTGTCCTACCAGGGCGCTCGCGAGCGTAATGCGGCATCCATTATCAACAGCATCTCTTCCAATGTTCTGGTCGTCCCGGGGCTCACCGACGACCGGTCTGTTTCAACCTTGGAGTCGACCTTTGGCGTAGCTACGATTGATCCCGCTTCTCTGGCATTGCTCAATGCGAAGCTTCCTAATGGCCAGTTCGCGATTCCAACCCCGCAGGCAAATGGGCTGTTCTCGGGCTCTTCACCGTCCAGCTTCCAAGAAGACCAATTCAATGCGAACGCCGATTTTCGGCTCTCGAACAGTAATTCTCTGGCAGTGAGATTCTTCTTCGCCAATACACCCCAGTTCTTGGCGTTGCCCAGCTTTCGGAACGCCGGGCCGAACGTTCCCGGATATGGAACCGACCAGAACGTCGACAATCGCGTGGCCGCGATTCAGGACATTCATTTCTTCACACCGGCCCTGACGAATGAACTGCGGCTCGGTTACGCGCTGAACAGCGTCAGCACCCTTCCGCATGAGCCAGTCACAGATGCACAAATCGGAATCACAAGACCCAATGCGAGCGAATTGCCCGGGCTACCTATGATCCGAATTGCCCCGGCAGCCGGCGGAGTGATTGTCGGGACTCCGACGAACATCAACCCGGCGAAGCCATCGGTGACCACTTTGGCCGATTCGCTGTCGTTCTTGCGAAGAAACCATACGCTGCGCACGGGACTTGAAATTCGATTTGATGAAGTCAACTTCACCGGGCAGATTTTCACGCGAGGCCAGATTGATTTCCTGGACTTCCACAGCTTCTTGGCGGGGACTACTCAGGTCACAACGTTTGGAGACGGACTCGGTGAGCGCAGCCAGCGCGCTTGGGATTACAACTTTTTTGTTCAGGACGACTGGAAGGCTTCACCACGATTCGCAGTGAACTTGGGCTTGCGATACGAACTCGATCTGCCCGCTTACGACACCCGCGGGCGGTTGTCCACATTCGATCCGGCTCTCTACGTGCCACGAAAACAGGTGGACCAGAAGGGCATCCCGGTGGGACCGCCCATCGGCGGATTCGTGCAGGCTGGAAACGTAATACCCAGTTTCGACCTGCCCGATGTCCCGAATGTCAGCAAGTATGTGGTGCGCAGCGTCGATCCGAATAATTTCGCGCCGCGCATAGGATTCGCCTACTCTCCCCTTCGTTCGAGAAGCGTGGCAGTGCGGGGTGGCTACGGTATCTATTATTCGCGTACGACGTTCAGCTATGCGTCGATGAGTGGTCAGTTGCCTCCCATGTACGCCTTGGGGGTTCGAAACGGCGCGCCGTTCGATAATCCCTTTTTCCCGGTTCCTGCACAGAGTCAGTTTCCAACCTTTGTGGTGGGCGTTCCCCTAGCAGGTCCTGCATTTGATCGAGGATTGCGCACGCCGTACGTTCACCAATACAACCTCGGCGTGCAATCTGAATTTCGGAAAGCCCTACTGTTCGAAGCCGCATACGTTGGGGCGAGAGGGCGAAAGCTTTTTCGCCAGGTTGCGATCAACCAAGCCGAGTTGGCGACTCCGCAGAAGCCAATCACAAATGGGGTAACAGGAGCGGTGATTACAACGAATACGCCCGGTAACGCCCTCCTTCGTGCGCCACTTCAGGGTGTTTCGATCAACGGATTCAGCATGAATGAGTCCACTGCGGAATCATCCTATGATTCCCTTCAGCTCAGCTTGACAGGCAGGATTTCCGAGCGCACGCAAATACTTGCTGCTTACACGTTTGCCAAATCTATCGACAATGCCTCGGGCACGGGGGGCGGCGCCGGGATTACGGGCGTGGTCAACACGGGGGCGGTGAACGATAGCAGCTCCATCCTTGGGAATCAGAACAACCCGAATGCCAATCGCGGTGTTTCGGACTTCGACCGCGCGCATCGATTTGTGCTGAGCTATTTATGGGATTTGCCCAAGCCTCAGTTCGCCGCGCTCTCTGGCTTTGTTCGGTCGGCAACCTGGAACTGGCGGTCGTCGGCCATCCTTACAGCGATGTCCGGCCTTCCCATCGACATCGTGGACACCGGGGCAGGTTCATTCTATGGACTATCGAACGGGGCTAGCCCGCTCGCTCGTCCCAGCTTGGTGGCCGGAATGAGTTGCAGCACCGCAAATCAAAACGTGCCCACAGGTTCTTTCTTCAACGCGACGGTCTTTGCCAGGCCAACCGTGCAGAGCGGCCAGCCAATTCCCAGCTCCGGTGGCACAGCGACAGCCGGTGCAATGGGCACAGATATCGGAAACGTCGGCCGGAACTGCTTGCGCGGGCCGCGACAAGTGAATGTGGATTTTGCGCTTGGAAAGCTCTTTCCTTTGGCTGAATCTCGCAATTTCGAATTTCGCGTTGAGTTCTTCAATCTGTTCAATCACCCGAACTTCGCCAATCCGATCAGCAACTTGAATGCCCTCATTGCCTCTGGCGGCAGCATTGACCCAACAACAGGGCGGGTCCTCAATCCTGGTAACTTTGGACGCATCATCTCGACAAGCAACAATCCTCGAATCCTTCAATTCGCGCTGAAGTTCAATTTTTAGCCGCCATCGCGCCTTAACTATTCCGGTAAGCCGATGCGCCGTACCAAATCCGAGAAACGCTGGTCCGAACGCAGACTGTCGAAGCGCGGATCTACTTTCAGGTTGATAAGCGAAGCGAAGCGAACCTGGTAGGCTTGTTCTAACCACTCGAAAGCAGTTTCTTTTTGCTCCAGAGCTACGTAAACAGCCGCTATTTCGTCCGGCGGGACATATTTATCCTTTGGCAGCCGCTTCAGTTCCTCGACTAACCTGAGCGCCTCGGCTCTGTTTCCCGAATAAAAACCACATTGCCGCCCTGTGCCTCACGCTCTCCGGTGCTTCGCACGTCCAGTCCTTTATGAATTCTATGATTGCGCCTGCGTATGGACCTTCCTTGACCTTGCCATTGGCCGCAAACCTTGTCAGCGGGTGGGGCAGCCCGCTTATGGCTCGCGGGTTGAGAGATGCGAGTATCAAATCCTCTAGGAGATTAAGGTAGTCCTTCTCGCAGGCGATTCGCTGCCGAATGGTCAACTCGGAAGGTCCCCAGAAACGTTCGACCAGATGCGAACGCGCGTGGCCGTCGACGAATCCTCCAATTCGCCTGGGCTTGAACGAACCCGCAAGCAGATTATCGGACGTGTCTTCTTCCCGGTTCGCAAATGGGGATTAGCGGAATGAAGAATCTAGCGGAAAAAGTCCGCGGCGGATTTTGCAAGACAAAAGCAAGAATGGGCGTTACATTTTCGTGACAGTTCGCACTCCCGCGGTGAAATACGCGACAGAACTTTGCGAAGTGCTCGAGAAAACCGACAAAACGACCTGTCCTTGTCTTTTTAGAGATCCCGACCGTCTGCTCTCTTCGCAATGGATCTGGGGTGACCGCCAATTTTTCTAATTCATTCAGATTCAATTAGATCGAAGACAATGGCGCGCCCGGCGAGACTCGAACTCGCGACCCCCTGCTTAGAAGATACGCAGTACAAAACTCTAA
>WNFQ01005750.1_pt1 | contig 11595 bp, 11 predicted proteins | sample 5400171 | NCBI WGS metagenome assembly WNFQ01 (sample SAMN13153356, study PRJNA577476) | soil metagenome | isolation source: 20 cm soil under Madrone tree | place: USA:California | collected 2016-06-14
CGGTGTTCTTCGGATCGCGCATCACGACGATTTCTCCGGCCCCGGAATCAGCCAGAAAAATGTCTCCGTTCGGGGCCACTGTCAGCCAGCGTGGGTACTTGAAATTCGAGGCGAATACATTCACGCGAAATCCCTGCGGAACCGTGGGCAGGAATCCTGCGGGCGGCTTCGCTACCTCTGGTGAGTTGCTCGCGGACTTCGTCGTGAACGGTGCCGGCAGCTTCGGCTTCTGGCCGTGCGTGACCTGCGCCTGCATCAGACCAGGCAGAAAAAGTGCAAAAGCTAAAACGAAAATGCTTCGTGCGCGCATGGTGATGTCCTTTCAGAAGAAACGCATATCGTTTCGCTTCCTATGATGCCTCAGTCGGACACGCGTTTCCAATTGCAGTTACTTCCGAAGGATGAGTCGCCGAACTCGGTGGGTGCGCCCGATAGCAGAAAATCCTTCTCCATCCAACACCCATCGATCCGCATCCAATCAATCCTGGGAAGAGTAAACTAGTACGGTGTTTAGGGAGACCAACCATGCAGAGTCTCTATTTTGGTCGCGGCATCGCCCTTGTGGTGATTGCTGGCATTGTCGGCTGGACCGCTTTCCGTGCTCTTGGCTCGCGGCCTCCCGAAACCCCCAAAATACCATTCCCCGCGCCAGCCACTGATGCGCCGTTGGCCACCGCCAAGAGCCAGCAAGCCGCGGTTCTTGCCGGAGGCTGCTTTTGGGGCCTCCAGGCCGTCTTCGAACATCTCAAGGGAGTTTCTTCGGTGACCTCCGGCTATGCGGGCGGCTACGTCAAGTCACCGTCCTACGAGAGCGTCAGCATGGGCGTGACCGGCCACGCCGAAAGTATCAGCATCGTCTATGATCCGTCGCAACTCACCTACGGCCAGCTCTTGATGGTTTTTTTCTCCGTCGCGCACGATCCCACGCAATGGAATCGCCAGGGTCCGGACACCGGTTCCCAATACCGCTCCGCGATCTTTTACACAAACGAGGAGCAGAGGCGCATCGCCCAGACCTACATCGCGCAGCTCGATGCTGCGAAGGTCTACTCCCGGCCCATCGTCACGGAAGTCGAGCCCTTCCAGGCTTTCTACCCTGCGGAGAGCTACCATCAGGATTTCCTCAAGCACAATCCCGGTAATCCCTACATCGTTTACAACGACCTGCCCAAGCTGGAAAACCTGAAAAAGGATTTTCCAAACCTCTATCAGCCTTAGCAATCAAAGACTTTTAACGGCGGTCCGGGCGCTCGGTCACCGCTTTGCCGGTGGCGCCCGGAAGCGGCGCCTTCGCGCCCCCCGCCGCTTCTCCATCGAATAATTCGTTCAAGCTCGCATAGCCGTAGATCGTCGGTGCCTGATTCTGCATGAGCCCTCCGGTGTCCGCCGTAGGACCGTAATTGCTGTGCAAATCTCTTCCCAGCATCCTCAGCATCGCCATCTGTTGGCCTCGATGGTGTGCGGTGTGGGCGATTCTCCGGACCATCACCCACGCGCGCGATCGCCGCACGTCAAAAAATTTCGTTCCTGACTCCCACCAATCATCGTCTTTCGCTCGCAGCGCCGCCAGCCGCTTCCCGCTGTCCTCTGCGTAGCGCTTCATGAATTCCAGCCTAGTCTCCCTCGCCGGCAGTGGCGGCGCGTTAACGTCAATCCCCAGCATGCCGATAAACCACAGATTCTCGCTCACGCACTGGTGCACCATCTGTTCGTGCACGCTGCGCCCTCGCGGATCTCCCGCTCGCGGGCGGACCGGAAGATCCTCATCGCGGAATTCACTCCACACGCTCACAACCTTCATCCGTTCCGTCTCATACGTTTCCAAGAGAAAGTCGTATCGCATGATGGTCATCCTGCAAAGCGCTCTCGAAGGGAATTCTCCCTCCCGGCAACCCATGCGTCAACTTAGATGCTTGCAGGAAAGCAACGCGTCACTCGAAAGCGATTATCCTTCCACGCTCCAGGACAAATTCGGAGCGGATAGGGACGGCTGCAGCCCAACTGGGAAGGATTTCTGCTCCTCGGCGTCTTGTTAGCATCTGATGGTTGACTTAGGCACTCGAGAGGAGTATTTAGTCCTTTAGGCGCGCTCTGCTGTGGCTCCCTCCCGTTTTCCGAGCGCGCACGTCCAAGACAATTAGGAGGCCGTTATGCCGAATCCTGTCCGCGCTATCCCCGAAGGGTATCATTCCATTACCCCAGCGCTCACGTGCAAAGATGCTGGCCGGGCCATTGATTTTTACAAGAGTGTTTTTGGCGCGACCGAGATCATGCGCATGCCTGGTCCGGATGGCAAGGTCATGCACGGCGAACTTAGAATCGGAGACTCCGTGATTTTTGTGTCCGATGAATTTCCCGGCATGTCCTGCGCACCCACGCCCGGTGCCACGAACCCCGTTTATATCTTTATGTACACGGAAAATGTGGACGCAGTGGGGCCTTGCACAGCACGTCGAGGACGTCGCTCCCGAGGATATGAAGCGCCGTCAGAAAGAGGCCATGGCGGCACAAGCGGCCAAGGCTGCCGGCCAAAGCTGAACCCTTGCGATTAAATTCCGTGGAAAGGCCCGCCGACTTCTACGCGAACGGCGGGCCTTTCGATTTCCAGGCGCAGCGGGTGAAGTTCCCTGCGGCCTGTGCGCCCCCTGCCGTCAGCGTTTCTTGAATAGGCAAACACCCGACCACGGGCGGTTGCCTGCGGGCCCTTTTTTCTCAGGCAAACGGCCCAGCAATCGCAGGAAGAACGGCGGTCGCTTGAAGCGCGTCGCGGTTTTCAGCAACCCCTTCACGTCCATCGGCTCCCAACCATGCGGCGTGAAAAAAGCCGGCCCCTCCGCCGGGCCGAATTTGAATGGCGCGCCAACTTCGCTGAGTTGTTTTCCGGTTGTACGCTGCATCATCCGCAAAAGTCCCGGCGAGGCAAGGTCCAGAATCCAGCGCTGAAAATGCGAACTCGCGGCGAGATCTTTGGCGAGAGCTGCAACTTCTTCGGCGCTAAGATAGATGAGCAGACCCTCCGTGAGAATCAGGATTCTCTTGGCGCGGCGGTCGAGATCGGCAAATAGCGCTCGCCGTGCGCTGCCGTCGGACAAATCGACTCGAACGCGCTCCAGCGCGCAAACCGGCTTTTCGTTCGCAAGAATTCCCTCTTTGTAAGTAAGTATCTCCGGCAGATCGACTTCGATCCACTGCAACGAAGCGGGCAGACCCATGCGGTACGGCCGCGCGTCCAGGCCCGCGGCAAGATTCACCATCATGTCGGTGCCTTGCTCGATCTCCTGAGCGATGAACCAATCGAAAAGATAAGTCCGGGCCACCCACGCCCACGCGTGGCTGTTTCCCTCCGGCAGCGTGTTGGCGATATCCACGCCCATCTTCCCCGCGAGGCGTTCTGCATAGGGATCGCGGAAGAGCGCATCAGCGCGCTTCGTTTCGCGCGCGCGAAAAACGGCCGCCCACCGCGCGGTGTCCGAAATGTTTCGAACGACGGCTTGCGTGCCTGATGCTTGAGCCTCAGTCATAGCTTTGTTCCTTCTGGCAGGAACTGCTGGGGTGTCCTCGCCCGCAAGATGGTCCTAGTCTGGCAAAAGTTACGTCATCGTGTAGTGGAAAGTTTGATTGCGGAGCGGCACCGCCCGATCTGGCTACAACGGCCACAGCCAGGCCGCGCCGCGCACTCCGCTGGCATCTCCATGCTTCGCTGGAAGAATCGGGGTGTCCGCTTCCCTGCCGAAAACGTATCCCTTCAGACGGGCCGGCACATTTTGGTAGAGCCGCGGAATTTGCGAAGCGCCTCCACCCATCACAATCACGTCCGGATCAAGAAGATTGATGACTTGCGCCAGACCGCGCGTGAGCCGGTCTTCGAATCGATCGAGCGCGGCGAGCGCGGCAGGTTCGCCTGCAGCGCTTCGCGCGATGATTTCGGGGCCCTTGAGAGAAACGCCCGTTGCACGCTTATAATCCGCTTCCAGCCCCGTTCCGGAAATCCACGTTTCGATGCAGCCGTTCCTCCCGCAATAACACGCGGGACCGGGATATTCCTCCGGCCGCATCCACGGCAATGTGTTGTGCCCCCATTCGCCCGCAACTCCGTTCAAACCGCCGTGCACACGGCCATCGACCGCAATTCCCCCGCCGCAACCAGTGCCCAAGATGACTGCGAAAACGACGTGCTTGCCCGCGCCCGCGCCGTCCGTCGCTTCCGAAACCGCCAGGCAGTTGGCGTCATTCGCGCATCGCACTTCGCGCCCCAGCGCGCGGCTCAGGTCCTTGTCGAACGGTTTCCCGTTCAGCCATGTGGAGTTGGCGTTCTTCACCAAGCCGGTTTTCGTGGAAATGGTTCCGGGGATTCCCATTCCCACGCTAGCGCTCCGGCCGAGTTCCTTCTCGATTCCTTCCGCAGCGTGCGCCACCGCGCACACCGTACCTTCGTAATCAAAGCGTGGCGTGGCGATGCGGTGGCGGTGCAGCTCCCTGCCATCTCGTTCGAGCGCCACGAATTCAATCTTGGTGCCGCCGAGATCCACGCCAATTCGAATCTGCTCTTGTTTTTCTTGAGCGGTCGGCATCGCTTGAGCCCCCCATAGGGCGCGGACGTAGTCTATCGCGCAAGGCTCAATTTTGGATGGTCATGTCTTCGGAATTCTCCTCCAAATGCGTGAGGCCCAGGCGCTGCGCGCTATTCGTCTTACATGCCGCCAAATGTTTGTACGCGAAACGACGACGAACGTGACAAGAACGAAGGGCACCAAGACGAAGGCTGCTGTCCAAAGCTTCGAGACACGCAGCCACTCGGAGGGGCGCCCCCATATCCCGGGTCAATAGAATTGGCTTGACGCGCGCGCTACGAGGTGCTATTTCTATAGCACATCTGCTATAAAACTAGCATGCGATGATGAAAAAACCTAAACCGAACACTCTTACGCGCCGCGAACGCCAGATCATGGACGTGCTCTACAAACAAGAGCGGGCAACCGTCACGGAGGTGCTCAATAACCTCGCGGATCAACCCAGTTATTCCACCGTGCGCGCGCAGCTCCGGATGCTTGAAGAAAAAGGGCACGTGCGGCACGAAGAGCATGGATTGCGGTACGTCTACGTTCCAACGGTGCCGCGTGACGTTGCGCGGCGCTCTGCTCTTCGCCACTTGGTCGAAACTTTTTTTGACGGGTCTGCGGAAAACCTGGCCGCCGCACTCCTTGGCGGAGAGATTTCGCGCATCTCCCGCGAGGAATTGGACCGGCTAACCCGCCTCTTCACCAAGGACCGAAAGGAGCGCTGACAATGAGCCTGCTCGACAACTCCGCATTCTTACTTGCGTTTCTAATCGCGTGTTCTGCAAAGACGACCATTTTACTAGCTCTCGCGTGGGTCACAGTGGGCGCCGCACGCCATCGATCCTCCGCATTGCGCCACTTCGCATGGGCGGTGGGGATTCTTGGCTCGCTCACTCTTCCTTTGCTCTCGCTACTGCTACCTGCGTGGCACTCGGCCGCGCTGGGAAATGCTGTTGGAGTCTGGGGCCCAGCGCACGCAATAGCTTCCGGCCCCAGTTCTCTGACATTGCCATCGATGATCGTGGACGCCGGCGCAGTATCTCCGCTGTTCGGCAAGTTAGCCGGCTTGGCCCTGCTGGTCTGGGCAGCCGGCTTTTTGTTCTTTGCGATGAGACTCATCGTGGGCCTCGCGCGTCTTGTATGGATATCCGCGCGCGCAAAGCCCTTGTTCGACGATGGATGGAAGCGCACTGCTCTGGAGCTATCTAAATCCTTCAAAATTGAGCGCCCCGTGCGGCTGCTGGAATGCGGCCATCCCGCCGCCATGCCGCTCACGTGGGGAATTCTCCGGCCGCTGGTCATATTTCCTTCCGCCTCTGCCGATTGGCCCGAAGATCGGCGGCGCATCGTACTTTCCCACGAGCTTGCCCACATTGCGCGCGGTGATTGGTTTTTGCAGGCCTGTGCCGAGTTGGCCCGGGCGTTTTACTGGTTCCATCCGCTGGTTTGGACGGCCGCAGAACGTCTGCGCCAGGAGAGTGAACTCGCCTGCGATGATTGCGTCTTGAACTCAGGAATTCAGCCTTCGGAATACGCCAATCAACTGCTCGATCTTGCGCGGTCGCTCCAACATTCCGGACGTGCCTGGTCCCTTGCGCTTGCGATTGCGCGCCGGTCCAATCTTGAAAGGAGATTCGCTGCCATGCTCAATCCGTCAGTCAATCGTCACGGCTTGTCGTTGAAATCCAGGTTGTTAACCGCTCTTTCCGCCTTTTGCCTGCTGCTCCCGCTTGCGGTGCTGCGCCTTCCGGCTCAAAACGTGGCTAGGAAATTCTCGGGAACTATCCGTGACGTGAGTGGCGCTGCGGTACCCAACGCCACCATCATTATGACCAACAACAAAGCGAACGTAGTCGAGATGACCGCGTCGGACGCCGCGGGCAATTTTGGTTTCAAGACCTTGCCTGCGGGCGAGTATGAGATGAAAGCGCTGAAGCGCGGATTCGTGGAGTACAAAGCGCCGCAAGTTGTGCTGGAGCCCGGCCGCGAAGCCTCGCAGAACGTCACCTTGAAAATAGCAGCCGTCATGGAGGAAGTGGACGTCCTTGCGGAAGGAACAGCCAAGCCTTTGCCCTCATCGGGAACATCAGGAAAACCGGCGCGACTTCGCGTTGGCGGCGACGTCGAGGCTGCCAAACGCCTAAACCTAGTGACTCCAGTCTACCCGCAGGCGGCAAAGGCGGCCGGCATCCAGGGTACCGTGATCCTCCATGCCATCATCGGTATGGACGGTACTCCGTTGTCGCTGCGAGTGATGAACGGCGACATCGACCCTGAACTTACGCGTTCCGCTGTGGAAGCGGTCAGCAAATGGCGCTACCGCCCAACGCTCCTGAACGGCGAGCCCATCGAAGTCGACACTACCATCATGGTGAATTTCAAACTGTTGTCCTAGTGGACTAGGCCTCCGGCCATCCAGAACGCGCCGAGTCTTGAACGTCGCTATTCGTCTCCGCGGACCTGCCACCAATCGAGGCGTTCGAATTCGGCTATCTTTTCCGATCCGTGTTCCTGATACCAGCGGCTCCAAGCGAGCGCGTCCGCGGGCAGATTTTCATCCGTAATTTCCTGCAGTGCGAGGAACGTCCAGCTTCGCATTTGTCCTGTTGTGCGTGGATTCATCGCCAGATCGAGGAGTTTCGGCACGATCCTCATACGTTGTTTGCGCGTGAATATACCGCAATCGGAAATGTTGCAGCCCGCGCGGTCCCGGACGCTGTTGGCGGGATCTTCGGTGAACGAAGTGAACAGCTCATCGAGAACTTCATCTTTGCCGAGAAAACGCATGCCCTCGACGGCCCACTGCCGCACGCCAGCGTCTTGATCGTATCGGGCATAATTCAAGAGCACGCGGTGGATACGCTCGTAGTCGACGCCGCGGCCCGCGAGCATGCCAAGAAAATAAACCGCGGCGCCACGGTAACGCTGGTCGGTGCGCGCGCGCTCGATCAACAGATCGGCCGCCTGCTCGTTCTTTTGCCAGCCTTCCAGTGCAAGATTGATGTCCACATTGGCGTACCGCACGCGAAGATCCTTGGAAAACTGCGAGCGCTGCTCTAGTTGCCGCAAGCGGTCGCTCATTCGAATCTGGCCGATCCAGCTCTCCACTTGCCGATCGAAAAGTTCCAGCGCGTGCGTGTCATGACCGATGGCGCGTTCGAGCAGTTCTTCAGCCTGCGCCTGTGCGGGCAGTGCGCTCACGCGCGCCACGTCTGCATCCGTCAAAGGCGCGAAAAAAACGCGCCGCGTAACTGGCTTGGCAGCCGATGCCGCTGCCGCTGTACGCGAGTTGTTCGTGCGGGAACTGAACGAGGTCATCCGCCATGCCATGAAGCCAATCATCCCCGCGACCATGACGAGGAAGACCCCGGCGGAAGCGGCCACCGGCACGCGCGGCTGCGACTGAGTTAAAACTTGGCCTGACGATTGCTTGAGAGGTTGTGGAGATACGCCGAGAGGTAAATCCACTTCCACATGCGTATCCAATTTCAAGCCGGCTAGTGTTTCGATCTGCGATACGATCCAGCGCGCTTCCTGGCGGCTGTCGATTTCGTCGGCGAGCGTGATTTTGCGCCCGTCCTTCAACCGCATTCGAATCGCATGGAGCTGATTTCCGGAGCTGCCGCCCTGTTGCATGCTCGCGACGGGCACAATCGAGGCCACGTCGGAAACTTGAATTCGGCGCGTGCGGCCGAGGCCGAAAATTCCCGTGCGCGAAAGAATTTCGCCGCTGCGGACGGCGATGCGCGAGGTTCCAAACGTGACGTGCAGAAAGCCCGCAATTATGATCAAATCGCTCAACCCAAGAAAAATGAAAAAGAAAATCGGCGCATGCTTCTGGTACATCAGAAAGGCAAGGCCGGTCCACACCAAATTAACGAGAAATAACACCAGAGCGCGACCGGGATTCCGAAAAGGCGGGAAATAAAATTCGGTTCCGCCGGAGCCCATCGACACAACCACTTTCGTGTGCGCGGGCTGCGGGACCGCGCCGGAATCCGCGTCGCTGGGCGGCGGCGTTGCGAAACCGAAGCTGTCCGTTCCAGTTGTGGTTCGTGTTCCGGAATCGCTCGACGACTCGGCCGAGGCTGCGCTCCGAAAAACCGGAATTTCGAAATCATCTGAGTAATCCACGCCGGGAACGTCCGCCCGCGTGTGAAGCAGCCAAAGAACTTGATCGCTCGGATTGTCGTGATCCGTGATCAGGCTGTCCGCGGGCGGAGAGAAATCCACGGGAATGGCGCGGCCGAGCGGTCCGGGCTCCACAGCCCCCGCGGGAACATTGTGCTCCGCCTGCCAGAGGACGATTTGATTGGTGCTGCGGTTGTCGCCAGATCCGGAAACGAGTTTGCGCACGCAGGAGAGACGCAAGTCGATGCCGTGCTCCGCGCGTGTATCAAATTTCAGGTGAATCCTTCCACCCACACGTTCGCCGGGAGAAAACGGCAGGACCTCGAACTCGAAGTACGCGTCACCGAAACGCCGATGGCGAATTGTGGCGCGCAAGGCCTTGACTATCAGAACCACGCCAAACAGGTTGAAGCCGAGGAGCAGAAACACACGTGGGTCGCCATTGTGCGCGAAATTCGGAACCATGCGGAAGAGAAACGGGAGAGTGATCAGATTGCAGAGAATGGCGAATACCCAGGAGGTGATTTCACTTTTCTTGTTTTGACTTTCCGCGCGGCGCGACGCCCAATCCAGACGCCACAGCCAGGGAGAGAGTGGATTCGATTCCTCGCGTGCAGCTTGCTGCTTCAGGAGTCCGTAGCCGCGGAAGGCGGCGTAAATAAGTCCGCCACCGATGAAGACGAAAACCGAGCCGAACATGATGCTGGCGAAGATGTCGAAAGTGTCGAAATTTCCGCGGCTCAGGAGCCGTGCGTAAATGAAGGCGAGACCGCCTCCCAGGAAGGGCAAACCGAAGAGCGTCAGGAAGATGGAGGCACCCTTGGAAGGCTGGGTCATTCCTTGATTCTAGAATTGTTCGAGCGGACAAAGTGGAAGCTAAAAGCTGAATTGCCTTTGCGGTTACACCTGAACTGTGGGACAGGCCTGGATGTCCGCAGCGAGCAGCGCGCGAAGAAGCGCGAGGCGCGGTCTCGGCAGGCCGCTAGTGAGTTGCCATCATCGGATTGGCGATCAACAGTGCGTTTAGATCCGCTACGATTTCCGAAGCGATCTTCTTGAAATCGTCATCCGCGGCGTTCCGATCCATCTCGAAACGGACCGCCGGAGAGTATGAGGTCACGGTAATGACGGGGCCATGCTTGGCGTCGTTGCTCGGAGGATTGGCAAGCTCATAGAGCGGCTGTTGTGGGCGCGAGAGGTTGTTCACCCCGACGTACAGCAGCATCTTCGGGGTCAGGGGATCGCTCCCGACCAGAAGGCGCCGCACGCGGTTTTGTTCATCGGGCTCAGCGAAAACACCACGGATGCGCAGGCCCTCGGCCGGGAGCGCTTGTCCCGGCCGCAGACGCTTCACCTTGAAACCGGCCTTCTGCAGAGCGGTTACCAGATTTCCAGCCATGATGTTGACAAGCTTGTCGGCCTGTTCGGCGGGAGTCTCGTCTGGCTGGGAATCGGCCGTCGGGGCAGACGCGAGTTTCTTCGGCAATGAACCAGGAGGAGTATTTTTTTGCGTGGCTGAAGGAACGTTTGATGCGCTGCCGGAAATTGTGCTAGGGGAGTTGCGGGAGGGTGCGCGCCTCGGCGTCCGGCCATTGAGGACTTCGAGTTCGAAATCGCTGACATAAACGACCAGGGAACTGGCGGGAGAACCATTCGATGTTTGTGGCTGACGCGAGTTGGGCGCTGGTTTCGCGGGGCTCAGGCTTGAAACGGCAAGAGCGCAAGAAGCGATCATGGGAAGCAAAGGCGCCAAACGCGAGATCTTCATGGAGATACCTCAAGCGGCAATAGGTGAGCCCGCTGCAATGAGCGCGGGATGAATTTTGGCATAAATTCGAGCGTGAATGAGGCACAAAAAAGCCGGCCCTGCGGAACTTACAGGCGAGTGGCACTGGCTGAGGAAAATCACCGGTGGCTTGGGGCCACGCGATCTTAAGCAGCGATTGATTTCGGCGCCGGCTTGCGGCGAGGTTTGCTGCCGTTCGCGAGCAGCTCACGCTCGGCGCGAGTCCAGTCCTCAAGCGCATTTCCGGGCGCGCCGCCGCGCTCCAAAAAGATCTGGTAGGCGCGCAAGGCGATCTCTTCCGTTGTCGGATGGATCCCGGCTGTGCGCGGCTTCGTTATTGTTGGCGAGGAACTTTTCCTCGTCTTGGGCATATCCCCTCCCTTCGACAACTGTCTCCATGTTACATCTGATGGAAAGCCACCGCTCCAGAATTCATTGGGGAGCTAATCGAAAGATTCAATAGTTCGAATCGAAAAACCGGGCTCCACTGGAGATAGAAAGTGCAAAGCTGTAGTACGCGGCCGGTTGGACCAAAGAGCGCTGCACCCAGCGAATCGAAACACGTATCGTTCGAAAGAGAACGCCGCGACGGGAGCACAGAGCTGCAGCAGGAAGATCCACAAGCAAGGCCAACAAATCGGCAACAGCCGTGGGGCGCAGTGGGTCTAATAACCGTTGGTTTCGGCCAGGATGGCGCGCCTGTTGCGATTCCATGGAGTGACTTTCGTGCCGGGATGCGAGCACCGGGAGCCGCCGCCGCGCAGCATCCAAGTTCTTGAAACTCTCCAATGCGAGGCGCTGTCCATCTGCGTCCATGATCAAAATGTCGTAAATGGCGTTCAGCGCCAGCGAAACCTTCGCCGCCATGGTGTGCACTCCCTCCTAATTAGCAGTGACAGAGGGGAAGATCGTGAGCCAGGCCCCGACCGCAAATTCCTCCGACCTTCGGAATCCGGGATCAGCGGGCACTAAAGCTCTTGGTTTGTCCAAGGGCAGCGACGACGCCGAGCTGCTGCATCATGCCGAAAGCGTCCCAGCTGATGTACGAATCCATGATCTTTCCATCGACGATGTGATTGATGGTGATTCCTTCCACGTACACTTTCTTGTTTGTGGCGG
>WNFQ01013155.1_pt1 | contig 11594 bp, 7 predicted proteins | sample 5400171 | NCBI WGS metagenome assembly WNFQ01 (sample SAMN13153356, study PRJNA577476) | soil metagenome | isolation source: 20 cm soil under Madrone tree | place: USA:California | collected 2016-06-14
CCTCGAGCACCGCCTTGGCCGCTTCGGCGCGCTGCCCTGCCACGTCGACGGTTTCGCCTTCCCACGTCAACGGCACCCCGGGCGTCGTGCTCGGAGAGGATCTTCAGTCGTTCCTCGGCGCCCTCCAGCCCCTGGCGCATCCTGTCGCTGTTCAACGAGAATGTCCTCCTCACTGTTAAATAGAAATGTCCTCCTCGGTCGTTTGTGCGGCGTTCAGAGCGCGTTGGCGGCGTGAAAAGGTGGCGTTCCAGGGATGCGTGGGCGAATTGCGACGGCGGGATGAGGCCGGCGCCGGGCAAGGATTGGGGGTGGTCTGGGGGGTAGGGAGATGGCGGGCCGCCTCGCGATCGCGCGTCCTGGCGGCGCGTGGGTCCTCGGGATCCATGCGCGTGCGCGAGGGGGACACCGCGCGCGCCTGCGTGAGCGGAGCGCGCCCGAGCTCACCGAGCGCGTGACGGAGGGTCCCGCGCTGGGGACCGCGGCGCACCTGCCCCGGCCCCTCGCGCGGCTTAAGCACGAAGGCGGGGTCGGGCGACGGCTGGCTGGCGATCACGGTGTCGTGGTAGACGACGCGGAGGTGGCCGTCGAGGCGTTCATGGACCTGGACGCGACAGCCGGCATAGGAGCGCCCACGAGGGCCGCGCGGAATCTGCACCCAGCGCGCCCCAAGGTGCACGGTGTTGTCGCGGGCCACGGTGCGGTGATACCGACAGCTCAAGAGGTCCGCGAGATCGCGCGGCACCGGCCGCCAGGCGGGGGTGGCGTCCGCGGGCGGCCGCGCAAAGCGACGAGTGAAGTCCGCGAGGAACTCGGGCAGGAAGGCGTTGCCGCCCTCGAGCGTGCTGATGCCGCGGAGCCGCAATTCGCTGGTGAGGCGATCTTGGAGTGTGCCCCAGAGCCGTTCGATGCGTCCCTTCGCTTGAGGCGAGTGGGCCCGGATGAAGCCAATGCCAAGGGCCTGCAGCATGCGGCCGAAGTGCGTGGGGTCCTGGTGGCCCTGGAGCTCTTCGGCCAGCGTCCAGTGGGGATCATTGCGGGCGAACACGTTGAGGCGATCGCCGTAGAGCTCCAGCGGCAGGCCATAGGTCCGGCAGGTGCGCTCGAGCACGGCGACGTAGCCATGCAGATCCTCATGGGGACGGAACCACAGGGCGAGCGGTGTGGAGGTCGCATCATCGATCACCCCATGCAGTGTCGCCAGGGGGCCGCGGTCCTCGAACCAGGCGAACGGGCTGGCGTCGAGCTGGGCCAGTTGGCCGAGCGCCGGTTTGCGAGGGCGCCGGCTGCGATGCTGCGGGGCCGACCGCCGGCGCGTGGCCGGGCGCCCGAGAGCCAGGCGGATGGAGCGCACCGAGGAGCGACTGACGGCGAGCTGATGGACCTCGCGCAGCTTCTCCGTGAGATGGACGTCATTGAAGCCGGCGTAGGTCGTGGTCAGGAGCACGCCGACCTGCTCCCGGGCCTGCGGGGCCAGCCGTCGGTTACCGGGCCGCCCGCGCAGGGCGTGGAGCAGGCCGCGGGCGCCTCCCTCCCGGAAGCGCCTCTTCAGTCGTCGGAACTGCCGTACGCTCAACCTCAGCGCCCTCGCTCCTTGCGCATTCGTGATGCGTCCGACCAGCGCGGCCTTGAGCAGCCCGGCCCGCGGCACTTCCTTTCTGCTCATCGAGAAGGTCTCCATAAGGGGACACTTCTATCGAACAGATAGGGAGGACAGTTCTATTTAGCAGCGGCAGTTGGCCGAAAGCCAATTGACTCAGCGTCTGTTTGCGCTGATCATCCGGCGCATCGAGCGGCTCGCATGGCATCCGACGTGATCAAGGGAGCAGTACCCAAGCGGGGCGAGACGAGGAGCAAAAAGGACCTGGTGGTGGTGTTTCTGTGGTGTTTCTGAGGTGGGTAGTCACGGGCAGCAAGCCTTCGGAGCACGCGGCGTCAGCGGTGCCGGCACCACCAGAACGGCCCGTGCCACCTATCCCGAATGGGCTGAATAGGTTGGTGGGACGCGACGTGGTCAGCTCACCAGCCCGAGAGGGAAGAGAACATTGTCCATATCGCAAATCCAGGTTTAATAGGGGGCGACAAACCCGATGGTAATGCAGAAACTCACGGAGGAATTCTCATGACCGGGTCGAACCATAAAAACGCTCCCTTGCGGTGGTCGGTGTTCGTCACCAAGCGGCCTGGCCTCAACCGGGAGTTGCCGCCTGGCTACGAGCCCCTGGCCTGGGTACCCAATTCGTCCACGCTGATCTACGGCGAGCGGGATGCCGTGCTGGTCGACACCTTCCTTACCGCCGAAGCCTCGCAGGCCCTGGCGGACTGGGTCGTGGCGAGCGGCAAGAACCTGACCACGATTTACTCGACCCACGGCCATGGCGATCATTTCTTTGGCATAGGGCTGCTCAAGCAGCGCTTCCCCCATGCACGGGCGGTGGCAAGGCCGGACATCGTGGAGGCCATGCGTCATGAGCTCGATCCGCCCTACTTCAACAGCTTCTGGAATTCGCGCTTTCCCGGCCAGCTCCCGGAACAGCTCGCGGTGCCCGAGACACTCGAACGGAACACCATCGAACTGGAAGGGCACGAGCTGGTCTTGGTCGACACCGGTTATACCGACACGGCCCTGTCCACGAGTCTGCACGTCCCTTCCATCGATCTGGTGGTGGCCGGGGACGTCGCCTACAACGGCGTCCATCCCTACATGGCGGAGGGCAACCCGCAAACCTGGCCCAAATGGATCGCCGCCCTCGACAAACTCGAATCGCTGAAACCTCGCGCCGTGATCGCCGGCCACAAACGGCCAGAGAACGACGACCACCCGCGGATCATCGAGGAAACGCGCCGCTACTTCCGGGACTTCCTACTCCTCAACGAGGAGACGACGACCGTGCGCGAACTCTTCGACCGGATGATGAAGCTTCATGGAGATCGAGCCAATCCCGGTTCGCTCTGGGGCGGGGCGACGGCCGCCAAGACACACCATAGCCCATAACCGGTAACCGGCCTTAGACCTGGCGATCGCTGCTACTTTTCGCCATAGCGAGTTCGCAGCTCACGAAGGAACGCGCGACGCCCTGTCGTGGAGATGGGTCGCGGAAGGTCGAGCTGGACCCTCTGCCTTCCACTTATTCGCCCGATCGGCTCACGCCGCTCTCCGGAGGTATTCGTGATGGAGCCCACCCACGCGGGGCACCTCCACCACACTGCCCTGGCTCGGCGGCTGCACGCTCCGTGGCTCGGGTGCGTCCTTGGCCAACGATAAGTGGGTCCGGGTCCCGTTGTAGTAGTCGACGTACTTCGACAGGATCCCCAGCAGATGCCGTTCGCCGATCACCACGATATGGTCAAGGCATTCCCGTCGAATCGATCCAATCACGCGCTCGGCATAGGCGTTTTGCCAGGGCGAGCGTGGCGCAATGACCGCTTCCCGGATGTCCAGCGTCTTGGCCTGACGCGAAAATCGTTCTCCCATAGACTTGATCTCGGTCACGGATCAGATGCCGTGGAGTCTCCTCCAGCCCGCACGCCTCGACCAGCTGCCGAGCGGTCCACCCCGCGGTCGGATGCTCGGTGACATTGAAATGCACCAGCCGGCGCCGGTCGTGCCTCAGCACCACGAGCACGAACAGGACCCGAAAGGTCGCCGTGGGCACCGTGAAGAAATCCAACGCGATCAGATCCTTGGCGTGATTCCTCAAAAATGCGCGCCACGCCTGCGACGGCGGTCTCCGAGGCCGGAGCATGTACTTCGAAACCGTCGCCTGCGAGACCGTCAGGCCCAACTTCAGCAGCTCGCCATGGATCCTCGGCGCACCCCAGAGCGGGTTGGCGCGGCTCATGCGCCGAATCAGATCTCGGAGCTCCGTCCTGATCATGGGCCGACCGCCGCGGCGTCGACTCTTCCACGCCCAGTAGCGCTGAACCCCTGCCGATGCCAGCCGACCACGGTCTCTGGCCGCACCAACTGCAGCGAATTCCGCCAGCTCTTCCAGAACCTCGACAGCACGACCCAGAAGATCCGGTCCATAGCCGTCAGCCGGGGCCGCGGCTGGCGCGCCTTCCACACGGCGAGTTGCTGCCGAAGCGCCAGGTTCTCCAGTGCCAACTCTCGGTGCGTGCGGACCGTGGATCGTAGGGTCCTAATGAGGATCCCAAGCCATCTGATCATGACCGGCCAAATAGCGGATCAGTCCGCAAAACGCAAGACAATCGCGACGGACGACCTTTTCAGGAAGGACATCTGGTTGCCCTCCTCTGACTCGACTGTCCACCGTCTCCTGGCGTTCCCCTAGCGTGTCACGCGAGCATTGGCCGCTCGGTCAACCGAGTTGGCTGAGATTTTGGCGAAGGACAGCTCCTGAGCGAGTCGGATGAGGTTTTGGCGAGGGACAGCTCTTCCTGAAGGGACGCCGGCCGCGCGCCTACGCGTGCCGGCGGTACGGCTGCGCGCGGTCGGAAAACTTCATTGTTACTTCCGTTCGCCAGCGCGCAGTTCCACTTTTTGTTTGGTTCGTCGTTCTTCGTCCTGTTTGGCCCTGATTCGGGGTCTTATGGGAGCAAAATGGGAGCAGCCGCTACCACACCGCGTTAAGCGCGTGGCGCTACCTTTATATCCGACTCGCGCGGACGGCCATCCATCACGGGGTCGGGCGACCGCCGAGGCGGGCCGCTCCGGTCTCGCCGGGGATGCTGAAGTGAAATGTGACGCCGTGCGACGCGTTCGGCGTGGCCCACAGCCGACCCCCGTGCGCTTCGATGATCGATCGGCTGATCGACAGGCCCATGCCCATGCCGCCCGGCTTGGTGGTGAAGAACGCATTGAACACGTCCTCGAGGTGGGTCGCGGGAATGCCGAAACCAGTGTCCTGCACGTCGATCGTGACGTAATCGCGATCGGGCTGCGACGATCGGACGACGAGCTCACGCGGCCGGTCGACAACCTCCGCCATCGCGTCGAGGGCATTCATCACGACGTTGAGAATCACTTGCCGCAGTTGGATCGGGTCACCGAGCACGGGTGGCAAAGTGGACGCGAGATCCACGGTCAGCGACACGTCGTGACGTCGGAGCTCTGGCCGCACGAGCGACAGCACGTCCTGAATAACGCCCTCGAGATTCACAAGACTCTTCTGCGGCTCGGTTTTCCTGGCGAGCTGACGGAGCCGCTGGATCACGTCCGCCGCCCGGTGGCCCTCCTTGACGATCGCGGCGAGCGCCTCTCGGGCGTGGTCGAGACGTGGATGGTCTGCAGCTAACCAGTTGAGGCCGGCGAAGGCGTCGGCGACGATTGCCGCCAGGGGCTGATTGACCTCGTGGGCGATCGACGCAGCCAGCTCACCGAGGGTGGTCACGCGGCTGACGTGGGCGAGTTCTGCGTGAGCTCGCCGCAAGGCGTCCTCGGCCCGTTTTCGTTCGCTCACATCGATGACGAAGAAGACGGCCTGCGTCCGACTCTCCTCGAACGCCGCGCCGCCGACCAGCGCCCGCACTCGCGTCCCGTCCTTGCGGATGAACTCTTTTTCGTACGTGGTCGAACGTCCGGTCGCCCGTATCTCCGCCACGGCTCGCTGCGTGACGGCGTGCCATTCGGGCGGCGTCGGCGCATCCCAGCGAAGTCGGCCGGCTCCCAGATCGTCCCGCGTATAGCCGAGCATCTCCAGGTACGCGTCGTTCGTCTCGATGATCGGCCCGGCGAACTCCGCGATCACAACGCCGATGATGTTGCCATCGACGAGTCGCCGGATCTTGGCTTCCCGCTCCTGCAGCTCGCGGTACAGCCGGCTGTTGTCGAGGGACATCGCCGCCTCCGAGGCAAGCAGCTGCAGGACGGCAATCCTCCCGGGGGTGAAGACGTTCGGGGCGAGATTGTTTTCCAGGTACAGCACCGCAACCAGGGCACCCTGCTTCACGAGGGGCAGACACAACACGGACCGCGCACGCTGCTTTCGGATGTACTGATCGTCGGAAAAGGGATTTTGCGCCCAAGCGTCGGCCAGAATCACGCTCTCCTGGATCGCTGTCCGCAAGAGCGTCTCGATCAGCTTTTCCACGACGAGCTCGCCCGAGACGGCCTGCGAGACCTTGAGCACCGTCGCGAGATCGAGATGCTCGATCGGGGCGCCGATCGTTTCGCGCGCGTCGGGCGCCGGCTCTCCCTTGCGCAGGTCCGGATAGAACTGGTCGAGTTGCCGGACCTTGCCGTCGGCTCCCCAGCGGAGATACGCGTGCCGGGCGTCCTGCAGGTACACACGGGCAATCTTTTCCAGCCCGCGCGCCGCGTAGAAGCGCGCGGCCACCTCATGGGCCAGGCCCTCGTTCTGCACGAAGCCGTTGTCGCGAGCCGATTGAATGGCCTGCTCGTACAGACGCATGGCATCAGCATCCCGCCCTTCGAGGCGGGCGATCTCGGCCGACACCAGCGCGAGCTTGTCGGCGAAAGTCGGTGGATAGTTGTCGGCCCACTCGTGCAGGCGCTCCCGGTGCGCCGTTAGGAGGTCGCGCCACCCGCTCTGCTCGTCGGCAGAACCCTTCTCGTAGAGCGCCGCCACCGTCAGCGCGGTGTAGTAGAAGTAGTCGAGCAAGCGGGTCTGGAGGGTCGCGGCCCAAAGCAGCGCCCTCGCCTTGTCGGCAGCCGCGAGAGCTTCGGCGTAGTCGCCCGCCAGGAAGCGCGCCTTGAGCTTGAGGATCCAGTACCAGCAGATCATCGTGGGCAGCCGGTCCCCCGTCAGTTGCGCCTCGAATGCCGCCTCGTCGAACTGCGCGTCGCTGAAGGTGGAGAAGGTCGCGGTCCGGCCCTGCATGATGGCGATGAAGCGCTGCTGGCTCACGATGACGTCCGCCATGTCGTGGAACCTGGCTCTCCGGGCGAACTCCAGGGCCATCTCCGACTCGCGCCACACCGCGTCGAGCGGATCGTTGCGCAGGAGAAGACTCGCGACCGCTTGGGATATGCTGTAGCAGGCGTAAGTCAGATCCCCCGTCTCGGTCGCGGTGCGAAAGGCCGTCCGCGTGAAATCGATCGCAGTTGCGATCGGCTGGGTCCACAGAGCAACTATTCCCATCGTGTAGTGGACCTGTGCCCGATAAGCGATAAAGCCGTGCTGCTCGACCAGGTCGCATGCGAGCCTGGCGAAACGATAACCTTCGCTGTAACGGTGAAACACCGGGCCGAGGATCATCCCGAAGCTGGCCAGCCCGTGCGTGGAAGCGCCGCTCGTCCCGTGCTGCATGCTGACGTTCACCATGCGGCACCCGCGCAAGTAAAATAAATGGAGGTCGGTAACGTAGGCGGCGTCGCGAAGGGCCGAGAGTAGACGCATGGCGGCCTGCAGTTCCGGATCGGTCATCAACGGCAGATCGATCAGGCTCTCGATCGTGCACCCCTCCAGGTTGCGCCAGACCGTGTCGTATTCGGTCTGGACCTGCTCCCAGGTCGGGTGCGCCGGCAGGTCGATGCCGAACAGGCGCAGGCAAGTGAGCGCGCCGGCCACGGCTTGCGCGTTCTCCGACTTCATGACATGGAGCAGGACCTTCAGGTGGTAAACGGCCGCCTGGTCGATTTTCGACGCCGCGCGCTGCAGTAACACCCCAATCAGTTGCTCGGCCCCGTCGAAGTGACCGGAGAGAAACTCGCACTCCGCACGCTCGAGCCACAGGCTGAACATCAATTCGTACCGGCTGCCCCAGTCTCTTTCGTCGAACAGGGCCATGCCGCCCGCAAAATACGCGCGCGCCGATGCAAAGGCCGCCGACGCCTTGGCCTTTCGCCCCGCACGCAGGTCGATCGTGGCCACCTGCGCTTTCTCGTCGGGGTCGACCAGCAGCGCGGCGCCCCGATTGAGCTGGTTCGCGACATCGAACAGGTGCTCGGCGAGCTCCGCCGCCGTCAGGCTCGCCAGCAGCATGCGGCCTAGCGCCAAGTGCACTTCGCCACGCTGCTCTTCGGGAATCAGTGAATACGCCGCCTGCTGGATGCGGTCATGCAGGAATTTGTAAGCGCTACCCTGGTGGACGACGAGGCCAGCGTGGACGGCTTCCCAGAGTGCCGCGTGCATCGTCTCTTCTGTTTCCCCGCGAACCAGGGTCAGAGTGGCGATCTCGGCGGTGTTGCCCAGGCAGGCGAGTTGTTTCAGGGCTTCCTGGGTGGTGGCGGACAAGCGCTTGAGCTTCCCGGCCATGAGCTCCACCACGTTGTCGGTGTAGCTCCTGGCGCGGATGCGATCGATGTCCCATTGCCAGGCTGGCGCGACCGGGTCGAACGCGAGCAGCCCGCCTTCGGCCAGCGCGGTGAAGAATTGAATCGCGAAGAACGGATTGCCGCCGGTCCTCTCCTGTACCAGCTGCGCCAGCGGAAGGGCGCGCTCCGGCTCGCACTGCAAGGCATCTGCGATGAGCCGGCCGACATCGTCGAGGCGAAGCGGCGTCAGGATGATCTGCTCGACCCGCCCTCCTGCCTCACGGATCGCCTCGAGCGTGCGCGTCAGCGGGTGCGCGGGGCCCACCTCGTTGTCCCTGTAGGCCCCGACCAGGAACAGATGTCGAACATCAGGCTGGGTGAGCAGGTGCTCCAGCAGATCGAGCGTGGCGCTGTCCAGCCATTGCAGATCATCGAGGAAGAGGGCGAGCGGATGTTCGGGCCGGGCGAAGACGCCGACGAACCGCCGGAACACCATCTGAAAGCGGTTCTTCGCATCCTGCGCCGGTAGGTCCGCGACCGGCGGCTGCGTGCCGATGACAAGCTCAAGCTCGGGAACGAGGTTCACCATGAGCTGCCCGTTCGGACCGAGCGCCTCGCGCAAGGCGTCGCGCCAGCGGCCAAGCTCCACATCGCTCTGGCCCAGCAGCGGGCGCACCAGGCTCTGGAAGGCCTGGGCCAGGGTGGCGTACGGGATGTCGCGCTTGTATTGGTCGAACTTGCCCGACGCGAACAGGCCACGTGGCCCGACGAGCACCTTGTGCAGCTCGTTCACCACCGAGGACTTGCCGATGCCGGAATAGCCGGACACGAGCACGAGCTCGGGCGTGCCATTGGCCACGACGCGGTCGAAGGCCGCGAGCAGCGCGTCGATCTCGCGCTCCCGGCCGTACAGCTTCTCCGGGATCAGCAGCCGGTGCGACACATCGTGCGCGCCCAAGGGGAACGGCACGATGCGGCCATGCGACTCGCATTCCACTAGGCAGCGCCGCAGATCGGCCTCGACTCCCGCGGCGGTCTGGTAGCGCTGCTCGGCGGTCTTCGCGAGCAGCTTCATCACGATCGCCGAGAGCGGCCCCGGTATGCCTGCGACCCGCTCGTCGGGCGGGACCGGCTGCCGCGCGATGTGGCAGTGGATCCACTCCATCGGCTCGGAGGCGCTGAACGGCAGCGCGCCGGTGAGCAGCTCATAGAGGGTGACCCCCAAGGCGTAGAGATCGCTGCGGGAATCGATCGACCGGTTCATCCGGCCGGTCTGCTCGGGCGCCATGTAGGCGAGCGTTCCGGCGATCACCTCGGGTGGCTCGGGGACTCGATGCTCGCGCGGCAGGCGGGAGGCAATGGCGAAGCCGGTCAGCCAGGCGTGGCCAGTCGTGAGGTTGACCAGAATGTTGGCCGGCTTGACGTCCTTGTGAATGAGGCCACGCTCGTGGACACGACCGAGGGCGACCGCGATGCCGATGGCGACGCGAATGAACTGCGTCACCTCCCACGGCTGGCCAACCAGCCGGCCCAGCAGCTCGCCGCCCGGATCCTCGAGCACCAGCATCTGCGCTCCGCGCTGACGTAGAAGCGCCAGGGGCCGCGCCGCCCATGCGCCGTCGAGCTCGTCGCGCAACGCGTATTCCTGCTCCAGGCGCTTGAGGCTTGCCGGTGCGGGCTGTTCGACGGCCGCGGCCACCACCAGCAGCGGCGAGCGCTCAACCTCGCTCACGCTCCGATACAGGACCAGCCCCTCATCCTGCCACAGCGTTTCGAGCACCTCCGTTGGCGGCCCTATCACGGGTATCGTCAATTCAACGCCTGCGTGGTCGAGCACTGGCATGGACCCTTCTCCCTCGTACCATGGCTACCCCTCCCTCGCTGAGCCTTCCCTTCCCGTTACAGCGATCAACGTGTTCACGATATCAGAGGTCTCCAGTTTCGAGACGCCGCGAGACACACGTATAGGATGAGATTCACCCTAATGCGCGGCGAGAAGGCACACGCGGACAATCGATCTTCTCACCCGTTTCGCCGTGTACGGACCACTGCGCCAACCCGTAGCGGTACCTCTGCGAGGCGGTGGTCAGGACCCGGCGGCTCCTTGACCATAAAGACGTACTCTTCCAGGAAGCCACGCATGTTCGCGTTGTCTTCGGTTGAGGCGGTGTTCACCATTTTCATGAAGTCCAGATGGTTCGGAATCCGTTCCCAGACCATGTAGCGGTCGACGTTGATAGGCGTGCCTCTCGCCGCGTCCGCCGCGTCCTCACGATAGATGGTGATGGTCACCTCGTAATCTGAGCGACGCTCTGCGACTGCGGCGACAAGCCGTGCCTCGGTTGCCAGGCGTGAGACGGGGGTTTTCTCGACGCCAATCGAGACCTGCTCGCCCTGCTGTGCCTTCATCCGGTCCCATTCTTCGCGACGCATCAGAGGGACGGAACGCTGCTCGACCCTCTCAAACTCCGCGTGGAATCGAGGCTGTCCCTCGCCAAAACTCCGCCCGGCGGGCAAGTGGTTGATCTGTCGGTTCTGATCCGGCCACAATCTCAATTCGATGATCACTCTCCTGCTCCACCTGCTTCGGCTCCTCCCCTTCCTCTTCGGTGGCCACCGCCAGCTCGCCCTGGAGAACCTCGCTCTGCGCCAGCAACTCGTCGTATACAAACGAACGGTGCCTCGGCCCAGGCTGCGCACGACGGACCGCCTCTTGTGGGTCGGGCTAGCCACAGTCTGGGCCGGTTGGAGGCAGGCTCTGGTCATCGTGTCGCCCAACACCGTCCTGCGGTGGCAGAGGCGTCGCTTCCGCGAGCACTGGACGGGGCTCTCCGGTCGGCCTCGGCTAGGCCGTCCGCCTATCAGCGCCGAGACCGCCGCCCTCATCAGAAGAATGGCCGTGACGAATCCCTTATGGGGTGCGCCGAGAATCCACGGTGAGCTGTTGAAACTCGGCATCGACTTGGCCGAGCGCACCGTCTCTCGGCTGCTCGCGAAGCGCCGCCCACTCCCGTCGCAGACCTGGCGAACGTTCCTCACCAACCATGTCCGCGACCTCGTCTCGATCGATTTCTTCACCGTTCCCACCGCTCACTTGCACGTCCTCTTCGTCCTCGTCGTGCTGGCCCACGAGCGCCGCCGCGTCCTCCACTTCAACGTGACCGAGCATCCCACCGCCGCCTGGACCGCCCAGCAGGTCGTCGACACCTTCCCGGACGATTCCGCGCCGCCCTATCTCCTTCGCGATCGCGACAGCATCTATGGTCACGTGTTCCGGCAACGGCTGAAGCGCATCGGGATTCGTGAAGTGCTGACGGCGCCCTCCAGCCCGTGGCAGAACCCCTTCGCCGAGCGGCTCATCGGCTCGATCCGCCGCGAGTGTCTCGATCATGTCGTCGTCCTGGGCGAAAGACACCTG
>WNFQ01011848.1_pt1 | contig 11593 bp, 10 predicted proteins | sample 5400171 | NCBI WGS metagenome assembly WNFQ01 (sample SAMN13153356, study PRJNA577476) | soil metagenome | isolation source: 20 cm soil under Madrone tree | place: USA:California | collected 2016-06-14
GGCAAAAATAGTAAGCCGCAACCCACGCTTGCGAGCAGCAAAGGCCATGCCCTGGCCAAAATTGCCAGCCGTCGCACACACCAGATGGGGGCGTCCTTCCAGAGTTGCGGTGAAATATTCCGCGCCGCGACCTTTGAACGAACGAATGGGATTCAGCGTTTCGACCTTGACGACAACGCGGCAGCCCAACTGTTGCTCCAATGTCTCTGCCCGGAACTGAGGTGAGTTTAGAAACACCGGATCAATGATCCCCGCAGCCTGCTCAATCCGCTCCACCGACAAACGATGCGGCTCGCTAACCTGCACTCCCTTTGTTGTCATGTTGTTCTCTCAAGGCGAGCTTTCTGCCAGCCCAGAATCTTCCGCCGGCCGTTATTGCGCTCGCAAAAAGCTCGGGGACTTCGCCCAGTTTATGTGACTGGATTATATCTAACCGAATTAAAGTTCAACCTCTCTAATTCGTTCGTTGCCACCGCCGAAAGCCTGGTGCGCCTCGGCCTTCTGAAAGACAGTCCGAAAAAAGCCGCCTGAATAAAACACAGAACCCGCTCCGTTCTCATGAACGAGCGAGTTCCATGGACTAATAAAGTTCAGGAAGCTTGATTATTTCAGAACGGTGTCGCAGTAGGTCGAATCCGCGCCAAACGGCCCGCCGCACAACTGCGCTTGCTGGTATTGGTCCGCCTGGCCGAAGTCTTTGAGCGTATCGGGGAAATCCACGCCGAAGTGATAGCCGCTTGTCCCCAGCGTGTACCACGGATAAATGCAGAACTCACCGCCATACGCGGAGCAACTCGCCAGAACTTCCGCCTTTCCGCCCAAATCGCTGACCGCGGCAAATTGTTTTGCCTGCGAGCCATCGGCGAAGGTGACGGACTTAATCTGAATCGGGGAAGTGCCGGCCCACGCAGCGGCGTCATAGGAATCGCAGCCGACTTGGCCGGGCACGCAAAATGCGCCCGCGCCCGTGAACACGGATTCGTGCCCGATCTCCCACACGAACGAGTTCGGCGTATCGTTCACGCTGCCCCAAGCCAGGGCGTTGCCGATGGCCTGAGTGTCGAATGCGGGCATAAGTGGCCCCGTGCTGGAAGAATTCAGGACGATCGTCCCTGATCCATTCGTCGTCAGGTCGGTGACCGTCACATGAAAGCCGTCCTGGGCCGGGGTGGTGAACCAGTGCACGGTGACGGTGTCACCCGCATGCATGATGAGCGGGTTATTTGGCCCAGTACCATTCGTAAGCATCGCGTTGAACGCCGCGGTTTCATGAAACACGCCCTTCTGTCCCGTCGACGTCAGGCGCCAAACGGGTGAGCAGACGGAATAGGTGTTTGGGGCGAACTTCACCTGGAAGCCCCCGCTTTGCGAGCAGCTGGATACGATGGCGTCCGGGTAAAACTGCAACTCAACAAACGATTGGCCGAAGATGCTTTTTGGGTCCGTTACCGCGCCGCCAAACCAAAAAGTCGGCCCGGTCGCGGATACGGGGAAGGCGCCGCCGGTTGGAAGCACGACGGTCCAGGTCAACTCTTTCGCGGAACCTGGGAGGCTGGAAACGGGATCAAGTTCGGGTTCGTCGTGGCCCGTGCAGCCCGAGTCATACTTCACTTCAAAGATACCTTCGATGTATTTCGGCCGGTGCGCGAGGCATCCGGACTGGTTTGATTGCGCGGATAGCGGAGCGGAAAGCGCCGTAAGAGAAAAAAGCGCGGCCAGCAATATGCCAAACAAGATTGTGCGTTGCATGATCGTTCTCCTACTGGAAGCAACTGGGGATTCCGTGCGCGGGGGATTGGGGCGGAATCGCAAATCTGGAATAAACTATGCCGCGAAAGATGGATTGTCAACTACATTCGATTTCTGTTAACAAGCAGGTTGGAAAATAAAAATCAAGGAGTCGCGGCAGCGTTGTAGGGAGCGTGCGGCGTCAATTTTCGTATGACAAATTCCTGCAGAAGATTGGCCGCCGCTGAGCCCGCGATTCCGATGGCCTCATTTTCAAACGTTAATCCAGCGCCGCGATCGTTCGCCGGATAGTAGAGATTAGAGATGCCGCCGGCCGCGAGTCCCCCGAAAATGGCCGAATAATTTGCCTGCCAGTGCCCGTTGTCGCCCTTGCAGATCACCGAATTGGCAATGGCGTAGAGAATCCGCGACCGCTTGCTGCCGGTACCCTTATAAAAATAACGCGGATCTTGTTTAAGGAGCGAAGGCAGAATCGCGCCCGCGATGAACGTGTTGGTAACTACGTCCGCGTATGACGCGCCATAGCGTTTTGCGTAGCCCTGCGCCCCTTGTCCGTACGCGCTGAACTGGTTGTTCGCCTGCTGAATTCCCGCAACGGCCCCGGTGATTCCGAATGTGACCGGATCGAGTGTCGACTTCCACGCCAGCTCGAATTTTTGCCGGGTGTTCAGAGGAGCCGCGTTCGGAACGTAGCTGACATAGAAATTTGGGATGAAGCCCAGCACACGTTGCTTCTCCTCATCCTTCATCTGCTCCTGTGCCAGTTCGATCGGCGAAAGTTCAACACGCACTTCGGTGACTTCGGTTGTTAACGCCAGCGTGATTTGGGGGACAACAATGTTCTCCCCGGAATGCAAGACGCCGGAAGAAGTCTTCGTCGCAAAACCCTCCGCCGTAATCGAAAGTTGGTACGGTCCCGGAGCAATGTTCGCGATGGAATATTGCCCATCGTCGCCCGATTGCGCTTCCTGGTTAGCGGACTGGTCCTGGCGCGTGAGCTTCACCCGGGCGCCGGCAACCGCGGTGCCATTTGGATCGACAATCGTCCCGTGGATGGTCCCCGGAAGTGGCGGGTCGGGAAGCTGCGCGCCCAAGGAAGAACTGTCCACTGGAGCGGCTTCGGATTGGCCATGCTCTGGCTTCCCGGTGGGGGGAGCCTGAGCGTGGGCTGGAAGGGCGCAAAGCAGGGCAACAAGATTTAACCAGACTGGAGTCCCGGGGCCCAAGAGAGAACTGCGGAAGATTCCGCCAGGAGATTTCCGGCGGGGAACGTTTCTTGTGGAAATCACAGCTATTATTTTACAGCCTTCCCGCTGACTTCCAGCAAGTTTTCACTATTTTTCACCGCTCCGGGCAAGAGTCATTGCCGATAGACTGAGATTTTCTGGCAAAGGGCGCGTCTAAGCGAGTACAGTGCCAAGGGTCTGGAACCGGTGGGATGCTGCGCGCGGAAGCTCGGGTTGCCCGGAGAGGGAATCATGAAAACTTCGAAGAGGTTGTTGATCGCGGCTGTGATTTTAACGACGGCAGGTCTGGCGCAGGGGTATCCGGCGGCAGTAAACAGCGGCGAAACACTGGTGAAGGAAATGCACGGGCGTTACGCTGCGTCGTGGTATCCAACGGTGACCTTCACTCAGAAGAGCACCACGTATAATCCCGATGGTACGACGAAAGTGGAGACGTGGTACGAAGCGGCGCTGCTGCCGGGAAAACTGCGCATTGATATCGGGCCGCCGAAGGACGGGAACGGATACCTGCTGGTGGATGGAAATGTGACTGTGTTTAAAGAGGGCCAGGTCAAGACGAACGTTCCGCAGGTAAACATGCTGCTGGTGCTGGGATTCGACGTGTATAAACAAACGCCGGAGGCGACGCTGGCCATCGCAAAGAAGGAAGGCTTCGACGCCGGAAAATTCCACGAAGACACCTGGGAAGGGAAGCCCGTCTATGTTTTCGGCGCCGAAAAGGGCGATCTGAAATCGAAGCAGTTCTGGGTAGAGAAAGACCGCATGCTGTTTGTGCGTCTGCTGGAACCCGACCGGAGCGATCCGAACAAGACGCAGGACATCCGTTTCGCCGACTACCGCAAACTGGGCGGCGGATGGATCGCCGCGCTGGTGGAAGTTTACCTCGACGGGAAAAAAGTCTTCAGCGAGGAGTACACGGAGATCAACGGTGACGTAAGGCTGGACCCGGCCGTCTTCGATCCCAAGCAATTCACCTCGGTCCACTGGGAAAAGCCCTAAAACTGTCAGCAGGCAATCTGATAGTGCTACTTCGCAGTTTCGATCCGGACGCCTGCCGTTTTCCGCGGCGAAACTCGGCTGGACCTTTCCGTGCCGAACTTGGCCCACAAGTGTATTGTTAAGGAGGAAGACTTCATCGGATGAGGCCATGGGGAACCTGCGAATACTGATTTCACTCACCACGAACGACAATGACTATCAAGTTGAACAGGCAAGTGCTGCTGAACAGGCGGCTCGCAAGCACGGCATCGATCTCCGGATCATCTATTCGGACAACGACGCAATCAATCAAAGCACCCAGATTCTGAAAGTCATCCAGGAAGCCGAAGAAGCCGACCGTCCCGACGCGATTATTTTCGAGCCCGTTGGTGGAACAGCCTTGCCGCAGGTGGCGCGCGCGGCCGTCAACCAGGGTATCGCCTGGGTGGTCTTGAATCGCGAAGCCACCTACGTTCCGGAGTTGCGCGGGCTGGGTAAGACGCCGGTGTTCGTGGTGACCGTGGATCACGTCGAAATTGGCCGCATCCAGGCGCAGCAGTGCGCCGCGCTGCTTCCCAGAGGCGGCACGGTTCTCTATATGCAGGGTCCTTCCGAAAATTCCGCCGCCAAAGACCGCTCCAAAGGCATGCAGGACTTGAAGCCCGCAAACCTGCACCTGATCACGCTGAAGGGCCAGTGGACTGAAGAGAGCGCCCAGCGCGCGGTTCGTTCCTGGCTGAAGCTCACCACCACCAAAAAGACCGTGATCGATCTGGTGGCTGCCCAAGACGACGCCATGGCCATCGGCATTCGCAAAGCGTTTCAGGAAGTGTCGAACGAAGTGGACCGCGAACGCTGGCTATCGGTCCCGTTCCTGGGAATTGACGGCTTGCCGAAAACGGGGCAGGCCTGGTTGCGCAGCGGCCTCCTGCGCGCCACGATTTTCAGCCCGCCGAATACCGGGCAAGCAATCGACATGCTGGTTGACGCGCTACAACACCATAAGAACCAGCCCGAGAAGGCGCTCACCGTTCCGGTGTCCATGCCTCCCCTCGACACACTCCGCGCGCAAAAGTAAGAACTCCAGCCGACCGTCGGAGCAGATCAGCAACACTTTAAAAGCTTGCTGGGAAGTTACTTCACGGGAATTCTGACAGAATCTCCTGAACCTGCTTGCTGCTCAGCTGGGGAGCTTCCGGACCAGCGCTTAGCACGGGAAGGCCGGTGACAGGATCAGCCACAATCCTTACCTTTCTTGAGCGAGCCCTTCGTGGCGTCAGCACAATGCGCCCGCCCTCCACACGTGTGTCCAGGGGATCTCCTGTCCGAAGGCCAAGCCTCCGCCGGATCTGAACCGGCAGAACGATCTGGCCTTTCGTTGAAAGCTTGGTTTCCATGGCAGAACAATCTTACTTTGCCTCTCTTACGTCAACAACTGCCGGTCGAAACGGCTTGTTAAACGCGTTCTAATTACTCGCCGATGCGCCAGATCGACAACACCCTGGAAGCTCGCTGAAAAACTCTAAAACTTGTCATTCCGAACCCCATTCGCTTTTTGAACGGGGTGAGGAATCTGGTTTTTTCTTCGATTCCTACGAAATACCTTGGTTCGTCGCCGCGCATAACTTCTTAAGTGTGTCCTGCTCTGCGGCACTGTAGGATTGAATCCAGGAAAGTCTCTCACATCGCTCGGCGCTAGAATCCACGCGTCGAAAGGAAATAGCAAATGACCCAGTACGACCAAGCAGTGCTCATCTGGCCCGTGCTAGCGCTCGCCGCGCGAATGCAACGGTTCCTCACCTATAGCGAGCTTGAAGGCTTAGTCGGAATTCCTAGGTTCGGACAAAACAACGCCCTCCACTTGATTTTCCTTTACTGCGAAAAGAAACGACATCCATTGCTAAACTCGATTGTTGTAAATCAGGAAACGGGTTTTCCCGGTGACGAACATCCGAGAAAGATGGAGCCTGAAGAATTCCTGATTGAGCGGGCGAGAGTGTTTGCTTTCAATTGGTCGGGTAAGGACAAACCTAGTTCTGATGATTTTGCGGCGTTGCAAAAGTAGGTGCTACGTCTGGTGGGGCTGGGGAGGTTCGAACTCCCGACCTACGGTTTAGGAAACCGACGCTCTATCCATCTGAGCTACAGCCCCGTCCACCACATTGTAGTATGAGACGCCGCGACGCCGCGACCTCTTCATGTGCTACCCGAATCCCCGTTAACACCACCTCTCTGTGCTATTATCCCCTCAGCATCCGACTGCGGCGCCCGCCTACGCCTTCCCAGACCCCATTGGAGGTCCCCATGAGCAGCAAACTGAAGTGGATTGGCATCGTCATTGTCGCGATACTCGTGTGGGCCGCAAGGTGCAACTTGGCAATTTAAGCTTGTCGCTGTTGACCGGGTCCGTCGGAATTGACAACGTCTCTGTGAGCGACGACCCAAAGTTTAATTCCGGGCCATTCCTCACGGCGAAGACGGTGAAAGTAGGTGTGGAGCTGATCCCGCTGATTTTCTCCCAGCAATTGAATGTCACCGAAATTACCGTTGTCGATCCGCAGGTGACGATGCTCAAGGATCCCAGCGGCCGCTGGAATTTTTCCTCGATCGGCGGAGCCTCCAGCAAGACCTCTCCGAAAGCCCCCGCCGCTTCCGGCAGCAATTCTGCGGAAGCAGTTTCCATCGGAAAATTGCGCCTCGAAGACGGCCAAATCACGTTGGGTAACACAAATTCGCGCAAGCGCACGGTCTACACAAAAGTGAACCTGACCGCCACCGACGTTGCGATGAAAAATAATTTCCCGGTCCTGTTTTCAATGGAATTGCCAGGCGGCGGCACCATGAAGGTCGATGGCAAAATCGGCCCGGTAGACGCCGAAGACGCCGCGCTTACGCCGCAGAACGTGAAGCTCACGATTAGCGGGCTCAATCTAGCCAGCACGGGCTTTCTTGATCCCTCGCTCGGACTCGGTGGAGTAGCGGACATAGACGCAAACCTGGTCAGCGAGAAGGGCCAAATGGCCACGAAAGGCCAACTGAAACTCTCGAAGGCGGTGCTGGTTGCGGGAGGAAGTCCCGCGGGCGTTCCGGCGGTTGTCAATTTCGATACCAAATACGATCTGGTGAAAGGCGCGGGCGTGCTGCATCCCTCAACGCTGAATATCGGAAAGGCCAAGTCCAATCTCAGCGGAACGTATAAGTCCGAGGGCGACGACTTCGCCGTGGATCTAAAGATCACTGGCGATGGCCTTCCCGCGACCGACCTGGAATCCTTCCTTCCCGCCCTCGGCATCAACCTGCCCGACAAGTCCCGGCTGAGCGCGGGCACGATGAACACCAACCTCCACGTTTCCGGCCCGACCGACAAACTGGTGACCGATGGCACGATCGGCTTGTTCAACGGAAAGCTTGCGGGCTTTGACCTGGGGCAGAAATTGTCGGGCATCGGCGCGCTTGCGGGAATCAAGTCCGGCGGCGATTTGATCATTGAAAAGTTCACTACTAATTTGCACATGGCCACGACCGGACTCCGCGCGGACAACATGGACGCTGTTGTTCCCGCGCTCGGCTCCATGGTTGGTAACGGCACCGTGGACGCGAAGAACAATCTCGACTTCAAGCTCGTGGCTACTGTGAACAACGCAGTCGCTACGGCTGCGGCAGGTTCCATGGCCGGAGGCCTCGGCGGCACCGTCGGCAAAATGCTCGGCGGCGGCGGCGCAGCCTGCAAGAACGGCGGCATCAAGGTGCCGTTGCAGATTCACGGGACAACGGCGAACCCGCAATTTGTGCCGGACATCGGCGGCGCCGCGGCGAGCCTTCTCAAGTCCGAATTTTCCTGCGCCGAGAGCGGAGGAGCGGGCGGCCTGACCAACGCGGCCGGCGCCTTGGCCGGTGGCAGCAAAGGATCAGCCGCGGACACCATCAACCAACTCGGCGGCCTCTTCGGCAAGAAGAAACCGTAAGCCCGAGCAACAAACTCATTTCAGAAAGAGACGAGGGCCATTCCCCTCGTCTTTTTTTTTGCACTTGCTCTTGACGTTCTCGTACGTTGCCACTAGCCTCAATACCCTGCGAGGGATGCAAGTCCGACGGGGACTTCGCAAAGGCAAGTACACAAGCAAGACTAGGAGCAAAACATGAGTTGGAGGAGCGTTCAATTGCGCCTGTGGGCATTTGTGCTTCTTGGAACTTGGCTTGGATTGCTGGCAGCCTCCGCCGCGTGGGGACAAGGCGGCGAGCCGCGCACCTTCGCGATTCGTGGCGCAAAAGTTGTGCCGGTGTCCTCGGCGCCGCTTGAGAACGCGACGGTGGTGGTGTCGCGCGGGATTATCACCGCGGTAGGAACGAACCTCACCATTCCCCCGGATGCCTGGGTGATTGACGGCAAGGGACTCACCGTTTATCCCGGACTGATCGATGGATTCACCGACGTTGGCGTCGCCGCCTCGGCTCCTCCCGCTCCTGCCGGAGATGGCGGTGCCCGTCCGCCGCAAGTTGTCTCGCGCGGGCCCGAAGATCGTCCCGCGACCACGCCGTGGCGAAATGCCGCCGATGAAGTGAATCCAGGCGATCCGCGAGTGGAAACCTGGCGGTCAGCGGGATTCACGACTGTGATCGCCGCTCCCAAGGCCGGGATGTTTCCTGGCCAGGCAGCGGTGCTCGACCTGGGCGGCGAGCGCGCCGGCGACTTGGTCGTGAAATCACCCGTCGCAATTCCAGTTTCGCTGCAAGCTCCCGGAGGATTCCGCAGTTTTCCCGGCTCGGTGATGGGCGGAATCGCCTATGTCCGCCAGGTGTGGCTGGATACGAACTGGGACACGCAAGCCGACGCCATCTACGAGAAAAATCCTCGCGGCATGGAACGGCCGAAATACGATCGCAGCGACGCTGCCCTGTCAGCGGCGCTGGGAAAACACCCGGTGGTGCTCATTCCGAAAACACCCGGTGGTGCTCATTCCGGGAAACACCTCCCTGCAAATCCGGCGCGCGTTGCGCCTGATCGAAGAATGGAAACTGAATGCAGTTCTTTACGGCGGGCAGATGGGCTACGAAGTTGCTCCGGAAATTGCTGCCAAGAAAATGCCCGTGCTGGTGGACCTGAAATGGCCGGAACCGGAAAAAGACGGTGACCCGGAGGCGACACCTTCGCTGCGCACGCTTCGCTTTCGCGACCGCGCGCCCTCTTCACCAGCCGCGCTCGGCAAAGCCGGAGTGAAATTCGCGTTCTATTCGGGCGGCATTACGGCGCCGAAGGATATCTTGCCCGCGGTAAAAAAGTCGATCGATGCAGGGCTAAGTCCCGAAGCAGCTCTCCGTGCGCTGACACTTTCGCCCGCGGAAATGTTTGGCGTGGCGGAAATTCTCGGCTCGATTGAAAGCGGAAAGATCGCCAATCTCATAGTCACCGACGGCGATCTCTTCGACAAGAAAACCAAAGTGAAAATAGTTTTCGTCGACGGGCGAAAATACGAAGTGCGCGAATCCCTGCGGCCCAGCGAGCCGCCGAAGGGCGACTTGACCGGCAAGTGGAAATTGAGTTTTACGACGCCGCAGGGCCAGGAAGAAGCCACCGCCGATCTCGCCATGCAGCCCGACGGCACCTTGACCGGCAGCGTCACCGGCGATCACGGAACCGGAAGCGTATTCAGCGGCTGGGTCAGCGGAGACAAATTCAGGTTCGCGATCAACATCTCGCTCGAAGGCAGCTCGAGCGATGTGATTTTCACCGGCACTTTCGAGGGGACTTCCATGAAGGGTTCGATTCAGGCGATGGGCTATACCTTTGAGTTCAGCGGCACCAAGCCCACACGAATGGCATCTCTGCAGGCGGGGGGTGCGCAATGAAGGCGCGCGTAAACATCTTGTGCCTTGCCGCCGCGTCTCTGGTCGCTACCGCGGGACTCCTCGGCGCCAGGGAAAAGCCGGCCAGCGGCGCCTCATTGGATGCGGCCGCCTCGGTGATTCTGATTCGCAACGCCACGATCCTCACGGTTTCCCACGGCACCATCGACAAGGGCGACATCTTGATCAAAGACGGAAAGATCGCCGCGGTCGGCGGTACCCTGAAAGCTCCGGCGGACGCGGTGGTGATTGATGCCACCGGCCAGTTCGTTACGCCCGGCATCATCGACTGCCATTCGCACATTGCCGTTGACGGCAGTGTCAACGAAGGCTCCGTGTCCGTTTCCTCTATGGTGAACATTGCCGATGTGCTCAACTCCGACGACATCTCGATTTGGCGCGATCTCGCCGGCGGCGTAACCACCGCAAACATCCTCCACGGTTCCGCAAATTCCATCGGAGGGCAGACCGTCGTCATCAAGCTTCGTTGGGGACAACCCGCCGCGAAACTCCCCTTTGAAGGCGCGCTCCCCGGTATCAAGTTTGCTCTCGGCGAAAATCCGAAACGTTCGAATTTCCGCGTCAGCGGCGCGCCGGAGCGCTACCCCGCCACGCGCATGGGCGTGGAAGAGACCATCCGCGGCGCCTTCACCGAAGCCCGCGACTACAAAAAATCCTGGGACGACTACAACAAGCGTGTCGCGTCCGGCGAGAAGAATGCGATTCCGCCGCGCCGCAATCTGAAGCTCGACCCCCTGGTGGAAGTGCTCGAAGGTAAACGGTACGTCCACGCGCACTGCTACCGCGAAGATGAAATCCTCATGCTCCTGCGCGTAGCCAAGGAGTTCGGTTTCCACGTGCAGACCTTACAGCACGTCCTGGAAGGCTACAAAGTCGCCGACGAAATAGCGGCAGCGGGGACCGGCGCATCCACCTTTTCCGATTGGTGGGCGTACAAGGTAGAGGCGTATGAGGCCATTCCGTACAACGCGGCGCTGATGACCAGGCGCGGCGTGCTCGTTTCGATTAATTCAGACGACGCGGCGGAAGCGACCCACCTCAATCAGGAAGCGGCGAAATCCATCCTCTATGGAGGATTGACGCACGACGAGGCGTTGAAGCTCGTCACCCTGAATCCCGCCATCCAGTTGGGCATCGAAAAGCGCGTCGGTTCGATTGATGTCGGCAAGGACGCGGACCTGGCCATCTACAATCACGATCCGCTCAGCGCCTACGCCGTGGTGCAGAAAACGCTGATCGACGGCCGCGTCTACTTTGACCGGGAAAAAGAAATAGCCGGGCGCGCCGCACTTGAAAAAGAAAAGAAAGATCTCCTCGAGAAAGCACAAAAGAAACAAGAGGAAGAAAAAAAGGCCGGCGCGAAGAAACCGGAAGAGAAGAAGGCCGAAGAGAAAAAGCCGGACGAGAAGAAATCAGAAGAAAAGAAACCTGAAGACAAACCAAAGCCTCCGCAAGACGACGCGGGTCAGGGAGGTGCACAGTGAAACGCCTCCTCCTGAATTTCCTTGGTGCAGTTCTGGTGTTGACTCTCCTTGGCGCGGGCGCCGGCAAGGCGCAAACTTTTACCGCCGGCGATATTGCCATAACGCATGCGAAAATCTTTACCCTCGCGGGACCGCCGATCGAAGACGGCACGATCGCGATTCACGAAGGAAAAATCGCCGCCGTCGGCGCAGGCGTCTCGATTCCCGCCGGAACGCAGCTAATCGACGCGAAAGGCCTGCAGGTCTATCCCGGCCTCTTCGACCCCGTCA
>WNFQ01003409.1_pt1 | contig 11591 bp, 11 predicted proteins | sample 5400171 | NCBI WGS metagenome assembly WNFQ01 (sample SAMN13153356, study PRJNA577476) | soil metagenome | isolation source: 20 cm soil under Madrone tree | place: USA:California | collected 2016-06-14
AACGTTCGGAGCGGACATGTTTATGTCATCTGTCCAAATGGCTTATGCAGACGCCGGTAAACCTTTCCGATATGCGGGCGAGCGCGAAACGCGAGCTAGATAGGAATTCCAATGACGACAAAGCAGGATGTTGAATTGAATAAGACAAATGCCGGCGACAACGCCGGCCACAAGAAGGATCTCCTCCAACTCGACGAGGAAGTGTCACTGGCAGGCGGCGAGTGGATTTTGCCTGAAGAGTTCAAAGACTCCATTGGTCGAACCATGTATGACTTTTCAACAAGTAAGGACGGCACGCTTACCGTCTTGCTCCCCTCAGACAATATCAGCGCAGTGCCATCACAATCGTTGGTGAGGATAAAGAGTCGACCACAGAATATTGGCGGAGATGGACGTCAGTATCTTGCAGCGGTTGTCGAGGGTCCATTTGCTGAACCCGATGGATTACGAGCTGATGCTCCAATCGTGGTTGCTACCACTGTTCGCGGAGCCGCGTTTACCCCGCGCTATCATGGGCGCGTTCAGGTCGAACTTCTGGGAGAGGAAGTTGACGGCACCCTCGTGCCACCTCGCTTCCGACCTCTTCCAAATAGCCCTGTCTTCGTAATTGACGAAGCCGAAACCGCCAAAATGTTGGGCTTGGACGGAGATATCGACCTTGGATTTGCCGTTGGTTTTAAGAGCCTCAAAGTATCCTTTCCTTCCACCAAAAAGTCTGTCCTACCTCGCCACGTGGGAATCCTCGGGACAACGGGTGGAGGAAAAACAAACACAGTATCAGGTCAGATTCATCAATTCCAGAAAACTGGCATAGCAACAATTGTTATCGATACGGAGGGTGAATATACGGCTATCAACAAGCCAACTGAAGACAGCAACATGATTCGCCTTCTCCAGAGACAAGGGAAGGTACCTAGCGGGGTATCCAACGTTCACGTTTACCACCTGACGGGCAAAGAGACAACAGCCGTAGCTCCCACACCGATCCAGTCATTTAGGCTAGATTTTTCGACCCTTTCACCCTACGCAGCGTCGGAAATTATGGACCTCTCGCAGGCACAACAGGACCGCTTCTTCAAGGCCTATGACACTGCGAAGCTGATACTGCGGGACCTAAATATCTACCCACGCAAGAACAGTAGTGAAGAGCGGGAGGCCTTGGAGATTGACGAGTTCGAGACAGGCTATCCCCGACTCACACTATCCGGTCTGATTGATGTTGCCGGATTTTTTCTTTGCAAACTTTCTGGTGCTGAACCTGAACCCTACAACACAGAATTCAAAGGTACGAAAGAGAAAGCGCAAATCAAACAGCGTGTTAGTGCTGTGGACACGAACAACGAGATTAGCTGGAAAGCGCTCCTCGGCAAGCTTTGGCGGTTGCATCGGATGGGAATCTTTGACAACCCAAATGCAAAAGCCATTGCGTACTCAGAGTTGACTCAACCAGGCAAGGTATCGATCATCGACTTGAGCGATACCGACTCTACGTTAGTTAATAATCTTGTGATCGCAAACATTCTTCGTGGTCTTCAACTTCAACAAGATGTCGCGTACGAACTTGCTCAGAAGAAAGGAAAGGCCCCAACCCCAGTAATGATAGTCATCGAGGAGGCTCATGAGTTTCTCTCTCGCGACCGGATTGAAAAGATGGAAAACCTGTTCCAGCAAGTCGCCCGCATCGCCCGCAGGGGCCGCAAGCGCTGGTTGGGTCTGATGTTTGTAACTCAGCTGCCGCAACATTTGCCCGACGAGGTCCTCGGTCTCATTAACAACTATGTCCTGCACAAAATTGCGGACTCCAACGTGATCGCGCGACTGCGCCGTTCTATTGGGGGGATCGATGATGGTCTCTGGAGCCGCCTTCCTAATCTGGCCCCCGGCCAAGCGATCGTTTCGATGGCAAGCATGGCTCGACCGTTACTCGTGGCAGTGGCTCCGACACCCTGCAAGCTGCACATGATTGACTAAAACAGTGAGGGAATCTCTCCCTGAACAGCAATGAGAATAGGTGTAATTGGCGATGCGCATCTAGGTTGCACGGACTATTCGTCCAAGCGACGAGCAGACTTTTCCTCTGCCCTCTGTAGTGCAATTGAGATCTGTAGGAATAAGGGATCAGATATCATTTGCCTGCTCGGAGATGTATTTGATTCGGCAGCAACGCGTCGCAATGTTGACGCGTTTGCTGAAATCTTAAAGGAAATATCGCCTACCATTGCTGGTCTCAAGGCTGCAAAGATTCCACTTATAGCTATCCCTGGCAACCACGAGTTTGGGCGCGGCCGTGAGGCAGGGGAACTCACAGCTCTTGAGTGCCTTGGCTTTGTCCGCGTCTTGCGCGGAACCGAATTCAAACAGGGCACAGTGCGCATTTGCGGTGTTCCCTGGCAACACGACCCGACAGAGGTGCCGAAGCTAATCGAACAATTGCGTAGGCCCTCTCAATCCGGGTCCCAAATTCTTCTGCTCCACAATTTCATAACGGGGACAAAATCCATTCCGTCAGAGTTGTGGGAGGTCGATTCCCAATGCTGCGAAGGGTTTGATAGAGCGTTCGTAGGTCACCACCATGTCTACGAAACGGTCGCGAATTGTGTGATACCGGGGTCGACTGAAGTCCAAAACATGCTGGATCAGTCGGAGAAATGTGTCGTCGTGTACGACTGCCAAGCCGACAAAGTCGAAAGATATGTGCTACCCAAGACTCATCGCGTCGTGCTACTTAGGTACGACATTGCTTTGCTCACGGTCCCGGAATTACTTTCTGCGATAGCACGAGATCTCGATACAAACGGAGGATGTGCTGATGCCTTCGTTTACCTTCGCATTTCGGGCAAGGTCCAAGCCAACCACGGATTGTCCAAGACCGAAGTGCTCGCTCTCCTACGCGAGCGCGAACTTTTTGACTGCTATATTGATCTTCGATACTCAACGGAGGCGAAGACGGCCGCCGAATCACGCCGAGGTGCATCGATCGAGCAGGTATTGCGACGCACATTTCGCGGCAAAGACCTGACCAAGGCTAGGCGATATTTAGATTACGGTGGGGGCGAAGAGCTCTTCACCGACATTCGGGAGACCATACTTTCTGATCATCAAAAGCCTAAGACTCGATAATTTCAGGTCCTTCAACCAGGCCCAGTTCGACTTCGTTCCGGGTCAAAACTACATCTTTGGACAGAATTGGCAGGGCAAGAGCAGCGTGGTCGATGCAATCGGGTTTGCTCTCTTCGGGGTGGATATCTTCCCGAAGAAAGTCGCCGGAACTGCCGTAAGCTCCGATCATTTGGTCAATGAAGGTTCAAAGCGTGGGAGTGTCGAACTCCGGTTCGACCATGACGGATGCGAATACTCCCTGTATCGGTCACTTCCAGGGCGACGGGTTTCCCTCAAAAAGGCAGATCAGGAAGTCGCGGTTGGAATTCGCACGGTCGCTGAGAAACTGCTCTCACTTCTCGGAGTCGACGTTAAGTTATTCCAGAATATTTTCTTCTCGGATCAGGATGAACTCCGTAAGAGTCTCGACTTCTCCCCGGAGGAGCGGCGCGTTTTCATAGAGCGACTTCTCGGAGTTGAAGAATGGAAGCAGCGCATCGAGTCTCTCCGGGCGACGAGAAGATCGTTGGAGGGGTTCCTTGAAGACCTCACATCAGGGCGTCTAGGAGCGTTCTTGACGCACTTGGAAGAGATGGAGGAAGAAGTCGCCTCTAAACAAGAAGAATTGAGCGAACTCCAGTCTTCTATACGTGCGGCGAAGCAGAATGCTCCCAAGGATGTCCAAGAGCTCAGATCGGCTGAGGGCAGGTCCCAGTACGCTGTTGGCCTCCTCCAGCACAAACAACTTCAAATTGAGACGAACCTCAAAAATGAGGAACGAATGCGTGACGGTGTTCGAAAGGGGCGGTGCCCGACGTGTACCCAGAAGATTCCTCCTGCCCTGAGAACGTCACGTCTCAACATACTGAAGCGCTCACTAGGAGAGATGAACAAGCAGCTTGCGAAGATCAAGAGGGACCTGGAGAAGGCTGAAGCCGCGCTTGAGAAGGGTGGTTACGACGAATCATACGATGCGTTTGTCGATCTCAAAGAGCTGAAAGCTACATTTACTGCCACAGCGAAAGGGATGCTAACGGATGAACGGCGCTTGAAAAGATTGCGGAATCAAGCCAGGGCCTTTGGAAAGAAGCCCGAACAAGTGGAGCGTACAAAGGCCGAAATGGCCTTTTTAACCAAACTAGAAGAAGCCATTCAACAGTTTCGGAAGTCACTCCGAGGGCGGCTAGTTCGACATCTGGCGCTTGGCACGAACGACCTCCTAGCTCGATTCCACGACGGGGACAACGATTCAGCAGTCAAGATGGATGACGATCTAAATATCGCGGTCAAGCTACACGGGCGAGATGTGCCGATTTTCAACCTGAGCGGTGCAGCGAAAGACATCCTAGCGTTGGCTCTCCGCTATGGCCTCCTGCGTGTTGCAGCCGGGGGTATCAATTTCTTAGTTCTAGACGAGCCCACTCGACACATGGATACATCGAATTGTCAGCGATTAAAAACGCTGTTTAATGATCTTTTCGACCGCCAGCTGATCGTCGTGACCGTGAATAGCGAGTTCTCCGACGCAACCGGTCGGCATTTCCGCGTGATGAAAGACAATTCTCTGCATTCCGTCGTGGCGGAGTCATGGTAGAGGATGCGCTTGCCCTGCATTACTTTGATCTCTGCACAGGCCGCAACAGACTAAGCACTGATGTCGAAGCGCTCCACTGGCGTTGAATCAGCAGAATCAGCAATTGGATTTGGCAGGCGGTTGCAACGCCTTGAAATCGCGGGACTTAGAAATATGGGGTCGTTTTCGATCCCCACAGCCCCTACCAACCTTCATATCAACACTTTAACCGACTGCTCGTGTTTCACTTGTTCTGTTTGTTCCGATTGGGTGGGGCAGGGAACTGTAACGTATAGAGGACGGAGACCTTATCTAATAGCTTGTACTTAGGTCGCCCACCGCCCCAGTCGGAGGTAGAGCACCTGCCCAAGCAGGTGGGCTAGTACATTAGTCGTTTGTAGGTATCAGGTTGGGATCTCCGCGGGCATTGGAATTGGAAAATATGGAAAATGGCCGGTCTGTGCGGGCAGTGGCTTAGTTGTGCATAATCAGCGAGCTAGAGAAATGAGCGGGCATTTTACGATGGCAGTATGGAAGCTTCCCAAGCTCCCTCTAGTAAACCCTAACACGCTGAGCTGGCGGCACTTAACTGAAACAAGATCCCTGATAATTGGAAAATGATGGAAAACGAAACGCGCTTTAGCGCACCTGATTGAGTGTCAGGCCTGAAAGAACTCAAGGGAAATGAACGCGACGACAGAGCCAAGCCCGCTGGAAAGTGGAAGTAGGTCAAAGGCCACCTTCCGAACTTCGGTCTATTTCGTAGAGCGCCTGCCTCCCAAGCAGGGGGTCGCCGGTTCGATCCCGGCCACGTACGCCATCTGTCTGCCCACAAATCACGCTGCTTCAGCATAGTTTTTGGTACGGTCCGAGAATCCCAAAACCCGAAAACGCCGCCCTCCCGAAGTACAAGTAAGAAAAAGGAAACAGTCCCTTTCTGCGTACTAGAACCCAAGCTCCGAGAAGCAGTTTCTTCTTTCAAAGTCCCCAAAACTCGCGACTTACGTTTGTTGGCGAACAAAATGCACGAGCCTCAATGAAGGGAGTAGACATGCGCAAGCAACTCTCCGTCAATACATCGGTCTGTAGCGAGTATCAAAGATTACTCGAAGAATCTCAGAGGGCTTTGGAAATCTGGAACGAGCACCGGGCCGAGTTTTGTCAGTTTCGTTTTATTGAAAGAGAAGCAGGCGACGAGCTCCTGCGATTGCAAGCGAAGTATGCTCGAGCTTACACAATGTTGCAGAACCACGAACGCAACTGTCCACTTTGTCAGTTCGTGTCAAGGATCGAAGAACGTGATTCTGAAAATAGTTCGGACACCCTCTCCGACTACGAACTGTGCACTTGAACAGAGCCCTTTTCGTGCGGGCTAGCATGGAGGCTCGTTGGCAGGACCCAGAGTATTGATGGGAGAGACTTATCCGCAAAAGGAGGATTTCATGAACAATACCGGACGCACGACCCTTGTCTTTCTCACGGGCCTTGGAATTGGAGCCGGGCTCGCCGCTCTGTTTGCGCCTCGCTCGGGTGAAGAGACACGAGAATGGATTGCCGATACGGCGGAACGGAAATTTAAGGTGCTGCGCCGCGTGGGCCGCCGGTCGCTGAGACAGCTACAAGACGCCGTAGCTGAAGGGGAAGAAAAGGCCACAGGGTTTTTGAGAAATGGCAAGAAAGCTCTTGGATCGGTTGCCGCCAAGCTGGATTAGCGTAGTGTCTGTACCCCACCGACACTCCATATCTACTCACACCTCAGTCAGGGGGCGCAATGAGTCATCTGATGAAGCTAGCTGAACTACTTCAAGACATTGGGGAAGAATGTAGCAAGAGTGAAATTGAACAAGCTCTCGGCCTGTGTATGGGATTTGCAGACCGTGTAAGCAGGGAGCGCGAAGATTCAGCAGAAGATCCTGAATCCTTGGGGCAGTCGGTTAGCACCAAATATTCTGGTCTTCCAAACTAACGGCCAGTATTTTTTGTGATGGTGCCTTGCTTTGCCAGCCTGATTCCCCGGCCAAGTTTCTCTGGTTAATTTCAGCCGGGAGGCTAGTAGTCGCGACACTTCGGCAAGCCTTCAACATTTGCCTCCCGTAGGTTCAGCATCTTCCTTCTCCAACCAGCAAGAAGTTCACAGATCCAGTACTTGGTCATTCGCGAGGTATTTCCAGTATCTTTACGCAGCTATCTGATTCTATAAGTAGTTACGCAGAGATTAAAAGGAGTGCAAGCTTTGGCCCATTTCTTGCCAGTATCTCAACTCCCGGTCCAAATCGATTTGAATTGGAGGATATTTAATGCGATTCCGAACTTCCATGGTCCTAGTCACACTGTTTGCCGCTTGTTTGACAATTGCGGCATGGTCTACACCCCTTACCGCCCAGCCTTCGCCAGGTCCCCTGCTACCCACGCCCGATACGCAATCGCTGTCGGGGAAAATCGCGGCTGTAGGAGATGCGGAATTCTCCGTGCAGGTGACGAAAGGCCAGGATGTGAATACAGTTCAATTCCTGGTCGATGACAAAACGAAAGTGGAAGGCAAACTCGCCGTCGGCGCACAAGCCACTGTCGAGTACCGTTCGAATGCAGACAAGAACATCGCCATTCACGTCATCGTGACCCCGACCTCTGGAATGAGCCCGTAATAATCAAACAGACCGACACGCGCAACGAGCCGGTCAGGAGTGTTTCATTTGCGGCCGCCCGCAGCCAGCCCTCGCGGCCTATTTTTTGGTTTTTTCAATTGAGGAGTCTTAATACGCACGACTCTGAAAATCATCCTACCGTTGATCGGCGACGTGGTGCCACGGAATGTATACTTTGACAGACGGGAAGAAATCCTGCAACGAAGGGAGGAGAGAGGAACGACGCACGATCCATCCGCGAATTAAACAGTCTACCAATATATTTGCGCTAATAGGGCCCGCGAATAGCGTTCATCGCAGAGGCGATTTGGACGATAGGAGGCTCGATGTTCTATTTGGTTTGGGTTGTACTCGTGGGGATCTTAGCCGGGTGGCTTGCGGGGCAGATTACTAAAGGACGTGGCTTTGGTATTTTTGGAGATTTGATTGTGGGCATTTTGGGTTCACAGAACTGCCGCCGTTGGAATGGAAGAAATCCAGCTCAGCGTAGTTCACTAAACTTTGGCCCCACCTTCAGTAATCTGATCAACCCAACTCCACCTGGTTCTAGTTGGCGATTAGTGGGAACGGTTACTCCCAACAAATCAGTTTACTGGACATGTCTGATTAGCGGCACCGAGATAAGACTTCCCGGTACTTATCCGGACGATGCCCAACTGAATTATTTTCGAATCGCCGACCACCCGGAAGTTGGCCAGGGCAGTCAATACAAGCGCGTTTGTCGGTACAAATCCGACCGACGAACCGTTAGCTTCCGGCTTGCCCGCAATCCTGACACAATGGGGAGCGCTACGGGACGTCTGCGGGCGGCAATGAAGGAGATATACGCCAACAGGGCCCCGGGATCACTACACTGAGCCACTCCACGTCTTGCCAATCAAACTTGTATCCGCGTATCGGTAGGGCCCTTGCCGAGGTGGCAACTTCGTTCTGTCGAAGTTCTTTCAAACGCAATAGAACGGCTCAAAGGGTCACCTGCGTCTCCTGGCCCGAAACGCGTCTTTAGAACAGTGGTTTCGGAACTGGTAGGGGGTTAATTTGTCCCTGCAAGCCCGTAGGCCATGCCAATGGGCACAAGCGGACGATAACGCCTGGCACTATTACCGGATTGGTTCTGCAGGTCACAGGAAGGGCAAACATGAGTGTCGATGAATTAGCGCGTACGTACATTGCAAAGATAAAGCGCCAGCAGCGCGCACAATCCACTGGGCGATTTCCGTGGATCCGAGACACAAGTGAGCGCGCACCTCATTTCTCTGCGGGAACACTGTTCCAATCAACGTCAGGAGGGAGAATTCGCTGTGAGGAATGCGGTCTGTGGATGAATGGGCAATCGATTTGCTCCGGACGCCGCGCTTCTCCTACGCGATCGTGGCTTCAATTCGTCAGTCTAGGGACGCTAGGAGTTTTGACGGCGTACAACTACATCTTCGTCCTGAATTTTCTCCCCACGCGTGTTCCGCTCGAATACGTGGCTAGCGTGTGGCTAAATGTCAGCGAATTTGCATGGCTCTACGGCTGGATAGCATTAGGAATATATCTTCCTTCCTGGGCCTACTACTGGCGGAAGAAATATGGTTACAGCTTAGAAATTGGTGCGCGTGTCGGGATCGGATTCGTTGTAATTCTTCTGATTGGAGCAGTTGCACGGCCCATATTTCCACGGATGGGATGGACCTGGGCGGAACGCCTTCGAACCTCGTTGGCTTCCCACCCGGAAGTCGGAATCGTTGTTGGTTGGGCAGTTGTAGCGCTGGCGTTGGTTTCTATCTGCTGCAATTGCGAGTCACGGGACCGACTCCTGGGTAGAGGCAAGGGACTTGCTTTTTTAGCCTTGGCGGTTCTTTGTATTATTCTTGCATTAAGTTTGTTAACGGCTTGACGCTGCTGCGGTCGCGTCGCTTAGACTTCTCGCTTTCCAGCTCTTCGAAGCGCTTCTGAATGCGCCTAGCCAAATCGTTGTAGATTCTGCGCTCCACCGGGTTGAGATAATCAAACAGGATGTCTTCGGCACTGCGCTTTGGCGGGGTCCGACAGTAATTTCATTTCGTAGTATTGCGACAATGTAGTACGCGTATTCCGGTGCATTCGGCGAGCAAGAGGTGATCCGCTAGGCAACCACTGGGCAAGTTGATCCCTCTGTTCCGGAGGGGCGAAAGCGGGCTTTCGGGCAATAGATTCTGGATCTGAAAGTTTATTTAGTTCTTCGGCTGCTGAGGAAAATGTGGATCCTTAGCGATTAGGCGAGCTGCCCCTATGTAGTGTTCCTCTGTGAAGCCTGACATTGTGATCGGCACCCGATTGCCATTGTTCCACCTCTTTGTCCTGCGCACCTTGTAGGTAAGGATTGAGCTAGTCGCGCACAAAAATGCTGCGGGGCAAAAGTAATGGCAGTACATCGCCGTAATGCCGCTTGTGGCGTGCGCGACGCCAAGCGCAGCCCATCACGCGTTGCGCTCTCGCTCAAGGTAAGACTCAGCTTGCAGGCGCCACTGCGAATTCTCCGTGGCGTTCCATGGCGGCCAAACGAACGGGTCCAGTACCATCACACCTGTTCTAATCCCGCTCCTAAGAACAGTTTACAGCCTCGCGCGATTCCGCAATCCTTGGACTAATACTTGGGGGACATTTGCACGCATCCAGCTCCGTGTAAATGCTCTATTACACAAGGGGTGAATTAAGATGCGTGTCCATTCACTTCGCACTGCTGTTTTGTTTGGTTTGGTCGCGCTTGCGCTGATGGCCAGCTGGAAAAAGCCTATTGCTGCGGCGCAACTGGCGCCGCCGCCAGCGTCCCCGAGCGTCGCTCTGAGCGCCTCGGCGACTTCCGTCCAAGCGGGCCAACAGGTCACGCTCAGATGGTCGTCGACGAACGCCACATCCGTCACTTTGGAGCCCTCGGTGGGCCGCGTCGCCGCTCAGGGTTCTACGACACTGAGGCCTTCTCAATCGACCACTTACACCGTCACTGCCACGGGTCCGAGCGGCTCGGCCCATGCCAGCGCCCAAGTCATTATCACACCCCCGCCCCCTCCGGCTGCGGTCCGGAAGCCTTCCCAGGAAGAGATCCCGTCCGACCAACGGGAGATGAGGGGCCTCGACGAACAGATCCAGGAGATCAAGTCAGACTCCCTCCGCATGTCGGCAGAGCTGAGCCAACTGGAGGAGAAACTGCTGTACCCGTCAGGGACACAGGTCGCGATCTTCGTCGAGATCGCCAAGGGCGACGCCATGCGCCTCGACGCCGTGCGGCTCCAGATCGACGGCCAACTCGTTGCGCACTATATCTACAGCGCCAAAGAGCTCCAGGCCTTGCGCAAGAGCGGCGTGCAACGAATCTACATCGGCAACGTGGCGACCGGGGATCACAAGCTGGACGTGCTTGTCGACGGCAAACTTGAGGGCGGCGCGGACTTCAGCCGCACAGGAGAGTTTACTTTCCGCAAGGAAGTGAAGCCAAAGTTGGTCGGACTGACTCTGGCCGGACCGCGTTCCGGCAACACTCCGATCGCGCTTGGGGAATGGTAATCGATGCGAGCGATTCGCCAGCTCATCGGACTCGCCCTGGCCTTGGGACTTGCCGTCCCTCCGGCCACGGGCGGCGACTTGAGGGACCTCTATTTCGGCGAGGCGCTCTATCACGCCTACCAGGGGCAGTACTTCGATGCACTCCAGCGGCTCGACACCGAACTCACCCAGTACCACGTTCTGGACGAACCCCAACTCGATACGCTTCACTATCACATCAACGACGCCGAATTTTCGGTCGGCGACTTCGAGCTCGACTATCGCATGCACCAACGCGCGGGGCGCGCCATCAAAGCAGTTCTCGAAGGCGCCGTCGATGAGGCGGTACGAAACGAGGCCGCGTTCAGGCTCGCCCGCATCCACTTCCAGAAGGGTCAGCTCGATGACGCGCTGCAGGCGCTAGCGCGGATCAAAGGTACGGTGCCCGAAGAGATCAAGGGTGATCTCGAGTTTCTGCGGGCGAACGTCTATATGGCGACAGGCCAGCCGGGCGAGGCTGTTAAGGTGCTCTCGCAGCTAAAGAGCAATGAGCGCCTGTCCGGGTTTGTTGCGTACAACCTTGGCATCGCGGTGTTACAGGACGGTCGACCACAGGAAGCGATCGAGCAACTGGACAAGGCCGGGCAGCTGTCGGCCGGTGATCCCGCCGGTCTCGCGATCCGCGACAAGTCGAACCTGGTGCTGGGCACCATGTTGTTCGAATCTGGCAATTTTGAGCGGGCCAGACAGTCACTGGACCGCGTCCA
>WNFQ01003410.1_pt1 | contig 11590 bp, 11 predicted proteins | sample 5400171 | NCBI WGS metagenome assembly WNFQ01 (sample SAMN13153356, study PRJNA577476) | soil metagenome | isolation source: 20 cm soil under Madrone tree | place: USA:California | collected 2016-06-14
TTATTTTCCTTTGGGTTGCAGTTTTACAGTTAGTCCTTGCACGGCTGCAATCTCAGCCTGCTCGTCTTTTTCAATCGGCGTATCGCTGACAGCGTTCCAGTATTCGCCTTCGACGAAAACACGGCCGGTGCGCGAATTGATTGGAGTCAACGCAGTCACTGTTTTTCCAATGAGCGTTTCCGCTCCCACTTTCACCGGCAACCTTTGCGCGCGCAGACCTTTTCCGATGATGAAAATAAAGAATGCCGCGGTGATGAGTGTCGCTGGAATGATGTAGTTGAGCGATAAGCGAAACAGCGGGTCCGCGCGGTTAAAGAGCATAAGCGAACCGACCAGAAATGCGATGATTCCGCCGACCGTCAACACGCCGTGCGTGGTGGCGTAAACATCAAATACAAAGAGGAGCAACGCGAGGGCGATCAAAGCGAGGCCGGTGACGTTGACCGGTAAAATGGCCGCCAGATAAAGCACAAGGATCAAGGCGATCGCACCGACCACGCCCGGAAGAATCGCGCCCGGCGTGGTCAATTCGCCGATGATTCCATAGATCGCAACGAGCATGAGAATGAACATCACCTCCGGGCGCCAAAGTTTTTGAAACACGTGTTCAGACGCTGACATCTTAATTTCTGCTACCTCGGCGCCTGCGGTCTTGAGCGTCTTCCCATCCACCAGGCGACCATTCAATTTTTGTAACAGATCGGAGATATCGGTGGCGATCAGATCGATGACCTTTAATTGCAGCGCCTTGTCAGCGGTGATCGATGCACTTTCTTTTACGGCCGACTTGGCCCATTCAACATTGCGCTGCCGTTTACCGGCAATTGTTTCGATATAACTGATCGAGAAATTCTCAAGTTTCTGCTTCATCGTTTCGTCGGGCTTTTCCTCTCCGCTGCTAGGAAAACCGCCTATTGAGACCGGGTGCGCCGCGCCAATAGTGGTGGCGGGGGCCATTGCCGCAACGCTCGCCGCGATCGTGATGAAACAGCCGGCGCTGGTAGCGGTCGCGCCGGTTGGGGCGACATAGACCACTACCGGCACGGGAGATCCCAGAAAACTTTGGACAATCTTCTGTGTCGAATCGAGCAGACCGCCCGGCGTGTTCAGTTGAATGATGAGACATTGGGCATTCTGCGACCGGGCTTCGTCGATGCTGCGCGAAATGTAGCTGGCCGTCGCTGGCCCAATCGCGCCATCGATGTTGATGAGAGAAACTTTTTCAGCCGCAAAATCCTCCGGCGCTATCGCCAACGCGAGCCACACAACAAGACTTGTTAACGCACTCTTCATGCGACTATCTGCGCGCCTTGCGCCACGCTGCGAAAGGTCACGCTCCTTTCATCGGCTGAAGCTTGATCGCCAAATCTTTCACTTCTGGCTTCACGATTTTTTTGTAGTCACGATAGCTCATTTTGATCGCGTCCGTGTGCGTGCCGGCCTCGAACACGATGTAATCTTGCTCCGCCAGGTGCTCATCCACATACGTTGGCAGCCCATAGAGATTGCCAAGGGGCGGCATCGCTCCAATCGCGCAGTCGGAGAAGATCGACTTGAATTCCTGTTCCTTATCCAGCGAGACTACTCTGCCGATTGCTTTCTCAACCTTTTCCGGATCGATTTGATGATCCGCCGGTAGCACCATCATTAGATGCTGGTCTCCCGATTTAATCATGACAACCTTGGCATGATGCCGGCCTTTCACATGCTCCACCTGCGCGATTCGTTGCGCAGTTACGGCCTCGGGATGATGCAGAACTTCGTAGTGCACCTTGTTCTCATTCAAACAATCGATGAGTCGTTTTGGTATTTCCATACCGCCGCCGAAACAAACTATCACTTTCCTGCTGTATCTCTACTCTGTCCGCTCTGATCGGCATCGCCGGTGCGCTATACGAGAAATAGAATCCAGAGACGGCGGTTTCTGTTCGTGAAAATCAATTGACCACCGCCGCGAAGCCCGCGGCGCGTGAAAGATTTATGTATGGCTACATGCGAAGTTTGTGAAAATGAATATGACAAGGCGTTTGAAGAGTCGTAGGCGGAAAACACCACACCTCCGACAGTTTCGAGTGCGCGATACACGCGCTGGCGCCGGTTTGCCCGCATTGCAACTGCCGGATCGTCGGACACGGCGTTGAAGCAGACGGACAAATCTTCTGCTGCGTCCACTGCGCGCGCCGGGCCGGGAAAACGCAACTGAAAGACCGCGTTTAATGCTGTGAACAGGCGAAGACCGGTTGCTGCAGGTAGGGCGCGTCACTCTGTGCGCGCCGTCCTTGGGTTTGCGAACTACGGCGTGCAGAGGACTGCCCGCCCTACCTTCGGGTTTGCGGCGTTTTCACTCGAATCCAATGTTGCGGCTGGACTTCTGAAGCATTGCGAAATAGAGCTGCTAACATGAATCCGTCTCAAATCTCACTGATCGCACTGCCGTTGTTGTGGCTCGTGGGTTTCATCGCACAGGCGCAGCCGGAGGAAAAATTGTCGGCTCCGTTAAAAGCGATTGTGGTGCTTCATCCCACCGCAGGTAACAAAGTGAGTGGCACCGTCACATTTACTGAAGTTGCCGATGGCGTACAGGTCCATGCAGACATAACACGGCTAACCCCAGGCAACCACGGCTTTCACGTGCATGAATTCGGCGACTGCAGCGCGGCGGACGCGAGTTCCGCCGGCGCTCATTTTAATCCAACCAATAACCAGCATGCCGGGCCCGACGCAGCCGAGCGGCATGTAGGCGACATGGGAAATGTAGAAGCGGACGCTTCGGGAAAGGCGACGCTGGAGTACGTGGACCACCAAATCTCGCTGACAACTGACGAACGATCGGTGATCGGCCGGTCTGTGGTGGTGCATGTGAAAGCAGACGACTTAAAGACTCAGCCAGCCGGCGACTCTGGCGCGCGCATTGCTTGTGGCGTGATTGGGCGGGCAAAAAGCCAGTGACCGCAAGTCTGTCGCTGACCTTGGTCGTCCTGGCCGTTTGATCAACCCTGTTTCGGGGAAATTCCTTCTTAAAATCTCTTTTGCTCGACAGGCCGCTTTTCATCTGTTCAAATGGGGAAGAACCCGCCGCTTATGAGACAAATACCGAAAACTGAATTGTCGCCGGACAACGGCTGTATCATCGACATGAAATGGAAACTGGGTCCGCTGAGCTATCACGCTTCCGCGGCCGGGAAAGAGCAGGTGCCGCTTGTGACAGAGATAATCCGCCTGCCCGAACTGGTGCTTTACGATCACATTGGTTTCAAGGGCGCGTTCGCGCGCACGAACCTGAGTTTCCATTACGTCGGAGATTACTGGAACGATCGGATCAGTTGTCTCATCGTCGTAAATGGGGTCTGGCGTTTTTATCGCGACGATTACTACAAGGGGCCTTACTGGGACCTCGGCCCCGGGTATTACGAAAGCTTCTTCTCTGAGAAAGGTCCTGACGACGTGGTCAGTTCATTCCAGTGCATCGCGCTGACGTAGTGTAGCGCACGCGTCTCGCGTGCTGGCGAAGCCGTCTTTCGTTCGCCGAACTTTTCTTCCGTCGATTTCGATGCGGTACGCGCGCTACCCGGCGAGATCTACGACTTTACGGGCGCAGCCCCACGAGAGCGTAAACCCGGAGCCGCCGTGACCGTAGTTGTGAATGACAGTCCGGCCATCGCGCAATTGATCGCGTTCGAGTCGGACACCTGATTTCCGAAATGGTCGCAGGCCGACGCGCTCGGCGAGAACATTCGATTTCTCGATGTTCAGCACACGACTGCATTCAGCGACAATTCGATCTGTCGTTGCGGGATCGGCGGCGAGATCACTGCTGATATCGTTCGTTCCGCCGAACACGCAATCGTTCCTGCGAGGGATTGCGTACATGAGCGGCGCGTCATCACAAACAATCGCGCAGGAAAGAGCTTCGATTTTCGGCACAATCGCGACCTGACCGCGATGCGCCTCGAGATCGACATCGTGTAAAAGGTCGCGCGCGCCGATTCCCGCGCAGTTGATCGCGAGATCGAATTTGTGGTCGACGTCTTCGAGTCTTTCAAACTGCACATCCGCAATCACTGATCCCCCGGCGGCGACAAAACGATTTGCGAGATAATCGAGATAGATTGTTGCGTCCATCAGCGGGACACGTAGCGAGAAGCCACTCTTGAATAATTTGAGAGATTTGATTCGCTCACCTCCCGTTCGCTCTGCCTTCGGCCTTCCCGTCCATGTCGCGGCTTCCCCAGCCGCTCCATTCTCGACTTCGCTCGGGAAGACAGAAGGGCGGCTTGGAATGACAGCTTGCGCGCCGAGCGGGATAGCCCAATCAGGGATTTGAATTTGCCCGGCGCGCGAAAATTGGCGCAGCTCGATAATCGAAACCCCGGTGCGCGAATCACGGCTCAGATCGACCAGTGTTTTGTAGCCATCAATTGCCCAGGGAATTACTCTTCCGGCTGGTTCAACATCGTATGGAAACCAAAGTGCCGCGGCCGCGCCGGACGTTGTTTGTTGTCCGGTTTCTTTCGCAAAGATCGCTGTGCGGTACCCGTGCTCGGCAAACAGCACGCCGCAGGTCAATCCAGAAACGCCTGCGCCGATGATTGCGACCGTCCGGCTCATTTCCAGATGGTAGGAACGGAACGCGCAGCCGTCCGCAAAATTCTTTGGCGCGCCCTCGCCACGGCGAGCAGGCTCTGGTCGCGCCGCCCTACCACAAATGAAGGTACGTGCGAACTCCGTCAGGAGCGTCTAAGATTGACTCCACATGGTTTCTTTAAATCGAGACGCGCTGACGGAACGAATTCTCGGGGGCGAACGGATTTCGACAGACGACGCACTCGAACTCTATCGCTGGCCTCTGGAAGAGCTGGGGGCGCTTGCTGATGCTCGGCGCGATTTGGCGAAGGCGAAAAGTTATGGCGGACGCGGGCGCGAGATCGTGACTTACATCGTCGATCGGAATATCAACTACACAAACGTCTGCAACGTTTACTGCAAATTTTGCGCATTCTATCGGACCGAACGCGACGAAGATCATTACGTGCTGTCGTTTGAGCAGATCGATGAGAAACTCGACGAACTTTCTGCGGCCGGCGGGGTTCAAATCCTGATGCAGGGTGGGCACCATCCGAAATTGCCGTTCCAATGGTACATCGATCTTTTGCAGCATATCCGGCAAAAATATCCGCACATCAACATTCACGGGTTCAGCCCGCCGGAGTTTCAACATTTCGCGGAGATCTTCGGGATGCCTCTGCGAGAAGTGATTTCGGAATTCAAAAAGGCCGGGCTCGGCTCAATCCCTGGCGGCGGCGGTGAAATCTTGGTGGATCGCGTGCGGAAGAAGATTTCGCCTTTGAAAATTAACAGCGATGAATGGTTAGAGGTAATGCAGCTTGCACATGAGCTTGGATTGAAATCGAGCGCGACGATGATGTTCGGGCACGTCGAGACAATCGCAGATCGCGTCGAGCATTTGCGGCGCATTCGTGATCAACAGGACCGCAGCGGCGGATTTACTGCATTCATTTGCTGGACCTTTCAACCGCAGAATACGGTGCTCAAGGTGCAACAGCAGACAGGAGTGTCTGAATATTTGCGCACACAAGCGCTGGCCCGGATTTTCCTCGACAACATTGAAAACGTGCAAAGCTCCTGGGTTACGCAAGGCCCGGGCATCGGCCAGATCGCGCTCAGATATGGCGCAAACGATTTCGGTTCCGTGATGATGGAAGAAAATGTCGTGAGCAGCGCCGGGACAACGTTTCGGTTAAATGCCGCCGAAATTGAATCGCTCATTTGCGACGCCGGCTACGAACCGCGCCGGCGAAATAATTGGTACGAACTTTTGAATTGAAAAGTTCAAGCCACCGCCTGGACGAATAGCCTGATTCTGTGAAATCTCGCCTTGACGATCTCTATCTTCTTCCCGATATAGCTCGCCTGTCCTGCGTGGGTTCGTTCCGCGGGGCTGCGCTTCTTAACCTATGAGACATTTTTCTGGATGGATGCGCCCCCCGCCGTTTGCAATTTGGGTCGCTTCCATCTGTGCGTTGGCTGGCCCCATAATCGTTCGGGCACAAGCTCCGCAAGCGGCGTCGGGGCCTCCCATGATCCGTTCCGTCGAGGTGCATTACACAGGGCCCGAAACCGTCAGCAAGGAACGAATTCTGGCGCACATGCGCACAAAGGTCGGCCAGCCCTATTCCAACCAGGTAGTCGAGCAGGATATCGAAGCGCTTTATAAGACTGGCGCAATTCAGAACGTTCGCATTTTCGCTCAACCCGAAGGCGATGGCGTGAAGGTGATCGTGGCGGTGCAAACGCGAGCGATCGTGCGCGAGATCGAAATTACCGGAGCCGAACGAATCAAAGCAAAAAGATTGCGCAAAGAAATCAAAGTGAGACTCAACCAGGCGGTCAGCGAACAGCAACTGGAAGACGCGCGCCAAAAAATCATCGAAGTCTATCAGGGGCACGGATTCAATGATGTCAGCGTGCAATTTCGCGTTGATCCAATTGACGAAAAGCGTGGCACGGCGCGTGTTGTTTTCACAGTTAACGAAGGCGTGAGAGGAGCGGTGCGCCAGATCCATTTCGAAGGAAACACCCACTTCGGTGAAAAGATATTGCGCAAACAAATGAAAACTCGCGGGAGGACGCCCATTTACTTCATGGATAAATCGGGGCGCCTGGATGAGGTACAGTTAGAGCAGGACCTGGACAAACTGCGCGAGTTTTACCAAAACCACGGCTACATCGATGTGGAAATCAAAAATGTTCGCAGGGATCGCGCCGAGAAGGGGCCGATGATCATTACGATCGTGATTGTCGAAGGCCCACAATACCACGTGCGCAAGCTGACCGTTTCCGGGTACCAGGCGGCCAGCGAACCCAGAATTCGTGCGCTGCTAAAAATGAAGGAAGGCAGCGTCTATTCACCAAAACAACTGCGCGATGATGCGAAGGCAATTGCCGATGCGTACGGCAGCGGCGGTTATGTTGATCTGGTGATATTGCCGGAAGGGGCGCCGGCCGGTCCTGCGCAGATCGATGTGGGCTATAACATCGAGGAGGGCAACCGCTCCTTCGTCAACCGCGTCAATATTCAGGGCAACACGCGCACCAAAGACAAGGTAATCCGTCGCGAAGTGCTCGTTGCGCCGGGAGATGTCTTTAACACGGTTCGCGTCGATATAACCAAGAAGCGGTTGGAAAACCTGGGTTACTTTGCGAAAGTCGAGACTTATCCGGAAGACACGGACATACCGGGCCGCAAAGATCTGGACATTCTGTTGCAGGAAAAACGGACCGGCTCACTCAGCTTCGGCGGCGGCTTCAGCACAGTGGATAAGTTGGTGGGATTCGCGGAACTGACACAGGGCAATTTCGATCTTTTCAACTGGCCATCGTTTACAGGGGGAGGCCAAAAATTCCGGCTGCGAGTCCAGTACGGCACGCAGCGAAAAGATTTTATTCTTACGTTGACCGAACCGTACTTTCTCGATCGACGGCTTGCGCTCACCGGCCAGGTTTTCTATAATGAGGCGAATTACTTGAGCGCCCAATATGACCAGCGCAATTACGGGTTCATGACCGAGCTGCGGAAGCCGATCAATGCTTATATCTATGCGACGTTGGGATACATGCTGCAGGACATCGATATTTTTAATGTGGACCCCTCCGCGTCTGATTTTATTCAATCACAAAAGGGCTCGTTCGTGGAGAGCAAGGTCTTTAGCAGTGTTGTGTATGATTCACGCGACAATCCCTTGCTGTCGCACAAAGGACAACGCATCACGTTTTCACCATTTATTAGCGGTGGTCCTCTTGGGGGCGATACCCAGGTTTATGCGCTGGACTTGGAGGGATCGCAATATTTTCATCTGCCCAAGGACCTCATTCTGCTCATCAACGGCGAAATCTCGACAGTGAGTCAATGGGGAAGTGGAACCGAGGTGCCAATTTTCGAGCGGCTCTTTCTCGGCGGCTCAAATAATCTCCGCGGGTTCCCGTTTCGCGAGGTCGGTCCGCAGGATCATAACGGCGAGCCGGTCGGCGGCCAATCAATGTCGCGCGCTACTGTGGAACTTACTTTTCCCATCATTGAAAAAGCGCGCGGAGCAGTTTTTTACGATACCGGTTTCGTCAACACCAGCGCGTGGTCTTTCGGCTTCAATCACATCGCTTCCGATATCGGTGTGGGAATCCGGCTAGATTTGCCGATCGGTCCGCTACGCCTCGATTATGGATATCCAATACAGCGAGACGGATATAACGGGGGCGGCCATTTCAACTTCAACGTGGGCTACCAATTTTGAACGAATATATGTGGTTGCAGTCTAACGCGATTCCGCCCACCGTATCGTCTGTTTCGTCTGTTTTATGAAAAAATCTCTGTCCATACTGGTTGCGCTGATGCTGGCCATTCCGTTTGCGGCTTTCGCACAGGGCACACTGAAAATCGGAACGGTCGATATGCAGCGCGCGTTTAAGGAATACAACAAGACCAAGGACGCCGAAGCAAAAATCAACGACGCCAAAAATGCCGCCCGAAAAGAATATGACGACCGGGCGGAAGATTACAAAAAAGCGCTCGACGAAATCAATAATCTGAACAAGCAGCTCGAGTCGCCCGCCCTCAGCGCTGATAAGAAGTCGCAAACGGCAAAGGATCGTGACGACAAAATTGCTAAAATCAAAAACATGGAGCGAGAGATCAGCGATTTCCGCCAAACGCGCGAACGGCAATTGCAGGATCAGTTGATGCGCATGCGTGAAGGAATTGTAAAGGAAATCACCGACGTCGTGCTGGAGAAGGTAAAAACCAACAATCTCGACCTGGTATTCGATAAGTCAGGCATGAGCATCAATGGCGTGCCCGTTTTGATGTTCTCACACGAAAACGTTGATTTCACTAACGACGTGATTGCCGTGCTCAACAAGCCTGGCCGTGCCACAGCTGCGGCTGTAAAAACTTCGACCACTGCCTCTGCCACGCCGGCAAGAGCTGCAAAACCTTAACTGGCATTCGAGATTCGAAATGATACACGCGAGCTAAACTCGCGTGTATTTTTGTGTACACATAAAGGCATGTGCCCGTATCACGATTTGTGAGCGGCAGTGAACTGCAACAATGCTCATTGAGACCAAACTTCGACCGGCGCAATGCGCGATCGCGATTCTGATCGCGTTTTGCAGCGGTTCATTGGCCGCGAATTGGCAGGCGACGCTTAGCAAGGACCCGCCTGGGACTTTTCCCGAGCTGCGCCCACTGCATGCCTCGTATCGGTTCGGTTGGTCCGGACTTACGGCAGCTACGGGAGAGGTTCACTTTAACAAACCATCCGGGGACAAATTTCAGTTCGATGGCACTGGCCGAACCATTGGGTTCGTTCGGGCGCTATGGAGATTCGATGTGAACCATCGCGCGGTCGCCAGCGCGGAAACCCTGCACCCGATCGAGACTCAGCAAACAGAGAATTATCGATCCAAAAAAATTGTTACCAATCTCACTTTCACCAACAGCGGAGTAACTCGGGCGAGAACCGAAGGCGAAGGGAGTGCTGCCGGAACAAAGACTCGCCAGTTTAGTTTCCCTAATCTGTTCGATCTCCACTCGGCGGCGCTTTATTTGCGCAGTCAGCCGCTCAGAGATCGCAGTGTTTATCGTGTTGTGGTTTACCCGGCGACGAATGCTTATCTTGCTACCGTCACAGTAGTCGGGCGGGAGAAAATCTCCGTGCGCGCCGGCACCTACAAGGCGATCAAACTTGACTTGCAGTTGAAGCGCATCAACAAGCAATTTGAATTGGAGCCGCACCGGAAATTTCGTCACGCGACAATCTGGGTGTCGGATGATGCGGATCGACTTTTGCTTCGAATTGAGGCGCAGGTTTTTGTCGGCACCGTTTTCGCCGAACTGCAATCGATGCATTTCGATGCTCCGCGGTCGTGACGGATACGATGACTGAATCTCCGAACAGCAGCTAGTATTCAGGAACCCATTCACCGCGAACTGGTGGCTGAGGACGTCCGCGGCGCGACGGAGGAAAAACCGGCCCACGTGACCTGGGCAACAACTGGAGAGCCGCGAGTGTTTCCAAATCCAACCGGCCGGTTACCGGAAGTCGGGTTCGCGCTTGATAGGCGCGCAGCGAAAATTCCATTGCTGGCCCATACAGTCCATTAATGTCGTCATGATAAAGGCCGCGACGTGCCAGCGCCATCTGCGCCGAGAGCACCACATTGCGCTGCACCCTGGAAGGGGCAGCCTCAAATGGCGTCCCGGCGAATACGCCTCCTTGTGAAGCGCCCGGCGTCACGGGATTCGATGGGTAGATTTGTTGGTCTTGCGGTGGGTTGCCGAACGGTTGAAGCGGTGGCGCAGGATTCGCATTCGCGTTCTCGTCGGGAGAGGTTTCGCTTGGCTTTGGCGTCACAGCGGGGCCGGGCGATACTGGCTTCGTTGCCGGTCGCGCTGATGCAGAAGAGTCAACTCCAAGCGACTGAAGCGTCTCGCTATTGAGCTCGCCGCTAACCTGCAGTCCATTGCGAATTTGGTAACGGCGAATCGCTGCGGTTAAATTTGCATTCATCTCACCGCTGATTTCGCCGTAATAAAAACCTTGATCCTTCAATGTCTGTTGCACACGTTCGACCAACTGATCAGCGTGCAGCAGCATCATGGACCCAATAAAGATCAGTGCCGCGATCCTGGCTTTCATTCCCGATGCTATTTTGACGCCTCGCCTTTCCCGCGTATTCAGGGCTTTCCCGCACCTGTCGCCGCCAAGGTTGACTTCCGTTGGCTCGCCGCATCACGATAACGCAAAATGCCGTCCGCGACGGCTGCGGCGATCTGATCGCGATAATCTTCGCTCGCTAGTTTGGAAATGTCCTCCTTGTTTGTGAGAAACCCTCCCTCAATCAACACCGCAGGGGCAGTCACGTTTGCGATCACGAAAAATTGTCTGGCTTGTGTGCCGCGATCAATAGATCGGGTACGTGCAACCAATGCTTCCTGGATAAATCCTGCAAGATTTTGGCTTTCGGGATTCGGCGAATCCGAAAGCGGTCGCCATAGAAAGGGGAGCCAAGAGGCCATAAGTGAACCCGCAGTGATTTGGTGTCCGGCGTAGTACGTCTCGACGCCACTGGCTACCGGCTTGTTATCTTCATTAAAGTGAATACTGACGAAAATGCATTTTCTCACTCGATTGACGAATGCTGCGCGATCCGCCAGCGAAACGTACGTGTCTCCCACGCGGGTCATCAATGTCGCGACCCCTTCGGAGTTCAGGAGCCGGTCGATTCGCCGCGCCACGTCCAACGTCAGATCTTTTTCCAATACTCCGCCACAGGTCGCTCCGGAGTCTTGACCGCCGTGGCCGGGATCAAGAACAACTACTGCAAATGGCTTGGGCGCAGTTGAGCTCTTGGCGGCTCTGGGTTCGGGCTTAGCGACGGGTGGATGGAGCTGCATCCAGACAAAGGATGCGACCATCAACAACAAGCCGGACAAGGCCAGCACATTTCGAAACGTTCGTTTCATCCGTCACCTCTGAGAGAAGACTTCTCTTCATAACTTAATCGTTAATCA
>WNFQ01003411.1_pt1 | contig 11589 bp, 5 predicted proteins | sample 5400171 | NCBI WGS metagenome assembly WNFQ01 (sample SAMN13153356, study PRJNA577476) | soil metagenome | isolation source: 20 cm soil under Madrone tree | place: USA:California | collected 2016-06-14
GAAGACCAGTGGGAAGGCGACGTTCTGGATGTCCTCCGCTACGTCGATGTCTTCCTGCCGAACGCGCGCGAGACCAAACGGATCGCCGGCACGGACGATTTCGAATCCGCCCTGGCCCGCTTGGCAGACCGTGTCCCCCTGCTCGTCGTAAAAATGGGAGAAGAAGGCGCGCTGGCGGTTCGCGGTCAGGAACGCTTTACCAGTCCTGCGGTCAAAGTGCGATTCGTCGATCCGGTAGGAGCCGGCGATAGCTTCGATGCGGGGTTCCTCTCCCAATACGTGCGCGGCGCGGACTTGCCGACGTGTCTGCTCTGGGGAAATCTGGCCGGAGCGTTGTCGACCACCATGCCCGGAGGCACGGAAGCCTTCCGCGACCGTGAGCACCGCGAAGCGTTTCTACGCGAACACCGTCCCGCCTAATGACCCAAGAATTGGTGCTAGTCCTTTGGTCATCCGACCGCGCAACCCTTTGGGCTTGGTTCTCCTCTATATATGGAAGAATAACCGTATCTATGGAAGGAATAACCGGGGACTCGTGTCTTGGGTGATTGGCGAAACTTTAGGCCGAGTCCGGTGTTTGTAGTCCTTGAATTCCCAAGAAGCGGAGGCTCGTCGTGACCAGTCCTGCCGAAGTGTCAGAAGCGTCTTCCTGCGGTGTCTTACCTTCTACTTTCCAAAACAAGTTGTTGTTGAGTCTGAGTTTGAGCTCGCTGTTTTTCGCCTTGGCCTGCGGATCAAGCAGTTCCAACAACAACTTTCCGATCACGGGCGGCTTTAATGACGCGAGTTTGAATGGGCAGTATGCCTATCGGCTCACAGGTTTCGACACCATGAACGGGTCCTTTACCGAAGCCGGCACCTTCACAGCAGACGGAGCGGGACACATCAGTAATGGCGTGGACGACTTCAACACAGCTAGCGGGTTTTTCAGCACACCTTTTACCGGCAGTTATCACATGACGAAGGACGGGAATGGAACAATGACATTGAACATTGGTAACGGATCTTCCAATCTCGCATTCACCATGGTGAGCGCTTCGAAATTTTATCTCACCGAACGAGATGCTTTTGTGAACTTCAGCTCCAATGCAGTAGGGGAGGGCGCGAAGCAGAACACCAGCGCCTTCACGGCAGCTCCCAACGGAACGTTCGTATTTCGCGTGCACCAGACTTTTCCAACTACGGTTTCAGAAGGGACGGTGGGTGCCCTCACTTCGACCAACGGAGCCATCACCGGCAACCTCGATGTCGTGCGGAACGATACCTTCTCTTCGCTGACGTTTACATTGGGCCTACTGTCCGTCCCGAATTCCAACGGCCGGGGAACGCTCTTCTATACCGATAGCCAGGCTGTAACCACAAATTTTCAGTACTACGTGATCGACGCCAATACTTTCTGGTTCATGGAGACCGACCCGAACACCTTGGGCATGGGCACCGCAGAGAAGCAATCGGGTGGATCTTTGACCTTGGCCGGCAATTACGCCTTCGGCAGCAGCGGCGACACCAACGCGAATATTGGAGGCGTGCGCACGGTCGGTGTATTCACGGCAGGAAGTGGAACGATCAGCGACGGAGCCTACGATTCAGTGCAAGATTTTAATTCCATCGTGAACCAGCCCTTTAACGGAACCTATACTGAAACCTCGAATGGGCGAGTGGACGCCACCTTCATACCCACTTCAGGTGGCGTGGCTCAGATTTCGGAAGTGTTCTGGATGGTCAGTCCGTCGCGTGCATTCTTCTTGGTGAATGACGTGAACAAGGTCGAGGAAGGCACCATCGACATGCAGCAGATTGCGACCTTCGCCGGCAGTGACCTCAAAGGCCAATACGCTCTGGTGATGGACGGACGCTTCCAGGACGGAACTCTTCTGACACGCATCGGTACCTTAATACCGGATGGTAACGGCAACGTTGACCTCAACGAGGAAGCCAACTCGCTCCTCAGTCTGCCGGGGACGATCAACGATGTCGTGCTGTCGTCCACGTATCAGATGTCGGGGAACGGACGGGCGACGACGACGCTGCCGGGCAGCCCCGGAAATATTGACCTGGCGATTTACATGGTGTCGTCAGGCCGAGGGTATGTCTTGCAAAACGACCCAGGCACGGACATCTCGGGAGAGTTCACGATTCAGACATCGCCGTAACAGTGTAGGGCGGACACTCCTGTCCGCCAAAAAGCAGTTACAAAAAAGTCTGTTGTGAAAAAAGCCTCAGCGACCATGCTGAGGCTTTTGCTCTACGAACTGAGTTCACGAGGACAAGAGCGTCCGCGCCACTCTGTCCTACCGGTGAGCCAGCGCAGGCTCGTGCGCTCCCTTGAACGCAGCAAAGCGCTTGTTGATCTCGTCCCAGTTTACCGCTTGCCACCATGCTTGCAGATACTCGGGACGCCGGTTGTTGTACTTCAGATAGTAGGCATGCTCCCAAACATCGTTGCCGAAAATGGGATACAGGCCCTGACTGATGGGGTTGTCCTGATTGGGCGTGCTGATGATTTGCACTTCGCCCTTGCTGTTGCCCGCCAGCCACACCCAGCCGCTGCCGAATTGTTTCACGCCAGCATCGTTGAACTTCGTCTGGAAATCCTGGAAGTTGCCGAAAGTCTTGGCGATAGCTTCCGCGATCGGGCCGGAAGGATCACCTCCGCCCTTGGGCTTCATGATGTGCCAGAACATGGTGTGATTGACGTGCCCACCACCATTGTTGCGAACCGCAGTGCGGATGTCTTCCGGGATCGCGTTCAGGTCACGAATCAAGTCTTCGGGCTTCTTGGATTGCAGGTTGGGATACTTTTCGAGCGCGGCATTCAGGTTTTTCACGTAGGCCGCGTGATGCATATCGTGATGCAGGTGCATCGTCTTCTCGTCGATAACGGGCTCGAGGGCCGTGTAGTCATACGGCAAAGGGGGTAATTCATGCGCCATTGTTTTTCCTCCAGAATATTAGAGATGACAGGAATTGGAACGGGGATTCAATGTGAAAGATTATATAAGGAACCAGTTGTTAATTGTCAGTTGTGAGGATGGAAGGGACGGGCACAGTGCTTTGCTCGGTAAGCTCCGCCGCTTAAGCTTCCGTTCTGAGGCTTCCGTTCGCCGGATCACTGGTCGCTGATATCGCCGTAAATAATTGCCCGACCGTTGGTGGAGAAATAGACGCGACCAAAGACGCGAGGATCGCCCGTGATGGCTTCACTGGTCATGCCGTACTGGTGCAGATTGTCGTTGATCCGGACCCAGCTGTGGCCGGCATCGTCGGAACGGTAGATGCCACGAACGCCACGCACTTGCGCGCTGCTGTAGAGGGCAACATATCTCTGATGAGGCGCCGCTTTGCCGAAGCCAATGTTGTCGGCGGCATCCACCTGGGGTAGCTTGCGAAAGGACTGGCCGCTGTCGGTGGAATGCCAAAGACCATAGACGCCGCTGGCGGTGCTGCCTCCGGCAAGCCAGATGTCGCCAGTGAGGCCGGGCACCGCTTTGAAATAGCCGGATGTACCGGCCGGAGGCAAGTTGCTGGCCGGTGAGGCAAGGAAGGTCACGCCTGCGTCGGTGCTGATGTAGAACACGCCGTTGGCAAAGGCGTAGTATTTCGAAGAATCGACCCGGTCTGCGCCCACGCGTGCGCCTGCCGGCACTCCGGTCGAAGGCGTCCAGCTGTTACCGTGGTCGGAGGAAAAGAAGATCCCCTGTCCGGAAGGACTCCAGAGCACGCGACTGCCATCCGCACCGGCTGCGACTGTGCCACCACTTGCCCCTGCGGGCCCAGTGTTCGCGGGAGACCAGGTCTGTCCCCCGTCGGACGAGAAGCCGATGTTCTGACCACCTCCGCTCCCGGAGCCGACACGCACGATGAAGTTCGGGGCTTGCCCGGAGTAGTCCAGACTCGACGTGCCAGTGAGCACGGGATTGACCGACATCACGCTGGGCGTGCTGAGATCGTTGTGAGTGAAACCACCGAGGTCGGCCACCGCGCTAATCAGATGCGGACCTGCCGGGGGACTGATGAGATCGTGCACAGCGGTTTCTTCCACGCCCAAGGCAGCGACCGAAACCTGCACGCTGCCGGCAGTGTCCCAGGCTGTGAGGTTGCTGGTTCCAAAAATCGTGGCACCGGTACCGTAGAACATGCGGTCGGAATTGAAGGGATCGATTTCAAGGGATCCGACCATCCAGCCCAACTTGGGAGTCGGTTGCGGACACAACGAGTTGAGGTTTTGAGCCGAAGTGCAGGACGAGGGCGAAGAACCAAAGGTAAGCCAGGGAGCCGGCGAGTATTCGAGCGAGTAGTTGGTGACCAGTGTTGGCCACGATCCCCAGTTCCAAATTCGGCTCCAGGTTGTTCCGCCGTCGAGGCTGCGGAAGAAAATCGTGTCGGGCCACCAGGAATTCAAAGCCGCCACGACGATCGTATTCGGATGCTGAGCATCGACGCTCAACCCGCCGTAGCCGAAATAGTCGTTGGCGGCGTCGGTGGAGGGAACGGGACTGACGCGCGTCCAGCTGACGGCTGAGGTGTCGTACTTCCAGACATCGCCGCTGCTGCCGTCATATGGGCCAGCGCCGTTGCTGTAGGTGATGTAGAGCATTCCATTCGAAGCAAGTTTTCCGTGGTGTGGGAGAAGACCGGTGGGTTGACCGGCGAGCGGGGCCCAGGTCTGTCCACCATCGGTGCTGCGGTAAATGCTGGTTTGCAGATCGGCCACGCCCACATAAATGGTCTGTGTAACCCCGCCCTTGCCGGCCGTGCGAGGATCGAACGTGACCCAGACGACTCCAATCGGATCGGCTGTGTAGGAACTGGAGGGATCGGGGAAATAGTTCCCGGGATTGGGGAACGTGGTCACTTTCGACCAGGTTCTGCCGTAGTCTTGACTGCGCCAAAGGCCGTTTCCGCTGCGAGCGCCCAGGTAAAGGATGCCGTTGTTGTTGGGATCGATGGCGAGTCGTTCCCCCATGGAACGGCCGGGCATGTTTCCACCCACCTTGAAGGGGAGATCGAAACGCTGAAAGCTGCCGCCCCGATCAAAGGAACGGAGAATGGCGCCATTTTGACTGGTCCATTCGTTGGTATAGGTGCCGACGGCGAGGTACACGCGGTCCGGATCGCTGGGGTCTGACGCGATGCTTTCCACACCGGTGAGATTCCAGTCGTTCCAGCCAATCCAGTCGAGGAGCGGAGTCCATCGACCCGACTGTGGGTTCCAGCGATAGGCTCCGCCGATATCAGTGCGTGCGTAGATTAGATTCGGTGTGCGGGTGCTGAAGATGATTCCTGGCACGAAACCGCCGCCACCTCCGATCACCACGTTGCGGAACCGATAGTGCGGTGAAGCGGCGGAAGCGGTCAGGGTTTGGCGATGAGCCATGAGCGTGAAGGCAAGCCCGGTTACCAGCACGGCGCCGATGAGCGGACGGAAACAACTACGAAACTTGGCAGTGAGGGTCAATGCGACCTCCTTTACTCCTTCAGGCAGGAACTTCACTTGCTAGGAAAAGAACTTAAAGGGAACGAGGGGCGCTGGATTTAAAACAGCCGGAGGTTAGCACCGGGTTTGCCGTGTGTCAATGGACAATCGTCACAAATCCTTCTAGAAAATCGTTATGCCATGAACTGACTGGGTAGCGACGAGTAGGACAGGGGAAGCCCGCGCCCAAACTGCCCTTGCTGAACAACCGAACGCCGACTGTGCCTACGCCCTCTGTGCTACAGAAAGGGGCACGCAAAATCAAGGGAGCGAGCTGCCTCCCTTGGGAGGGGGCGTCACGTATACAGGGTTCGAGAAAATCCACAGCGTCCACCGATGCCAGCCCGTCAATCCCGGCTGCTGAAGGTAAGCTTCGGTGCGATAGTGCCCGGGACCAAGGACAGGAAGCTCCAGCGAATGACCTTCTTGCGTCGCGATTTCACGCCCGTCCTTCAGAACCCGGATCATCGGATGATCCGCACCTGCGGGCACGGTTACATGGAGCATTTCGTCCTGCGCCCACACGATGGTATTTCCGGGCCCGGAAGTTTGCGTCGCTGACGTGATGGTTTGCGTGAAGCCGTCGGAGGGGTAAAGAGCATCGACGGCGCAGAAGGAGCTGCCGGATTTGATGGCGGCCAGGATGGCATCCGCGCCCGCGCGGTCAGGATCGACTCCGGGACGTTCGGGCAACAGAACATGCTGCCGCGCCAGACTGAACACGGAAAGATAGCTGGGGAACTTCGCGATGGTCATGCGGTTGACGATCAAATTCGCATGCGCGTCGGAACCGCAAATCCCGGCCACGGGGCGCTGTTCCAGCAGTTGATCCCACTTGGCGAAGTTTTCGTTCGGCGTGCGCGCCAGCCGGAGCAGCGCCAGCCGCGAATTCACTGGGTAGAGCAGCGCGGCGACGGCGATATCGAAGACCGTATTTTTGCGCCAGATGGCGTCATCGTTGAAGATTTCGATGCCGTCGTACTCGCTCGCTCCCCAGTCGGTCCAGCGATCGCGCAGCCCATAAGGATGAGCAATGAAGTTGACAGCGCCCGCTTCGCGGCTGGAGTGCATCAGCGAGCGCGTGTCGTAGCCAGCGCCGCGGTGCCAGCGGTTGCCCGAGACGCCGAGCGCGAGGAAGTGTCCACTCGCAGTGCTGACTTCTTCGCCATCAATGACAGCGAACTCTGGCGGATCGGCTGCAGCGACTTCCGCGTCCGAGAGTGCCAGGTTGTGATCGGTGATCGCCACAAAGGACAGGTCAGCATCCTTCGCCGACGCGATGACCTGGGGCAAGCTGCCGCTTCCGCACGAGGCATTGGTGTGTACGTGGATCACGCCGACGCGTTCGCCGCGCGCCGGAGTGCCGGCCAGCTTCGGCAGGTGGACCAGGAGGCCATCCAGCCAAACTATAATCACGAATGCCGCGAAGACAGCAATGACGTAGCGCGACACTCGGCCCAGGGCTCGCTTCTTTGAAGGAACAGAAGGGTGCGCTCCGGCGCCAGGCGTGGTGGGCGCCGAAGTCTCGACTTGTTCGGAAATCCCCTGGAGCGTGGAGCTCAATTGTTGCGAGTGTGACTATTGCTTTGGATGGTGTCAAGGGGAAAGGGGATGCTGGTGCTCTTGTGGAAAAGAGATGGGTCTAGGCTCCGTTGCCGATGACTCACTTAACGACTGCGAAAATAATCAGCTGTTCAGCCTGGCACCCTGTCAAGAAATCTCTTCTCGCGGTTCGGTTGACTAAGCAGAAGGCTCCTCTCGCGGGAGAGCAGCCTTCCAAAAACGTAAAGCGCGGTCTTCTAGAATTTCAACTGGGCGGAGAACTGAATGCCGCGGGGCCCGCCGCCTCCGAGGAACGGATTGCCGATGCCCACATCGCCGGTTGTTGTGAGGGCATAAGAACCTGAATGCTGCCCTGTCACAGCATCGGGAGATCCGATGTCAGCGGCAAAACCGGGCAAGATCGGACTGGCGAAGTTGGGGTGGTTCAGGATGTTGAAAAATTCTGCCCGGAGGGCTAGATTCACCCGCTCGGTGATGGCCGTGTTCTTGAAGATTGAGAAATTGAATTCCTTGAAGGCCGGACCACGGAGCGAGTTGCGGCGCAGGTCGCCAAAGTGGCGGGTGCCAGGCACGCAATTGGTCTCGTCCGAGGTTCCGTCGTTTAGAGGATTGCCCCAAGTACAGGGCGCAGCGAAGGAACTCAAATCCAAGAAGTTGCCGGGGACGCTGCCGTAGTGAATGGGACCGATCACATCCGGTCGGTCGAAACCTTGGCCAGCACCAGAGTAATCGCCCTCAAACAAATAATTGAGATGGAACGGTTGACCGTCCTGCAAGCTGACCACACCGTCAAACCCCCAGCCATTTTTCAACTTCCCCAGGCCGCCACCCATCTTCGGGAACTGGTAGGCGAAGTTCCAGGTGAAGCGCCGGCGGAGATCGAAGCTCGAATTTCCCTTCTCTGCTGCGGGATTAAGGCTGTTCTGGGGCTGCGCCTGGTTGGGGATAAAGTCTTCGCTGTCGCTGGCGTCGTCAATGGAGTGCGACCAGACAAAATTCACTTGCGAGGTCAGGCCATGCCAGGCGTTGACCCGCAAACTGGTCTGCAGGGCGTGATAGATCGAATTTGCCTTCGACTCTTCCATGTTGATGTAGAAGGGCAAGGCATTGGGGAACGCTCGGGGAACGCCATACCCGGAAGGACAGAACGATTGGTTGGGAATATCGGGAATGCAAGCCAGATCGGCAGCGGTGATCTGGGCCTGGCTCGGCTGATTGATATCGCGGAACCGGAATAGCTTGGTGCCCTTGGTCCCCACGTATCCAACTTGCAGGACCGCTCTGCCGCCCACGGCTTGCTGGAAGTTTAGATTGAAATTCTGCACGTAGGGGGTGCGCAGGTTCGGGTCGGCCCCGAAGAACTCGGCGGACGGCGAAGCTCCCGAAAACACCGGCGTGTTGGGATCGAGAACACCGCCCGTAAGTCCCAGGTCCGAAATGGCTGCTGGACCGATGCCGGCATACGCCGGTCCAGGACAGAAGAAACAGTTCCACGGGAAGTGGCCCAGAAAAATATCTTGCGCGAAGGCGTCGTAGAAAACGCCCCAACCGCCGCGGACCACGGTTGTGCCTTTACCGGTCAAGTCATATGCGAATGACAGGCGTGGGGCGAAGTTGTTCAAGTCCTTGTTGTACAGCTGTCCGGCCGGAACTTCTTCCCCGGCTGTCGTATCAAAGCGGTAAAAGAGTCCATCCTTCTCGTGGACCACGCCGAAGTAGTCCCAGCGCAGGCCAAAATTAAGAGTGAGGCGTGGGGTCCATCGAAAACTGTCCTGGATGTAAAAACCGTGGCTGTTCTCCGAGGTATGGCGGCGGCTGTAGCCCGCACGCTGACCGCCGTCGGCGGGAAGGCCTTCCAGGAAGGCCTGCACCGCGGTGAGTTTTTGACCGACGTTGTTAGGATCATCGACGACGTCGAAGGTCAGCTTCCCACGGAAGGTGTTTTCCAGGACCTGCATGATGGTTGTGCGGCGGAACTCATAGCCGAACTTCACATCGTTGCGGCCGAACTTCCAAGAATAGTTATCGATGAAGTGCCAGTTAGCGTCTACGCGGTTGCGAGGGACGCCATTGGTGGCGCCAATCTGCGAAAAGCTGCCCACGCGGATCGCGGGAAGTCCGCCTTCGTAAGCGCCCACTCCTGTATTCAGGCCGATGCTGGAGGGCCGGAAGTTTTGATCTTCCGGAAAGAAGCCCTCGGCGAAACGGTTCCAGCCAAGCCGCGCCTCATTTACCTGAGACGAGTTGACGACCTTTACGTAGGAAAGGGAAATCAGCTGCACCCTCGTGGGCGTGACTGTGTTGAAGCCGGGAAGGATTCCTGCAGCCAACTGGGCGAAGGGGAAGCTCTGGTCACTGTCGCCAAAGTAGTAGCGGCCGGTCAGAAGGTTGCTGGCGTTGAAATTGTGATCAAGCTTTCCGATAAAACTGTCGACGCGGTTCTTGAAAGGCGTGGAAACGGCGAGATTGTTAGTGTTGCAGCCACTCTCATCACTGGTTGCACCCGCAATGTTGGGGGTAGGCCATGGATTTCTCGCCAATAAAGCCTGCGTAGCTGCGTTCAATGTACCGCCCCGGGCAATGACCTGTTGGCTCGCGGTGGAGACAACCGCCGGATCGGGCACGCAACTGGTTCCCGACTGTGCGCCGGATTCCCGTTGTCCTTCGTAGTTCAGATAGAAGAAGGTCCTGTCCTTAACCAGCGCACCGCCAAGAGATCCACCAAACTGGTTATTGAGAAACGAATTCTTTGGATTCGGGTCGAAATTGAAATAGTTTCGCGCACCCAACTGCCCGCTCCGCCAGTACTCGAGCGCCGAGCCGTGCCAGTTGTTTGTGCCGCTCTTGGTGACAATGTTGACGATTGCTCCGGAATTACGCCCATATTCCGCTTCCCCGTTAGAAAGCACGCGCAACTCGGCCACCGCATCGATGGGCAGAATGGTCGCCGGATCGCCGAAGACGCCGGCTTCGTTAATCGCGGGATCGTTGCGGTAGCCGTCGTTCATGTCGGTCCCGTCGAGCAAGAAATTGTTGGCGCGTCCACGCGAGCCATTCATCGAGAACGTGCCAAACGATCCCGCCGAGTCGGAGATCTGATCAGGAGAACCCGCCACGCCGGGATTCAGATAAACAAGCTTGGTGTAATCACGGCCATTCACCGGGATGTTGGTGATGGTGTCGGCGGTTAACGTGCCACCAATCTCCGCCGAGGTCGTTTCCACCTGCGGGAGAAACTCCCCGGAAACCTCCACCCGGGTCGACACTTCGCCGGTCTTCAGTGCAAAGTCCAGGCGGCGTTCGGTGGCCACGTCAACCGTGACGTCGGTGGTGACCGAGGTCTGGAAGCCGGCTTGGCTGACGCTCACGCTGTAGGTGCCGATCGGTAGTTCCGGAATGCTGTAGCTTCCATCGGCACTCGTCTGAGCAGTGCGTTCGAGTCCGGTACCCGTGTTGCGAACCGTCACCTTCGCGCCCGACACGACCGCTCCGCTCGGGTCCGTGACTGTTCCGAGAATGGTTCCGCGAAAGGTCTGCGCGGAGAGTGCAGCGGCGGCAAAAAGTACAAAGCCCAGAAGCATACGGAATTTCATAGATCGGTCTCCTCGTGATCGGCCGTCATTTTATGTAACGAGATCAAACTAAATTCTTATTGAATAAGCCGTTAGGGACAATTGCGCCTCGCAGTCATCTCTTTATTCAGCTCTCTGTTTACGGAATTGTCAGTGTTCGGAGCACCCACTCTGCCACACTCGAAACCACTGACCATCGAAATTCTGTCCCCCATCTCCGAAGAGCGTGCGCAAAACTCGGAGGTTCGCCCTGTCTTGCAGGGGCCCGGCTTTACAGCTTGAGGAAAAATACCGAAACTCGCTCCACTTTGAAGGTGTGCGGCTTTAAGAGAGCGCGTGAGAGCGAGCTTCATGGGATGTTGTAAGGAAGACCGAGAGCCCCGCCGCCCCGGAGGGGCTGCCCAACTTAGCCCAGCGCTTCAGCGCTGGGAAAGCCGAGAATAAACGATCAAGTCCCGGAGGGACACCCGAACCCCCAAGCACGGCCTTAGCCGGGCCGATTCCCGGAATCACTCGTGACTCTAGTCGCTAAGGTTCTCTCCAAACATTCAGGCAACTTTTTTCCGCGTCACCCCGATCGTTACGTCACGAAGTCATGGGACCTAGATCACAGTCAGAAGTGACGATGTCCCGGAACTTTGGGTCCGCTGTGGACTCTGGCCGCAAATTCATTTATGGGGCTGACTGTCGGATTCGCGATTGCAGACCGTTACAAGGCGCGCAAGTGGCTCCGAGTCGACCTGGAGCCCGCGCCAGTTGCCCAAAGTGCGGGATCCCAATGCCATCCCCATCAGTACGGCAATTTCCAGTCTGGTATCCATGACTCTGGTCGCCCCCGGTGGACGGATCAGCTTCGATTACCCGCCATCAGCGAGTTACACATCGCATTGGCACCGTTTTGCTGCGCTGATTCGGACTGGTCCATTTTGCTGGTAATTCTCGCCACCATCGGGCTGGCTGCGGTGAAAGTGTTCTTCG
>WNFQ01005517.1_pt1 | contig 11589 bp, 8 predicted proteins | sample 5400171 | NCBI WGS metagenome assembly WNFQ01 (sample SAMN13153356, study PRJNA577476) | soil metagenome | isolation source: 20 cm soil under Madrone tree | place: USA:California | collected 2016-06-14
AACCCGGAACAACGAACCTGGGCGGAAAACGTCGCTTCGTCCCAGTAGTGAGGACCGACCCGCCGGCGCACCGCCTCGAAGATCGAATTGGGGAGCACCCACAGAAGACCATGGAGCGCTGCGCCCATTCCGTCGCGGCAGTGGCGAGGGTGGGAGATCGGATGCCCTTTCGAGAAGCGCTCGAGCACATGATTGCCGTCACGTACGGCGTCACCTACGACGCCGTGGTGACGCATTTCCCGCCCTACGAGGCGATGCTCGAGGAGATCGTCGCGTTCGTCGCCCGCTCGGCCTCCGATGCGACCGCGCCGCGGGCGACCCGCGTACTGGACGTCGCGTGCGGGATCGGGAACGTGAGCCTCCGGCTGGCGAAAGAGGGCTACTCGGTCGTCGGCATCGACGGCGTGAAGCACCTGGTCGAGATCGCGCGGGAGAAGAGCTCGCCGCGCGGAACCAACCTGACCTTCCAGCACTTCGACATCGCGCGCGACATCGTGCCGGGCGCCGGAAGCTTCGACGTGCTCGTGAGCATGCACACGCTGTACTGGCACCCGAATCCGACGGCGCTCCTGGACGCGTGCCGCCGGGCGCTGAAGCCGGGCGGCCACGCGATCTTCCTGACGTACGAGCGCCCGGCCGGCGCTGGCTCCTGCCGACCATGACGTTCGAGTTCTTCCGGGAGAGCGAGCACCGCTATCTGAGCGCGACCGAGTTCCACGAGACGCTCGGCCGCGCCGGCTTCGAAGTGCTCGAGGCGCGCCGGACGTTCCTGTCGGGCTTGAGCCGTCTGGCGTGGTGTCGCTCGAAATGAGCGTGGCCGAGATGACCGTTGCGCACGCGCTCCGGATTCCCGGGCGCGCGGGGAGGATGGCTGGCGAGGCACCGGGACCCGTCCCGGATCCTGCGACGAAAGGGTACCGCACAATGTGGACGCGCATGAGCTCGGTTGTGCTGGTGATGGGAGCGATCCTGTTAGGACCGGCGCTCGGCATGAGCGAGGCGCACGGCGGTGACGGCCCTCGGCCGGATGCCGTCTTTTATGAGCTGACGGAGGAGGCGGTCCTCAGGCCGGACGGCTTCCGCGACGCGACCTCCGCGCTCGAGGGGAAGGCCCGAGAAGGATCGCCGCTCTGCCCACACGGGCTCCAGGCATACGCGAAGCGGTTCTTCCCCGCGGACGTCGCCGTGAAGACGACCCCGCGCTGCAGGGTCGTCGCGATCGGCCACAGCGTGATCAACGTGAACCGCGAGAGTCGCCAGTTCGGCAGCGGCGAGATCGGCGGTACCTTCTGGGTGGTGGTGAACAGCGTGGCGACAAATCTGGCCGACGCGGCGGAGCTCGTGGTGATGACCGGCAGCTTCAAGGGCCAGATTCAAGTGACGGATTTGCCGGCCGGCCGGCTCATCGAAATTCTGCCGGGTAGCGTGTTCACGCAGGAAATGGCGCTGGAGGGGTTTCCGCTGCCGCCCAACGCGTCTTTTTCTTTCACCGGAACGTTCCGGCTGCCGTTCACCGTCCATCACGTCGCCGTCTATCTGACCGATCGCGGCGGGTTGGTCCCCGTACTCCCCGACGAGCGCGCACTCGGCGAACCGACCGTGCGCCTCGAGGTCGATTTCGATTAGCGCCGCGGAACTGGCAGGGGAATGATCGCCGTGGAAGAGATGCCGTCCGTGACACGGAGGCCCGACGCCAGAAGGGGGCGCCGCACGGGTGTGGTCTCGCGGGGCACCCGCGTCTATCTCCGGACCTTGCGCCCCGAAGACCTCGACTACCTTTCGGAGTGGGCGGAAGATCCGCTCCTCGAGCGCATGGTCGGCAGCGAATTCCTGAACACCTACCGGCACGTCTACGACAAGGATCCCTCATTCTACGAGGCGTGCCTGATGGATTCGACGCAGATCGTGCTCGTGATCGAGGCCGAGCCCGAGTGGGCCACGCCCCTCGGGCTCGCGCGTCTGTTCAACATCCACCTCCTGGAGGGCTACGCTTTTCTCGAGGTCATGCTGACCGACGCGAAGGCGATCCGTCGGGGATTTGGTGTGGAGGCCGGCAAGCTGATCTCGTACTATGGGGTCGACGTGCTGGGGCTTCGGCGCATCGAGGCCAAGGTGTACGAATACAATCGGCTGAGCGCCAATTCGCTGCGGCGCAACGGCTTCCGGCAGGAGGGGATCCTCCGCAAGGCCGGATACCAGGACGGTCAGTGCTGGGACATGCTCGTCTTCGGCATCCTGGAGCACGAGATCGACCAGCAGCGCAAGAAGGACCGGGTTTATCTCCCTCTCGACGGTCCCGAGGGGGACCCACGTGACGCTTCATAACTTCCTCCCGCTCCTCGCGCTGATCCTCAACGTCTCCCTGGCGGCGATCACGCTCCTGCGCAATTCCGGGAGCCGGCTGAACCGCCTGTTCACCTACTTCGTGGCCGGGATGGCCGTCTGGAACCTGGGCGTCTTCATGCTGCGTCGGGCGCCGGACGAGCCGACCGCGGGAGAGCACGACGCGCCACCGGACCTCGCTGGTCTTCGCGTACATGCTCGCGATCGTCTTCAGCGTCATCAACCTCAGCGGCTCGCCGCTGTTCATGAGCGGCGTGAAGTCGACGTACTGGGGCTGGGCGCCCGCGACCGGCCCGCTGTACACGCCGTTCTTCATCTACTTCAATTTCTTCCTCATCTACGGACTGCTGCACTTGATCCGCGTGTACAAGGGCGTCGAATCCAGCTTCCGTCGGAACCGCGCGACCCTCATCCTGCTCGGCACCGGCGTGAGCCTGGTCGGCGGCGTCATCGACTTCGCCCGGTTCATCCTCACGCGGTTCGTGCCGGCGGCGGACCTCGTCTACCCGATGGGCATCCCCGCGAACATGATCTTCGCGCTGATGCTCGGCACGTCGATCGTTCGCTACCGCCTCTTCGACGTGAACGTGCTGGTCAAGAAAGGCGCGATCTATCTGATCCTGTGGGGTACGCTCACCGCCACCCTGGTGACGGTCGAGTCGTACGCCGACTGGGACCAGGTGAATCCGCTCTGGGTCATCCTGCCGCTCGGCTTCATCTTGACCATGCTCGTGAGTCCGATCGGCCAACAGCTCGAGGAGCGCATCGAGCGCCTGATGTTCAGCCGGCGGCGGGGCTGCTACGAGACGCTCCTGGACCTCAGCAAGCGGATGGGCTCGATCCTCGACTTCGGGCGCCTCATGGAGACGCTCGTCCACGGACTCGTGCGAGGGGTCCCGCTCACCCACTGCGTCCTGATGATCTTCGACCCGCAGCGGAGCGCCTTCGTCGTCTACCGCGAGGACACGACGGTCGGCGACGGCGCCGGCGTCGCGTCGATTCGCGTCGACAGCCCGATCGTCCAGTGGCTGAACCAGAAGGGCCGGGTGCTGGTCAAGGAGGAGGCGAAGCTCAATCCGGAGATCGCGGCCTACTTCGAGACCGCCGAGAACGAGCTCGACGCGATCAGAGCGGCCCTGATCGTGCCGCTGAAGATCGAGGGCAAGCTCACCGGTATCCTGCTGGTCGGCGAGAAGCTTTCCGGCGACATCTTCGACGACCAGGAGCTCGAGGTGCTCGCGGTGCTCGCCAACCAGGTCGCGATCTCGCTGGAGAACGCGCGGCTCTACGAAGAGCTCTCGAACTCGAACGCCCAGCTCATGCAGGCGAGCCGGCTCAAGTCGCAGTTCCTGGCGAGCATGTCGCACGAGCTGCGGACGCCGCTCAACTCGATCATCGGGTTCTCGAAGGTGCTGCTCAATCGCCTCGATGGCGAGCTCACCGAGCGGCAGGAGACCTACATCCGCTCGGTCCACAACAGCGGCGCCCATCTCCTCCAGCTCATCAACGGCATCCTCGACTTCTCGCGCATCGAGGCGGGCAAGCTCGAGATGCTCTCCGAGGAGATCGACCTGCACGAGCTGATGGACGAGTGCATCGAGTCGTCGATGCCGCTCGCCCGCGGCAAGCAGCTCAAGATCGAGAAGAACCTGCCGCTCGAGCTGCCGCCGCTGTCGGCCGACCGCACGAAGGTCAAGCAGATCCTGCTGAATCTGCTGTCGAACGCGATCAAGTTCACCGCGCAAGGCCGGGTGCTGGTCAGCGTCGTGGCCGAGCCGGACGCCGTCCGGCTGAGCGTGGCGGACACCGGCATCGGGATCCGCGAGGACGACCTGGCCCGGCTGTTCGAGCCGTTCCAGCAGCTCGATAACCCGGTCGCCCGCAGCGCCGGAGGCACGGGCCTCGGGCTGGCGATCAGCAAGAAGTTCGTCGAGCTCCACGGCGGCCGCATCTGGGCGGAGAGCCGTGAGAACCAAGGCTCGACGTTCCACTTCACGCTGCCGTTGATCTGAGGAGGAGAGGCGCCGCATGCCGGCACGCCCACTCGACCAGAAGGTGAAGATCCTCTACATCGAGGACAACCGCGAGAACCGGATGCTCGTCCGGGCGGTGCTCGAGGCAGCCGGATACCTCATCGTCGACGCCGAGGACGGCCTGGCCGGGATCGAGGCGGCCATCCGCGAGGAGCCGGCCCTCATCCTGCTCGACATCAACCTGCCGGGGGTCGACGGCTACGAGATCGTCGCGATCTTGAAGTCATTCCCCAACCTAGCCTCCACGCCGGTCATCGCCGTGACGGCCTACGCGATGCAGGGCGACCGGCAGCGCACCCTGGTAGCCGGCTGCGACGGCTACATCCAGAAACCCATCGACGTCGACGCCTTCCCCCGGCAGGTCGCCGAGTTCCTGGGCGGCAAGCGCGAGCGCGTCGAGAGCCACGACGAAGGCGTCTACCTGCGCGAGCTGAACCAGCGCCTCGTCTACCGCCTGCTCAATCAGGTCGAGGAGCTCAAGCGGCTGAACCAGCACTTCGTGCGGCGGGCCTCGCAGCTCGAGGACTTGCACCGCTCGATGGAAGACATCACCGCCGAGCTCGGCGTCGCCGGGATGCTCGAGAAGCTCCTGAGCGGGCTCGCCCGGGCGATCGGGAGCACCAGCTTGAGCGTGGAGCTCACCGAGCCCCCGGCGGTGCAGGTCTCCGTGCGTCGGGACTCCGGTCTCCAGCCGCGGAGCGTCCTGGCCGGCACGGGGGTCCCGGCGGGCGACGACTGGACCGAAGTCGAGTGGAGGCTGCCCCTTACCGTGCGCGGACGGCCGCTCGGCGTGATGATCGCGCGACACGTGCTGCCGCCCGGCGCGAAGGCCGACGAGGAGCAGCTGCTCAAGATCGTGGCCGATCAGGTCGCGATCGCCGTGGAGAACGCGCGCCTGTACGAAGGCGTCATGCGCCTGCACGAGGAGACGCAGGAGCGCCTGCGGCACACCGAGACGCTGCTCGCGGTGAGCCAGGACGCCAGCGCGACCCTGGAGCTGAACGAGATCCTGCGCCGCTCGACGCGGGCGATGGTGCGGGCGCTCGGCGCCGACACGGGCGGCGCCTGGCGCCAGAGCGAAGACGGGGCCCGCTTCGTGCCGATCGTGGGCTATCACGTGCCCAAGGAGATCCTCGGGGCGCTCGAGAGCGCCAGCATCAAGTCGCTCGATCCCCGCGTAAGCGACTGGCGGCGCGTGGAAGGGCCCGTCTACTCCAGCAACAGCCAGGAAGACCCACGCTTCGCGCATCCGATCGCCCGGATGCTCCCGCACAAGTCGGTCCTCATCCAGCCGATGCGCTGGAAGGGCGAGAGCATCGGCGGCTTCGCGCTCGCGTGGCTGAAGGACCACCATCGCTTCACCTCGGACGAGCTCAGGCTCGCGGAGGCGATCGCGCAGCAGGCGGCCGTCGCCAGCGAGAACTCGCGGCTGTACGAGGCCGAGAAGCAGCAGGTGGCCGAGCTCAAGCGGACCCAGGCCCAGCTGATCCAGTCGACCAAGCTCGCCGCGATCGGTGAGCTGGCGGCCAACATCGCCCACGAGATCAACAACCCGCTGACGAGCGTGCTCGGCTTCGCCTCGTATCTGTTCGAGCAGGTGCCGCCCGACTGGCCGTGGCGCGAAGAGCTCAATCTGATCGGGGAGGAAGCCGGACGCGCGCGCGACATTGTCCGGGACCTCTTGCACTTCAGTCGCCAGCGCGAGTTCATCCCGCAGATCACCGATCTCAACACGGTCCTTGAGCAGACTCTGGCCATGGTCCGGCGCCAGGGCGCACTGGAGTCGATCACGCTCCACGAGGACTACGCGCCCGGGCTGGCTCCGGTCGAGGTCGACGTCCCACGCATCAAGCAGGTCTTCCTCAACCTCATCAACAACGCCGTCTACGTCATGAAGGACCGCGGCGGCTCCCTCACGATCCGGTCGTCGGCCACTGGCGACATGGTGCAGGTCGAGGTGATCGACACCGGGACCGGCATCGCCCCCGAGCACATGCATCGCATCTTCGAGCCGTTCTTCACGACCAAGCCCGAAGTCAGCGGCACGGGCCTGGGCCTGTCGGTGAGTCTCGGGATCGTGGAGAGCCACGGCGGCGTGATCGAGGTCCAGAGCGAGTTCGGGAAGGGCGCGATCTTCACGGTCAAGCTTCCTGGCAAGCCGGGCGCGACGATCGAGGATCCGGATTCCGAGCTCTAGGCGCGTGCTTCTCTTCCAGCCTCGCTGAGTTTGTGATCGGCCGCGGCGCCCGGAGAACCGACCTAAGCGTTTGAATTGTATGATTCTCGTTGGTAAAAACTCGATTTCCGGACTAAAAACGGCAATAAATCAATCGCTTACGGATATAAACTCCGGAAAGATCCACACAACAAATTAGTTAAATCAGTACTTTATAGAACAGAACTCGTTGGTCCCCCGCTTGCACTTACTCCCGTTGGCTGTAGCTGTTCAACCTTTTGATACGGCGACGAGGAGAAAAGAGCGATGACTAGCATCTGCTTGAAAAGTGCAGTGACATGGAGCCTTCTCGGGCTGATGTTCCTGCTGTTCGCGCTGGTAGTCGGGCCGCCGCCCGCGCTGGCGTGGGATCTGGGACAGCTCTGGATCGACACGACCTCGCTCCCCGCGGACACGGTCCTCTACGAGGTCAACGAGGACATGTACCTCAAGGACGAGGCGGGCAACTTCGTGACGAGCCCCGTTCCGGGAGGCCGACGCATGGCGGTCGCTCAGCTCTCGGGTTGGTCCAAGCTAGGGACTCCGCTCTGCCCGGCGTGGGTGGCGCTGGTCTCGCCAGCGGCCAAGAAGTGCGGGGTGAACGCGAGTGGCGCCGACGACCTGAGCCTCGCGACCGGCCAGGGCACGGTCGCCGGAACGTTCGCGGTCGTGGTCCAGGGCGACAACCCGGTGGACGGGGATGAGTTCGTGATTATGACCGGGAGCTTTCAGGGCGACGCCGACCTCTCGCCCGCGTTCGCGGGTCTGGCGCCGCTCGGGTACATCAAGAATGGCGTCGTTACGGTCGACGGCGGGGGCCAGAAGTTCGGCTTCACCGGCACGTTCCGTCTGCCGATCAAGCTGAAGACGACGACGACGCGGGACCTGCTGCAACTGGACGCCTACTACGTGAACGACAGCGGCTTGCCCGTCTGGGTGAAGGCTAATGAGCGGTCGCTCGGCGTCCCGACGGTGCGCCTCGAGATCAAGTTCTAGCTCTCGGACGACTCCTCGCGCCTCGCGCAAGGGTCCGAGCCGCAAACTCGGCTCGGACCCTTCCGCCTTTCTCGGGTGGACTCCCCTCAGTCGGCCTTGAAGTACTTCGCAGCGGGGTGATGGAACACGAGCGCCGACACCGAGGCCTCGGGATCCATCATGAAGCCATCCGTCAGGGTCAGCCCGAGCGCCTCGGGTTCGAGCAGCCGGAACAGGCTGGCCTGATCGGCAAGGTTCGGACAGGCTGGATAGCCGAACGAGACACGGATCCCGCGGTAGTGTGCCTTCAGCTTCTCGCCGATCGACAGCTCGGGCGGATCCGGAAATCCCCAGAGGGTCCGCAGCCGGGAGTGGAGCATCTCGGCGAACGCTTCCGCACACTCGATCGCCAGCGCCTGGAGCGCGTGAGAGCGAACATACTCGCCCCGCTCCTTCCACGCTGAGGCGAGCACCCGGACGCCCGTCCCGCAGGTCACCGCGAACAGCGCCACGGCGTCATCGACGTCGTCCCGCACGTAGTCGGCGAGGCAGAGACGTTCCCCGTCCTTCTGGCGCGGGAACTCGAACCTCGCCGCCTCGCGACCGGGCCCGTCGAACAGCACGACCGTGTCGCCCGCGGCCCGGGCGCGGTACCAGCGGTAGACGCCGCTGGCACTGAAGAGCCCGTCGCGGACGGCGTCGCGCTTGAGCCCCTCGACGATCTCCTGGACCTCGAGCGCCTTCGGGTCTCCGGCCTTGAGCAGGCGCTCGACGAGGCCCCGGATGCCTAGGTGCTTGCCGTAGAGCATCTGGAGGTTCAGGTACGGATAGATGTGGCCGAGGGGCACGTCGCGCAGTACGTGCCGCTCGAAGTCCGGAGGGGCGGGGACGTCGACTCCCTCGAGGCGTCGCGACGCCGATGCCGGCGTCGACGGGGTCGCCGCCTCGGGCAGCCCGGCCGCGCTCGCGGCGAGCGCCGCCTGCTCGCGACGGATCCGCGCCACGAGCGCCTCCCGGGTCGGAGCCGCGAAGAGCTGGTTCGCGAGGTCGAGCCCCTCCATCGCGTCCTTGGCATAGAGCGTGAGCCCGCCGTACTCGGCCGCGATCCGGGTCGCCGCGAACTTCTTGGTGAGCGCGGCGCCGCCCACGAACAGCGGAATCTCGATGGCCGCGGCGCGCAGGTCCTGGGCCGTCGCTACCATCTGCTGGGCGGACTTCACGAGCAGCCCGGAGAGCCCGAAGGCATCCGGCTTGTGGGTGTGGTACGCCGCGATCAGCTCTTCGGGGGGCACCTTGATGCCCAGGTTGATCACGCGGTAGCCGTTGTTCGAGAGGATGATCTCGACCAGATTCTTGCCGATATCGTGGACGTCGCCCTTGACCGTGGCCAGCACGATCGTGCCGCGGGTCGTCGACTCGGCCTTTTCCATGAACTGTTCGAGGTGGGCGACGGCGGTCTTCATCGACTCCGCCGACTGGAGAACCTCGGCGACGATGAGCTGGTTGTCGTTGAACAGACGGCCGACCTCGTCCATGCCGCGCATCAGCGGCCCGTTGACGATCTCGAGCGGCGTCGCCTCGCGGAGCTTGGCGTTCAGGTCGTCGATCAATCCGTCCCGGGTGCCCTCGACGATGTAGTGGGCCAGGCGCTCGTCGAGCGAGAGGGTTTGCGCCGGCGGCGGGGCCTTGCGCTTCTCCCGAAAATACGCGGCGAAGGCCGCGACGGGATCGTTGCCCCGCCAGTAGATCAGATCCTCGGCGAGCCGCCGCTCCTCTTCCGGAATCGACGGATAGCGCTCGAGGCGCTCGGTGTTCACGATTGCGTAGTCGAGACCCGCCTTCGTGCAGTGATAGAGGAAGACCGAGTTGAGCACTTCGCGCCCGGCCGGCGGCAGCCCGAACGACACGTTCGAGATCCCGAGGATCGTCTTGCATTCTGGAAAGCGCGCCTTGATCGCGCGAATGCCCTCGATCGTCTCGACCGCGGAGCCGACGTAGTTCGCGTCGCCGGTGCCGACCGGGAACACGAGCGCGTCGAAGATCAGATCGCGGGCCGGCAGGCCGTACTTGCGCGTGAGGAGCTCGTGGCAGCGCTCGGCGATCGCGAGCTTGCGCGCCCGCGTGACCGCCATGCCCTGGCGCTTGTCTTCGTCGATGCAGCCGACGACGACCGCGCCGCCGTAGGCGCGGAGCAGGGGCACGACCTTCTCGAATCGTTCCTCGCCATCCTCGAGGTTGATCGAGTTCACGATGGACTTGCCCTGGCAATGCCGGAGGGCTGCCTCGATCACGCCGGCATCCGTAGAATCGATCATGAGCGGCACCTTCACCTTGCGGGTGACGTGCGTCATGAACCGGTCCATGTCGGCGGGCTCGTCCCGATCGGGATTGGCCAGACACACGTCCAGGACCTGGGCGCCGTTCTTGACCTGACCGCGCCCGATCTCGGCGGCCTCCTCGAACTGATCGGCGACTACCAGCTCCTTGAACCGCCGCGAGCCGATCACGTTCGTGCGCTCACCCACGAACAGCGGGCGGTTGTCGTCGGCGGGATAGAAGACCTCGATCCCGCTGACCGCCTGCGCCTCGTGCGCGGCCGGGACGCGTGGAGGCCGCCCGCTCACCAGGGCTTTCAGCGCGCGGATGTGCGCCGGTGTCGTGCCGCAGCAGCCGCCGATGAAGTTCACCCAGCCCTCGTCGACGAAGCGCGTCATCTTGAAGGCCAGGCTCGCCGGGGTCTCGGCGTACTGCCCGCGCTCGTCGGGGAGGCCCGCGTTCGGGTAGACGCTCACGAAGCGGGTCGAGAGCGCAGCCAGCGAGCGCAGGTGGTCGGTCATGAACTCGGGCCCGGTGGCGCAGTTGAGCCCGATCGAGAAGAGATCGAGGTGCTCGAGCGCCACGTAGAGCGCCTCGACGCCCTGGCCCGCGAGCATCGTCCCCATCGGCTCGATCGTGACGCTGATCATCAGCGGCAGCGCGACGCCGGCCTCCCGCATCGCCGCGCGCACGCCGAGCGCCGCCGCCTTGACGTTCAACGTGTCCTGGACCGTCTCGAGGAGCAGCGCGTCGACGCCGCCGGCGATGAGCGCCGCCGCCTGCAGCGCGTACGCGTCGCGAACCTGGTCGAAGGTCACATTGCGGGTGACGCTGATGGAGCGCGTGGACGGCCCCATCGCGCCGACGACGAAGCGCTCCCCGGCCACCTCGCGCGCCAGACGCGCGGCGGCCAGCGTGATCTCGTGAGCCCGCTCGGCCAGCGCGTACTCGGCGAGCACGTACGGCGCGCAGCCGAAGGTGTTGGTCGACACGAGATCGGCGCCGGCCTCGAAGTAGGCGGCGTGGATCGCCCCGATCACGTCGGGGCGCGTGAGGTTCAAGTGCTCGTTGCACCCTTCGTACTGGGCGCCGCCGAAGTCGGCAGCCTCGAGGCCGGCGGCCTGGATCATGGTGCCCATGGCGCCGTCCAGGACGAGGATGCGCTCTGCCACCGCCTCGCGGAGTCGAGACATAGCGTTATAGTAGCGCACATGATCACTGGGGCCCTTTCGCTCGACGGTGTCCGGGTCATCGACCTCTCGCGCGTTCTCGCCGGTCCCTTCTGCGGCATGCTCCTCTCCGACATGGGGGCCGACGTCATCAAGGTGGAGGACACCGGAGCGGGCGATGAATCCCGTACCTGGCCGCCCCACAAGGACGGCGAGTCGGCGGCCTTTCTCGTCATCAACCGCAACAAGCGGGACCTCATGCTCGATCTGAAGGCCCCGGAAGGGGCCGATATCCTGCGCAATCTCGTCAAGCGCGCCGACGTGCTCATCGAGAATTTCCGGACGGGCACGATGGAGACCTTCGGTCTCGGCTACGACGCCCTGGCGGCGATCAATCCGGGCCTCGTCTACTGCTCGATCTCGGCGTTCGGGCGCACCGGCCCGCGAAAGGACGGGGCCGGCTACGAGGCCCTCATGCAGGCGTTCAGCGGGATCATGTCGATCACCGGCGAGCCCGACGGCCCGCCGGTCCGCGCCG
>WNFQ01004374.1_pt1 | contig 11588 bp, 8 predicted proteins | sample 5400171 | NCBI WGS metagenome assembly WNFQ01 (sample SAMN13153356, study PRJNA577476) | soil metagenome | isolation source: 20 cm soil under Madrone tree | place: USA:California | collected 2016-06-14
GGAAGTAGTTGACGACGCCCGGGAGATTCCCGTCTCCGAGGATCCGCGCAGCCGGATCGACGCCGACGGGCCTCAAATTGACCGTGGCGTGCCGGGTACGGGCTGTCCCGAGCTGCAGCACCGTCTCCGTGGAGGTCAGAAACGCCGTGTATCCCGCGCCGCGTGCCACGAACCTCACCTGCGGGTCGGCCTGGCCGCGGTTGGCTTCGAAGACGAGCGGAGGCGATGCGCGCCGATCGGGCGGCGGAGCCGCGGACCGGATCGCCCGCGGCTCCGCGCCGACCGGGTTGCCGGCGAGCCCGAGCACGAGACTCGCGATGACGGCGAGCCCCGCACCGCCGGTTGTGCGCGGCACGGGCCGCATGACGCGTCGATGAGCCGGCAGTGTGTTCATCGGGATCTCCCGCAATCCGATGCGTTCACGCCGGACACTGCTGGCCATCCGGAACGCACGGATAGGTGCGGAGGGGGTTGGGGCAGCACTGCGTTCCCGCTGGGCAACAGTATCCGTCGCAGCATGTCGTGTCGGTTCCGCAGCAGCTGCCACCGAGCTCCGTGAAGCAGCAAACGGGGGTTTCCGGGCGGCAACAGGTTCCGTGGAGGTCCCCGCCCAGCTCGACGGGGCACAGGCTGTACTGGGCCGGGCAGTGTTCACAGATCCCAATCGTGCACCTGTCCCCCGACGGGCAGACGGTTCCGCACCCACCGCAGTTGTTCAGATCGGTGGCGATATCGACACAGACACCGTTGCAGACGGTGTCCTTGCCGGGCTCCTTCAGGATACAGAAATTGTCCACGCGCTCCTCGCACGGACCGCACGACGAGCGACACGCGCCGCTGAGGCACTCCTGATCCGCCGGACAGGTGCGGCCGCAGAGGCCACAGTTGTTCCGATCCGTCGCCGTGTCGACGCACGTGCCGTTGCACGGGCTGTCGCCCGAATCCTCGCACCGGCACTCCGACTCGACACATCTGAAGCCGGCGCCGCACGCGTTTCCACAGGCGCCGCAGTTCGCAGCGTCCGACGAGAGGTCTTTGCACACGCCACCACAGTCGGTCTCCCCGCTCGGGCAGACACAGTCCCCGAGCTGGCAGGCCTTCCCGCCGCTACAGGCGATGCCGCAGCTGCCGCAGTTGTTGTTGTCGGAATAGAGATCGACGCACGCGCGGTCGCCGCAGCAAGCTGACGTCACTGCAGGGTCGCAGCAGTTGGCGCCGCACGCGAAGTCTCCAAAGGCGCAGCATCGCCCGGCATCGTTGCAGACGCTTCCGCGGCACTGCTTGTCGCTGTGACACCGTCGCGTGCGACTGGCGGCTTGGTGGTGGCGGTGCTTGCGAGCCTCGGCCTCGGGCGCGCCTAGCAGCGCCAGGATCGCGATCAGCATCGTGATCGGCGCGAGTACCCGTCGTCCTACCATGGCAGTACCATGGCAGTAGCCTCCCGTTGGTTGGTCACCGCGGCGCAGTCAGCGCTGGCCGCCCGCGCTCACGGTGAGTATGCGAAAACGGATTTCCGGCGATCGTCATCGCCCGCGCCGTCGAGAGATCGGTCCTCCAGAAGAGGAGGCGTGAAGCAGGACCTTACGGTGTGAAAAGTTCGACGGGGTGGGAGCGCAGGCCGCTTGCGCGGCCGGGGGCAGTCACGGTACCAGCACCGCGAGCCGGGCGATGAAGAGCCACCCCATCGCGCGCTCGGCCGAACCGCGGTCGGCGCGGGTATCGTCGAGCATGACCGACGTCCCCTTCGTCGGGCGCGAGGGCGAGCTCGGCGCGCTGCGCGCCTGCCTCGCGGACGCCGGGCGCGGCCGGGGTCGCGTCCTCCTGGTCGGCGGCGAGCCGGGCATCGGGAAGACCCGCTTCGTCGAGGCGGCGGTCGGCGAAGCGAGGACCCTCGGCTTCGCGGTCGCCTTGGGCGCCTGTGACCCCTACGCGGGCACGCCGGAGTACTGGCCCTGGCGCCAGATGCATCGCGCCCTCGCGACCCCCGAGGGCAGTGGGCCCCTGGCGCCGATGGCGCCCTTGCTGCTGGGGGGGGAGCTCGTGGGCGATCCCGCCAGCGCGTCGAACGGTCCCGGCGCCGGCGGTGCGCCCGACCAGCGGCGGTTCCTACTCTTCGACAGCGCGGCGCGTGCGCTCGTCCGCCGAGCACGCCGCCAGCCCGTCCTCTTCGTCCTCGAGGACCTCCAGTGGGCCGATCGCTCGTCGCTCCTGCTGCTCGAGTTCCTGGCGCCGCGTCTCCGGAGCGCCGCCATCGTCCTCCTCGCGACCTATCGAGACCTGGACGTCATCCCCGACCACCCGCTGTATGCCGCGCTGGCCGCCGTCTCCCGCCATCCACACACACAGCGGCTCGTGCTGCGCGGCCTCGAGCCCGACGCGCTCGCGCGCTTCGTCGCGGCGACGGCAGGGCTCCTCCCGTCGGCGCCGGTGGTCGAGGCGATGCTCCGCGACACCGGCGGGAACCCCTTCTTCGTGAGCGAGGTCGTGCGGCTGCTCGCGAGCCAGGCGCAGCTCGGGCGGCTCACGGCGGACGCCTCCGGGCCGCTCGGCGTCCCGCCCTCCGTCCGCGAGGTGATCGGCCAGCGCCTCGCGCGGCTCTCCCCCGCGGCCCGGGACCTGCTCGATCTGGCCGCCACGATCGGCGTCGAGATGCCCGTCGCGGTCCTCGCCGCGGCCACGGGACGGCCCGCGATGCAGGCGCTCGCGGCACTCGAGGAGCCGCTCGCGGCGCGTCTGGTGACGGAGGTGCGCGAGGATCCGGGGCGCTGGCGCTTCACCCACGCGCTCGTGCGCGAGGTCCTGTACGAGGCGCTCGGTCCTGCGCGCCGCGCCGCGCTGCACCGCGCGATCGGGGAAGCGCTCGAGCGCCTGCACGGCGAGCTCGACGGTCCGCACCTCGACGAGCTGGCGCATCACTTCACGTGCGCCGCGGCGGGCGGCTCCGTCGAGAAGGCGGTCGAGTACTGCACGCGCGCCGCCGTCCGGGCGATGGAGCGCTACGGGTTCGACGAGAGCGCCCGCCACTACGAACGCGCGCTCGCGCTGGTGCCCGGCACCCAGCAACGTCGCCGCGGCGAGCTGCTGCTCGGCCACGCCCGGGCGCGGAAGATCGCCGGCGACCCACAGGCCGCCGGGCAGTCGTTCTTCGAAGCCGCCGACCTGGCGTTGCGGCTCGGCGATGCGGACCTCCTGGCCCAGGCGGCCCTCCGCGACGGCCTCTGGTGGGGCGTCACGAGCTACGCGGACGATCAGCGTGCGATGGCGCTGCTCGAGGAGGCGTGCACGCGACTCGGCGGCGGGGACTCGCCGCTCCGCGCCGCCGTCCTCGCGCAGCTCGCCACGGGAATGGCGTACGCCGCCGGGCAGCTCGCCCGCGGTTGGGCGCTCGCCGGAGACGCGGTCGCGATGGCGCGCCGGCTCGGCGATCCGGTGTTGCTCGTGCAGTGCCTCGTGCAGCAGCATGCGGTCGGCCAGCACCCCGACGGCCTCGCTCGGCGTCGCGAGATCGTGGACGAGCTCGATCGCTTCGCCGCGGCGTCCGCGCGCGCCGACCTCGACTGTCTGGTGCAGTGGATGCGCGCGGTCGATCTGCTCGAGACCGGCGACCGGGTGGGCGCCGAGCCGCACGTCGCCGCATGCCGTCGTCTGGCCGACGAGCTTCGCCAGCCGCTCCATCTCTGGAACGCCACGCGCCTCCGGGTGACGTGCCTCCTCCTCGAAGGGCGTACCGCCGAGGCGAAGCAGGGCATGCACGACGCTCTCGAGCTCGGACGTCAGGCCATCGGCGGCCTCGCGATCGACGGCTTCCTCGCGCAGCGCGCGGAGCTCCTCTGGCAGCAGGGTCGTCTCGAGGAGACGGTCACCCTGCTGGAGACGGGGATCCGCACGCGGCGCGAAGAGCGCACGCTTCGCTGCGGGCTCGCGCTCGTGCTGGCGGAGCTGGGCGCCGGCGCGCGGGCCCGTGCCGAGCTCGACGGGCTGGCGGCGAGCGGCATCGCGAGCTGGCCGCGCGGTCACCACTGGCTGGCGCAGCTCTCGTGGCTCGGGCGCGCAGCGGCGGTGCTCGGCGACCGCGAGCGCGCTGCGGAGATTTACGGCCTCCTCTCGCCCTATGCCGATCGGACGGTCGTGATCGGCCCGTCGTTCTTCTGTCAGGGCTCGGTCGCGCGCGGACTCGGCGTGCTCGCGGGCGCGCTCGAGCGATGGGACGAGGCGATGGCGCACTTCGAGACGGCGCTCGCCGTCGACGGCCGCATGGGCGCCGCGCCATACGTGGCGTTCACGGAGCGCGACCGCGAGGCGCTGATCCGCGCACGGAACGGCGCCGGTGGCCGCTCCCTGCCAGCGGGGCGGCCGCTGTCGTCCTCCGCGGAGGCGCCGGCCACGCCTACCGTGCCGGCGGCCCGCGTCTTCCGACGCGAAGGCAACTTCTGGACCGTCGCCTGGGACGACGCCGTGGTTCGTCTGAAGGACACCCGTGGCCTCCAATACCTCGCGCAGCTGCTCGCGCGGCCCGGCCAGGAGGTCCACGTGCTCGACCTCGTGGCGGCCGTGCATGCGGAGCCGGGACAGGCGGCGCGCCGGCACCTGGCGTCCGCCGATGCGGGCACGGTCCTCGACGCGACGGCCCGCGCGGCCTATCGGCGGCGCCTGGTCGACCTGCGCGACGAGCTCGCGGAAGCCGCGGCGTACGGTGATCTCGGCCGCACCGACCGGTTGCGCGCGGAGATGGAGTTCCTCACCGAGCAGCTGGCCTCCGCGATGGGCATCGGAGGCGCCGCGCGTCGGGTCGGCGGGCCGAGCGAGCGAGCACGCTCGGCCGTCACACAGAACATCCGCTCGACGCTGAAGCGTCTCGTCCAGGCGCTGCCGGTGCTGGACGAGCCGCTCGCACGGCGCATTCGCACCGGCGCCTTCTGCGCGTACGAGCCGGATCCCTCCCGCCCGGTCGCCTGGCGGCTCTAGCTGATGTCCTCTCCCGCCCGCGACGCAGCGAGCGTAGCCCGACCGGTACCGCCTCGCACGGGCGAGCGCGGTGGCGCCCAATGAAGCGGTCCGGCTGTGGAAACGCACGCGGTCACCTCTTCCTCTTCCGAGGTCGTCTCCACGCCGGTAGCCGCGAGATACGAAGCAGAGGAGGATCGCCATGCGTGACACGGCGAAGTTCGGCGCTGAGACTACGGCGAGCGAGGTCGCAGAAGGCATCGACTTGAGCGGCAAGGTGGCGCTAGTCACCGGCGGATCGAGCGGACTGGGACAGGAGACGGCGCGCGTCCCATCCCGGTCTTGGGACGCGGCCGACGTGAGCTTCGTGGAGAGCCCCGCCGGCTCCAGCAGCGACTGGCATTCCGACCCGGCGCGGCAGTACGTGATCACCCTCCGCGGCACGCTGGAGTTCGAGACGCGCCTTGGCGAGACGTGCACGCTCGCTCCAGGCACCATCCTGCTCGCCGAGGAGAGCGAAGGCGGTGGTGGGCACCGGTGGCGCCTCACTGACGGTCAGCCGTGGCGCCGCGTCTACGTCATCCTCGAGTAGCCGCAGGCATCGTGCCTCAACGACGTAGGCGCATCGTTGATCGCGCGTTTGCTCTCGCGCTCGCGATCAAAGGGATCGACGGCGCGCTCGAGCTGATCGGCGGCCTGGTCCTCTTCGTCGTGCCGCCCTCGGCGATCACCCTCGTCGTCCGGTCACTCACCCAACACGAGTTGAGCGAAGATCCGCACGACGTCATCGCGATCCACGTTCGGGCGGCCGCCGAGCAGCTCACCGGGTCGGCCTCGGTCCGGGGATTCGGCGTCCTCTATCTGATCGGCCACGGTGTCATAAAGCTCCTGCTCGTCGGCGCGTTGGTCCGCAGGATCCGGTCGGCGTACCCGGTGGGGATCGTCTTCCTCGGCTCGTTCATTCTCTACGAGTTGTACCGTTCTGTCCTCGGCCACTCGATTGCCCTGCTCCTATTCGCCGCACTCGACACGGGTATCACGACGATGGTGGTCAGGGAGTACCTCGAGCTGCGCCGCGACTAGTCGCGTTCCTCGCATCGAACCGGCAGCAAGAAGGGCTGGCTCGTAAACGACGAACCCCGGAGCGGGAAGGCCTATCGGCTTAGGCGTGGGAGGCTCTTGCCAAGTGAGATGCCCGCCCTAGCGACTGCGCAGGCAGCAGGTGGCCCGCGGCCAAGCCCATGGAGACACGACCGCGCCGGCGGTGTCCCGCCGACGCGGCCTCGCACGCGGGTAGGCTCGCGCCTACTGCGCCTTGAACGGCCGCTCGACCACGGCGCTCGCGCCGTCTACGTCGGTCGCCGTCACACGAAGGGTCAGCTGGCCCTTGGCATGCTTCAGCGAGATCTGCGCCTCGAAGGAGCCGGCGCTGGTCTGGTTGAGGGTCACCTGGCGAAGGGATTGCCCCTTCTTGTTCAGGATGTCGAGCGTGATCGTCGCCGGCTCGGACACCGTGAGTTGCACCGTCAGCAGCCGACCCCTGCTGAGCTGCTTCCTCTTCACCTGGTTTGGGAGGTCATCGATCGAGACGATTGGCGGCGTGTTCACCACCTCGAAGCTCTGGTCGGGACCATCGACGGTGACAAAGTCCGTCTTCGCGACGGCTCTGAAGTGGACCGTCTCGCTCTGGGTGAGCTCGCTCACCGTCGCGTCGAAGGCGGTCGCGAGGCTCGCGACGTCGAGGCGAGCGTCCGCCGTGCTGGTGCCGTAGGCCGTCGTCGCGCCGAAGTCGAAGTGGGTCAGGATGGCGGCGCCGCCCGGATTCGCCGATCCGTTGAGCGTCGCATCCGTCGCGGAGATGTCGGTCGCGGCGAGCGTCGACACGTCGGTCGGCGCGAATGCCTGGGCGAAGAGCTGGTGGATGCCGCCGTCGTCGCCCGCGGTGTAGAGGAAGTACGGCGTCCCGATCGCGCCTCCCTGACAGCTCGCGCCGTCGGCGTTGGTCGGGTTGGCCGTGCAGCCGGACGAGATGGGAGCGCGGAGCGGGTTCGCGACGTCGCCGAAGCCGGAGTTCGCGATGCCCGTCGGCGTGTCGAGCTTGAAGACCGGCGCGCTGGCCCCACCCTCGAAGTGTCCGACGAACGTCACCTGCGCCTTCGACACTTCCTCCTGCCAGGTGATGTACGGCAGGTTGCCGGAGAACGTGATGTCGGGTCGCGTCGCGTCGTTCGCCGTGTTCGAGATCGGCCGGCCCCCGTTGAAGAGCTCGAAGTGGTCGCCGCCGACCAGGTGTGAGACGAAGATGGCGTGCATATCGACCCCGAGATCCTCCTGCCAGACGACCCACGGCACGGTCGTGCCGCCCGGAGTGAGCGCGCCGGCGGCGACGCGCGGGTTCTCCGCGTTCCGGCGGGCCTGCGCGTTGAGCGCGCACGCGTCCTCCGCGGCCTCGGCCTCGGCGCAGTTGCCGAAGCCGTGCGCGCCCGAGGTGTCGAGGACGTTGGTCTGTCCGGCCGTCCCGTTCCCGACGGCCACCCAACGGAAGCCCCCGTCGGCCGTGGCGTCGGCGACGATCCTCGCCGCGAAGACCATGTCGTTGCTGCGGAGCCCGTCGATCTGGCTGGGATCCTCCTCGTACCAGACGACCCACGCGACGGTGTCGTTCGGACCGGTGAACGCGATGTCCGGCTCGACGCCCGAGCGGGTCGGGTCGATGTTGAGCGTGGGATCACCGCTGTCGGACGGGAGTGGACCGCTCGGGTTCAGCCGATCGAGTCCGACTTGTTGCCAGCAGAATCCGTTCACGTCGACCCCGCCCACCGGCTTCGTCCCGACCGGGCATGCCGTTCCCGGAACGGCCTGCTTCACGGCCTTCGCCGCGAAGATCTGCCGCAGTGTCGTCCCGTCGTTCGGAACGCCATCGTTCTCCTCCCAGGTGACCCAGGGAACCGGATCGTTGCCCGCGACGGCGGAGCCGCCCGCAACCGACGGGTGCTCGGCCGTGCGAACTGTGTGGATGTTGAGCGAGGGAAGATGGAGTGGGCCGCGGCCCTGGCCAGAGGGCAGCCAGCGGTTGGCCGCCGCGTTGAAGCGGCTGGCGAAGATGTTCGTCGGCCAGCCGGCGGCCGCGCTCGGCTCGTACCATGCGACCCATGGGACCGTGCGTCCCGCACCGGCGAAATCGATCGACGGCGCTTCGGCCTCCTCGGTCTGGTCGATGTTGAGTGACGCCGGGAATCCCTGCGTCACCCAGGCCCCGTTCTTGAACGCACGGACGAAGATCTGCTGCTCGCCGTCGGCGACCTTCTGCTCGAACGTCGCCCACGGGACCTCGAGCTTGCCGGCCGTGACCGCGCCGCCGGCGACGTCGGAGACGCCAGCGTCCTGGTTCGGGTCGATCGCGTTGGCGAGATCGTTGTTCACCTGCGAGCCGTTGGCCGGAAGCGGCAGAAAGGCCGCACGCGCCGCCGGGGCCCCAAGGAGCACCCCCAAGGCCGCTAGACCGGCGATCGTCCGCCGAAGACGGCTTGGGGGCGTAGTCATCTCGGAAAGTTGCGAATGCATGAGACACTCCTCCTATTCTGTCTACCGGACGTCGGGGCCGGTGGATGCCGTCCCGATCCGGGCCGCAGGGATTAGATCGTCGGCCACCCTACGTGCGAGCTACGCCGAAGGATGCAAGAAACCCTCTGGCGAGCCGGTGCGACTGCGAGTGGCCGACCTCACGCGCACCTTCACGGCCGGGCGGCGCGTGTGGGCTGCTCCACTCGGGCGGGTCAGGAGACGGGTGCGCACCTCGTCCGCGTCGAACCCGAGCACCTCACAGATGTTGACGAAGGAGAAGGGCCACCCTCGACGGCCGCAGCGCACCCAGGTGTCGGCCTCGGTGGCCAGACGGCGGGCGTGAAAGTGGCGGCGCCGACGTCCCTGCTCGATGCATCGAACCGCGTCCTCGAGGACCGCCAGCATGAGCGCCCGCGGGCCGGACGTGTCGGCATCCCGGCGCGCACCCTCGGATATCTGCGCCGGCAAGACCGCTGGCGGCTCGCAAACGGCCATCTCGACCTCGCTGGTCATCGCTCGCTCCTCCTGCCGGACTCGTCGATGTGCCATCTCAGCTCAATCCTCCGGTTTCCCATCGCGCAGGACGTTTGCGAGGAAGGCCACCAGTCCTCGGAGAGAGGTGACGTGAGCGACTCGCCCGGAGACGACGTGCTCGACCCGCCCGAGCATGCATCCCGGCGGAAGCGCGTGCGCGTCGAGGTGCAGGACGAACGCCCGATCGGGTGGTAGCTCGAGGGGGACGTGGTGAGACTCCGCGTCCTGCCGCGATCCTGACGTGCTCCGCCTCTTTGTCACGGGGCGACGATAGGGCCCCCCGCCGGCGTAGACCACGGAACGGCGGTCAGATCGTGGTTAGAAGACGGTGAGGAAGCGGTTCGCTCGCGCGGCGACGGACGCAGGTCGACACGAGATCGGCCAACGAGGCGTCGGCAACGACGATTTGGCAGGGCAAGGCAACGGCCGCGTATCTGACGGCTGCGGTCGGCTCATCTCGGAATCCGACGATTGCGCCCGCCTTTGTTCCCGTCTCCGACACGCCGAATCTGCCGAACCGGTGCCGCGGCGAGGAATGCGTCGCGCACCGGGTCGTCGGGCGCCAACGAGTTCGCGAGGGCGAGGATGATCGCTTCGGCACGCGCCCGGTGGGCCTCCGCCGCGCTGTCATTCTTTGCCTGTCGGCACAGGTCGGACCGGGTGGCGTGAACGCGCCACGCCGTCGTGGGTATCTCGAACGCGTGCAGAACCGCGAGGCCCTTCTCGATCTTCTCCTCTGCGGCCTTCCAGTCCTTCTCGGCCATCGCGACTCGTGCCCCCACCTCCCACGCCAGCGCCTGCAGATTGGGCTCGGCAGTCGACAGGGCGGACTGGAGAAAACGGTCGGCTTCGAGGCGCGCCTTGCGGAGGTCTCCGGAAGCCAGCCACACGCTGCTCAGCCCGAGCTGGGCATTCATGCGCCAGTACCAATGGAGGAAGAACTTCGGGGTTCTCTTCGGGTCGAGCACTTTGGCGAAGCTCTGCAACGCGTCGTCGTATTTCCCCTCCGCCAGTGCGGCGTACCCTCTGGCGATCCCGCCGATGCTCTGTGATGGTCCGCGCCGGGATCCTCGAGCACCAACAGAACGGGAATCACGGCGGACAGCGCCTCCAGGGCTTCGGCCATCTCGCGCAACATCCGCTCGTTGGTGACCCCGAGTAGACCCACTTTCTGACCGCTTCCTGGCTGCAGTGTCACGTGCGTTCCCTCGTCAATGCCTGCCGCGCGCCGCATCTTCGCGTCCATGGAACGGAACCGCAAGCGCGGATCAACCATGGGACCCAGCCCGGTCGAAGCCAGTTCCGTTGGAGAGGGAGAGGCATCCTCGGCCCGCGCTTGCCGCCGTTCCGGCGGCGCCGCCTCCGTCCCGCCGCGTACACGACGGAGGTGATGGCACGTGGCGAAGATGGGGATCGCTGGGCGGCGCTCGAGGCGATCCGGCACGGGCTGACGGCGGCCTTCGGGACGATGACCCCGAAAGTCGCCTCGAAGTCGCGCTGCGCCACTTCTGGGCCAGCCCGTACACGGTGTGCCGTATTGACTGAGTATTCAGAATTCTCTAAACACAGCACATGGATCGATCGACCGCGACCTTCGTCGACGGCCTGGGCGCTGCGGCTGCCACCTCCGGCATCCTGAACCAGCTTCAGGGCCGCATCTTCGCGCTCCTCTATCTTCAGCCCCGGCCGATCGCGCTGGAAGACATCGCCGCCGAGCTGGAGCAGAGCAAGAGCAACGTGTCGGTGAACATCCGCGGCCTGGTCGAATGGCACCTCGTGCGGCGCACGCGCGTCGCGGGCTCCCGCAAGGACCACTACTTCAAGCCCCATCCGCGGGCGCGGGTCTGGGAGGAGGAGCGTCATCGCGATCTCCCCGCCTGGTCAGTGCGGCGCTTCTACCGGCTCCTCATTCCGCCCATTGCGTTCCTCTGCGCTCGCGGCAGCCGGCGCGGTCGTACCCCGCCGGCGCCCCCTGGCTCGCGAACGTGAACTGAGACCGCCATGGACACGCCGCTGCTGTGGCACATCCCGCTCTCGCATTTCAACGAGAAGGTCCGCTGGACGCTCGACTACAAGCGCATCGCCCACCGCCGTCAGGTGCTCGGCGCCGACTACCTGATCCGCGCCTGGCGCGCGACGGGGCGCGGCACGCTGCCAATCCTGTTCCTGGACGGCCGGGCGATCGGCGATTCGACGCATATCATCGCCGCGCTCGAAGAGCGCTATCCCGAGCCGCCGCTGTATCCCGGTGACGCCGCCACGCGGCAGCGCGCGCTCGCACTGGAAGACTATTTCGACGAGCAGCTCGGCCCGGCGCTGCGCGCGGCCATCGTCACGCCGCTGTTCCGGCACGATCCGGACCTCGCGCTGCGCGTGCTGACGACGGGCATGCCCGACAAGGCCTACCAGACGCTGCGGCCGCTGGTGCGGATCTTCCCGGCGTTCTACCGCTTCCGCCACAAGATCAGCGACTCGAAGCTCGAGGCCGATCGCGCCACCGTGAACGCCGCGCTCGACCGAATCGAGCAGGAGCGGCAGGGCCGCCC
>WNFQ01003412.1_pt1 | contig 11586 bp, 8 predicted proteins | sample 5400171 | NCBI WGS metagenome assembly WNFQ01 (sample SAMN13153356, study PRJNA577476) | soil metagenome | isolation source: 20 cm soil under Madrone tree | place: USA:California | collected 2016-06-14
TCTTCGTACTTCCAGCCCGGCAAGACTCCTAACCCGGCGCCTCCGTCGCTCGACGGTTCGGCGACGCCCGCGGCACGGATAACCAACGGTAGAAGATGGCCTGCGTTGGTGTATTGCAGGGGTGTGCTGTTGCGCATCGAGAATCCCGTAAGACAGCGTGACGAATTTATCGTCAGTGAGGTTGCTGCACAGCACGCCATTGACCTTGCTGCACAGGCACGAAGATGTCGTGCACTGAAAGGCTCAAGAACGCGGCTAAACGGCATTCCAAGCGATAGTCAGACCTGTGGATTTGGCTCTGTCCAACTCCCCTAACGCAGAACCAACGACTTATCTTAAATAGCGAATACATTTTATAGCTCCTGAAAAGCCTTTACCCGCAAAGCTCGCCAAGGCCCCGCAAAGGACACCAAGAGAAACTAGCTTGACGGACGTCGCTGAGTCTCTCTGCGTACTTTGTGGCTACGTGTCTTTAGATCGAGGCTGCATGAGCTACTTCTGGTTCACTGGCACCCGTAAATCCTGACCTGTCATCTCTTTCGGCTCGGACAGGCCCAGCATGCCGATAATGGTCGGGGAGATGTCGCGCAGCGAGCCCTTCGACTTTAGCGTGAACTGTTTCGCATCTTCGCTGATTACGATGAAGGGAACCGGGTTGGTGGTATGAGCGGTATGAGGGCCACCAGTGGCGGGGTCGATCATCATCTCGGCATTGCCGTGGTCGGCGGTGATCAACATGGCTCCGCCCTTTGCTCTTACCGCTTTTTCGATTTCGGCCAGGCAGGCATCAACGGTCTCGACGGCTTTCACAGTCGGCTCGATTTTGCCAGAGTGGCCAACCATGTCAGCGTTGGCGAAGTTCACGATCATCACGTCGAAGGTACCTTCTTCGGTCGCTTTGACCACGGCTTGCGCGATGCCGGCGGCACTCATCTCCGGTTTCAGGTCATAGGTGGCAACTTTCGGAGACTGCACCAGAAGGCGGTCCTCTCCCGGGAAGGGTTGCTCCACGCCTCCGTTAAAAAAGTACGTAACGTGCGCATACTTTTCGGTTTCGGCCACGCGCAGATTACGAAGATTCGTCTGCCCCATGATGTTGGCCAGAATATTCTCCATCGACTCGGCGGGAATCACGACCGGCAGGCTGAAGTTCTTGTCGTACTGTGTCATGCAGACGTAGTGCAGGTTCTTGAGAACGCGGTCGCGAGGGATCGTCTGGTCGAGATCTTCTGCACCGGGCAAGTCGCGTCCGCCTTGTGCGTTCAGACCGCTGTTGCGGGTGAGGGCGCGTGTGATCTGGCGAACCCGGTCGGCGCGGAAGTTGAAGCAGATGCAGGAATCTTCGTCGCGGATGGTAGCCAGCGGTTCGCCCTTGTTGTCGACGCAGACGAACGGAACCACGAACTCGTCGGTCACACCCTTGTTGTAGGAATCCTTCATGCCCTGGACCGGGTCGACGTACTTGCCGCCTTCGCCATCGCCGTTGACCATCGCATGGAACGCTTTGGCGATGCGTTCCCAGCGGCGGTCACGGTCCATGGCGTAGTAGCGGCCATTGACGCTGGCGATCTTGCCCGAGTTGTACTCGCGCATCTTCTTTTGGAGTTGTTCGAGGTAGCCGGCGCCATTGGTGGGCAGCGTGTCGCGCCCGTCCATGAAAGCGTGGACAAAGACACGGTCGACGCCCTGCTGCTTGGCCATCTTGAGCAGCGCGTAAAGGTGCGTGATCTGCGAATGCACACCTCCGTCCGAGACCAAGCCGAACAAATGGAGGCGGCGGCCCCCGCTGCGCGCATGCTTCATGGCGGCAACTAGTGTGGGATGGGAGAAGAAGTCGCTGTTGCGGATCATCAGGTCGATGCGAGTAATGTCCATGTGCACGATTCGGCCGGCGCCGATGTTGAGATGCCCGACTTCGCTGTTGCCCATCTGCCCTTCGGGCAGGCCGACGAACGGACCGCTGGTATGAATGAGGGTGTTGGGATATTCCCGCAACAGGCGATCGTAGATGGGTTTGCGGGCTAGCGCGATGGCATTCGCTTCGGTCTTGGGACTGTAGCCCCAGCCGTCGAGGATGATGAGGATGAGGGGTTTCGGACGCATTCTGCTAGTTACTCCTAGGTCTTGGCTTTCAGCTATCGGCTGCCAGCTCTCGGGTCTCAGCTATCAGAAACCTTGCTCACCACGGAGACACAAAGACACGGAGAATCAAATCTAGGCTCTCACTTGCCAGTGTCCGAGGGCGTATTTTTCTTTCCTTGGTTGTCTTGGGCCATCTGCCGGGCGCGTTCCATCACTTTGTCCATTAGCGCCTGGATGCGCGGAGAGGCAGCCTGCATGGACTCGGCGGTCATGGCGGGCATCTCGCGCAGCAGTTTCTGGCCAGTGGGTGAGGAATAGAAAGCACTCATCGCTTCGACGTCGCTCTTGGTGAGGTGCCTCTGGTAAACGGGAACCATGTCGTCGAGCATGCCATCGACGGGCAGGTCCTTCATGATGTCGGTCGTGAACTGATCCAGCCGAGCCAGGTCTTCCGGGCTGACGCGTGGGGTTTGCCGCTTCAGGTTGTCGTGAATGATGGCGCGTTGTTGTTTGGCAATGAACTGCATCGCTGGCTCAACCTGATCGCGAACGTGCATGAGATTGAAGAGTGCGAGAATGTCGTCGCGCGTGGCAGGGGCTTCGGCGGCCGATTGCCCAAGTAGCCGTACGGCCAGACCTAGCAAGAGAACCAACGAAACACAAGCTCTCCCAACCACTCCAGCAGAGGAGGTGTGTGAAGGTGGTCGAAAATTCGTCATCGCTTCTCCCCAGTTTTCTAGAAAGCCATACGAGGGGTACTCCAACGGCTGCCATCAAGAGATACCCCACCATTCTCTGCTGGCCCTTCGACAGCCTCTCCGCATGAGAAAACTGAAAGGCCGCCAGCAGAATGACCAATACCAATCCCGAAGCTCCAATAAGATGGCATCGGCCGTCCGGCCGCGATGTCTTCGGAAAATCAACCGCCATAAGGCAAAAAGTGCCGTGGCACAAATTGCGCCCAATGTCAGGCCAATCAGCCCCGGACCGTTAATGGCCAATTACTCGGACCGCCCAAATCCTAGCCTCAGTGCTCCCACTACCTCAACCTTAACCTTCATAATTCAGCGCTCCCAGACCTAGGAATCGGGCACTCGGGCCCAATTCTTGTTCGATCCGCAGCAACTGGTTGTATTTGGCAATGCGGTCGGTGCGCGAGGCGGAGCCCGTCTTGATCTGGCCGGCGCCGGTGGCAACCGCCAGGTCAGCGATAAAGGTGTCCTCGCTTTCGCCGGAGCGGTGCGAGATCACCGAGGTATACCCGTTGCGGCGAGCTAGGTCGATGGCATCAAGCGTCTCGCTCACCGTGCCGATCTGGTTAACTTTGATCAGGATGGAGTTGGCGATGCCTTTGTCGATGCCTTCCTGCAGGCGCTCAGTGTTTGTAACGAACAAATCGTCGCCCACGAGCTGGATCTTTTTGCCCACCAGTTCGGTCAGGGTCTTCCAACCTTCCCAGTCATCTTCAGCCAAGCCGTCTTCGATGGAGACGATCGGATAGTCGTTCGCCCACTTGGCCCAGAAGCGCGCCATGTCTTCGGAACTGCGCGCGGACTTGTCGGATTTCTTGAAGACGTATTCGCCGTCCTGATAGAACTCGCTGGCGGCGGGATCGAGTGCGATTGCGATTTCGTCGCCCGGTTTGTAGCCGGCCTGCTGGATGGCCTCGAGGACTACATCAATGGCTTCGACGTTGGATTTCACGGAAGGGGCGAAGCCGCCTTCATCGCCGACCGCGGTGTTATAGCCGCGCTTCTGCAGCACCGCTTTGAGCTTGTGGAACACTTCGACACCCCAGCGGAGCGCATCGGAGAAAGACTCGGCGCCTACCGGCATCACCATGAATTCCTGGAAGTCGACGTTATTGTCGGCGTGCGCTCCGCCGTTCAGGATGTTCATCATGGGGGTGGGGAGCGTGTTGGCGCCCGCGCCTCCGAGGTAGCGATAGAGCGGGAGTCCGTATTCGGCGGCCGCTGCGCGGGCTACGGCCATCGAAACCGCGAGGATCGCGTTAGCGCCCAGGCGGCCCTTGTTTTCGGTGCCGTCGAGTTCGATCATGCGGGCGTCAATGGTGCGCTGGTCCGAGGCGTCGAGATTCGCCAGAGCTTCCGCGATCTCGGTGTTCACGTTTTCGACTGCCTTCAGGACACCTTTGCCCAAGTAGCGATTGGTGTCGCCATCACGCAATTCAACGGCTTCGTGTTCGCCGGTGGAAGCTCCACTCGGAACGATGGCGCGTCCGGTTTTGCCGGTCGCCAGCAGGACCTCTGCTTCTACGGTCGGATTGCCGCGCGAATCGAGTACCTCGCGGGCCTTGATTTCGCTGATATTCATGATTCCGATCCTCATTGGGAATGATGCCGTGATCTCACGGTTGATGCCTGAATTGAAGGAAATGCTCCGGCCGGTAAGATAGCCGACACCGGTATAAGTCTTGCCCACGTCACTCTCCGAGAACGGCGATTATAACGGATGCGCTGATCAGGGAATGTGACGGCGAACACGTTCGGGAGTCAGCATCCTGCGACCGGTACGCTCTTCGCGAAAAGAACGTTTAACCGCAAAGGACGCAAAGAGCATGGGAAGTACGGGGAGAAATCTCTTTTGCGCTCTTCGCGTAGGCTTGGCGTCCTTCGCGATTAAAGGCTTTTGCCCAGAAGAACCCCGGCGCGTCAGTTCGCAAGCCCCTCGAAGAAGTTATTCGCCGCGAACGCGACAAACTCCTGCGCCGTGGGTTGGACGGGTCAAGGGGTTGCGATGGCGCCTGTTGGCGGGCAGGAGTGCCTGCGCCACACGGCTACGTGTCACTTGTGGTTCAGCGGACGTTTCGCTGATTGTCTGGGGTTTGGACATGTTTTACAGTTCGTTACTAGATGCTCGATTACACCGAAACCATGCGGGTGGGGGCGCGAGCGCCGGAATTTTCGCTGGAAGCAGCCAACCGCGACGGAATTTTGACGTTGTCCGGTTTCTTGCGGCGAGCGGTGTTGATTGCCGATTTTTTGCGGGGAACGTGGTGACCGAACTGCGTGCAGCGCATGGCTCGGGGCGAGTCGATCAAGGACGAGATTGCGCAAGCGGGCGCGGAACTGGCTTTTATCGCGGCGGAAAAGCGGAATGGAGTCTTTAAGCCTGCGAAGTTTCTGGAGAAGCATCCGGTGTCCTTTCCGTTTCTGCTCGATGAGGACCGGGTGGTGACGAAGGCTTACGGGCTGTACCACCGGATCGGGATGGACGCGCTGAACATCGCGCATCCCGCAACGCTGGTCATCGATTGCGCGCGTAGTATTCGGTACATCTATCGCGGAGACAACCAGCACGACCGGGCGCCGCTGGAAGAAGTCATGCGTGCGGTGAAAAAGCTTGGCGTGGGCAAGGAAGCCTTATGATCCGTTTTCGATTGGATAGCGGCGCATTTTCCGAAGGCGAGATTTTTTTGAGAGCGGGAGAAACGATGAGGAAACTTCTGGGAGTATTGGGCGCGCTGTTGCTGGCAGGTTCAGCCTGGGCACAAAACGGGATGACGGTGCCCGAAGGAACCGCCTTGAAAGTGAAACTGGCGACTACCATTTCAACCTTCAGCAGTAAGGTGGGCGATCGGTTTCAGGGAAAGGTCACGGAGCCGGTTGTGGTTGACGGCAAGACAGTGATTCCGGTGGGCGCGACGATCGAAGGACGCGTCACCAAACTCGATGAGCCACGACGGATTAAGGGCAAACCGACCATTGCGCTCTTTCCCGAGCATCTGGTCATGACCGATGGGCAGCGCTTCATGCTCAACGCGGTGCTGGTGGATACCGATATCCGGGGAACTGATGTGAACGAAGAAGGACAGTTTAAGGGTGCGGGTCACGAGCGGCGGGACCAGATCGAAGTCGGCGGAGGAGCGGCCGGAGGAGCGCTGATGGGTGGATTGATCGGCGGCGGCCCGGGAGTGCTGATTGGGGGCGCGATTGGTGCGAGTGCTGCGACCACGCATTGGCTAGTGCAGAGACGTTCGGCAGTCTTGCCTTCGGGCACACAGTTGGTGCTGGAATTGAGCCGCCCAATGACGATGTCAACGATGGCGGCTGGGGCGGGGCAGTAGACTGGTGGTTGGCTTTTAGTCGATGGTCGTTAGCTTTTGACCCGGAGCTTGGGCTCCGGGCTTTTTTGCGCTTATCTAACTTGTAACCAAGGGTTACAAGTGCAATCGCCGACTCCACCCCTGAGGTTTTCAGCGGCACTCCAGGTCTTCCGGAAGTGTCAGCATTGCTTCCTACTATAGTGGAATGATTAGTGTGCGAGGGTAAGCGAGGACCACAATGTTGGCCTATGGGACTAAATGTTCAAAGTGGATTATTCGAGGCATTGTCTGATCCAATTTTGCAGTACTTTGTCTTTTGCCGCTGCTCCACTGAACACATCCGGCGCAATGAAAGCAATAAGGGATAGTGGGCTTGATCCAATTCTGATTTTAGCCACCCAAATCTGTTTTTGTGGGATCAACCTTCTTCGCTACGGTGCTTTTCTTCCAATCCCGTAGTCAGAAAATCAGAAAATCCGCAAACTGGGAATCGAAAGAAGTGAGAGTTGATGGGTGGTTCCTTGTGGTTTGGTGGGTTACGGCGACGCTACTCGTCCTTATATGCCCTCAGTCTTGGGTCTTGGGGCGGGCGGGTAGCGACGCAAAGGCCGACAATCCTCAATTTGCGCAATGTCCTCATTCGACTCGTTGACTCCGCGAGTGAATCTCCTCGTCATTGCCCACTGACCACTTGGCTCTCAGTACATCGACATCAGGTCGCCTTCTTCGAGTAGGTGGAGTTCGATCCAGCCTTCTAGAGGGAGAGCGTCCACGGGCAGGCGGTTTTGCCAGAGGCTCAGGCGGAGACGGATGCGGGTGGCGGCTGGGGTCTTGGCTTGCTTTGCACTTTCGGCCGAGACGGGGGCAGCGCAAAGCCAATCGAGCGGGACCCGGAATTCGAAATTACGCTGGAGGGCCAGTTTGGCGCCATCGTCGCTGGGCGGGTCTGAGGACTGAAGCGGGATTTCTTCGTTCGAGGCGGTTACTTTCCAGTTCCGGATTTTGGCGCCTTCGACTTCTACATCGAGGCGCAAAGTGCGACGAGGACGCTGGCTGTTCTCGGGCCATGACTCCAAATTCACGACTAGCTCAAAAGGAGTCGCTGAAATCTTGCCTTTGAAATCGAGACGTCCGTAGAGATAGGTGTGATCGATGCCGGCGTGAACGGAGTCCAGCAGGAACTGCTTCCCGTGCATGGCCCCGGCACGATGATCGGCCGTGTAGACCGCCGCCCCCATCCACTCGAAGTAGCGGATCATGTCGCCGGCAATGCGGGGATGAATGTAGGCGGTTTGCGGCGTGAATGACGGGCGAGCAATCACTCCGGAAATGGGTTGCGCCAAATAATCAGGCGGGGTCATCCCCAGGGCTTGGTAAACATTCGATAAATGCTTGCGGTAGAGTTCATCAAAGTCGCGATCGTTGGCGGAATGATGCTCCGGGCCATACCACCAGTTCCAGTCGCTACCTTCGGCGATCAGAAGTTCCTCGTAGGCGAGTTGGCGCTGGGCCTCGGTGCATTGCGTTGCGGCATGGTCGTAGGCTTCGCGGGCGTGGAAAAGATAATCCCAGGAGCGATTGTCTTCGGGAGCACCGATCCAGACATTGAAGTTGGCTGAGATCCAGGAACCGGGCGTGATCGAATTCAGGCGGTTGAAGTTGCCATGGCGCGCGATCGCTTCGGAGATGGTGACGGCTTCCATTCCGGGGCTGTTCTGTAGAGCGTCATAGAAGCGGCGCAGGAATTCGCGTCCGGATTGGGGATAGTATTCCCAGGCATTTTCGCCATCGAGAATGATGGAAACCACCGCATCTTTGCCTCTATCGAGAACAGGTTGCGCGGCTTTTTTGATGTTCTGAATGAGATGCTGGGCGGCTTCGCCCGGAGGCATGCCGGAGTAAACAAACCCGATCAGGTCGGAGATGGTGTGATCGCGGAAGACCAAGTGCATCGCCGTGGGACCGTTCTCATAGCGGTGGATGGTATAGAGGTTCTCGGCGAGCTGCGCGGGCAATCGGCCTTCGCCGTCGCGCCAAAAGAACTGACCGGTGCTGCGGCCGAGCACGCCCTCGTCGGTGGCCATCCAGTTCACGCCGAGGCTGGAGGCGATAGCAATGGCCTCCTCGGAGACGCTGCCTTCCGATGGCCACACGCCCTTGGGACGAAGGCCGAAGATTTTTTCGTGAAGGTCGAGGCCGCGCAGGAGCTGGTCGCGGGCGTCCTCGGGGCGTCGGAAACGATTCTGCGGTAGTGCCAGACCGGGCGTAGAGACCGCTCCCACGTTGGTGTCGCACAGCAATGGCAGAATGGGATGGTAGAAAGGCGAGGTGGAGAGCTCGATGAGGCCTTGGTGGGCGGCGGCAGTGTGGGCGGGAAGGACCTGGCCCAGCACTTCCCTTTCGCGTTGGATGACGAAACGCTGATCGTCCAGGGTGTAGTTGCGTTCTTTACGGACCAACTCGCGGAGGTCACGGTCTTCCAGAAAGAATTCGTCGAACCAGGCAATTTGCGAGAGCACCTGGAGGTCGGTGAAGTCTTGGGGCTGGAAGAGTCGTTCGGCGCGCTCGGGTAAATCGCCGGCGCTATGGAAGCGGTCCCACAACTCGCGATAACGCGGGTAGCGGCCGATGAGGTTCACGGGATTGGCCTGGAAGAGGTATTGCAGCGTGAAACGGCGCTCGTCGAGATTCAGATCGCGCGCGGGACGGGCAGCCACCTGCAGAAGCGGATCCTGGGCAGTGCCGGCGACGTAGTCCTGGATCTGGGTAATTAGGGACGGGACCAGATTAAAGTTCTGGTGCACGCGGGGAAACTCATCGAGCAGCTTCACCATGCCGTAGTAGTCCTTGAGGGCATGCAGGCGCACCCAAGGCAGGCGGTATTCCGCCGAGACCAAGTCCTTGTAAAAAGGCTGGTGCTGATGCCAGAGAAGAATTACTCGAAGAACGGGCATGACGTGGGAGTTCTTTCAGCTCTCAGGGGGTCCAAGGAGAATGTTGCAGTCTAGCACGCGAAGGGGGCGCAGAAGGGCGGCTTGTTGAGTACACTACAGGTCGGCGCCTGAACGCAGCCGGGGGGGCGCACTGATGTTGGGCGTGGGGAAAAACTGCGGCAAACCGTCCCGGGAATCCGGGCGTCTAATGGGCAGCGGAAGACTCGGCAGTCGAGACGATGTCGCCTAAGTTTGATTCCTGAAGCTTTACGACTCGGCTGGAAGCCGCGCCCCTTCAAAGCAAATGCGAGTTTCAGGGTTTTTCGCGAGCCGTGAAGGCGTGCCCTGATACATAACTCTTGCAAGGGACTATGAGCCAACCTACAGAAACTGCGACCAGCACCTCCAGCCACGATGTCTCACTGCTGACTGACAACGACCTCTACCTTTTCAACGAGGGCAGCCACTATCGGATCTACGACAAGTTGGGTGCACACATCCTGACCGCGGGAGGCGAGACGGGGACATGCTTCGGCGTGTGGGCTCCCAATGCGCGCTCGGTATCCGTGATCGGCAGCTTTAACCAGTGGCATCCGAAGACGCATCCACTCCATTCGCGGGGGAATTCGGGTATCTGGGAGGGATTCGTCCCGGCAGCCAACAAAGGCGCGCTCTACAAGTTTCACATCGAGTCGCACCATCACGGGCATCGTGTCGATAAGACCGATCCGATCGGATTGCTCCAGGAGAAGCCGCCACGCACGGCTTCCGTCGTCTGGGACCTTGACTACTCCTGGGGAGACCGGGATTGGATGGTGCAGCGAGGATCCCGAAATTCGATCAAAGCGCCGACTTCGGTTTACGAGGTCCACATCGGGTCGTGGATGCGGGTCTCGGAAGAACATAACCGGCCGCTCAATTATCGCGAGATGGCGCCGAAGCTGGCCGAGTATGTCCACCACATGGGATTTACGCATGTGGAGTTTCTGCCGGTCATGGAGCATCCCTTTTATGGCTCGTGGGGATATCAGACCACGGGCTACTTCGCGCCTACTTCGCGCTTCGGGACGCCGCAGGATTTCATGTTCCTGGTGGACCATCTGCACCAGCACGGGATCGGAGTCATTCTCGATTGGGTACCGTCACACTTCCCTTCCGATGGTCACGGGCTGGCGTATTTCGATGGCACGCACTTGTTTGAGCATTCCGATTCTCGACAGGGCTTTCATCCAGACTGGAAGACACACATCTTCAACTACGGGCGCGCCGAGGTGCGCAGCTTCCTGATGTCGAGTGCGATGTTCTGGCTCGACAAATATCACGCGGACGGACTGCGGGTAGATGCGGTAGCGTCCATGTTGTACCTGGATTATTCGCGCAAAGAGGGCGAGTGGATTCCAAACAAATACGGCGGACGGGAGAACCTGGAGGCCATCGATTTCCTGCGGCGATTTAACGAAGAGGTGTACAAGGAGCATCCGGATATCCAGACCATTGCCGAAGAGTCGACCGCGTGGCCGATGGTATCGCGGCCGGTGTATGTCGGCGGGTTGGGCTTCGGCATGAAGTGGGATATGGGCTGGATGCACGACACGCTGAAGTATTTTTCGAATGATCCGATCCACCGGCAGTATCACCACAACCTGCTGACCTTCCGCATGCTGTACGGATTCACGGAAAATTTTGTGTTGCCGCTTTCGCACGATGAAGTGGTGCACGGCAAGGGATCGCTGCTAAACAAAATGCCAGGCGACGAGTGGCAGAAGTTCGCCAACCTGCGCCTGCTGTTTGCTTACATGTACGCGCAGCCAGGAAAGAAGCTTCTGTTCATGGGCGATGAGTTTGGGCAGGGGAGTGAATGGTCACACGACCGCTCATTGGATTGGTGGGTGCTGCAGTATCCAGTGCACCAGGGCCTGCACAAGTGGGTGCGGGATTTGAATCACTTGATCCGCACGGAGAAAGCGCTGCATGAGTTGGACAGCGAGCCCGCCGGCTTTGAATGGGTCGATTGCAACGACGCGCCGATGAGCGTGATTTCGTTACTGCGCAAAGGAAAGGCTCCCAGGGACACTGTGCTGATAGCCTGCAATTTCACGCCGGTGCCTCGCGAGAAGTATCGAGTGGGTGTTCCTTCGGGCGGATACTGGAAAGAGCTTCTCAATAGCGACGGCAAAGAATATGCAGGTAGCGGGCTCGGCAACGGCGGCGGTGTCACGGCAGAAAATGTGAAGCAGCACGGGCGCCCGTTTTCACTGGAACTGACCTTGCCGCCACTGGCGGCGGTGTTTTTCAGGCCGGAGTAAAACCAGTCAAGCCAACAAAACCACCCCGTGGAATTGACGCCTCCAAAGATTATTCCTTGGGAAGAGCCACCCGCAATGGATACCGGCGCGCCGACGCCGGCGTTGTATTTCCCCATTGCTGTCCAAATTAGACGGGCGTTGGACTCACCGCGGCTGAAAACATGGAACATAGCACGGCCTTTCCGGCTTCGTACAAAGC
>WNFQ01003416.1_pt1 | contig 11583 bp, 8 predicted proteins | sample 5400171 | NCBI WGS metagenome assembly WNFQ01 (sample SAMN13153356, study PRJNA577476) | soil metagenome | isolation source: 20 cm soil under Madrone tree | place: USA:California | collected 2016-06-14
TTTTCGGAGGGCGTTTTACTCGCCGAAAAGAGCGGAATACCAAGGGAAACGGCCGTCGACGTCCTTACACACAGCGTGATAGCATCGCCGATGGTTCAGTATCGCGGGCCGTTCGTTCTCGAGATGCCCGACGAAGCCTGGTTCAACGTCAACATGATGCAGAAGGACCTGCAGCTCGCGCTCGAACTCGGCCGCCAGGTGGACGTGCCTCTGCCGACCACCGGTATCGTGAATGAATTTATGACCGCCGCCCGCGGCATGGGTTTGCAGGAACAGGATTTCGCCACGATATTCAATGTCCTGGCACGAATGTCTGGAGTCTCAAAATGACCACCGCCATAGACCGATCAAAGACCTATTCGCAAGCCGAAATCGAACAATTCATCCGCATGTACCGGAAGATGGTCGGGATCCGATTGTTCGAAGAGAAGGTGAACGATCTCTATATACGCGCGCTGATGCCCGGCCTGGCCCACCTTTATATAGGTGAAGAAGCCGTCGCCGTTGGTGTCTGCGAGGCGCTGACGTCCGAGGATTACATCACGAGCACCCATCGGGGACACGGCCACTGTCTCGCAAAAGGTGCAGCGCTCGACCGGATGTTCGCCGAACTGTTGGGCAAGGAAGCCGGGTACTGCAAAGGAAAGGGCGGCTCGATGCATATTGCCGACCCCGATACCGGCAACCTCGGAGCAAACGCCATCGTCGGCGGAAGCGCTGGAATCGCGACCGGCGCTGCTTTTTCGGCAAAGCGCATGAAAACCGGCCAGGTCGCGGTCTGTTTCTTCGGCGACGGCGCGATGGGACAGGGCCTCCTCTATGAGGTGATGAATATGGCGGCGCTCTGGAAGCTTCCGGTCATCTACATTTGCGAGAACAACCTTTATAACGAGTACACGCACAACTCGGAAACGCTCGCGGGCGACATATTGACGCGTGCTGCCGGCTTCGGAGTTCCGGGCGAAACCGTGGATGGGCAGGACGTCCGGAAAGTCTATGAGACAGCGAAGGCGATCGTCGATCGAGTTCGCGCCGGCCAGGGACCGGCATTCCTCGTTTGCAACACGTACCGCTTCATGGGCCACCATGTGGGCGACGTCAATCGCGAGTATTACCGCCCGAAGAAAGAAGAGCAGATGTGGAAAACCGAGCGGGATCCCGTCAAGCTGTTTGCCGATTGGTTGACCGCCCAGAATCTCGCCGATCGCGCTCGATTGGATCAGATCCAGGCGGAAGTGCAGTCGGAAGTGGACAAGGCCGTCGAATTTGCGGTGGCTGCTCCATATCCAAACGCAGACAAGGTGGACCAGGACGTATATGCCTGAAACTCGTGAATTGACTTTAGGTGAGGCGGTCCGCGAAGCTCTCGCGGAAGAAATGCGGCGCGATTCGCGCGTTTTCATTTGCGGCGAAGACATCGCGGAAGCGGGGACGGTGTACAAGGTCCTCAGCGGACTGGTCGAGGAATTCGGTACAGAGCGCATAGTGGACACGCCCATATCGGAAGCCGGTTTCACCGGAATTGCCGTCGGCGCGGCGATGACGGGTATGAGGCCGGTCGTCGATATCATGTTCGGCGACTTCTCCACGCTGGTCATGGACCAGATGGTGAATCAGGCCGCCAAGGCTCATTACATGTCAGGCGGCAAATGGAAAGTTCCGATGGTCATGCGCGCCACCATGGGTGCCACTCGCCGGTCGGCTGCGCAGCACTCGCAGTCGCTGCACGCCTGGTTCTGCCACATTCCCGGATTGAAGGTTGCGATGCCATCGACGCCGTACGATGCCAAAGGGCTGATGAAGACCGCGATACGGGATGACAATCCTGTCGTCATTTTCGAAGACAAGATGATGTACAAGCTGAAAGGTCCCGTGCCGGCAGAGGAATACACCATTCCGTTCGGCGTGGCGGACGTGAAGCGTGTCGGCAGCGACATCACGATCGTGGCAACCAGCAGCATGGTCCAGGTTGCGCTCGGCGCCGCCCGACTGCTCGAGGAACAGGACATCAGCGCAGAGGTCATCGATCCACGCACGCTCTGGCCGCTCGATGAGAAGACGCTCATCGACTCGGCGAAGAAAACGTCCCGGGTCATTGTCGTCGACGAAGGTTATGGACGGTACGGAGTGACCGCGGAAATCGCATCGGTCATTGCGGAAGGCGCGTTCTTCAATCTGGAAGCGCCTGTTAAGAGAATTGGAGCGATGCACGTTCCGATTCCGTTCTCCCCGCCGTTGGAAGATGCGACCGTGCCCACGGAACAATCGGTATTTGAGGCCGCAAAAGCAATCTGTAGCGGCGGTCTGTGACCGCCGAACGGCGCTCATAGAAGGTGTAATGAATTGCCAGGACAGGGTGTTCCCCTCCTGGAACAGGAGGGGTGGCTGCGCCAGTAAGAAAAAGGCGCGAAGCCTCCGAGGCGGGCGCAGACGGGGTGGTCATTATGGTAAATGCTGACGTTGAAACGTTATCCGGGACTGACCACCCCGTCTGCGCCTTCATAAGGAGGCTTCGCAGCATTTTCTTGATGGCGCAGCCACCCCTCCTCTCCGAGGAGGGGAACACCCTGTCCTGCAACTCATTCACAGCTTCATAGAGCGCCGCTACAGCCAGATCAATCCAAATAGGAAATTATGGCAACTAGCGTTGTAATGCCGGCCCTGGAGATGGCGCAGGAAACCGGAAAGATCGTCTCCTGGTTGAAAAAAGAAGGGGACACGATCAGCAAAGGCGAGCCGCTGCTCGAAGTAGAAACGGACAAGGCCGTCGTCGAGGTCGAGGCAGCCGCGGATGGCGTCCTGGCCGGCGTCAAGTCGCATGAGGGCGACGTGGTCCAGGTCGGCATGACGATCGCATGGATCGTGAAGCCCGGCGAGCAACCACCTGCAGACTCGCCCACAACCGCTCCGGCCGCACGAAAAACCACCGAACAACCGCGTGCCGCGGCGCCCACTTCAACTCCGGCGCAGGCGGAAACGGCCGCAGCCGCGGAAGGCGGCCCCAGAATCTCGCCCAAGGCCCGGCGCCTGGCCAAAGAGCGTGGCGTGGACATCACCCGCATTCGGGGAACAGGCCCCGATGGAGTCATCAGCAGCGAAGACGTGCTGGCAGCAGCAGAAGCCCCTGCATCCGCTGCGGCGCCGGCTCTCAGCGGCATCGCGCGCCTGATGGCCGAAAGAACCACGCAAAGCTGGACGCAGGTGCCGCACTTTTTCCTCACGCGAGAAATCGATGCCGGGGCGCTTCAACAGGCTCGGGAGCAGGGCGTAGTTAAGGTCACCGTCACGGACCTTCTTGTCGCGCTTACGGCGCGTGTCCTGAAAAAACATCCCAAGATGAACGCGAGCTGGGCCGGTAATGGGATCCAACTGAATCCGCAGGTGAACATAAGCGTAGCCATGGCGGTTACCGATGGTGTCGTGGGAGCCGTCATTCCCAATGCCGACACCGCGGCTCTTGCCGACATCGCCCGGCAGCGTAAAGAACTGACCGAGCGGGCCCGCAGCGGCCGCCTGAAACCGGCGGACGTGACCGGCGGCACCTTCACGATTACCAACCTGGGCATGTACAACATCGATGCGTTCAACGCCATCATCGCGCCGCCGCAGGCTGCCATCCTCGCGGTTGGGCGCATTGCAGACCGGGTCGTGGCGGTGAATGGTCAACCCGGTGTCCGTCCGATGATGACACTGACACTCTCGAGTGATCATCGGGTGGTCGATGGGGCTCAAGCCGCAGTTTTTCTCAACGATCTGGCCGAAGCGATTCGTTTGCCGGCGGACTGGCTCGGATAGTCCATGATTGCGAAATGTAAAAGGTAATGAGTATGCCGAAACCCGCGTCAGTATTCAGCCGCGGAGCGGCGACAGAGTGTAGCCCCGGGCGCAAGCCCGGGGTAGGTGTCGTTTTGGAACGCAGCCCCAGAGGGGCGAAAGATTCCGAGGACTCTTTCGCCCCTGCGGGGCTGAGATCGTGTCGCAAGAAAACCCCGGGCTCGTGCCCGGGGCTACATTCTGTCGCCGCTCCGCGGCTAGCCATCGATGGAGGCGTGCCGTGGCGAAAAAGCTGAACAACAAACCTGAATTCCTTCCCGTCAACGAAGACGATCTCCAGCCGTCGCATCGCTGGAACCGGCCGCTCCAGGCGCCGGGCACGACGCAGGTCGATTTCGAAGAGCGCGTGGATTTTCGCCGGCTGCATCGTTATCGCCTCGCGCGGACGCGCCAGGCCCTGCAAAAGTCCGGCCTGGGCGCGATGCTGTGTTTCGATCAGTACAACATTCGCTATATCTCGAGCACCGTCATCGGCGAGTGGGCCCGCGACAAGCTGATCCGGTACTGCCTGCTCACCGGAAACGGCGACCCGTGGGTATGGGATTTCGGCTCGGCAGCGCGTCACCACAGAATCTACTGCCCGTGGCTCCATGAGGATCACATCCGCGCCGGCAATCCCGGAATGCGCGGCGCCATCGGACCGGAGGTCGGCCTGTTCAAGCAGGCGGCGAAGGAGATCAAGGACCTTCTCAAGAAGGAAGGCGTGGCGGACATGCCGCTGGGTCTCGATCTATGCGAGCCGCCGATGCTTTTTGCGCTGCAGGAGGAAGGCATCGAGGTGCGCGACGGCCAGCAGATGATGCTCGCGGCGCGCGAAATCAAGAGCCACGACGAGATCACGCTCCTCAACATCGCCTCGAGCATGGTCGACGGCGTCTACCAGGACATCGCTTCCGCGCTGAAACCGGGCGTGAAGGAAAGTCAGATCGTGGCGCTCGCCACCAAGCGCCTGTACGAAATGGGTTCCGACTGCGTCGAAGCCATCAACTCGATTTCGGGAGAGCGCTGCAGCCCGCATCCGCACAATTTTACCGATCGCCTGATCCGTCCCGGCGATCAGGCGTACTTCGACATCATCCATTCTTTCATGGGCTACCGTACATGCTATTACCGCACCTTTACAGTCGGCAGTTCCACGGCGCCGCAGCGAGACGCTTACAAGAAGGCGCGGCAGTGGATGGACGACACGATCGCAATGCTGAAACCCGGCGTCAGCACCGAGAAAGCGGCCAACCAGTTGCCCAAAGCCTCCGAAATCGGCTTCGAGAGCGAAATGGCGGCATTCGGCTTGAACTTCTGCCACGGTCTCGGTCTCGGCCTTCACGAGCGGCCGCTGATCTCGCGCCTCAACTCGTTCGTCGAATCCTACGAGCTCAAGGCAGGTATGGTGTTCGCGGTCGAAACCTTCTGCCCGGCAACGGACGGAGTCTCCGCCGCTCGCATCGAGGAGATGGTGGTCCTCGCGCCCGACGGCGCGAAGATCATCTCGCTCTACCCGGCGAAAGAGCTGCCCGTCGCGAATCGCTACTGAGCGGCAGGGAAAGATTTTTGGCCGCGAATTACGCGAATTACGCGGATCGGCATGCCATGTCATCCGCGTAATTCGCGTAATCCGCGGCTAATTAACTTTTTGATCGTCCTCGCTCACTTTCTCGGCTCCCCTCGATGCTCGATGAGCGTCGGAACAAACTTTTTGACGACCGTGCGTCGCTCTCTGACTACAGTGCGTCACTCTCTGGCCATCGTGCGAGACTTTCTGGTCATCGTGCGCAGCTTTCTGGTCATCGTGCCTGGCTTTCTGGCGATCGTGCGTGGCTCTCTGGCCATCGCGCGTCACTCTGCGGTCATTGTGCATCACTTTCTCGTGACAATGACGTCCTACGGGACCGACGTGTCTTACTACGGGGCCATATGACGGCACTTTCTCGTAACTGAACCGTCCAACTGGACAGGTCGTTCTCCCTTTTGGATGACCTGGGCAGGCTCACGGACAATCTGATCCAACTCTTGGGCCGTGTGTATCGATTTTGGGACTCCCTGACTGTCGTACGATGCCGTCCCAAACTTTTCCGTGATTGCGTTTCCGTTCTTTTGGACCATGTCGTCCTTCTTTCCTGGCGCACATAAAGGCATTCGGGCTTCCAGTTTTCGGAATTGGAAGTCTGTAAGGGATTTCAAGGAGTTGCATTGCTGAAAGCTGTTGGCAAAGCCGAGTTCGGGAACAATCGTTCCTAAACCGGGAACAATTGTTCTCGACCCGCCTGCCGAAATGTTGTCAGGGCAGAAGAACGTCGATCGGGATTCGACATTCGGGAAGAAGTTGCGGGGCAATCGTATTGCCGCGCGGAAATTGCTGGGTTGTGCGGTAACTGTTTTCGTGAAGATGCGAGTGCGCGATGAGACAGTCATTCCGCAAATCTGATATCCAATATTCAGGCACTCCCGTTTCCGCGTAGAGGTCCAGCTTGATGGTCCGGTCATATTCGAGCGAGGAGTCCGCAACTTCTATGATCAAGAAGATGTCCGATGGGCCCGCATGCCCCGAGGCATAGAAGTCATCTTTGGGCCGAAGCAGATAGAGATCAGGTTGTGGTTCATCGTACTCATCCAGTCGAACGGAACCCTGCACCCCGACAATAGCCCGATCTCCCACAATTCTCACCAACGCTTGATTTGCGCGAAGCACCGCTGCGCTATGACGCGGTCCGATCGGACTCATCGCGAGAATCTCGCCACGGATGAGTTCCACTCGATCGTCTTCGGATAAAATGCCGGCGTCGACCATTCGATGGTAATCGTGAACGGTGAACAGTCTCCTTGAGATTTCAGTAGCCATAAACGCACTCCCAGTATACCGCAAACTCAATACCGTCAGTAAACCATTGACTTCAGTTTACAAGGCGGCTGGAATGTTCCGGTTTTCGGCGATACCGCGATTTAATAATCCATGAATTCTCTGAACGTTGCCCCGAGGAAGAGGGGACTGAAACGAGGCTCGGCCCCGCAGAGCGCAATGGCATCAGGCGAAGTCGCGAACATTGGCCCGCAGAAGAGGGGGCGAAAGCTGTTGCCGATTGGTTGCCGGTCGGCCAAATACTTGAAAGACTTTCAATTCAACGAAACAGTGCGAGATCCCGGGGCCGGGAAAGTAGGAGGCAATCCTCGCGCACCGGGAACTGACGCTCGGACATACCTAACACTAAGACTGCAGATGAGAAGTGAATGGCTGCGCGAAGCGCGAGCCCTCACTCGACCGCGGAAACCCTCGCGCTTGTAGTGTGTGGCTAGGAAGCTCGGAATGAATTGGTCGAGTCGCTCCGGATTCGGTGGGTGTATACTCGTGCGGCCTAGATTCGGTTTTGAGTTCCGAGTCATCAGTCGAAACAGCTTTTACCCACAACTCATCACTCAGAACTCATACCGTTAGGTTCACAAACAACACGCGAAGGGTTGATGAGGACACTTCCATCAGGGGAACTGACCAGACTCTTGCTGGCGTGGGGTGCAGGTGACGAGCAAGCACTCGACGATTTGCTTCCGGTGGTTTATCGGGAGCTGTACAACATGGCGCGCCGTTACATGGCAGGAGAGCGTCCCGACCATACGCTGCAGGCGTCGGCACTCGTCAACGAAGCCTACCTGAGGCTGGTGGATGTCCGGCAGATGCAGTGGCAAAATCGCGCGCACTTTTTTGGTGTGTGCGCTCAATTGATGCGGCGGATTCTGGTCGATTTCGGGCGGCGCCGTCATTACCTGAAGCGAGGAGGCGGCGTGCGGCCGGTGAACCTCAGTGAAGATCTGGTGATTGGAGCGCAAACAACAAATCTGGTTGCACTGGACGATGCGTTAAACGCGCTTGCCGCCGTAGAGTCGCGGCGAAGTATGTCGCTATAGCTCCTCTCAACGGGTATTGTTGAGGGCGAACCCTTTCGCAACGATTACTCTCCAACAACGCCGGCATTTCATATGCCATTCACTGTTGCAGAGACGCTGCACGCAGTCTGTGTGTGTTCACTCATCTCCGCTCTCAGGGATTCTGTTTGATTGTCGTTGCTGCTGTTCCCGCGAGATCCACTCCCGGATATAGCGTGGGCAATGGCGAAGCTCAGTTCCTTGCTCCTCACACGTGACCAGAAAGCGAACCACATGAACATCCACGATCGTGACTTCTTCCAAGTCCAGTGTGACTTTGGGACCACAACTTCCAACCTCGTTGACAATCTCCCGGAGATGCTCCGACCGCGCGTGGCCGATAATGCGGATGGTCGTTCGTTCTCCGTCGGAACTTCGTTCGAGCTTCAGCATCGGTCGTCTTGGGGCAAAGCAAGGGCCATCGACCAACAGTCAGAATCTAAATTGTTTGTGATCCACAGCAATGACGGTCCTGTCGGAAAATGCTGATTTATCAGAAGAGAATGCACCAAATCAGTTTCAGCGCATTGCCAAGGCCCTCGCCAATCCCGTGGAATTAGCGTTTATTCGTTTGCGTGTGTCGGCTGCGGTACTGCCGGCTCAGGCTTCGCGCCGCGCCGCGCGAGACGATAGACCACATAAAAGGAGACGGGGATCAGCAAAGTGGCGATGGCGGACGCGGCGAGCATGCCGCCGATAACGGCCGTTCCCATGATCCGCCGCGACACGCCACCTGCGCCTGAGTCGTGAGCAAACTCGCCGGCGCCACCAGGTCGCCGATCTGCGCTTGCGCGATGCCGGCGATGCCGTCAATCAGCGAGACGATCTTTGTAAAACCCAGATTGAGCTGCGCTGCAACCATCTGGGCCCTGGCCGCCTCAATTTGCGCTTGGGCTGCCCGGACTTGCGCCTGGGCGGCGATGTTGCCCTGGACGGCATGGTCGAGTTCCTGCTGCGAAACCGCCTGCGCTTTGGCGAGCGGACCATAGCGATCGACGTCGGTCTGCGCCTTGACTTGATTCGCCTCGGCCTCCCCGAGCTGTCCTTCAGCATTAGCGAGTTGTCCTTTGGCGTGATCCAGCGCCGCCTGAAAAGTTCTCGGATCGATGTCAAACAGCAACTGCCCCTGTCTGACAAAGGAACCTTCTTCGTAAGCCCGGCGGAGCAGGTAGCCGGTGACCTGCGGCTTGATCTGCGCATTGACGAAGCCATCCAGGGTGCCGACCCACTCCTGATAGATAGGAACATCTTTTTGCTCGACCGCAACCACGGCTACTTCCGGCGGACTTGGCCGAGCAGGCGCGGTCGACGTAGATTGCCTGACGGGCAGCCAGGAACTCACGCCCATCACGGCCGCACCAAGCAGCGTGATGGTCAGCACGGCGAGGAGCAGCGGACGAGTGGACAACCGTGGCCGGTGCGGCCGCTCGGCCTCGCCACTGGCGCCCGGGAAGACCGCAGGCGTGGCCGAGGGCCCGGGTGGGTGCGTCACGCGTGAATCTGGATGGTCGGGCATGTATTTCTCCGTAGAGCTTGCATCGCAACTCACGGCCCACTTCTAATTCCTCTGTGTAGTGGGTGTTGTCCCCCGCTTGAGACCGATTGGCTGCCGAAAAATCGGAAGATTCTGAAGAAGCAGAACAGTACGCTCAAGCTACTCGCCGACTTCGGTCCGAGGCCAATACAGGTAATACCTCGACGTGTTCCCGCGCCATCTGATCTGAACTACGACATCCGACAGCTGTTGATCGCGCGGCAGACCATCTGGCGTCCCGGCAGTACAACGTGCAGGGGGAAATCTCGCGTCCCACCGTTTCGGCGAGCAGCGGCGAGTTTTTGGTCATTCCATGAATGGCGCCTGGAATCTGCGTTTGTCGATTCGAAGGCTCCTGATTTTTGAATCCAGCGTTTGCCGCGGGATTCCAAGCTTGATCGCGGCTCCGTTAGCGCCGGCGACTATCCCACGAGATTCCGCCAGGGCAGCTTCGATTATTTCTCTTTCCCGATCGATCACCCTGGACCCAAAAGAACCGTCGCCTCCCGCTCGCCCGAGCTTCTCAGGCTTCAACCAGGTTCCGTCCACCGACAACGTGTCGCCATCGCAAAGGATCACGGCCCGCTCTATGACGTTTTGCAGTTCGCGTATATTGCCGGGCCAATCGTAGGTTTGAAAAATCTTCATCGTCTGCCGGCTGATGTTCCGGATACGCTTTCCGGCTTTCTTGGCATACCGACCGATCAGATATTCCGACAGTAAAAGGATGTCGTCCGTGCGCTCACGCAGAGGCGGCAACTGGATGGGGAAGACGTTCAATCGATAGAACAGATCGCGCCTGAATTCGCCTGAGGCGACTGCGGCGCTCAAATCCCGGTTCGTGGCGGCAACGACGCGCACATCGACGGAAATAGGCCGGTTGCTTCCGATGCGTTCAAACTCCCGTTCCTGGAGTACGCGGAGGAGCGCGATCTGCGTCTCTGGAGGCAGCTCGCCGATTTCGTCCAGAAAGATAGTTCCGCCGTCGGCCGATTCAAATCGCCCAGGCCGCCGTTGGAGTGCGCCAGTGAAGGCGCCCTTCTCATAACCGAACAACTCGGAAGCAATTAACGAAGACGGAATCGCTGCGCAGTTAACGCGGATGAAAGCGCGGTCGGCACGCTTCGATTGGCGGTGAATCGCGCGAGCAATGAGTTCTTTTCCGGTTCCGGTTTCGCCCAAGATAAGAACTGTGGCATCGCTCTGCGCCACCTTGGACACTTGGACCAGCACTTTGCGCAGTGATTCTGACGAACCGACGATTTCCTCAAACATCGAAGAGCGGTCAATCTCTTCGCGCAACGCCAGATTCTCGTTTAGGATCCGCTCCTCCGCTTCTTTACGATCGTGGATGTCGGTCCCGGTTGCATACCAACGCACCACCCGACCCTGTTCATCGCGGAACGGGTTGTAGTGGATCAGCATCCAACGATACTGCCCGTCTATGCGCCGGGCCCGCTGCTCGTTCTCAAATGGAAGGCCGCGCGCGAGCGCCTTCGCGCGTTCGTTGTACAGTTGCTCCACGTCCTCCGGGTGAAAAAAACGGGTGCGAAAATCCTCGGCCATCACATCTTCCAACGTGAGACCGGTAAAATCGAGCAACGATTGGTTCGCGTGGACAGCGGTTCCGTCGGGCGCAAGCACCATGATGTGCTGCGGGATCGCGTCGGTCATCCGCCGAAGCTCCTGCTCATCCCGCCGGAGCTTTTCTTCAGCCATCTTCCGATCATCAATATCCGTAACCAAAAAATTCCACCGGACAATGCGATCTTGGGCGTCGCGCATAGCGAGGCCGCGCACGTGGAACCAGCGATACACGCCGTCGGCCCGACGGATGCGGTACTCCATGTCGCAAGGCGCTCCGGTTTCGACCGAGCGCCTCCATGTGTCGATCACGAGCTCGCGATCATCCTCGTGCAAAAACCCGGACCAATCCGTTACCTCCTCGAAGGTCACTCCCAAATACTCGAGAGTTCGTTGATTGACAATCTCGACTTCACCCGCGGGGCTCGTGGAGCAGATAAACCCGGGAATGCTGTTGAAAATGTTTCGAAGTTGACCTTCTGATTTCTTGACGTTCTCGAGCGCCCTTGTCAGAGCCACCCGAGATCGTTCACGCTCAATCGCGATACACGCGATGTTGCCTGCCGCCTCGATCAACTCAAGATCTCGACTGTTCGGAGTCCGTGGCTTCCCATAAGACAGGCAGAAGGTGCCAAGAACGTCGCCATCCTTCGAAATGAGAGGTTCGGACCAAGCCGCGCAGAAACCGTGGCTCAGAGCCAAGTCACGAGCTTCATCGG
>WNFQ01003417.1_pt1 | contig 11583 bp, 8 predicted proteins | sample 5400171 | NCBI WGS metagenome assembly WNFQ01 (sample SAMN13153356, study PRJNA577476) | soil metagenome | isolation source: 20 cm soil under Madrone tree | place: USA:California | collected 2016-06-14
ATAGTTTGTGTAGTTACCACCATAGAAAAGAATGGACAAAGTTCCCCCTTTCCCCCTCAGTCTTGAGAGCTCAGCATAGCTCTCCCACTCATTCCAACAGTGCCGCACGCGTCCGCAGCCTTAGCGACTCCTCCACAGTATATAGCGGCCCAGTGTGGCCGCTCCGACCAAGTATCGGAACCTGCGCAAGCGTGCATGGTAGGCAGCGACATCGCTCTCTCCGGCTCAGTGTAGCCTCTCATTTCCACTCCCGACAACGCCGCACACATCCGCGGCATCAGCAATTCTGACATAGTGCGTAGCAGTCCAGTGCGACCCCGCCCGTCGAGTATCGGAACCTGCGCAGGTGTGCACGGTAGGCAGTGCGTCGCAGCAGATCAGACGGTACAGTGACCTCCAAACTCAAGTGGACTCTAGTTGTTGTTGTTATGCATATAGTGGCGACTCAGAGTATCAGTGCTAGACATCTTAGAACCAAAGAAAGAAACCCCTTTGGAACCAGAAGAAGATGAACTGATGCCAATCAGATCCTCTGAGACCTTCCAAGGCCGAGGACCAAGGAGACTGCATGGAGATGGAGACGATCCCTTCACCTTGGCAGACCTCGATGACAAGGAAGAAAAAGACATTAAACATAGGCATCTTGAAGGAAACCCCCCTAAGGCATTCGACGGCAACAGAGCCCGAACCATTCAGTTCTTGACCCAATTCAAAAGGTTCATGCTAATGAACCAAAAAGCCAATATTGCCAAAGACCCTATTGCCAAGTGTTGCTACTTCTTGGCACTATTTGAAGGATCCAAAGTTGAAGGATGGTGTGAGTGACAATATCCCTGGCTTGACAAGGTTGAGGCCAACCCCCACATACTATCGCATGGTATGATGGTGTGGGACACTCTGGAGCAAGACTTCAGACATTCATTTATTGACTACATGGTACACGAGAAAGCCCACAACGATCTGAGAAAACTCAAAATGTCTGGAGGAAATGTTGATCAATACATTGCAGACTTCAAGTTCCTGGCTCAGCATGCCGGAATTGATGTTAATGATCCCACAGTGATTCAACTCTTCTCCAAAGGAATGCCCTTCAGCCTCATAGAATCCTGCATCAAGCTTGAACAACCAAAGAGCTTCGAACAATGGGCAAAAGCGGCACAAGCACAACAAAGGAACTACATCCTAATTCAAGGCCTTAAAAGATCTAAGGATGGGTCTTCTACCACCAGACCACCACCAGCAATACAAAATACGACTTGCAACCCATTTTTCTGGTGACACAGTGGGGGACAACAACAGAACCAGAGGCCCCAGAACCCTGGACACTCCCCAGTACAGCAACTCCCTCCATGCAATCCAAATGCTATGGATACTAGTGCTACTGCTCAGAAAGCTATCACTGAAGCAGACAAGGAAAAATATAGAAAGGAAGGTCGCTGCTTCGAATGCAATAAACAAGGCCACATTGCTAGGAACTGTCCTAGCAAGAAAGCTTGTGCTCACACCACCAGAACTCCCAATGCCTCTGAAACTGCAAGTGTTATCTCAGAAACCCCTACTGAAGAAACAATGACCTTGAGCATTGCCTCCCAGATCAGTAAATTGACAGACAAGGAAAGAGACAAACTGATCATGGCAATGCAGGGATTTGAAGAGGAAGGAACAGGTTTTCAAGATGCCTGAGCAATGTAGCTCTTGTTCGGGCATGTAGTACCTACTCAGTATATGTGGCATGAAACAAAGCAATCAAAGTTTCCATTTTGCTATATACTCAGAAGGAATGAGCTACAAAGAAAGCACTACTTGACAGTGGGGCCACCAAATTGTTCATCCATCCAAGGCTGATAAAAGAAATCAAACTAAAAAGGAACCACCTCACAAAACCAAGGAAAGTCAAAAATGTTGATAGAACTCTGAACAAAGCAGGAGCAGTTACACACACGACAACTTTTAAGGTTAAACACCAAGGAAGGGAAGCCTGTCACAAGTTCCTAATTGCTGACATCAGAGAAGACAACATTATCCTGGGATACCCCTTTTTTAAAGGAACCAACCCTAACATTAGGGTTGTTCAAAGTTGCCACTTATTTTTTTGCTTATCCACTTTACTGTCAAATCAGCAATAAGTGAGTATTAAGTAAGCATAATAAATGACAAATAAATGTCATCTATCATACTCACTTATTGCTAACTTGGCAGTAAAATGCCTAAAAATGAATAAGCAAACCAATAAGTGGCAACTTTGAATGACCCTATTAACTGGGCAAAGGGAACTATAGACAGGATGGTAGAGCTGAGAGGGATGATCGAAGACAGCTCCTGGATCAAAACCCTCCTAGGGAAGACCACAGTAGCACAACAATTAGCAGAAGTGGCCACTGAGAAAAGGAAGAGCAGCTGGGATGAACTGGTGCCTAAACAATACCATGATCTAGAGAAAGTCTTCTCCAAAGTTGCCTCAGAATGATTCCCTGACTGACAACGCTATGACCATGCTATAGACCTAGTACTGGAAGCCCCTACATCTATCAACTGTAGAGTGTATCCACTGTCTCCTAAAGAAAAAGAGGAACAGAAAAAGTTCCTGGCAATGAACCTGAGACTCAATCACATTTGCAGATCCAACTCCCCTTACGCAAGCAGATTCTTCCTAATTCGCAAGAAGGATGGAAAATTCAGACCAGTCCAAGACTATAGATGATTGAACAAATGGACGATCCCAAATAAATACCCCCTCCCACTAATCACTGAATTAATTCATGATCTAGCTGGAAAGTGGCTCTTCTCCAAATTTGATGTTCACTGGGGATACAACAACATATGTATTAAAGAAGGAGATGAGTGGAAGGCTGCCTTCAAAACCAGTGAGGGTCTATTCAAACCAACAGTTATGTTCTTTGGACTAACAAACTCGCCAGCCACCTTCCAGTCCATGATGGACGACATCTTCCAAGAAGAAATCACACAGGGTTGGCTCAGGATCTACATGGATGATGCCATCATAGCCACTGAAGACAACAAAGAAGAACATGCAACCAAAGTTCACCATTTCCTGAGCAAACTTCAAAAGCACGACCTCTTCCTAAAGCCAGAGAAATGTAAATTCCACCAAAAAGAGGTTGAATACCTAGGGGTCATCATAGGCCAAGGATCAGTTAAGATGGACCCAATAAAAGTTGAAGGAATTGCCCACTGGCTGACACCCACAACAGTAAAAGATGTCAGAAGCTTCCTAGGCTTCTGCAACTTTTACTGCACCTTCATTCCCCATTTCTCAAATGTCACACAACCATTAAATGACCTCACAAAGAAAAATCAGAACTGGGGCTGGATGGACACTGAAGAACAAGCCTTCCAGAAACTAAAGCAAATATGTGCTTCATACCTGGTACTATGCACCCCAGATTGGACTTGCCAATTCATCCTGGAAACAGATGCCTCAGAATATGCCTTAGGAGCAGTTATCATGCAAGAATTTGATGATGGCATTCACCCAATATCATTCAACTCCCGAAGCCTCCTCCCCACCAAAAAGAACTACAACGCTCACAACAAAGAACTAGCAGGCATGATCTTTGGCTTTAAATGCAGACGACAGTACTTCCTAGGAGCACAACATCCCGTACGTGTCTGTATGGATCACAAAACCTACAATACTTCAAAGAACCACAGAAAATCACAGGCCATCAAGCCTGCTGGATGGAATTCCTCCAAGATTTCGACTACCACATCAAACACATCCCCAGAACTATGAACACAATTGCAGACCTCCTATCCCATCGCAAAGACCTTAACAAGGGGGTGGATTCTGACTCTCCACAAATACTCCTCCCCAATACCTTATTTCTTTGAAAAATCTTCCTCGAAGACAACAAAAACCTCAGAAGGAACATCCTACGACAAATCCATGATACTCCTGCAGGAGGACACCCTGGGATAGCAAATACCTGGGAGTTAGTCAGACATCACTATGAAGGACCCAGACTACAAGACTTCATGAAACAATATGCCAAGGGCTGCACTAAATGCCAAGAATCCAAGACAAACCTCCCACAGAAAAAAGCACCCCTACAACATTTTGACATACCTGCAGGAGAAGGCCCCTTCCAATACGTGTCAATGGACCTCATCACAGATCTGCCTAGATCAGACAGTTTTGACAGTATACTCACAATCGTTGACCAGGGCTGCTTCAAAGCAGCCAAATTCATCCCATGTCACAAAACAATCGATGGTCCTGGCATCACCCAAGAATACCTCAAACATCTAGTCCCATGGTTCAGGGTCCCTAAACGCATCATATCTGATTGCGACCCTCACTTCACATCAAACTTCTCAAAAGCCATTTGCAAAGCACTAGGGATCCAACAAAACTTGTCAACTGCATTCCACCCCAGAACAGATGGACAAACGGAACGAATGAACACTTGGATAGAATAATACCTCAGACCTTGAACCATTGGACAACAGAACAACTGGGCCAAACTACTTCCAATTGCTGAATTTGCCCATAACTCCTAGAAGAATGACACGACACATCATTCACCACATGAACTCCTAACCGGAACTAGACCCCAGGTCAACATACTATTGATCGATGGGAATACTCCAGCCACAGACATCAGACTGAAGGAACTAGAAGAAGCCAGGCAAGAGGTCCAAAGGAGCCTAGAAGCACAACAGTCACACAGAGACAACAGAAGAATGATGGAAATGAAGACAGGTGACAAAGTCTGGCTAGAAGGGAAGAACCTCCATGTCATTGGAGCCCACAAACTTCTCCCACGAAGATACAGACCCTTCACAATCATTGAGTGAATCAGACCTGTGGCTTACAAACTAGAACTCCCTCCATTGATGAAAGTACATAACATCTTCCATGTCGACCTTCTCATGCCATATAAGGAGATGGAGCAATATGGCACACCTTATACACGACCCCCTCCTGTGATCGATCAAGGTGAAGAGGAGTACGAGATCAAATTCATCACATCAGATAGAAGATTTGGAAGAAACCAAAAGAAACAATATCTTGTACACTGGAAGGGCTACCCATCATCTGACAACTCATGGGTGAACCATGAGGACTTACACGCTCCAGAAATCCTGCAGGAATATCTCTCAAACTCTGCTATGGCTGGATGAACAAATGTATAAAAGACCCCTTCGTCAAGCCAATTGTCCTTATCGCTCTCCTTCCAACAATCCTCTGAACTACCCAACAATGTCTCAAAGCTCCTCCCAGACCTCTTCTCACTCAGACTCTCCCACCTTATTTGAACAGCTACAGGCTGACTATCCTTGGCCATCCCTTCAATACTCTGAACGAACACCAACCCCACAGCTAGCTAGACGATCCCAACCTATGCCTGTTGGCAATGCCAGAACTTGTGAAAATTGGCAGATGGCCAGCATGCACGCAGCAATGGTCGCCCAATTTGTGGCAATTCTCCATTGGCCCCTCAAACACGTTCTCCAACAGTTCAGACAACATGCGCCAATCATGGAGACTGCCCAACTCCTCATTGCAAGAGGACCAAGCTCCCCTGAACCACTACCAGTACCTCCACACATCAGAACTCTGTACCCCTCACCAAGAATACAAGGCCTAGGCACCCCTCATGTATCAATGCCAGCCTATTCCCCACCACCTCCCGACTACCAACCTCACTCCCCGACTCTGTCAATTGAAGACATTATGGAGCTCATGACAGCAGGAGCCTTAATGGCTGCACAAACCAAGGCCAACTGACAGACACCATCTCCAACTGGGCCACAACCAGGTGTACACCCCAGGCCCAGATGGCAACACAACCAGACTACTGGAGGCATCCAGTATATGTTCTTAATCCTGGATGAGGGAGAAGGACAGGAGGTTGCCCCCTTCATACAAGTCGATGGCAACACCAACTATCCTGAGCTCATGGCTACCCAAGGTGCGGATGTAATGTCCATACCAGAGCCCTATGAGCCAAACCAAACCCATACCCATGCCCCCAATTCACACAAAAGGAAGAATTCTTCTTCCAAGACCATGAATCATTCACACCCTTAGTTGACCAGGCAATTCATCTCGAAGGTGACCCCACACTAGCAGCTGAGGTAGAGGTACCAAAATGCATGCTGCAAGGCACAAACCCTGGCCATAAGACTAGGGGCTCTAAAAGACAAGTTTAACAACACTCACTGGACCATGTGTGACAGTGCAAATCACCTGGCTGCAGCCAATGCCCATAGCCACCTCCACCCACACACCATCATTGAGCTGCCAACAGACAGGCACCTCCCCCAACACATCCTCAGAGCCAGCATAGATGCCATTGAAGACCCTGGTACCAGGAGTCTGAACCAAGACTCGGGCAATGCAAATGGTGCCACAAAACAATGCACGACATGCTTGACTGCCACTTCATACAGCAGTGTCTCCTATGCCGATCATGGGGACATAAGGAGATCAACTGTAAGATTCCCCACTGTTGGTGCAAACCTGGGCATATCTGTCGAGTTGGCGATGACCACCCCAACTACCACCACACCCTCTGTTGTGTGGACGTCAAGACTTTTGGATGAGGCTAGAGACATTAACAGGGGGGTAATGTCACAACCATGACCCATTGTGACCATAATGCATCACCCATTTTTCCACTTCCTTCCACTATGTTCTGCTTGATTCTATACATGGGTAGAAGCTTCCACAAGCTTCCATTGTATTCCATACTGTTCCATCTGACATCACTGCCATCTACAGTTGACCTGAACATTCCAGTAGCTTCCTTCAACTATGTATATAAGATGTTCGTACCAGTAGAGGTCAGCCCTAAGCTTGATCTCCTGTAGACACAGGCTGTCTATTGTATCTTGCCTCAGACTCCTTGCAATCTACTTGCCAGACCCATGATGTAACTGTTGGTGTCATTGGCCCTTGTCCTCTTATCGCCGATCTAAGACATGTGCAAGTCTTAGCTGAATCTCTTGAGATATCCCATCTCCGAGATCCCCAAAACTCAAACAAATCGTCTTGTCACTGAAACGTGATACACTGCCACCTGTTCAGTGACAGTGTAATAGACCTTACTAATGAGGGCAGCTCAAGCGATGACGAAGAGCTTTAGTAAGGGCTTTACAAAGGAGATTACAGATCGAACTGTCATGATTGCTAACTGTCTTGTTGTCTTTACCAAGCGTGTTTCTAATCGCTTACTTATCAGAAAACGGCTTAGTAAAACACTAGTACTGTACAATATAAATAGCCTTCCTTGCTGTCCCTAAGACGGCAAGTTGAGTCTCTGTCTTAACTACCAGAAAACCCACAATCTACTGTTCTCTCAACTTCTCTCTCTTCGCCTGCTTCCCTTCCCTTCATAACGGGTCTCGCGACGTACTGCGAGGCGGTAACCGTTGCTCTATAAGCAATCTAGGAGAGGCGCTCTCTTAGCTCGACTCTGAAACACTTCACGTCTATATTAGCGCCCATATATCCCGATTGGGCATACCGAACGCCACAAACGCCCATCTATCCCGATTAGGACGTACCGAATCACGTGCTCACGTGACCAGCTTAGGGCCAGTCTTATCTCAACTTCACAACACACAGAGGGATCACGTGACCTCTTTAGGGCAGGCAATACTCTCGACTTAGCTTTACAAGTCTAAAGTCACGGCGGTGACAGACAGGAAGCCACTCTGGGTCAGACTCCAACTGAGGGTGAGATCTTTTTTGATATTGCCCTGCCACTCCTTACATATCTTGTTACGAACTCTTTTTCACCTTTTTCATTATCCATTACGAACACCCGGCTCCCAGTAGGCCTAGCTTGTATGACCTGTACTGGGGTAAGTTCTAGAACCGGTGCTATTGCAACTATGATGACCTTACTCACACGACCTGCTCCACTATGACCCATTCCGCTCCACTATGATGCGTCCTGCTCCACTATGACATACTCCGCTCCGTCATACTTACGACTTGAGACTCTGTACCATACTATGACGTCGCGACTTACCTGTAGGATATAAGACCGGCCTCTCTGAGGGGGATGTCCTTAGAGTGTTCTTTGTTCGTAGTTCTACAAATCGTATCATCCTTCCTCTCATCTCTATCCCCTACCTCTGCCTAAGGATCAGACCCTTAAGCAACGCATCGCGTAACTAAGAGAGTTCTCCTAGTTGCTGAACACTTCTCACCAGACCAACACTAAGTCCACATGACTTAGTGTCATCCCCGAGGATCGCTCAAGCGCCTCCAAGTGACTTGTTACCAGATGACCCTGTAGAGTTGTAACACATCTCCATTGTTCACTAATGGAGATAGTGTCCATGGCCTCACTTTGGACACAGATACACAAGACGATCCAGCTCAAGTGCATGATGGATGGACAGTGGCACCGAATGGGGAGCTATGCAGTCCTAATGGTAAAATTTGGCATCCATGATGCTTCGGTGAATGGTATGCTATTAGCACGGTCAATGAGGATGGTGCACTGGGGACCACTCCATATGTGCACTATGCAATTAATTCCCAGGGCAACCCTACTGTCTACGGGATGTTTTGATGAGAGGGAGACGTACACAGCAAACCTCTCAAAGCTCTGGCCAGCAGTCGACTGGGCACTTCATGTGAGGGCCACCTCAACTGGCTTGACAGGGGTTCGCCCTCAGAGCTCTGATAAACTCGGAGCTTCTGAACCTCAATGACATAGGAGTAGAGGCTGATGTCTACTGGCTGAGGAAGGCAGCTTTCAACAAAAAGGAGCTGGAGGAGTGGGACCAAGAACTGAGCCGAGATTGGGCTCAATGGTACCACGCAAAGGAGTGGGTCCATAACAGGTTGGTCAAGGCATGGGTATGAACCTGCCTATATGATGCCTTCAAGGACAACAGGGCGGTTCCCCGGTGGCTCCAGCAGGGCCGAAATGGCCCAGGACCTAACTACACCTATGAGGGCCCCCAATACACCACACAGACCCCCCGACCACCACAACCTGATGATGGGCAGACCCTTTTCCCTACCCCAATTACCAAAACAGAGCCACTCCCACCATCACCACCACTACCACCCCCAGAAAGAAGCCATTACTGCAACAACGACCCCACGCCACCACCACCAGTGACCTCTTCAACCTGTGCCCAAACAGGATGGATCCAGAAAAACAAGGGCAAACAATTGGCCTGCTGATGAAAGCCACTACCCCTGCTAGAGATGCCAGCCATCTTCATTGCACCCAAACCCCACACCACCTTCATCCTGCAGATCCTGAAAGACCAGGCCCACACAAATGAGAAAGACAAGAAAAGGTGAACCCATCACAACCATGATATCTCCCCCTTGTGGGAGGACCTCCCAGACAACTGGGACTTTGATCACTACAACCACTGGGACGTGCCTGCTACCTCAGATTAACTCGCTGGTGGAACAGCAATCTTAGAGGGGGGGTAATGTTACGATTTTCCTCTGCTTTTCTTTAACTGTACAATACAATATGACATGAACCCACCAGCACCCAGGAGACCTAGCTTGTATGGTCTGGACTGGGGTAAGTCTTGAAACTGGTCTGACATCATCTATGATGCACTAGCTCTGCTATGACACACTAGCTCCATTATGACTCACTAGCTCCACTATGACATTGTTACTCCACTCTGTAGTATATAAGACCTAACCTCTGTAGGGGAGTGTCCCTCAGAGTGTTCTTCCTTCGCAGTTCTGCAATAGCAGTCTATCTTCTCATCTCTATCATCTATCTTGCATTAAGGATCAGACCCTTGACCTCCCACCTCACAACTAAGGCTTTGCCTCAGTTGTAGAACACTTCTCACTCAACCAGACAACACTAGGTCTATGTCAACTTAGTGTCATCCCAGAGAGCCTTAGTGCCTCCAGTAAAGACTTGTCATCACATGACCCTGCAGAGTCATAACACTGGAAGCCAGGTTGATGAATGGGAAGAACGTGAGGATGATGAAGGCAATACCATGTCTCCCAGCTGTGGTGACAAGTGCCCTCATTCACATACAGGCTCTGGTGGTGGCCCATCATATAAATGGTGCAAACCTGTCAAGGTCTATGCCACAACAGGTGCAAAACCCAAGGCTGGCAATTACGAGGTTGTGGTTCAAAAAGTTCTCAATGAGGCTATTCCCCTTTACTGTTCTTATCTTAGCATGGTTAATCCTTATCCTGAGCCAATGGACAAGATAAGGTGGGTGAAAAAGAGTTGGAGAGATGCCTGTGAGCAATGTGAGACTCACATGGCACCCAACAACAAGATAATAAAACTGGTCAGTGTCAACTGCCAACCAACACATAGTGCTCACCTGTTCTAAAGATCACCAGCCAGAGCTCACACTTCTGTGGCTGAGTCAAAACTAAGCTTGAGCCACTCATTAGGAACATGTATGGATTCACTACAACCAGTAAACCAAGGACCATTGACAACAACATCCAATTGGCTTGTGAACTGAAGGACAAGATAAGTTTTGTCTATGCAGTCCAGGTTTCTTTACTGTCCATATCTATTTACTCACAAGATAATCTAGAAATGTCGGGTTGATAGCAACAGAGGCCTCTACCAGCACCCAATCATACAGCAATCTATCAGTGACATATGGTTCAACAATAGGAAAGACAATGGTGCAAGGTTACTGGACATATATAACCCCTTTCCCAGGGTTGCATTGGCTCTCATTCTCACTGTGGTAAGTGTTCTGAGTTGATTATGACATTCCTTTGTAACATGGAGCTAATCATGTTGAACTTATTCTCAGATCAAAAATTGTATTGATGAGTGGGCCAATGGCACTCATACTAACATTTCATTCACACAGGATGCATACAAGGACATCTTCAATCAGCACCTAGAGAAACTTAACAAGTTTGATGTGTTTACCAAGGCTTTGAAGATATTACCAAATTTGCTGCAGGACCTTCATGATGAGGGACGGTGAGTGCTCCTGTACCTCACTCTTGAGTGGTTCTCAGTATTGTATTCTAGTCACTATGCCAAGGCCAATCCTATTGAGCAACCACAGCAGCATGCCCACTCACCAAGTGCATATGTTGCAGCAATGGAGGAGTTTAGGAATGGTGGAAATTATAGCAGTGCCTCAGAAGAGATCTAAGGCCTGTTATATTGTAGTGCCACTTCTCACTGTGGGGCATAACTATCAGCAGCCAATGGTGACAAACACCTGCAGCAGCATACTAACCCAAGCACTGCACACTAAGGCTACGCATTGTCCAATACTACAGTTTTTTTTTCAATTATTATAGTCACTATACCAGAATGATAAGGTTTATTTGAGCATAGGAATTGTTCCTGATTTGCAAGTGTGAATTCTATGTAGAATTGGTGGTATAGGTTTGAAATACTGTATCTCTATATATGCTACATTGCAGTGTTGGAGCATGTTGTTACGACACTACAGGGTCATCTGATGACTAGTCTCTCTGGAGGTGCTTAAGCGATCCTCAGGGATGACACTAAGGCGTATAGGTGTTTAGTGTTGGGTTCGGTGAGAAGTGTTTGGCAACTATGGGGACTATAGTTGCACAATGTTTCTAGCTTAAGGGTCTGAGCCTTAGGC
>WNFQ01011009.1_pt1 | contig 11583 bp, 6 predicted proteins | sample 5400171 | NCBI WGS metagenome assembly WNFQ01 (sample SAMN13153356, study PRJNA577476) | soil metagenome | isolation source: 20 cm soil under Madrone tree | place: USA:California | collected 2016-06-14
GCATGGTAACTCGCGTCCAGATTGGCAGGGATGGTCAGGACGTCGTTACCCGCCTTGAATGCATCCACGGCCGCGCGTCCCGGGTGCGCCAGGTAGCGCCCGCTGAGGCCTCCCATGTCCAAGGCGTCGGTCAAAACGATGCCCTTGAATCCGAGCCGTTCCTTGAGCAGACCCGTGACGATTATCGACGAGGTTGTCGCAATACTGTTGGGATCAGGATCAAGGGTGGGCACTCGGACGTGTGCGGTCATGACCGCATCGACCCCAGCTTCGATGGCTTTGCGGAAGGGCGGCAAATCGATGGCGCGCAACTGATCCGCATCTTCGTCCACTCGCGCCACAGCCAGGTGTGAATCCATCGCAGTATTGCCGTGGCCGGGGAAATGCTTGGCGGTGGTCATCATTCCGCTGGCTCGCGCGCCGCGGATATAGGCAGCCACCAAGTCTCCAACCTGCTCCGGATCCTCGCCGAACGCCCGCGTACCGATGATCGGATTGGCCGGGTTGGAATTGACGTCCGCCACCGGAAACAGGTTCCAGTGCACGCCCAAGGCGCGGCTCTCCTGCGCCGTGATACGGCCGAACTCCTCGGCATAACCTAATTTCCCGGCGGCGCCGAAGGCCATAGCGTGCGGAAACACGGTGGTCCCGAAAAGGCGCGCAGGAAGAACGCCCCGCTCAAAATCTCCCGCCACTAGGAGGGGCAATTCGGCTTCCGCCTGCAGTTGATTCAGTAGAGCGACGGTCTCATAGCGACGATCGCCGCGAAGATGCCGTCCTTCCCCGGGCACCGTCATCGCCAGCGAGCCGATGTGGTACTTGCGGATGTTGTTACGGAGCTGCAGGTAGTCTGCACTCTGGCCATTCATGAATTCCACACGCAAGCGAATCATGAACAGTTGCCCAACTTTTTCTTGTAGCGAGAGCGCCTTCAGTGTCTTTTCGGCCCAAGCCTCACCCGGTGGCGGTTGAGACGGAGGTCGATACTGCTCTGGCGTCAGAGAAGAAAACCCGAACAGGGTGAACAAGACGATCAGCAGCACGGGATGGCGGAGGAGGGCCAAGGCAAGAGCATACTGTGGAATCCTGTGGGACACGACCCCCTGCCTCGAGCCGATTACCAATCGAAAGTACATGTCCCGTTGGACATTGGCCGAAAAACCCTCCGGTAGCCGATCAGGAACTCGGGGAAGGGGACTATCCGTCTGTTGCACGATACTGCGCTCCTGGCTGGAAATCAGTGTGAGGGCTGACTACTTTTCTTACTAGCGGCCTTGAAACGCAACGACCGGATATATGGCTGGAGGTTTTTCAGTCCTGCTTCATCTGGACTTACCAGAAAGAACTGCAGAAGGACATCCTTTTCGAGGACTACAAACTGATTCGCGTGCTGCAAAGCACCGCTGGTGTTGTCGTTGAAGTCGATCTCCCACAGGGAGCGACCATTAATGGTTACTTCCTTGGGATCCCCGATGTACTCCACAGGCATATTTCTCTCTTTGGCCGTCCTTTGGGAATAGACGAGGAATTCTTCCCCCGATGTCGGCAGGGGCGTTGCGATCAATCGGGTCGCGATAACCTGAATGGAGCGGCGTTGAAAGCTCTTTTTGAAAGGGGCATTCTCGGTTAGGAGCAGAAGGACACGGTTCGTCTGGGAGGTTGCTGCCGATGGGGACTGGCCTTTCGCAGGCTTGATCGGCGGCGGGTCAGTCGCCGGCGCGACAACCCAACCTGCAGGAACCTGCAGGGAGAATCCGAACATCGAATTGGTATAGACCCCGGCGGTGATGGAACCGCCATTGGCCTCCAGACCGGTCGCCCTGAATTGGCTGGAGGGATTGCTTGGCGGCCCTCCAGGTCCTGTCTGAGGTCGGGGATGCACCGGCGGTGTGGATGGGGTCTGAGCGAAACAACTGACTAGGACGAACACACACAGAGAGCCAACGGCCAAGAGCCTTGCGAACGAACGGATCGTCATAAACGCCCTGAGCGTAGCATCTCGGTCGTTCTCGAACAATTCGAACTTTCGATACTCTTACACAGGGAATTCCACAGGATTTGCTTGGAAACACTTCTTCTGGTAGCACACAGAAGACTGAGCTGGATCACAAGCGACGGACCACGTTGAAAAACCGGGCGCCCGACCCGGCCAGCCGCTCACAAAAGGTACAGTCGTCCTAGGGCGTGTACAACTCGGCGCTCGACAGGTAGCTGCTGCCCAGCCCACCCACCGCCAGGATTTTTCCATTCTGCAACATGCTGGCGGTGTGTTGCGTCCGGCCCACATTCAAGCTCCCGGTTGAAGTCCAAGTGCCAGTAGCTGGATCGTAGAGTTCACAAGCCGCCAGTTTGATCGCCGCCCGGTTGTGCAGGCCGCTTCCTCCCGCAACCAGCACTTTCCCTGTGGAAAGCAGAGTCGCGGTGGCATCGTATCGTTTGTTGATCAAGCTGCCAGTCAGCGTCCAGGAATTCGTCGCCGGACTATACAGCTCCGCGCTAGCCAGACGGGCACCGTTCTGGTCGAGGCCGCCCGCAACCAGAACCTTGCCGCTCGGCAAAAGCGTGGCCGTGCCCTGCGCGCGTGCGTTATTGAGGTTTCCTGCTAAAGTCCATTTCCCAGTTGCCGGATTGTAGACCTCTGCCTGGGCGATTTTTCCCGTTGTACCAAATCCGCCAGCCACCAGGACTCGGCCGTCCGACAAGAGGGTCGCTGTCTGAAAATCGCGGGCAACGCTCAACGACCCGGTCGTGGTCCAGGTGCCGGAGTTGGGATCGTACAATTCCGAGGTCGCGGTGACAGTGTTGCAGGAAGAAGCATTGCAACCGCCTACCACCAGGACTTTGCCGCTACTCAGCAGCGTTGCCGTGTAGAAATACCGCGGCATGTGCAAAGAACCAGTAAACGACCAAGTCCCGGTCGTCGGATTGTAAAGTTCCGCAGTGGTCGTCACTCCGGTGCAATTGTTCGTGCACCCTCCTGCGAAGAGCACCTTCCCATTGGCCAGGGTAACGGCGGGTGCCGCGTAGCGAGCCGTATTGACACTCGCGGTCGCCGACCATGTGCCGAACGCGGCGTTGTATACCTCGGCAGTGCCCAGAACCCCCGAAACAGAAAAGCCACCCATATTGCCGGTCGGGCTCCACGTTCCGGATTGCGCGAATCCAGGAAGAGCCAGCACGAGAGTCAACCACACGAGTCGGACGAAGAACTTGGATCCCGTCATAGCGTTCTCCTTCTGGAGTTTGGGGATGCGCGAACACCAGGGCAAGACAGGCAACGCCTGCACCCAGAACGTTAGCTTTTGAGCCAGGAAACCGGCAACCGTCAAGCGGAGGACCTATTGTAAAAAGATTTGTCTCTTCTGCAAGCCTACCTCGGGTACCTTCCTTGTTGACGGGGAGGGGAAAATCGCATACGCTTCGTCCAATCCCCGTCCATCCCCCGGGGGTCTCAGCCTTTTCCTTGCCCTTTCTCTCCTCCCCAAGGCCTACGGAATCGGCGTGTCGCGACACCACTGGAGACCTGCCATGGCTGGAAAGTCCCTGGTTCTCACCCTCATTCTTTGCGTTTCGGCTATCGCCGCAAGAGCTGCGAAGGAAGAAATGATTCCCGCAGGAACGCTTCTGCACTGCACGCTGGACGAACCCAATTTCTCCGCCAAAACCGCGCAAGTTGGTGATCCGGTCCTGTGTCATTTGGGGCCGGTCTCGACCTTTGGCCACTCGGTATTTCCTCGCGGCGCCATGTTGAGTGGTCACCTTCAGGATTCTAAAGACCCAGGCCATTTTGTCGGCAAAGGATGGCTGGAGCTGGAATTCGACCGCATCATCCTGCCGGGCGCGGAGGTGATGCCACTATCAGCGAAAATCATCGCTTCCCCGCATCTCAAGACCGACCGCGAAGGCAAAATCCACGGCGGAGGCCATCCCAAGCGCGACGTGGTCGAGTGGATGATCCCAGTCTTGTGGCCAATCAAACTCCTCACCCTGCCCGCCCGAGGACCCTATCCGGCTCTCAAGGGAGAGTCTCGATTGACCATGCGACTGATGGAAGACGTGGTCGTGCCCCTGCCGGTCGTGGCTCGCGCATCCGTACCATCGCCACCCTGGGCTACACCGACGCACTACATTCCATCGCCGTACGGGCTGATGCGGCCTGCTTCGTTCGTGACGCGGGAGCCGGTTACGGCTGATCAATACGGAGACGCATCTGCCGCGGCAATGCCAACTCAGACACCCGATGCAAGCTCAAGCATGGCCGAACAAGCCATACCGGACGTGCCTGGGACGGGTTTGGAGCGCAGCGAATCGACCCGGGACACGAGGGATTTCGGTGAAGCGAGATCCACCCTGGTCATTCTGAAAGGCGGTTCGGCGTTTCTGGCTCGCTCGTATTGGATACAGGGAGGACAGATCGAGTGTCTTTCGGAGGATGGCCAACGACGCGGGTTCCCACTTGAGGCCGTCGATGTCTATCAAACTGTGAAAACCAACCGCGAGCGAAATATCGATTTCGTCTTGCAGAGCAAGGAAGGCGCGGTCGAACAGTAGCCTCTAGATTTGTCATTCCGAGCGAAGCGAGGAACCTGCTGTTTTCCCGCAAACAGCAAGTTCCTCGTCGCGCCGCTCCCCGGAACGACAACGCGACAGAGAAAAGCCGGAGACGAAAGTCTCCGGCTTGATTTCTATCTGCGCAAAACCTTAGCTGATCTTCTCTCCCACCGATTTGCCCTGCGAGAACAGGTAGAGATAATCTGGACCGCCCGACTTCGAATCGGTTCCCGACATGTTGAATCCGCCGAACGGATGAACACCCGCGATCGCCCCGGTGCACTTCCGATTGATGTACAGATTCCCAACGTGGAAGTCGCGGATGGCGCGTTCGATCTTGTCGCGGGACTTGGTGTAGACCGCGCCTGTCAGGCCGAACTCCGTGTCATTGGCAATCTCCATGGCGTGATCGAAGTTCCTAGCTTTGATCACCGCCAGGACTGGTCCGAAGATTTCTTCCTGTTCCAGCTTGGACTTGGGCGGGATATCCGCAAAAACCGTCGGCTGCAGAAAATAGCCCTCGCCGGCGTTACTGGCTCGACCACCCCCAGTGAGCAGGCGCCCATCGCGCTTCCCTGCTTCGATGTAGTCGAGAATGGTCTTCATCGAGCCCTCATTGATGACCGCTCCCATGTTGAAGTTCTCCGCCGGATCGCCGATGGTGAACTTCTCAACTCGTGCCTTCAGCATGTCCAGAAACTTGTCGTAGACGCGTTCGTCGACAATCGCGCGGGAACAAGCGGAGCACTTCTGTCCCTGGAATCCGAAGGCCGACTGGGCGCCGAAACTTGCGCCGGCACCCGGGCAGAAGTTCACCACGCCCTCGGGCATCCCGGCCTCTTCGAGCAGTTCGATGAACTTGGCCGCAATGGTCGGTGAATCGCTCGAAGGCTTCAGGATAACCGTGTTGCCGCAAACGATCGAGGCCAGGGTCATGCCGGCCATAATCGCGCATGGGAAATTCCAAGGTGGAATCACAGCGCCGACGCCCAGGGGAATATAGAAAAGAGTATCCCGCTCTCCGGGCAACTGCGCGTGGGGTGCGGCTTTCGTAAGACGCAACGCTTCGCGGGCGTAGAGCTCACAGAAATCGATGGTTTCCGCGATATCGCCGTCTGCTTCGGCCCAGTTCTTGCTGACCTCAAAGACCAGCCAAGCCATGAATTCGAACTTGCGTTCCCGAAGCAGGTCGCCCACACGATGTAGCAGGGTGGCGCGTTCCTCAACGGAGGTGCGACTCCATGACTCGAAAGCCTTGAGCGCCGCGTTCATCGCGGGCTCCACGTGCTCTTTGCCCGCTTTCTGATGGACGCCAACGATCTGCGAGGGCTTGGCTGGGTTCAGCGAGCGGATCTTTTCGCCGGTCTTGACGCGCTTGCCGCCGATAATCAGGTCGTATTCACGGCCCAGCTGTCCGCGTACCTTCTCGATGGCGCTACGCATCTTGCGCGCATTCTCTTCGCGCGTGAAATCGACCGGCGGTTCGTTAACAAACGGACCCGCGTGCAGACGGACCTGCAGGCGCGGTGGGGCTTCGATGGTGGCCATGAGTGCACCTCTGAAGGGATTTCGAAATCGAGTCCTGAAGTGGACGGATGAACACTTATTGTAGCACCGGAGCCACGGTCGCAGGGGCCAGTCAGCGCGCCAGCACGCGCTCCATTGGTTCCAGCCTAGCGGTGAAATGGCGCAGGAATGGCGCCTCGTGGCTGAGTTTCAATCCCTGAATGCGATCACGATTCTTCCACACTTCCAGAATCACTTCGACCACGTAATCTATATGGCTCTGCGTGTACACCCGCCTCGGAATGGCAAGCCGGACGAGGTCCATCCTGGCCGCAGCCCCGAACATGAGTGTGCCGATTTCGACCGAACGAATTCCACCTTCCAGGTACAGCTCGGCCGCCAGCGCAACCCCGGGGAACTGTTCCAGCGGAATGTGCGGCAAAAAGGCTCGAGCGTCCAGGTAGACCGCGTGTCCACCCGGCGGCTGCACAATGGGAACTCCCTGCTCTGCGATGTGATTGCCGAGATATGCGGTGGAAGCGATGCGATAGCGGAGGTAATCCCCCTGTAAGGCCTCTTGTATACCGACAGCAATGGCTTCAAGGTCGCGACCGGCGAGTCCACCGTACGTGGGGTAGCCTTCCGTCAGAATCAACAGATCCTTTTCCTGCTGCGCGAGCTTGTCGTCATTGGCGCAGAGAAAGCCGCCGATGTTGGCCATGCCATCCTTCTTCGCCGACATGGTGCAGCCGTCTCCGTAGCGGAACATCTCCTGGGCGATCTGCTTGGGCGTTTTCGACTCGTAGCCCGGTTCCCGCAGCTTGATGAAGTAAGCATTCTCGGCGAAACGGCACGCGTCGAAATAGAGTGGCAGGCCGTGCTTCCGGCACACCTGGCTGACCTGGCGGACGTTCTCCATGGAAACAGGTTGGCCGCCGCCGGAATTGTTGGTCACCGTCAGCATGACCAGCGGAATCCGCTCGCGGCCGACCTTCCCGATGAGATTCTCCAGCGCTTCGACATCCATGTTGCCCTTGAACGGATGTTTCAGGCCGGGCTGACGGCCTTCCGGAATGACCAGATCCACCGCTCCCGCGCCGACGAACTCGACGTTGGCCCGGGTGGTGTCGAAGTGCGTATTGTTGGGGACGGTGTCCCCTTTCTTGCAGGTCACGGCAAACAAGATGCGCTCGGCAGCGCGTCCCTGGTGAGTTGGGATGACGTGTTTGTATCCGACAATGTCCTGAATGGAGCTACGAAAACGATCGAAGCTGCGGCTGCCGGCGTAACTCTCATCGCCTTCCATGATTGCCGCCCACTGGTGCGTGGACATGGCGCCCGTGCCGGAGTCCGTGAGGAGGTCAATCAGGACATCATCGGCTGGAAGGAGGAAAAGGTTGTAATAGGCGGCGCGTAGGAGTTGCTCGCGTTCTTCCCGCGTAGTCCAGCGAAGAGGTTCGACGCTCTTGATGCGAAAAGGCTCAATAATAGTCTTGACAGGCATGATGGCTCCCCGGACTCACACGCCGTGCAATTTTGTAAGGTAGTCCGCTGACTAAGGCACCTTCACCGACTCACGCCGCTCTGCAGGAGCCCTGACGGCTGCAGTTCTCTCCAACTTATCCCAGGCAAATCTCTGCCCCTTGGCCGCCCGCTTGAGCGTCTTGAACAACACGATCGAGAACAACTGCCGATACGCGAAACGCTGCAACCAGACCTGAGTGAGGAGCCAGGCATCGTCGCGCGCCCCCGGCTCACGGCGCTCCAACAGAAACGCAATCGTGGACGCAACAAAATCAATCACCAGGAATGCCAGGAAGAACACCACCAACTTCTGAAAACTCGCGGGGTCGGTCGATTCCGGGTGAAAGTACTTTTGCACGAAGTACCAGGCCACGCCGACGGCGAACATGATGTCGATAAACGGCGAAACCAGGGGCAGAAGAATCTGGAAGATCAGGATGTTCGGCAGCGCGATCCATCCCAGGGCTCCCTTGCGCGCAAAGACAGCCCGATGCTTATACACCGATTGGAGAATGCCGAACGACCAGCGGAAGCGCTGCCGCATAAGGCCTTTCGCAGTCGTGGGAGCTTCCGTGTAGGCGAGTGCCCGATCTTCGTACTCGACGCGGTAGCCTCGACGCAACAGCGCCATGGTCAGATCAGCATCCTCAGCCACGGTGTCCACGTGATAGCCGCCGGCTTCGCGTACCGCAGAAACGCGCCAGGCGCCGATCGCACCCGGCACAACGCTCACTGCTCCCAGGGTGTTCAACGCCCGCCGCTCGAAATTCTGGCTGGTGATGTACTCCAGCGCCTGCCAGCGCGTCCAAAGATTGACGCGATTGCCGACCTTGGCATTGCCCGCGATCGCCGCGATTTTGGAATTCATGAAATGCGGAACCAGGTGTGAAATCGCATCGCGTGCGATGATGGTGTCAGCATCGATCCCGACGAAGATTTCCTCATCAGTAAGGTGCTGCAGGCCGTAATTGAGCGCTTCCGCTTTCCCTGCATTCGCTTTGGTCAGAATCAGCACTCGGCCTTCCGCCTCTTCCAACACGAAAGCGGTTCGGGCGACTTCCAGGGTGCGGTCGTTGGATCCGTCATCGATGACGATGACATGCAGGTTGGGATAGTCCGAATCCAGGGCCGAACGCACCGTGCGTTCGATCACCTTCTCTTCATTAAATGCAGGAATCAAAACGGCGACCTTAGGCTTATAGGAGGTGATCTGTCCACCGGCGCCAAGATCGTGCGACCGCAAGCGATCGACTACCGCCAGCGCCCCAACCAACAATAGACGCGAGGTCATCAGAAGGTCGCCCAGGAAGAAGATCCACGTAATGGTCTTGATCCCCATGTCAAAAAGCCAGAAGCCGACCCAATTCAGCCGCGCGGCCCACCGCTCGTTACTGGGGAGCGGCGGCATCACGTCCGCCTTCGTCTTGCCGAGAAGCTGATAGACGGGGACAATCTCATACCCGCGCGCGCGCAAGCTGTCGATGATCATAGGCAGCGCGCGGACGGTCTCTCGACGTTCGCCGCCGCCATCGTGCAGCAGGATGATGTTGCCGCACAACTGGTCGGCCAGCAAGCACGGGGGCAAGTCCTTCAGAACCGCCGCAGTGATTTGTTCTGCACTACGCGTTCCGCGCCAATCGTTGGGATCAATTCGATTCCCGATGGTCACGTAGCCCATGTCTTGCGTGATCTCGAGTGGGCGCACCTGATCCGCGGTGTCGGGCTCCTGGTCAATGGCATACGGCGGGCGAAACAGAATAGAGCGAATTCCCAAACGGCTGGCAAATAGACGCTCGGTAAGGTTGAGTTCCAGGCGCATCAGGCTTTTCGAAATGTTGCTGATATCGGGATGCGTAAAAGTGTGGTTCCCGATTTCGTGGCCCTCGCGGTAAATCCGTTCGGTCAAATCCGCGTACTTGTCGGCCTGGATGCCGATCAGAAAGAACGTCGCGGGTGCTTTCTCGCGCTTGAGCACGTCGAGAATCTTCGGAGTCCACTCGGGATCGGGACCGTCGTCAAATGTGATCGCCACTTGCTTCGGAGTCGCCCCATAGCGTGCCACACGATACGGCTCTGGCAACGACTCAAAGGTCTGATCGATGATCAGGCCCGTCGAGGAATCAAGTGTGATTGTCCTTTGCCCGTTCGCGGGGCGAGCTTCGATGCGTAGGATCTCTCCCTGCCCTTCCATGTCGACGTCCTGGCCGGGAGCAACGTCCTTGATCTTGTCTGGCGCCGAAGGATCCCCGGGTGCATCCCAAATCTTCCACAGCGAGCGATCTTCGGAGCCAAGCCGCCACAGTGCGAACGTCTTGATCCCTAGCGATCGCGCTGCTCGCATCTCGTTCAGAGTCGTGACGCCATCCAGATACCAGACGTCATGCCGCAGGTTCCTTTCGTCCATGTAGCTGAAGTGCGAATTCAGGCTGTCGTAGTCGAAGTCAATATCGACTTCCGAATCCCGTGCCGCAATCCATGCTTCCTGTACGGTGACGTTGGTATTTTTCAGGTTCGCGGGAGGATTTCTCTTGGGTTTTTGTACCCAGTCGTAGCCATAGTTCCCGACGGCGCAGATCAACTTCTCGAGTGGAACTTTCTGTTTAGCAATTTCCAGGTTTTTCGTGAACCAGTCCTGAGACGCGACAGGGCCGGGCTCGTTTTCCGACTCGTGCTCGTCATAATTCATCAGCACGACACCGTCGGTGCGAGCGGCAATGGCGGCGTAATCAAAATCGCGATCCCGCGCCGGAACGCTGACGTACAACTTCAACCCCTTGGCGTGAAGATCGACGGAAAGTTCTCCCAGGAGCGCGAGGTAACCGGGCTGCGCCTTTTTCGCGAAGTCCTCGAAATCCACCATCAACCCGCGATACTTGTCGGACACCAGGAACGCATCGATCTGCCTGCGAAAGCGCGCTCGGGCGTCCGGGTTCATCAGAAAGGTTCCGATCTCGGGCTTCCATTCGGTTTCATCGAAGTTGTTCACCAGCGGGAAAACTTCCATCCCGGTTTCCTCGGACTTGAGGAAAGGCATCACCTCATCATCTACGGAACGAACTTTGCCGTCCGGCTGCACAACATCGAAATACTTGTAGGTCTGCTGATCGAGGCCCTGCACGTTTCCATCGGCGTTCAGCACGTGCAGCCACTCGGGATAAAGCAAGTCGATCTGATGGGCGTACTCGCGTAGCGACGAAAAGCTGGCCGCATCCCACTGCACATAGAAAGCCGCCCGGATGCCTTCATCCGCATTCAGAACCACCTGGGAAGGCGGCTTCATGGTCTTTCGGTGAGACCGCAGGGCAGCTTGCCGCCGTCTCTCTCTTTCTTTCTCCCTCTCCTTTTCTTTCAGGGCATGGTATGGCTTTTTCTGCTCAGGTAGCAGTAGGCTCGGGAGCTGCTCGTTGCGGATCGCCGTATAAACGAAGAATACGATCAAGAGCGTGATGGCCACGCCGAAGACGTCAAACAGACGTCGTAAGCGTCGCCAGCGAGATTGCCGGGGATCGTAAAAAACAGGTTTTGCCATGACTACGCGTTCTTACTAATCGTATGATGCGCTTTCCCAAGGGGTCAAACCGGGACTGGCGCGGAAATCTCCGTCGGAAGAACCGCAGCCGCAACTGGCTGTGCCCGGAAAACAGGCTATATTCCTAACGTGCGCGACCTGGTGCGCTCAAACCCTCGCTTCTTCCTCTGTGCCGCGCTGGCGGCGCTCATCTTGCGGCTGTTTTTCGTTTTCAAATCTCCTCATGTCACAGCGGACTCCACACTCTACGCCGATCTTGCCAAAAACTGGCTCTTGCACGGCGTTTATGGAATCACTGTCCAGGACCACTTGATCGCGCCCAGCTTCGTGCGCCTTCCAGGCTATCCGGCGTTTCTTGCTCTGGTCTTTGCCATATTCGGGCTCGATCAATATCGGGCCGTGTTCATCATACAGACGCTGATCGACATCGGTACCTGCTTTGTTGTAGCTGACCTGGCCCGGCGCTGCATTTC
>WNFQ01006844.1_pt1 | contig 11581 bp, 16 predicted proteins | sample 5400171 | NCBI WGS metagenome assembly WNFQ01 (sample SAMN13153356, study PRJNA577476) | soil metagenome | isolation source: 20 cm soil under Madrone tree | place: USA:California | collected 2016-06-14
CTTGATTCGGTGCCACTTCAGTGTATATCTCGGGGCGTCTAAAAAATGCTTCTATGCGCTCGAACATCTCAGCGAGAGCGTCTTGGTCCGCGCCAAGACCCTTAGCTGTCTGAGAGGCGTACGTATTACGACGGACGACACAAAGATACTAAGAAATATACACACTGAAAGAAGGACACCAACTCCGATAAAGATCACCTTTGCAGGCGAGAATACCTGTTAAACAAATATGAGATGTGCAGGTCCCGGACAACTTCCATGTCCTCATGCTTACAATGCCGACACTTTCTCCGAGGGTCCCTGAGAGAGCATGAAGGACGTTCACGGTTGGATCCAACCACTTCGTTAACCATTCGTTGTTGCGTTGAGACTCATTGAGATCCTGGACTTGCTGTTGAAGCACGACGAAGATGCTACTAGGCGAATCGCAGGCTTCGAGTTGGTCAGCGAGTGGGTGTTTGAGAAGATCCTTCTTTGTGCGTTTCTTGTACTCTTTCAAGGCATTATTGAAAATTATTTGGAAGTTGAAGGATGGGGTAGAAGTAGATTGAGTGTGAGACATCAGGGAGTAAGTGAGGAATTTGGGTGAGGATAGAGGGTAAAGGGGAAAAAGAAGTTCAACAGGCCTCACGAACGTGCAAGCACAGCAAATAACTGTGGTAAGCGCCATCGATAGGCGCGCGAGGCACAGATAACAGACAAGATAGCAGTCAGAACATGGCCTGGGGAGGGTATGAAAGGTAGGATTCATTAAGAGATAGTACACGACGCACGATGGCCATCACGTTGGACTCTATATCGATTTCAATATCGATTTCAAGTTGGAGATTGCACAGCGCGCGTTCGGCCGTTCACTCACTCAGCATAGGCTATGCCATAGCCATGATGCATGATGTTTGGCTCCGACGGCCCGGGTGAGGCCAGTGCCCCGCCGACGTCCAGCAGCGGCTTTCGCCATCGATGACCATCAACACCCGTGCCTTCCTCAACGCGATCAGAAGGGCGCACACCCAAACTACACTCAATTCGCGTCGTCAGCACGCAGAACTCGAATGCTGCCGTTATCACAGGTGTTGGTGGTACCCGTCGTGAACCGACGATGGTTTGGACGACGAAGATACGGGTGAGCAGCAGTTCCGATCCCTTCTTCTTTACCCTTCTCCCTGTCCTCCTCTTTTTCCCGCTCCCGGGTGTGGTCCCATGCCGTGAAAGAGTCTGCGCTCGGAGAACCCTCGTTACCATTTCCTTCTTCTCCCCAGACACCCGATGCCCGCCTGCCTGCCGCCATCGCGGCCCCTCCCATGTTCGCCCTCTTCACTCTCGCCCATGTACCTCTCCAGAAAGACGTCATATACTCTGATCGACTGTGCCAGACCTTCTACCTTTTCATACGGTTGTGTTTCTGACCCGCGTCTATCCCCAGATTTGCGGAGTTCCCAGTCCTACTCGTAGCTGGGTCTTGTATGCCGTCGCATATGGGTTTTTCGGTGTTTTCCTTGGCCACGAGGTCTCCTACTCATTTTATCGTCGTTGGCGCGTCTGTGAGTGTGTGGGACTTGATATCCTGAAATCTAAGACTTGTCACTCCTCGCTGTTCGTCCAGGTCGTCCTCTCATCCTTCCCATCTATCTATTCTCCCCGGATTCAACTTTGTCGCTATGTCATCCCACGGCCACTTTTACTTCCGACATGCTCGCTCCTCGGAGTTCCCCTCGTCAGTCAACTCGAGCGTAGTCGTCTCTTCGGCCGAAAGCTCATTGTTTGATATGCTCATAAAGACGTGTTATTTATATGCACAGAACCTTCCCACAATACAATTGTAACACCCCTCCCACGCGAGAGTCAGATACTCTCTTCTTCAGTCCGAGAATCTCCCTCAAGCTGGTGGGTTATCACTCTCGGACGTTGATCAGAGCATCGCGCGCCGTGATGGAGCGTTCTTTAAATAACGCACAGGCGCTCTATCAGCCCATTCGAACGGTGTCTTGATTGCCTGTGCCGCCTGGGCAGCCTGGAGGAACCCTCCTGCTCTTTCAACCACTCTTCCGCTTTATCCTCTTCACGCTACGCTCGACCTTTCTGTCGAAAATCTCTGATGACGAACCTTGCGTCTTGCAACGTACCTGCCTGTCGCTCACTGATGGATTCCGTTAGCGCATTTATATCATGACTAAATGGTTTCCTTTTGCCTCCTTGTTTTGATTAGTGGGATCGAACCCGTGGATACGTATCGTACGTTATTGAGAAAATTGGATTACTGGATACACATGCCGTTGGCTCTGAGTCCACTCATCAGTCTCAACTCATTCAAAGGTTGAATGTTCTAAGGTTTCCGAGTCACAACTGAGCCCACAGTGAGATAGAGTGGATGAATGGCTGTTCGTGTACTCTCCCACATACAGCCCCATAAAGAGTGGGCAACAGGACCAGGACAACAAAAAAAGTTACCGTGGTATTTCTATCGTCAAGAAATCGGAAAAGTACACTGGCAGTACTAAACGCTACAAGATGTTTCTACTTAGCTCCATGTTCTTGCGGTTATTTACTGATATCGTTATGTCTTTCCTTGTGCGCAACCTGCGATGAAGTCCTACCGTCATTATCCTTCGCCTCTACATCAGCACCATTCTCGAGCAGTAGGGACACAACCTCCAACGCCCCGTAATACGAGGCCTTGTGCAACGGAGTTGAGCCCTTCTTTGTCCGCGCATTTACATCTGCACCAAGCTCCAGCAGTAGTCGAAGGACAGAGCCATCTTTGAAAAAACTACCACTTGATGCCCAATGTAACACAGTCCACCCGTCCCTATCCTCAGCATTGATGTCGGCACCGTACTCGATTAATTTCTGGACTACTTCAAGATTTCCAAAATAGGTTGCGGAATGCAACGGGGTAATTTTCGCATAACCGTGGACATGCGGACGGCCTGCACCTTTATGCCGGAGTAAATCTGCCGTCTGGAAGTGTTCCCCTGCCAATGCTGCCACCAGTGGTCTCATACAGTAGCCCCCCTCAGCATTCACATCCTGTGAATACTTGGTAATGAGGTGCTCTACGAGATCGTGGAACCCACAGAGTGCTGCGTAATATAAAGGAGAAGCGAGGGATTTGTCGTGCGGTGCGGGTGCGAACCAGTAAAAGGTTGCATTGGTGGCGGGTAGGGTGTCAATATCATAAATGGTGAGCCACACCCTAAAGTGTGGTTTGTCCGGGTCAAAGAGACATTTCATCCCCGTCTGTAACCGTGACGACACTTCACCGAATTGGGCATGAGTAGTCCAGTGCTCGGCAGCGTATACAGCCAGCGGATGGTCCTCGGGTGTATGCCCATCAACGCCATCGCGTACTTGTAGTAACATGCCTAGGCAGGCTTGCGCCAGGATCGCGAAAATTGCACGATCCGCGAATTATCAGCTTCGACAATTGTAATCAGACTTGAGCATGCGATCAGAAGAGCTTGTTCCTGGTCTTCCCACCGCCAATCTGGGTTTAGCCTCGGAATTTCTTCCGCATCATCGAAGTCGACTGCAAGGACCTCCGCAAGCTCCGTAACGCGAAAAGGCCGAACGGCAACAACTAGGCATTGCAATACTCGTCGAGCGAGGTCCCTATTCGGCTTCTTGATTTCCTTCAATATACGCTCATACGTCTCATCCAGAGATTCCGGTAATTCCCTGAGGGTTCGTCGGACACTTGGTGGAAGACAGTCACGTAGGGTCTCCAGCTGACAGAAAACCCATCGGAACCTGTCCCATGATTCAGATAGGAATAACGAACATAAATCAAGTCACTTACATGCCATCAGCACGTTCAGAGAGCGTCTCAATCACAAGTTCCTTGTCTTCCTTCTTCCATCTCCGCATGACCGGTTCCGAATTCGAGTAAACAACCGATCTGACGTAGTCCTCGATGTCTTTCTTTTGTCCACTTTGGTCATGGAGGGACACTCGGCGAGAGGTCAGAGGCTCGAGGACATCTCGTATGTCGACTTCTGGCCGACTTGTGACACATATATGGAGGTTTGGAAGCTGAAGGTTGACAAGATCCTTAAGAAGCTGAAGAACACGTTTGCGAGATGTTGGAATCCCAGAGATGTTAGAGCATTCATCAACAGCGTCCATTATTAGGTAGGTTGGACGCTGATCCAGGATCGTTACCATCTCTTTCAGGCACCGTGTCAAAGAGTCATCGCTAGGTTGTCGTGTGCCACTCTGGTGATCAGAATGAAGACGTGATAGAATGTCGAAACAAGGGCCTGAGAATGTGGAAAGTTGGGTGAGAAGGGAAGAGACTAGATCGCGCCAGTGTTGTTTGTCGGTGTCCCGAAAGTCGAAATAGAAGTAACCCATCGAGGCTTGACCGACATCACACATGCCTTCGATATCTTGGATAATTTGGGAACTGGCAAATGACAAACGACATTAGTTATCTTTGACAAAAGAACAATGGGCCACAAACCATATAATACTCTTGCCTGAGCCAGCTACACGTATAAGACGTCGTCAGCTGGTGTTGAGCAGGGAATGGGAGAGAAGCGTACGTTTTCCATGAATCCAGAGGAGAGAACCTGTTGATTTCCATCTACGATAAATGTCGCCTTCAAAGAACCAGGTTGCCGTTCCCTTGTGATGAGCATTACACGCAATGTTATGGTTCGTAGACGAATCTGGCGGGGAAAGCCATTTATGAAGCTCCTGTCGTAGTTGATTCCCTGTAAGGATTGCCTGAGTATGGATATCTAGAATTGATGCGGTTTGGATATTACGAACGCTTCACTTGATCTACGTCGTCAGCTGCCTGTTGCATGACCACCCTGGCCTCTTTTCCACCTAAGCGCACTATGGGTTAGACAATTTTTCGGTGATTGATCGAAGAAGTGTTGCGCACCATCAATGACTGTCGTTAACTTATCATCAACAGCCTTCACGCTGTTCTTGGCTTCCATCACTCGATCGCCGACGCCAGCCACTCGATCACCGACTTTCGCTATCTTGTCATCGACGGCCTTCACTCTGTCGTCGACATCCTTTACTCTATCATCGACGCTGGCTACCCTGTCGTCGATGTTGGCCACTCGCTCTTCGACCCCGGCCACTCTGCTGTCGACGACAAGCACGTTATCCGCAACTTCCCTCACTCCGTTATCGATCGTATTCGTGACCTTCAAGAGTTGAGCAGCAGCCATTCGAGCCTCCTCTTGTGTCAAACTGTCTAGCCTCTTCAGCGCATCCGAAATATCCGTCCTTCCCATCAATTTCTTCACATATTTTTCTGAGAATCGCTCTATCAGCGAGAACTAATTTGTAACAGCAATACTTACTCATTCGGCCTTGTTTCAGTTCTTTTGTAGCAACTCCAAAAATGTTGAGAACTTCGACCATTATTGCCGTGATTGTCTCCACCATTCCTTGATTTGGTGCCACTTCAGTGTATATCTCGAGCCGTCTGAAAAATGCCTCCATGCGTTCGAACATCTCAGCGAGAGTGTCTTGGTCCCCGTCGACATCCTTAGCTGTCTGGGAGGCATTCGTTATCCATGGATCGGACAAAGGTATTGAGAAGAATACACACCGAAAGAAGAACACCGACACCGATAAAGATCACCTTTGCAGGCGAGAATACCTGTTAAACAAATATGAGACATCCAGATCTCGGACAACTTCCATGTCCTAATGCTCACAATGCCGACACCTTCTCCGAGGATCCCTGAGAAGGCATGAAGGACGTTCACGGTTGGATCCAACCACTTCGTTAACCATTCATTGTTACGTTGAGACTCATCGAGATCCTGGACTTGCTGTTGAAGCACGGTGAGAATGCTACTAGGCGAATCGCAGGCCTCGAGTTGGTCAGCGAATGGGTGCTTGAGAAGATCCTTCTTCGTGCGTTTTTGGTACGCTTTCAAGGCATTATTGAAAATTACTTGGAAGTTGGAAGATGAGGCGGAAGTAGATTGAGTGTGGGACATAAGGGGGTAGCGAGAATGGAGGGGAGGGTAGTAGGACCGTGGTTGATGGGGAAAGAAAGAGCTACACGCCTCATGAACGTGCAGGCACAGCAAATGACTATAAGCGCCATCGATGGGCGCGCGAGACCAAATCGCAGGCAACACCGTCTGACACCTTCCTGCTATTCCGACTCACGCAACTGAGCCGTGCGCCAACAATAAGTACTTCCAGGAGCCCGTTTAAGCACCCGCACCCTTCTCCAAGAACTCTGCTTTCTCTAACATCACCACTGGCTCGCAACACCAACGCCCATCTCTTCCTCTGTGCAAGCCGACCTCTTATCATCAGCACTCACCCAACCAACGAACATGGAGTAGAGAACGGGTGGCGCACCTGCGATCCGCTTGATGGGCCCCGCGAACCACCAGCGGGCACTTATAGCCCAGAATCCGAGGGCTTAGGTAAACACAATCCCGACCGCGACAGGCGAGTAGTGGAGCGTTCGGGAGTTGACCGAGTTGAGCTCCGGGAGACAAAATATGACCGACACGAAGGCAATCCAGAGCACGGCGGAGATTTCTTTTGGGTAGGAGAACTTGCCCAGGTGGAACGGTCCTCGTACGAGTCGATCTGCATAAATGACGCTCAGGGCGATGGGAAATTATATGATGAAATAATTCGTGGAAAGGGGAAGGGTATTTAGCGAGTCAGATTGCGTACCGTAGGAAATGTAGAGCCCAATCGTGGCAATAGACGTAGCGGCGGAAAAGGCCACCGAACTGCCAAGACTAGGCAAGACCAGGATGAAACTCAACGTGCATGCGAGCCAGACTGGTAAGAGGTAAACAAAAAAGTCCTCAGCGCTTCAATTATCTTCCGATTTGTGGATTAGCTACGATGAAACGACGAACCGGTACGAATCGGGGAACGCCATCGATGGTCGACTTTGTGTGGGAACTTGGAGCCTGGGATCGCGCCGTCGCGACTGAAGGCGTACATCATTCGCGAATCTGATATCCCGGAAAAGGTCCTATCCGGCATGCAATGGCAAAGCGCTAATGAACACAGACGGACGGAAATGAGCCCAGTCTTACCCGCAAAAGAACATCGCCACGATGATGGCGAGGGAGGTCGTTCCAAGCGCATGCCACCACACGGAGACATTATTCAGGTACTTGAGAATGTGTACACCAAAGGTATTTATCGTGCCTGCATCGTGTTTGGTCAGGGCCTCAAGATGAAAAATAAGGGATGAGTGCGTCGTACTTTGGGCGAAAAGAACTGCAGCGTAGGTTCCGATCGTCTTGTGCGAGTTCGGCTTATATTCGTACCGATTGTAGCCGCAGTCGAGATGAAGTTGGCGCAGGCGAAGCTAAGAGAGACCATGAGGTCTGATGAGGATCAGTCGAAGATTTACGCGTGACTGGTGAAGCAGTAAGGTACCTGATCCCCATCGTCACTGCAACCTGCCGCAGAAGGTTGAACCAACCAGTTAGCCAGGACGCGAAAGGAGCACCTCGAGGCTTGGAAATCATGGCTGCCTAGAAATATGGACCGCCACTGGTCGGATGTGCGTTACATATTTCTGAACCTGCATGTTACAAACCCAACGCCTTTGTGGTGCATAGAGACGACACACCGCCACCTCCAAGACGACCAACATCGTGAAGAAGGCTGTTTAACATCAAGTTGAATAAGTGGCTCTGGGATGATAAGAACTTCCCCCACCAACGACCCACCGTAGTCTACAATCCGTCAAAAAACAAAAATTTAGCGTCGTCTTCGAAGGTTGCTCACCAGGCCGAAGAGAAATAGGGAGGGGATTCCAGTGATGACACTGATGATAGATAACGAGGCACCAAAGTTCTGTGGGGCACAATCTGTCAAAGACCATGGACGTGTGGTCGCTTTCCGTTTATCTTACCTGCAACAAGGCCAGATCACGCCTGGTAATTAATGAGTGCCATAAATTTCAAAAGGCAAGGACGGATAGATAAGTTAAACTAAGTAAACTGAGCGTACTTGAGCTCCTGCTTATATCCCATCCTCGCTAATTCTGCCTCATCGCCAGCGTGAGCGCCTCCTACCTCAGCCATCTGGCTATCCTTGGTGTATGAGGTCGAGGAAGGCATTGTGGTACTGGTAGCCGGGAACAGAGCGGCGCCGGAGCTCAGAGAAGTTGCTTCTTCCTGGGGGATTAATCGAGAAAGGACTTCCAGCCGGCTTCCGAGGCAGCCGATCGCTAATGCCATGGGCAGGTGCCACCCTCCAGTGCGCGGGAGAAGCTCCACAGTCGCATGTCTAAGATATAACTGAAGTTGCCGACTCTGGCACCAAAAAGTGTTGTAAACGTCGTTATGAGGTGATGTACTCTACACGGCGGCGGCCCGCGGTGACCAGTCAGACGGAAATTCTCGGGCCTGTCGGCGTCGTCGGCGACCGCTGGCGTCAATCCGCGTACGAATGAACGCCTCTCGTCCCTTACTACTCCTTACTTACTGCCACCACCACCCACCATCGCTCTACCATCTACCGATCGTCCTCTCACTACTGTACATCCCCTTCTCCCTTGTTCTCTTCTCCTTCGCTCCTTCCACTCCTGTGTATGGTCCCATGCCGCGGAAGCGTCTGCGCTCCAAGTACTGTACTCTCGCCAACTCTTTTTTCCCTCTTCCCCGACATCGAATGCCTGTCTCTGTGCTGCCATGTCCTTTTCATCTACCTATTCTCCCTGGGTTCAACTTCGTCACTATATCATCCCACGGCCACTTTTACTTATTCCGACATACTCGCTCCTTGGCGTTCCCCTCGTCAGTCAACTCAAACGCGGTCCTCTCTTCGGCCGAAAGCTCATTGTATGATGTGCTCGTAGAGATGTATTATTTATATACTCAGAACCTTCCTACAATACAATCGTGACACTCCCACGCGAGAGCTAGATACTCTCTTTCTTCAGTCCTGAGAATCTCCCTCAGGCTGTGGATTATCACCCTCGGACCTTGATCAGACCATCGCGTGCCGTAATGGAACGTTCTTTGGCAAAACCACAGGTGCTCCATCAGCCTATTCGAACTGTGTCTTGATTGCCAGTGCCGCCTGGGCAGCCTGGAGGAACCCTCCTGCCCTTTCAACCACTCTTCCGCTTTATCCTCCTCACTCTACGCTCGACCTTTCAGTCGAAAATCGCCGATGACGAACCTCGCGTCTTGCAACGCCCTTGCATGTCTCTCACTGATAGATTCCGTTAGCGCATTTATATCATGCTTTTCATTCACTTGTATACGGGATTTCGTTCGTAAATCCCACATGTGAAAGTCACACCGACAGCGTATGTTCATCCCTCACCGTTTATATCATGAATAAAAAGGTTCCTTTCGCCTCCTTGTTTTGATTAATGGGATCGAAATCGTGGATATGCATCGTACGTCATTGAGAAAACTGGATTACTGGATACGCATGCTGTTGGCTCTGGGTTTACTCCCCGGTCTGAACTCGTTCAAAAGTTGAATGTTCTACTTAGGGTTTCTGAGTCACAACTGAGTCCACGGCAAGTTAGAGTGCATGAGAGGCTGTTTGTGAGTGGACAACAAGAAAAGTTACGGTAGTATTTCTATTGACAAGAAATTGTGTACGTACACTCGTAGTACTAAACGCAAGGTGTTTCTACTTAGCTCTATGTTCCCGCAGTAATTTCACGATTTCGTCATGTCCTTTATCAGCCGCAACATGCAATGCAGTCCTACCGATATTATCCTTCGCCTCTACATCAGCACCATGCTCGAGCAGTAGGGGTACTACCTCCAGCGCCCCGTAGCCCGAGGCCCGGTGCAACGGAGTTGAGCCGTCCCTTGCCCGTGCATTTACATCTGCACCAAGCTCCAGCAGTAATCGAAGGACAAACCCATCTTTGAAATAACGACCCTCTGATGCCCAATATAACACGGTCCACCCGTCCTTATCCTCAGCATTGATATCGGCGTCGTACTCGATCAATTTCTGGACCACCTCGAGATTTCCAAAAAAGGCTGCGGAATGCAATGGGGTATTTTTCACATAACCCCGGACATCCGGACGGCCTGCACCCTTTTGACGGAGTAAATCTGCCGTCTGGAAGTGCTCCCCTGACAATGCTGCCACTAGTGGTCTCATACAGCAGCCCCCCTCAGCATTCACATCCTGTGAATACTTGGTAATGAGGTGCTCTACGAGATCGTGGAATCCACAGAGTGCCGCGTAATATAAAGGAGAAGCGGAGGATTTGTTGAATGTTGCGAACCAGTGAAAGGTTGTACCATCGACGGGTCGGGTGTCAATATCATAAAGCGTGAGCCACACCTCAAAGTGTGGTTTGTCTGGGTCGAAGAGATATTCCATCCCCTTCTGTAACCGTGACGACACCTCCCCGAATTGGGCATGAGTAGTCCAGTGCTCGGCAGCGTATCCAGCCAGCGGATGGTCCTTGGGTGTGTGTCCTTCAACGTCATGTTGTATTTGCAGTAAAACGCCCAGGCAAGCTTGCGCCAGAATTGTATGCGCAGGTTCCAAATCGATATGATAACTCGAGACTTCATTACTTGGAGTAGCGAGGCGAGATGAGGTCAAGAACTCCTTGACCGAAAAATGCGAAAATTGAACGACCCGCGAGTGACCATCTTGGACAATTGCAATCAGACTTGAGCACGCCGACTGAAGAGCTAGCTCTTCTTCCTCCCACCGCCAATCCGGCCTCAACTTCGGAATCTCCTCCGCATCAAAGTCAACTGCAAGGACTTCTGCGAGCTCCGCAACGCGAAGAGGCCGTACAGCAACAACCAGGCATCGCAATACACGTCGAGCGTGTGCCCTATTCGGCTTCTTGATTTCCTTCAGTATACGCTCTATACGTCTCATCCAGAGATTCAGGTAATTCCCTGAGAGTTCGTCGGACACTTGACGGAATACAGTCACGTAGGACCTCCAACTGACAAAAAATCCATCGGAACCTGTCCCATGATTCAGACAGGTATTATAAACATAAATCAATTCGCTCACATGCCACCAGCACGTTCAGAGAGGGTATCAATGACGAGCTCCTTGTCTTCCTTCTTCCATCTCCGCATGATCGGTTCCATATTCGAGTAAACGACCGACCTAACGTAGTCCTCGATATCTTTCTTTTGTCCACTTTGATCATGTAGTGACACTCGGCGAGAGGTCAGAGGCTCGAGGACATCTCGTATGTCTACTTCTGGCCGACTTGTGACACATATGCGAATGTTTGGAATCTGAAGGTCGACGAGTTCCTTTACAAGCTGAAGAACCCATTTGCGAGGTGATGGAATCCCAGAGATGTTGGAGCATTCATCAAGAGCGTCTATTATTAGGTAGGTTGGATGACGATCCTGGAATGTGAGCATCTCTATCAGGCACCGTTTCAGAGCGCCATCACTAGGCTGCTGCGAGCCATCATCGTGATCGGAATAGAGTTTTGATAAAATGTCGCAACGGCGACCTGAGCGGGAAGAGAGCTGAGTAAGAAGGGAGGGGACTAGGTCACGCCAGTGTTGTTTGTTGATATCCCGAAAATCGAAGTAGAAATATGCCATCGAAGCTTGACCAGCATCGCACAAGGCTTTAATATCTTGGATTATTG
>WNFQ01003419.1_pt1 | contig 11576 bp, 12 predicted proteins | sample 5400171 | NCBI WGS metagenome assembly WNFQ01 (sample SAMN13153356, study PRJNA577476) | soil metagenome | isolation source: 20 cm soil under Madrone tree | place: USA:California | collected 2016-06-14
AACCGGCCTGACCGAACATGCCACCAGGAGGCACGAGATGTTGCGCATTAATGATGAGGCGCCGAATTTCACGGCGGAAACTTCGCAGGGCACAATCAATTTTCATGAATGGATCGGAGATAGCTGGGCGATTCTATTTTCACATCCCAAGGATTTTACCCCCGTCTGCACCACGGAACTGGGATACATGGCCGGTTTGCAGCCGCAATTTGAAAAGAGGAATACCAAAATTATCGGACTGAGTGTGGATTCGGTTGGAAGCCACAGCAAGTGGGCGGCGGACATCGAAGAAACGCAAGGCCACAAAGTGAATTTCCCGATGATTGGTGATCCGGAACTCAAAATTGCGAAGCTGTACGACATGCTGCCGGCTGAGGTGGGTGAGAGTTGCGAGGGACGCACGGCTGCAAACAATGCGACGGTTCGAACAGTGTTCGTGGTGGGACCGGACAAGAAAATCAAATTGATGCTGAGCTATCCGATGAGCACCGGGCGGAATTTTGACGAGGTGCTGCGAGTGGTGGATTCAATGCAGCTGACAGCTAAGCACAAGGTGGCTACGCCAGTGAATTGGAAAAATGGCGATGACGTGATCATTCTTCCGTCGGTTTCGGAAGACGAAGCCAAACAGAAGTATCCTAGCGGCTGGAAAGCGCCGAAGCCGTACTTGCGCATTGTTCCGCAGCCGAAGTAGTGCTGCCGAAGCACAAACACAAGAGAGATTCCTCGCTTCGCTCGGAATAACGAATTTGGATTCGCGGAATGACAGGGCGGGGATGGTCTAAACGTGATATTCAAACAGTTCTATCTGCCGTGTCTGGCGCATGCGTCTTATTTAGTTGGGGACGAAGATACGGGGACGGCGGCGGTTGTTGACCCGCAGCGTGATACGGATCAATACATCGCGTTTGCATCGGAACATAAACTCAAAATCAAACATGTATTTTTGACCCATCTGCACGCCGATTTTGTCGCGGGACATCTCGAATTGCGCGATCGCGTGGGTGCGACCATTTATTTGGGCGCGGCGGCCAAGGCTGGGTATGCATTTACACCACTTGGGGATGGCGCGTTGGTGGAGTTTGGCCGGGTGCGATTGAAAGCGCTGGAGACGCCGGGACACACGCCAGAATCGCTTTCTATTGTGGTGTATGACTTGAACGCGGGCGAGACGAAGCCGTACGCAGTACTAACCGGCGACACTTTGTTTATCGGGGATGTGGGGCGGCCGGATTTGCGCGCGGCGCTTGGGTGGTCGGCGAAGGAACTTGGGAGCATGCTGTTCGATTCGCTGCACACCAAGCTGCTGGCGCTGCCGGACGAAAGCCTGGTGTATCCGGCGCACGGAGCAGGTTCGCTGTGCGGCAAGGCACTGAGCAAAGAGACGGTGTCAACGCTGGGAGAGCAGCGCGAATCGAACTACGCGCTGCAACCGATGAGCAAAGAAGCGTTCATCCAAGTGGTGACCGCGGATCAGCCGGACGCGCCGGCATATTTTAATTACGATGCGGTGCTGAACAGCGAAGAACGGCCCACCTTGGATCAGGCGCTGGCCCTGGAGATGAATCCGCTGACGCTGGACACCTTGTTAGGAATGCAAAGGAGTGGCGCGCAGATCCTGGATACGCGCGATGGTGGTGAATTCGCCTCGGCGCACCTGCGAGGCAGCATCAATATCGGCCTTGGCGGGCAATATGCAACCTGGGTGGGAACGGTGCTGGATCGCGCGCATCCGATTGTGATTATTGCCGACCCGGGCCGGGAGAATGAGGCAGCGATTCGCCTGGGGAGGATCGGGTTCGATCATGTGGCTGGATATTTGCACGACGGGATGCATAGTTTGGAATCGCGGCCGGAGCTTACGGTGAAAACTGAGCGCGTGAGCGCTCCTTTTGCAGCAGAGCTGCTGTCATCGGAGCAGTCGCCGCTGGCGGTTGACGTACGCGCGCCGCGCGAACGGGAGCAGAAATTCATCGCGGGGAGTTTAGGGATTCCCCTGAATCATCTGGTAGAAAATATCGGGATTTTGCCGAGACAACGAGCGTTGCTGTTGTATTGCGCGGGCGGATATCGATCATCGATTGCCGCGAGTTTATTGCAGAAGAACGGATTCGATCGGGTCAGTGAAATTGCGGGCGGGCTTGCGGGTTGGGAAGCTGCGAAATTGCCGGTTGAAACCGCGGCGGCTTGATCCACACGCGGAAGATGAAACGGAAAACATGTTGAGGTTGACGTCCGGGCAAGCTGGGGCACGGCATGCCGTGCCCCTACGGGTAAACGCCGCGAACGTATTCGCGAAGTGCTGCGCAGCCAAGTAACGGAGGAAGAAGAGCAAGAGAGATTCCTCGCTTCGCTCGGAATGACGGGCCACTGTTGCGGAATCAATCGATGCCGTGGATGCGGAGGCTTACCAGTTGTTCGATGGTCAGGTCTTTCATGCCGCGGGATTTCAGGCTGGAGATGAATTCGGGGGAAACGCCGTGAATGCGCATGGCGACGAGCTGGTCTGGTTCGGGGTGCTGGTAGCCGAGCGTTTGTACTTTTTCGATGAAGTCGGGTGAGACGCCGTGGATGCGGAAGGCGATTAGTTCTTGCAGCTCGATGTGATCGTAGCCGTCCTTTTTTAATTGCTGCATGTATTCGGGGGAAACGCCGTGAATGCGCATGGCAACGAGCGTGTCTTCATCAGGATGGTAGCCGGCCTTTTGGAGGAAGCTGACCATTTCCGGGGAGACGCCGTGAATACGGAAAGCGACGAGTTTGTCGGCATCAGTGGCGGGCAAACCGGCTTTGCGGAGTTGTTCGATAAATTCGCTGCTGACGTTGAAGATGCGAAAGGCGATGAGCTTGTCGGTGTCTAGGTCGGGGAGATTTTTTGATTTTATTTCTCTAGCGTAGGCGACGGAGACGTCGAGGATGGCCATGGAAAATTGTTTGTCGTCGTCAATGCCGGTGAAGCCCAGCGCGGACATTTGCGAGACGTATTTCGCGTCCGGCGCGAAGTGGAAAACGCCGGCGCCTTCGCCCTCTTTCAGGTAGCCTTCGCAATCGAAGCGGCCAGCGTCGCGGGCGATAGCGAATTTAATGTCCTGCTTGCCGGACTTTGCAAAATCGACGCCCTTAAATTCGCTGGTGGGCCAATCCGACTCGTGATTCGAATTATTGTGCTTGCTGTGATAGATGAGCGCGAAGGAGACTTTGCCGGGCTCGTCGCTGTGGGAGATGGTCCAGCTTCCGGTGCGAGTGTCCGACGCGCGCGCGATCAACGCCAGCAGCAGAGTGGCGGCGATCAGTACGTAGGCGATTAATGAGTGACGGCGATTCATAGCGGCAAGATCCTCCATTTTTCTTTACCTCTTATCGCTGTGGTTCCTGACGATGGGCCGACTGCCAAGAGAGATTCCTCGCTTCGCTCGGAATGACGCGAAGGAAATCTTTCGGCAAGCGGCACGGAAGCCCCCGAGAAAATCACCGGTCTAAAGACCGGCCGCTACGTGAAGCAAATTCGCCTCCTGCCCTGCGCAACCTTGCTCCTTCGTTCGCAAATTCGGTACACACGTGTAGCGTTGTGCCGCAAAATACACGGCATTGGGCCGACTGAATTATTTACTCCAGAACGCCTGCGTGCTTGAGCTGGATCAACTTATCCAAATCGAGATTCTTGAAGCCGTGGCTGCGCGCCAGTTCGATGAATTGCGGTGTGATGCCCTGAACTTTCGCGCCAACGATTTCGTCAACATCGGGCTTGAATCCGGCGGCTTGCAGGCCCTTGATGTAGTCCTCGGTGACGCCCTGCACTTTCAGTGCGATCCATTCATCCTTGTCTGGATTGAGGCCGGTGGCGCGGATGCTGCGCACATAGTCAGCGTTAATTCCCTGCACCTTCATGCCGATGAGGTCGTCAACGTCGGGATGAATGTTGAGCTGGTTGAGCTGGTGGATGTACTCGGGTGTAATACCCTGGACTTTCATGCCGATGAGTTGATCGGTGTCGGGCTTGAATCCTAGCTTACGCATTTCTTCAACGTAGGCGGGAGTGATGCCTTGCACTTTCATGCCTATGAGCTTGTCGCCGTCGGGCTCGAAACCAAGTTTGCGCATTTCCTCGACGTATTGCGGCGTGATGCCTTGCACTTTCATACCGATAAGTGAATCGACATCGACGTTCAGATTCATCGCGCGTATGCCGCGAATGTATTCAGGAGTGATGCCCTGGACCTTCATGCCGACCAGTTCGTCGGCGGAGGGCTTCAGACCCTCAGCGCGGATCTCGTGAATATAATGCGGCGTGACACCCTGAATTTTCATGGCGATCAAATCGTCTGCGGAAAGATTCTCGAAGCCTTCGGCTTTCATCCCGTCGATATAGGACTGCGATTTGGCGGCTGGTGCTGTGTCTTGAGTGCGGCTTTGAGCGCCAGTCTGTGTGCTGGTTGAGGTTGAAGAGGACGATGAGTTGGGACTGGGATGGGGTTGCGGAGTGGGGCGCGGTGCGGTGATGACGATGACGCCGTCTCGATTGGCGCTCGATTGCTGCGCGGGGAAAGAATGGCCGGAGGCGGTGCGCACCAAGCCAAAAAGCGCGTTACCGGCGAGCAATGCAGCGGCCAGGCAGAGGACGCCAAAGGCTACGCCTGCGTTGCGAAGGCTACTTCCCTTTTCGGTGATGCCGAGCAGACGAGCGACGCGAGATGCGAGTGGTCCGCGATTCGCAGCCATGGCGAAAGAGGGAGCGACGCGCCATTCTTCCATGAGGGCGAGGGCGCGAGCGTACTCGGCGGGATTGCCGCAAACGGAGAGCGCTACATCGTCGCAGCAGTTTTCGCGTTCGGCGCGAATGCGTTTGCTGAGCCACCAGACTGCGGGGTGGTAGAAGAGCAGGGTTTCAGCAGCGACTTGGAAAAGATTGAAGAAAGCGTCGAGACGGCGGATGTGCGCCAGTTCGTGGGCTATCACGGCGCGAAGCTGCAGCTCGGTGAGTCCGGTGAGCACGTTGAGCGGGAGAAGGACCACGGGACGGAACCAGCCGACGACCGCCGGCGCGTCAAGATGAAGCGATTCGCAATAGCGGATGGCGCGGGTGATGCTGAGGCGGCCTTGCATTTCGCGGCAAAGCGCGAAGAGTTCAGAGTTCATGGGCTTGGAGTCGCGGCGGCGCAAACGGGCCACGAGGAAAAATCCGCCAGCGGTACGGAGACTGAAGAGGAGCACGCCGATGAACCAGAGTTCCACAAAGGCCGTGAGCAGTCCGCCGGAAAGAAAATGCGATGCCGTGGTGGTGGCGACCGCACGACGCGCAGCAAAGCTGGCAACTTGAGCTATTGCGGGGGCAGCAGTCTGCGGGAAGGCGGTGAACGTTGGCTCCGACTGGTGAAGAACGAAATATGTAACAGCGGGCGCAGCGACCATCGAGATCAGCGCGACAAGAGCGATCGCATACCGCGTCGAAGCTTTGCGGGCGAGCGCGATTGCCGCCGCTGCTAATGCTGCGAGGGCCGCACCTTGCCACAGGAAATGAAGCAGCGACAGGCCGAGGTTGCGCAAGACGTCTGGCGTAAACCAGTGAGCGAAGGCGTTCATGAGAGCTTCCTTTCGTAGTCGTCAAGCAGTCGGCGGAGTTCTTCGATTTCGTTTTTGGAGCTGCGGCGGCCGGCGAGCGCGTGGAGCATCAGTTCCTTTGCCGAGCCATCGAAAACGCGTTGCAGCATGTCCGAGGCAAATTGGCGCTTGGTTTTTTCCGCGGGCTGCTGCGCTTCGTAAACGTGAGCGCGCTGTTCTTCGTTCCGGCGGACCAGGCCTTTGACGGTCATGATCTGCATGAGTTTCAGGACGGTGGTGTAGCCAAGAGTCTTTTCCGCCTGCAAGGCGTCGTGGACTTCGCGGACGGTGGAAGGGCCGCGCTCCCAGAGGACTTGAAGGATTTGCAGCTCGGAGGCTGTGGGCTTTTGCAGTGATGTGTCGTTCATGGGAGGCACCATATTACGAACAACTTCGTAATGTCAACGAAAATCTTCGTAGTTTGTTGGACGGGGGTTTTGGGCGGCGGTGAGCAAGAGGTGTGACCTTATACTGTGGGCGTGAGAGGCAAAGAACGATTTGCGAAGAATGCCGGACCGGGCCCAGGGCATATCGGGCTGGGGCGAGCTCTCTCAAAGCTGGGATTTTGTTCGCGGTCGCACGCGTTTGAAATGGTTCGAGCGGGGCGGGTGAGGTTGAAAGGTGTGCTCAGCAAAAATCCGGAAGCGGGGGTGCGGCTGGGGAAAGATCGCATCGAAGTGGACGGTGTTGAGGTTAAGTGCGCAGAAAAAATTTATTGGATGTTGAACAAGCCGCGCGGATTGGTGACCACCTTAGAGGATGAGCAGGGCCGAGAGACCGTTTACAAGGGACTGCCGGCAGGATTGCCGTGGATGGCAGCGGTTGGCCGGCTTGATAAGGCTAGCGAGGGACTGCTGTTCTTCACGAATGATTCGGAATGGGCGGCGCGGGTCACGGCGCCGGAATCACATTTGGACAAAATCTATCACGTGCAGATTGCAACGGTGGCCGGCGAATTGCTGCTGAGCGCGTTGATGAGTGGTGTCAGGTGCGAGGACGGAGAAGTGCTACGAGCCAAGCGGGCCGCGCGAATTCGCACCGGAGAAAAGAATTCATGGATCGAAATTGTCCTGGACGAAGGAAAGAACCGGCAGATTCGGCGAATGCTGGAAGCGTGCGGTGCGGAAGTGTTGCGGCTGGTTCGAGTGGCAATCGGGCCGGTGGAACTGGGGCAGTTGGAAAAAGGAACGGCACGCGAACTGACAGCGAAGGAAAAGGAACAATTGGATCGCGCGCTCAACGTTTCTGCGATAAAGCAATTACGACCGCGGTACAGCAAATACGAGTAGGGCGTACAGGAAAGTCCCAATAGCGGGGGGGGGTTCGAATCCGGCAAGCTACAGTCGTTCGAAGGGCATTGCTCTTCGATCAAAACCGGGAAAGAAGAGAAAAGGCGGAAAATCCCGAGCAATCGGGATCTCAGGGCTGGGACGTTTTTTCCTCTTCTTCCCGGATTTTTTTCTTTAGAGCTTCCCTTTACAACTGATTTATGAGGCCGCTCGGAATCTGCTGGATTGTGTACGGAATTATGCGAGTGGGTATCGGTGTGTGGCTGGTGGTGTTTATGCCTACGGCGACGGTAATGTTTGGGGCGCTACTGGGCCGGGTGCCGAATCCGTACTGGCTGATGGATTTGTTTCATTTCATGTATGCATTGGCGATTGTGGTGTCGGTCGTGTGCGGATTGTTGGGAATCACAGGTGGACTGGCGAATCTGGGAAATGCGAAGACGGGGCGCGGACTGCTGATCGTGGCGAGTTTTTTGGCATTGTCGGAGATGCCGCTGGGGATCGCACTGAGTGTTTACACGCTGATTGTGCTGTTGCCGGGGAGTCGGGTGGAACGCGTTTAGGGCAGCTAGATCTTATTTCCTGTCACAAGGTGTTGTCGAAAGTGCGCGCGATGTGTGCCGCAGAAATCACAGCTGCGTATGAGTCTGCTGAAAAAACACTAAAGACCGCGGGATAAAACCCGCGTCTACAAAAAACATCATTTTCGGCACACAAACGATGATCAATTAATAGGGATGGGTTGGTTGAGGCGGGGCTTCAGGTACCAGCAGGGCTGGTCCCCGAAATGCGGGAAGAGTGAGTGGACGCAGGTGATCGCTTCGCTGGGATTGACTTGGTCAAGTTCATATTCGTACGTGCCGTTCTTCACCTTTATGGCGAGAAGACGGTTGCGTGTGAGATGTTCGAAGGGAACGGATGCCGAGGCGTGGAGCATACGGACGCGCAACACGAGGTAATCCAGCGCGTAGATGAATGCGGTGAGTGAGAGGAGCGCAGCGAGGATACGGCCTGCGATTTGCTTGCGAGTCACGCAGCGAGTATAGCCGAAGCGCGGCAGGCGCTTACTGTTTACGTCCCGTAGATTTCACGCTTATTGTTTTATTTCGACTGGCGTGCCGATCTTGTGGGTTGAACCGAAACGCTTGTAGTTGGCGTACTTGACGGTCATCCGGATGTGAACGCCGCCGGTCGTGAAACGAAGAGTATCGTCGGCGTGCGTGTAGGTGGGAAACCAGTAAGGCCCGGTGATATTTTCGCGATAGGTTTCGAAATGCGGGAAGATGTTTTCGTTATTTTTTTTGATGATGTCCGGAACCGCTTTGCCGTAACTCTTGACGATTTGCAGGTCTTTTTCGTCGACCCATACTCGTCCCTGAAAGTAGCGTTCATTCTTTTCCATTTTCTTTGGAGCAACGTCGAAAACGTAGGCGTGGAGTTCATCGACGATCTGGCGACCGACGTAAGTGACGTTATATTTGGACAAGTCCTCGGTGGTGAGGACGAAGGGTTGAATGTTTTCAAGGTCGTTGAGGTCCTGTTGGGACATGGTAATGCGAGAGAGCGTAGGCGCAGGAGCGTAGGTATCGTGGGCGTAGCGCTTGCCTTCAGGAGTGAAGCTGATGTCGGTGGTCAAGCGGTATTCGCCGTCGGGATTGCCGTCAGGGTCGACGGTTTGAATGACGAAGGTTTGCGTGTAGGTGTAATTGTCGCGCTCTTTTTTGAATTCAGACTCGTGCTGAGAGAATTTCTGAATGATCTGTTCGGCAGGAATGGATGGTGGCTCGCTGGTGATGGGGGACTCGGTGTGGCCGGTGATGCCACGTTCGACGGGCGGGGCAGATGCGGAATTTCCCATAGCGGGAGAGCCGGAAGAAGAACCGGAGGCGGACGGTAGGGGCAGAGGGCCCTGCTGTTGGGCCAGCACGGGAAAAGCGAACGCGGCCGCAGTGCAAGCGAAGAAGAGGGTAAAGGACGCGGTGCGTAGGAGGCGCGGCGAAGGAGTGACGAACTTTGCGCGTGTATTCATTTTGAGGTGAGGTTACCGTTCTGAGTTTGAACTCATGTATAAGACTTGTAAAGCTGGCAGGAGGTTGCATGAGGTTGCATAGGTCGCATGGCCGGGCAGAAAGCCGACCGACAGCCGCCGAATGCAAAGGTCCTGTGGTAAACTTGGGTAGTTCGGTGGGGCCGTGGCGCAGTTGGGAGCGCGCCTCGATGGCATCGAGGAGGTCGTGGGTTCGAATCCCATCGGCTCCACCAAAACTAAAGGGCCGGTCAAAGGGTTACCTATGTCTCAGGCCGCTCACTTTTACTTCAGGGCAGGGGGTGCATAACCTTGCCCGTGGGGATGGCTGGTATCTGTAATCAGATGCCGAGTCAGAAGCTCTGGGCGCTTGTCCGATAAGGCGTGCCAAGTGGAATTAGATCCTGCAAGGGAAACGGTTCCAAGGCGCTTGTTACTCCTTCACGCCAGCTTTGTTGAGCAACGCAACCAGATCGGCCCGGCCCTGGGCAGCCCTCAACGGAGTCAGCCCGCCTTGGCTCGCACTGCGATCATTCGCATGGAAGACGGTAGGTCGCTGGGTACGTGGCTGCGCTGCGCGAAGAACCACGGTCTCCAGCTCCCGCAGCGCCACCGCACAAGACAGCTGCAGAGGCCGCGCGAGAGTACATAGAACGTAGCAAACAGAAATCACGTAGGATCTATCTGGGCTATCGTGTCGCTGTCAATCTGTTCGTTGGAAGCTGCAAGAAGACTTATTTCGATCAGATTAGCCGTGATGACATGCTCGATTTCCTCTACGAATTGCGCACTCGTCCATCACGAGAAGCAGGACGGCGGCCCATCGGCGAGTCAACGGTGTTCAACTACTTTCTCAAGACAGACCGCCCTCGTAAGCACTCGGAGAGGGAACGGAATTTGATTCTATCCAATAATGGATGTATAATCCTCCATATATGGAGTCGTTCTTAAGGAGGTCACTTTGGCGACCGTCAACCGACTGGGCGCAGGCATTGCCTGGGAAAAGCCAGTCGACCTTTCAAGCAAAGACGTTCAGAAGCGTTTGGGACCTCCTGCGGTGAAAGCGTTCCTGAAAATCCGCGAACTTTGGGAATTGCGGGATGAAGACGCGCGTCAATTGCTCGGCGGCATGTCGAATGGGGCATTTTACGAACTGAAGCGAAAGACGCGCGGGACGCTCGACCAAGACAGGCTCACGAGGATTTCCATTCTGACTGGGATCTTCAAGGCATTAAATATTCTTTACAGCAAGAAGCTCGCGGACCATTGGGTGCAGTTGCCAAATGACAACCCAATGTTTGAAGGTGAATCCCCGCTCGTTTACATGATCACAGGTGGCCAGCCCGCCATGCTGCGCGTCAGACAACTTCTCGACTCTCGCCGTGGCGGGCGCTAGATGCTGCCCGGCGTCTCCGAAATTTCTCGCGATGACACCCATCGTTTGATTCCGTCCCGTTACAGTGAACGCGACGACAGTGTTCTGACGCGCCTCAGCGATGATCTCGACGAGTTGAACGCGCTCTTCGAACTGGAGGGAGGCACCAACGACCGGCTTCTCGGGGAGGCTGGGTTGTTACCCGGCATCTCGGTTCGGGAACTTGTGTTCGGTATTTCGTACTCCCACATCGTCAACGCGGCATTTACGCACGCGAATCCCTTGGGAAATCGCTTCAATGGGCCAGAACGCGGGGCGTGGTATGCAGCATTTTCCCGCCAGACTTCCGAACAGGAAGTGACATATCACAAACAACAGGAACTAAAGGAAATTAAGTGGCTGGAAGAAGAGAGTTTTTCTTATGTCGATTTCCTAGCCGATTTTCGAGGCGAGTTTCATGACATTCGCGGTGATGCGCGCTTCGAAGGTTGCCTGGACGCAGTCAGCTACAAATCATCACAGCATTTAGCTGGCCAACTACTTGAGCTGGGATCGGCCGGCATCGTTTATCCGAGCGTCCATCATAAGGGAGGAACATGCATCGTGTGCTTCAGACCGGCGCTGGTCAATAACGTTCGCAAAGGCGCTTCGATCTCCGTTACCTTCGAGGACGCGTTCGCCGTGCCAGAAATTCGCGAGCTCACGTGACACCAATGCTGGCTACCAGAGGAAGAACGAAGGCTGGAAAGCTCCCCTTACAACGATCTGTATGTGGCTCCGTTTGATTTATAGAATAACTGCTTACGGTCCGGAGTCGATTCGCCGTCACTCTTTCCTTCACTTACGTTCTTCACGCTGCCCGAGGAACAATTCGACTGCTGCAAGCCTACAGCGAAGCCGATTCCCAACCCGGATGCTGAGAAGGATGTCTGGGCCAAGACGGTTTGGGCAATGAGGCTTTGGCCCCGATAGCGCTTCGTTTCTCTTTGCCTCGTTTCCCGCTCTTGTCTGCAGAGCATGGGCTCGTCCTACCGGAATTACGAGCGTACCGCTTGGCGATTCCCATGGGGCGACTTGTCTCTGGACAAGTTTGTGAGGGATAGTTGCGGGGCGTGCGAAATCCATCCGTGTTGCGCAGCGGCCTTCGACGGCGGTTGATTTGCACGTGGACTTCTTCGCCCGAGCCACGCAAGTTGGTGGCTGCGTTAAGCAGTGCGTTCCGCACATGCGAACGGTCGCTTCCGTAGGCCAGTTGTGCGAGGTCTTCTACACCGACAATTCGGAACTT